>Ga0224500_10000209_pt1 | contig 42591 bp, 31 predicted proteins | sample SF_Oct11_sed_USG_FD_168126 | JGI IMG/M metagenome (GOLD analysis project Ga0224500, IMG submission 168126) | Sediment microbial communities from San Francisco Bay, California, United States - SF_Oct11_sed_USGS_4_1 | ecosystem: Environmental > Aquatic > Marine > Sediment | place: USA: California...
TGCTCGCCACGACGCGCCAGCCCGAGCGAGCTGCGGCACTGCGCGCCCAGGGCGTGGATCACGTGATCATCGACGACGGTCAGGTCGCGCGCGCCGTGCGCGCCATCGCACCCGAAGGCGTGGACGCTGCGCTGGAACTGGTGGGCACGCCGACCTTGCCCGACACCTTGCGTGCCACGCGTGTGCACGGCACGGTCTGTTTCACCGGCATGCTGTCCAACCGATGGACCGTCAGCGAGTTTTACCCCATCGACTACATCCCACGCGGCGTCAGGCTCACGGCCTACTCCGGCGGTGCCGGCGACTTGCCGGCGCCGGTGCTGCAGGCCTATCTCGACCGCCTGGCCACAGGCGAGCTGGCGATCGGGCCGCTGCACCTCTACACGCTGGACGACATCCCGCGGGCCCATGCGGACCTCGAACACAATCGTGTCTTCGGCAAGCTGGTGGGCGTGATCGACCCTGCCGGCCTCGCCACCACCGTACAGCGATAGGCCCATCATGCGAGCAGCCTGGTACGAGAGAAGAGGACCGGCGCGCGACGTTCTGGTGGTGGGTGACATGCCCACCCCCGAGCCCGGCGCAGGCGAGGTGCGCATCCGACTGGCCTTCTCCGGCATCAACCCCGGCGACGTGAAGAAGCGCAGCGGCTGGCAAGGGTCTGGGCTATGCCAGTAGTGACTTTGCGATCGAACGCATCATCGCGTCACTGGCGGATGCAATCACGGAATCAGGAAAGATTTGTCCCGGATCGAGCCTCCTGCGCGGCAGAACAAAATGCCTGAATCAATACCTGCCTTGACGGCAGCCGATTCAACGTCGCGGTCTTCGTCGAGATCATGCCAATACGCGTTCAGTGACAAAAGTAGGACTGGGTGCTATACTAAGCCATGCCAAGAAAACCTACGACGCGAGCTTTCAAGACGGCCTGGTTCAGCAAGGCAGCGAGGAAGGCGCGCATCGGTGATCCTGCATTGATCGCGGCGATCCGTGAGGTCATGCAGGGACAGGCTGACGATCTGGGCGGGGGTGTGTTCAAGAAACGGCTGAACAAGAACATGCATCGTTCGATCGTGCTGGGAAAGGGCAGGCGGCATTGGGTGTTTGCGTATCTGTTCGCCAAGAAGGACCGGGCCAACATCGATGACGATGAGCTTGCAGATTTCAAGAAGCTGGCGCAGGCCTATGACCGCATGACGGACTTCGAATTGGCGTCTGCACTTAGACAGGGTGACTTACTGGAGCTATGCGATGAAGAGTAAAGGCAAGTTTAAGAGCGACGCCTTCGAGGCGATCCATAGTGCAGCTCGAGGGCTGCATCGCGCCGGGACCATCGACAAGGCGACCATGCGCGAATTTGACGAATCGTGTCTGACGGCGCCGCCGGTGATCCCTCCAGAGGAGATCAAGCGAATCCGCGAAGGGGCGCATGTTAGCCAACCTGTTTTTGCGCGCTATCTGAACACCAGCGAGTCCACGGTACAAAAGTGGGAGGCCGGCACCAAGCGGCCCAGCGGCATGGCGCTCAAGTTGCTGGCCGTGGTCGAGAAGCACGGGCTCAAAGTGTTGGCCTGAGCTTGAGACCAGTGCCCTGATTGACTGCGGCCATCAATCCGCCACCCCGTGTGGTCTGACGGCAAAAATTTGATCGAAAACTCCTTTTACGACAAAAAGGTAGGCCATTTGATGACGGCGGTTTTTGGTGTTTTCCGCGCCGTTGGGCCCTCTGGAGAAGCGCCGTGACGGTAAAAATAATGACGAAGAAAAACGTCGAGACAAGAAGTTAGGTGATTTGATGCCGGCACTTTTCTTGCGCTATTTCGACCAGCGGCAGGGCTCGTTGACTCTGCCAAAATGCATCGCGTGAACCGATAGATCTCGATACATCTCGAAAGGTGACCTGCACGACATCTTCGATTGATCTCGATACATCCCGATAGATGCTGAAAGCTGTTTTGGGGGATCAGATGAGATTGGCGGTAAATCTGACGGTAGAAATGGTAGTTGCAGAAAAAACTTCTCTATGTGACAACGGGTTGTCGGTGCCGTTGATGATCGAGTGGGAGTAGGGGTGTCGGACAGGCTGAAAAGTACAGCAAGAGAGCAGCGACTTGTGAGCGTCCATGATGACGTCGGCTCAATCTTCAATGAGCGCTGGTCAGGTCACGATTGCCCGATGCAGGCGATGCACGAGGACGCCCCGACCGTCAGAACGCCGCGCGCACCCGCAATCCGGAGACCCACACGCGGCCAATCGACGGGTTGTTCGCCGGATTGACGATCAGCTGAATGTCGGGCACGAGCCGCAGGTGCTTCGAGGCTTGCCATCGCCAGTACGCTTCGAACGTGTACTGGTTCTCGCTGCTCCCGGGGGCGCGCGTCCGGGGATCGTTCAAGCCGGACCCAAACCTTCCGGCCGCCATCGTAGCTCTCCGGTCGTGCACGTTTCGGTAGCGAGCATCATAGGTTTTCATCGAGAAGCCCGCAAACGTCCGGTGAGCGGCGTCGAGCGGACACTCGATCAGAAAGTGGCGGCCGGCAGGAACGGGGCGGGTACGGGCTTCGGCCTCGCACCGACAACAATCAGCTGGAGCGCGCTCGGGCAGGCGATCGTCCCGTGGAAGTAGCCGCCGGGCTTCCGGTTCGGACCCCGCACCGTCTCGACAGTGCCGATCGGCTGGTCCGCTCACGCCGAGGCCCGACCGCGGGCTCCGAGCGCCAGCCGAAGGCACATAGGCGAACGCGCGGCGCGAAAGCCCACTTCTGCGCCGTGGGTCTGCTCATTGTTAATCACGCTTAACGGTAATAACGTATCGCGTTATTATTCTGCCAGTGGTGATCAGGACCCTCAAGCGTGCTGGCGCCGAAACGCTGTTCCGACTGCGGCGCGTGGTGTGCCTGCCAACGTCTAGCGCCCGGCGCTGCGCAAGTTGAAACAGGTCGACCTCGCGCGACGGATCGAGGACCTGCGCGCGGCGCCGGTGAACCGGCTTGGGCAGCTGAAGGGGGATCGCGCGGGCCAGTGGCGCCTGCGGATCAACGATCAGTTCCGCGTCGGCTCTCGCTGGACGGCAAGCGACGCCGAAGACGTCGAGATCGTAGATCGTCACTGAGGCGAGACGAGATGACCAGGAAACGCAAGCCGGTGCCGCCCGGCGAGATGCTCGCCGAGGAGTTCCTCAAGCCCTTGGGCATGAGCAACTACCGCTTGGCGAAGGAGATCGGTGTGCCTGCGCAGCGCATTGGCGAGATCGTCGCCGGCAGGCGCGCCATCACTGCGGACACCGATCTGCGGCTGTGCCGCTTCTTCGGGCTTTCCGATGGCTGGTGGCTGCGCCTGCAGGCGGATTACGACACCGAGGTGGCGAAAGCGAGCCTGGCGAAGACGCTCGCGAAGATCAGACCGTGGAAGAAAGCATCGGAGAAGGCGGTGGATGTGCACTGATCGCTGCGCTCGTGCGGCAGCGTCGTGACGGCGGGAGATTTGCCACAAGACCACGATGCGACAACACGCCATGGCATCTGATGCCGGGGCCCTCTCGATCCCGACTCGAGGCCCCCGAGGCGCTGCTCCAATCTGCGGGATCGCATGCAAAGAAGCGATAGACCGCGATAGATCTCGAAAGCGAGCCATTGTGCAAGCGCCGATGGTTCTCGATCGATGTCGATCGATGGTGAAATCTGCGCGAGGGGATCCCACTCGAAATCGCGGTACATCTGACGGTAAAACCAGCGCGGTTCGACGCGCTAGCCAAGCGAATCAATCGCTTGCAAGAGCTGTTGATGATCGAGTGGGAGCAGGGGTGCCGCCCCCGTGGCGGGGCAGGGTGGGGGTCCGGCTCGCAGCCGCCTGCAACGTGACGCACGCTAGCCGAGCAAGCGTATCTTGCGGTAGCCGACCTCGATCAAGCCGCGTTGCTGCAGGCGGCGGAGCAGCACGCTCAGCCGCTGCCGGGATACGCCAATCATCGTAGCCAGTTCCGACTGCGACAGGGTGATCGTAGGAGGCTTCCGCGAGGGCTGGTCGCGCCGCTGCAAATCGGCGACGGCTGCCAGTCGGACGCGCAACCACTCCTCGGTCTTCAGTCCGCGCACTTCGGCGGCAAACCGATACGCGAGCGCGAACCGCTCGCCCATCAGCATGGCGAAGGGCCTCAGGTAGCGCGGTTCCTCGTCGACGATCCGCTCGAATTCGGCCGCCGGCAGCACGAGCGCCCGGCAGGCGGTATCGGCGATGGCGCTGCCGAGGCTTGGCTGGCGGCAAACGGCGGCGTACTCGCCGAACCAGAAGCCGGGTTCGCCGACGTGCAGCAGGACCTCGCTGGCGTTGCCAGCCGACCGCAGGTGCCGGGTACGACCTTCGAGCAGGGCGAACATGCCCTTGCCGGACTCGCCTTCGCGGAGCAGGAATTCGCCCTTGCGGTAGGGCCGGACGGTCGAACGCTCGGCGATCAGCCTCTGCAAGTGCTCCGGCAGGTTGCCGAACCATTGACCGCGCTTCAGCAGTTCGAGATCTGTGTGTAGCGGGGCCACGACGCGTCCACGAGGGTCTGTTGCCGCGATTGTCTCAAACAGGACAACTTCGGGACAACAGATCGTCCAAACTCCGGCCCCTGGCTTCCGGATCGCAGCGTCCTAGCTGCGGCCTCGCAAGGCCGGCAAACAGTACTCCGGGGGACGCGTGTCGCCTCCATGGCGCCAGGAGTTCGAACGGGACCAGGAATTCGACCCCGCCTGTCCGACAATGGCGCCCGTGGATGGGGTGCCCGGCTCAACCTGATACTGCTGTTCCCGCAGTGACCGACGTCCGGGCCACCCAAGAATCCGTATAGGCATACAACTGGAGAAAACGCTCCATGCGCTGCGATCGATCCACTCTGACAAGATGGCTGCTGTTGACGACGTGCCTGGTTCTCGCCCCGTGGCACAGCGCGTTCGCCCAAGCACCGAGCGCCGCCAGGAAGCCGAACATCCTGGTGATCTGGGGCGACGACATCGGCACCTGGAACATCAGCCACAACAACCGGGGCATGATGGGCTACCAGACGCCCAACATCGACCGCATCGCCAGGGAAGGCGTGGGCTTCACCGACTACTACGCGCAGCAGAGTTGTACGGCGGGGCGCGCGGCGTTCATCGGCGGCTCGGTGCCGGTGCGCAGCGGCATGACCAAGGTCGGTGTTCCCGGCGCCAAGGAAGGCTGGAAGAAGGTCGACGTCACCATGGCCACGGTGCTCAAGGGCCAGGGCTATGCCACCGGCCAGTTCGGCAAGAACCACCAGGGCGATCGCGACGAGCACCTGCCGACGATGCACGGTTTCGACGAGTTCTTCGGCAACCTCTACCACCTGAATGCCGAGGAAGAGCCGGAGAACCTGGATTACCCGAAAGACCCTGCGTTCAGGAAGAAATTCGGCCCGCGCGGCGTCCTGCACAGCTGGGCGAATCCGGACGGCACCCAGAAGATCGAGGACACCGGGCCGCTGACGAAGAAGCGCATGGAGACCGTGGACGACGAGACCTCCGACGCCGCAATCGCCTTCATCCAGCGCCAGGTCAAGGCCGGCAAGCCTTTCTTCGTGTGGTGGAACGGCACCCGCATGCACTTCCGCACCCACGTGAAGGCGGAGTTGCGTGGCAGGTCGGGGCAGGACGAATACTCCGACGGCATGGTCGAGCATGACGGACATGTCGGCAAGCTGCTGAAGGCGCTCGACGACCTTGGTCTGGCCAACGACACCGTCGTCATGTACTCCACCGACAACGGACCGCACTACAACACCTGGCCCGATGCCGGCACCACGCCGTTCCGCAGCGAGAAGAACTCCAACTGGGAAGGCGCCTACCGGGTGCCGGCGTTCGTGCGCTGGCCAGGACGGTTTCCTGCAGGCACGACGCTCAACGGCATCGTTGCGCATGAAGACTGGCTCACCACCTTCGCGGCCATTGCCGGCGACACCGACGTGAAGGAACGGCTGCTCAAGGGAACGACAATCAACGGCCGCAGCTACCGGGCCCACCTCGACGGCTACAACCAGCTCGACTACCTCACCGGCAAGGTCAAGACTTCGCCGCGCAACGAGTTCTTCTACGTCAACGACGACGGCCAGATCGTCGCCCTGCGCTACCAGGACTGGAAGGCCGTGTTCCTGGAAAACCGCGGCCAGGGCTTCGGCGTGTGGCGCGAGCCCTTCACCGAGCTGCGCGTGCCGCTGTTGTTCAACCTGCGTCGCGACCCGTTCGAGAAGGCGCAGCACAACGCGACGATGTATGACGACTGGTTCCTCGACCGGGTGTTCGTTCTTGCGCCCCTTAACGCCATCGCGGGGAACTTCCTGTTGAGCATGAAGGACTATCCGCCGAGCGCGACGCCGGGCTCGTTCAACCTGGACAAGATCCAGAAGCAGATCGAGGCGAGCATGGGGGGCAAATAGGGCGCATCCTGTCGCGCTGACAACCCGGTGCGGCGTACCGCGCGACGCGCCGTCGCCACACCGGGGCCGACGCGCGGCCGCCTTCCGAGAGCCGCTACGCCCGCCGCGATTCAATCAGATGCAATCCAGCCGCAGCGCAATATCGTTTGCTCATGGTAGACCGATGATGAAGACAAACATGCGCAATTGGACGATCGCGGGCGTGTGCGCTTTGATGTCTTCTGGCAATGCGCAGATCTGGGCGCAGGATGTCCCCGGGCCGGCGGACAAGAAGATCATCTACTCGCCCTACCCGTCGAAGACCTTTCCGAACCGGGTCTATTTCGGCGACACGCACCTGCATACCTCATACTCCGCCGATGCCGGCATGGCCGGCGCCATCGTTGGACCTGAAGACGCTTATCGGTTTGCTCGCGGCGAAGAGGTCAAGTCCAACAGCGGGCTGCCCGTCAAGCTGTCGCGACCGCTCGATTTTCTGGTGATCGCCGACCACGCCGAGAACCTCGGCCTCGCGCCGATGATCGCGGAATCCGATCCCGCACTGCTCAAGTCGGAATGGGGCAGGAAGGTACACGACCTGGCCAAGACCGGCACCATCGAAGGACAGGGGGCAGCCTTCAACATGTGGATAGCCGCCATGCAGGAACTGAAGGATCCGTTCAAAGGCCAGGAAGATTCGATGGCTCGCCCGGCCTGGAAGCGCCTCACTGCGGCAGCCGAGAAGTACAACGAACCCGGCCGCTTTAGCGCCATCATCGGCTACGAGTGGACCTCGGGACCGGATGGCAACAACCTGCACCGCAACGTCCTGTTCCGCGACGGCAAGGACAAGGCCGACCAGATCATCCCGCTGTCCTACTACGACACCGGTGACCCCGAGGACCTGTGGAAGTGGATGGCTGCCTACGAGCAGAAGACCGGTGGCAAGGTGCTGGCCATTCCGCACAACGGCAATCTGTCGAACGGCCTGATGTTCGACGATGTCACGCTCAGCACCAGGAAGCCGCTCGACCGCGATTACGCAGAGCGCCGCATGCGCTGGGAGCCGATCTACGAAACCACCCAGCCCAAGGGCGACGGCGAGACGCACCCGGCGCTGTCGCGCAACGACGAGTTCGCCAATTTCGAACGCTGGGACAAAGGCAGCTTCGGACCTGTGCTGAAGACGCCCGACATGCTGCCACGCGAATACACCCGCGAGGCGCTCAAGCGCGGACTGGCCTACGAGGCCAAGCTCGGCGTCAATCCTTTCAAGTTCGGCCTGATCGGCTCGACCGATATGCATACCGGCCTCGCCACCACCACCGAGGACAACTTCTTCGGCAAGGTGGCCGTGCTGGAGCCCTCCGCCGACCCGATCCGTTTCGATGAAGTGATCGTTGGCCGGGTGCCGGCCGATCGCGCGCGCAGCAATCAGCACCTCGCACGCGAGACCAGTGCATCGGGCTTGGCGGCCGTCTGGGCACGCGACAACACGCGTGAAGCGCTGTGGGACGCGATGGCGCGCAAGGAAGTCTACGCCACCACCGGCACGCGCCTGCAGGTGAGGGTGTTCGGTGGCTTCGACTTCACGGCCAAGGACTTGGAACGCTCCGACTTCGCCGAGCAGGGCTACCAGCGCGGCGTGCCGATGGGGGGTGACTTGAAGGCAGCACCGGCGGGCAGGGCCCCCACGATGCTGATCCGCGCGATGCGTGACGCCGACGGTGCCAACCTCGACCGTGTACAGGTCGTCAAGGGCTGGCTCGATGCGGCAGGCAAGACGCACGAGAAGATTTACGACGTGGCCTGGTCCGGCAACCGCAAGCCAGGCAAGGACGGGAAGCTGCCGCCGGTGGGCAACACGGTCGACGTCAAGGAGGCGAGCTATACCAACGCTATCGGCGCTCCGTACATCACCGCGTACTGGAAGGACCCCGTCTTCGACCCGAAGCAGCGCGCCTTCTACTACGTGCGCGTCCTCGAGATCCCGACGCCGCGCTGGACCACCTTCGACGCCAAGGCCTTCGGTGTCAAGCTGCCCACCGACGTGCCCGCGAGCATTCAGGAACGTGCCTACACGTCGCCGATCTGGTACACCCCGTGACGGGGTCCCAGGCGAAGGCTTCTTCATGAACCCCTGCTGCACTTCCTGATCCTCGGCGCGCTGCTGTTCAGCCTGTGTTCGTGGATCAACCGCGGCGCGGCCGAGGCGCCCGGCGCTGTGCGACGCCCTGACGTCGAGATCGCCGCCGCGCACTGGACGCGGGCAAGACGTTGGCGGGTGCCTCGAAGCCGCTACCGTCGGCGTTGACCGGCCTGGCGGCCTGGCCGGTCAGCTCCTGGGCCTGGACGGCGTCGCTGCCGGCGTGACCGACGCCGTCGTCCGCGTCGCGCGCCAGGATGGCAGCGGCCGGAGCAAGCGCCTGCTGCGCGGGCGCACGGAATTCACAGTGAAGCCGGCCAGAGGTGTTTCCGAGCTTCGATACATCGTGGCGACCGTTCAGTCGAGCCCGCACGGTCGCACGGGTATGGAGTGCCCGCAATGCGTTGGACAGCGGCCGCGCGGGCGGGCGTGGTGACAGGCAGCACCCGGCCAGGTTTCGAATTTGACGCCAGGCCCCCCGATGACCGCTTGGTGCCGCACGCCGGGCTTCCAGATCGCGGACATACGCGGCAGTAGCCGACGCGAAGCCGCCCTTTGCGAGGCGCGGGCCTAACGTGGACAATCCACCCCCTGGCTGCCGGGAGCTCATCGACGAGAGGGACATTCCGGAATGTCGGCGGCGCGGCAAGGCGCAGGCGGAAGACGCCGCGCGAAAGCGACGAAGCCCGCCGAAGCCTGTCCATTGCCAAGCGTTGGCGATTATTTCCCGTCAGGCACTTATTGCTTGGATGAAGGTATGGCTGACCGCGATCAACCCGGCGCCTGGTTATTGAGGGCCTTCGCCATGGGCGGGGTCGACGTACAGGAACTGTTCCGGAGACTCCCGAAGCAGATGGATCTGGCGACGCGTGCGCCCGAGACGCTCACGCCCGACGTGGTCAACGCCATCCTTCTCGAATGCGCATCGCTCAGCGCGGACGACAACTTCGGCTTGCGCATGGTCGAACTGGCTGGCCCATCGGACCTCGGTATCTATGGGTACCTTCTGATGAACGCGCCAACAGTGGGCGAGGCACTGGAGATTGCCTGCCGGTACTACCCGACGTTCTATCTTGGCGCAACGCTGCGTCTCTCCGTCGGCAGGGGGGTGGCCAGGCTCACCTATCGGACCAAGGCCCGCTCGGCCCTGTCGGCGCGACATGACAACGAATGGAGCCTCGGGTTCTTCGTGCAGGTCATCAGGCGTGGAACCTCCGCCGACTGGACGCCGGCAAGTGCCTCATTCACGCATTCGGCGCCGGAGGACATGAGCGAGCAGATCCAGCTCTTCGGCGCGAACCTCCACTTCGGGCAAGCGACGAATTGCATCGAGTTCCCGGCGGACGTTCTGCGGTGTCGCGTCAGCGAGGCAGATCCCAGTCTGCTTAGGGTGCTGCTCCAGCAAGCCGACGGTCTGCTTCACAGGGTGCAGAAGGAGGAAACACTGGCGGACCAGGTCAGGTTGCTGATCCTCGAACACCTGGACAAGGGGCCGGGTGACGCGGCAGGTGTCGCTCGCAAGCTGAGGATGTCGGTCAGCACTTTGAAGCGCCGCCTGAAGCAGGAGGGCACCAGCTATCGCGAACTGCGTGACGGCGTCGTGAGGAATCTCTCCCAGTCGGCCCTCAGGGAGACCCAGGTACCCATCAGCGAGATCGCGATGCGAGTCGGTTACTCGGAACTCAGTGCCTTCGACCGGGCGTTCAATCGATTGGCCGGCATGACGCCCCGGCAATACCGGGCAACACAAGCCCGGAAGACCGGATAGGGCGCCGGCCCGCGCGTGGATTCTGGGCCCTGTCTTGAAGGCGGCAGCGCAGCGAGTTGATCCAAAATGTCAATAACTTGAGCTGAATTGTCAAGTATTGGAGTCCGCAATGGGGGCCCATATCGGGCCCCGAAAAAGACCCGGGGGCGCGCGGCGCAGGCCTTGGGCGATGCAGCACTGTGCCCTTGTGGAGTCAGGCCAGGCCCATGCGTCATGGCGGCCTTGGACGGCGTCCGATGGTTGGGGCATGCGTGCCGCCTGCAAGGAAACTGCAAGCAGGTGAAGGCGGTGCAAACGTGACCATGAAGAGAAACGGAATGATGAATCTCAAAGCGACGGCAATGTCCGCACTCACCCTCTTTGGCGCGCTCGCGTCGGTCTGCGCCAGCGCCGCCGATGCGCCAAAGTTCAAGGCGGACGTTCCCGCGTCGGTCACGACGCCGGACAAGGTCCGCACCGAGTTGCTCGGCGATCTCGACTTCTTCGACGGCATGCCGAGCAAGAGCACCATCAAGAAGGCCTACGACTTCCTTGACACGTCCCGTGGCGCGGAAGCCTTCCTCAACGGCATTCCCGCCGCTTCAATCTACGCGGTCCTCGAAGGGATCAAGGCGGCCGGGGTCAATGTAGGCGATCTAGGCATTTTCGAGGAGTTGATGGATGCGCGCTCGCTCTACCTGACCCCCAACTCGACCACCATCTACAACATGTTCGAGATCAACGTCAAAGAAGGGCCCATCGTCGTGGAGGTCCCGGCGGGCGTGCTCGGCCCCGTCGACGACGCCTACTTCCGCTTCGTCACGGACTTCGGCTTCACCGGTCCGGACCAGGGCAAGGGCGGCAAGTACCTGTTCGTGCACCGCGACTACAAGGGTGAGCTGCCGGAAGGATATTTCGTGGTGAGAACCCCGAACTACCGCAACCTGTCGTTCTTCCGTGCTTTCGTAAAGGATGGCGATCTGAAGGCGGCGGCGGACAACGTCAAGAAGGGCTTCCGCACCTATCCGCTGGCTAAGGCGGCGAACCCGCCCAAGCAGCGCTTCGTCAACCTCTCCGGCAAGCGGATGAACACCGTCCATGCCAACGATTTCCACTTCTTCGAGGAACTCAACGCGGTGATCCAATACGAGCCGGCCGATTCGTTCGACCCGGAACTGGTCGGGCTCTTCGCCGCGATCGGCATCAAGAAGGGGCAACCCTTCAACCCCGATGCCCGCATGAAGAAGCTCCTCGTCGAAGGCGTGGCCATCGGCAATGCCACGGCCCGCGCGATCACCTTCGCTCCGCGCAATCCGCGTTACTACTTCTGGCCCGATCGCAAGTGGAACTCCATGTTCGCCGGCGGCGGCAACTATGCCTTCTACGACGACGGCGAGCGCATGCTCGACGACCGCATCTTCATGCACTACTACGCTACGGGGATCACTCCGGCCATGACCGCACCCAAGGTAGGTACGGGCTCGGTCTACGGGATCGCCGCGCAGGACGTGAACGGGGACTTCCTCGATGGCGGCAAGACCTACTCGGTCACGCTTCCGGGTCCGGTCCCGGCCAAGGATTTCTGGTCGTTCATGGTCTATGACGGCCAGCACCGCTCCATGCTCGAGACCGACCAGAAGACCGCCGGCCTCGACAGCCTGAACCCCTCCGTCAAGCCCAACGCCGACGGCTCTTACACGATGTGGTTCGGCCCGAGGGCACCGGAAGGCAAGGCAGGCAACTGGATCCAGACCATGCCTGGCAAGAGCTACAACGTGCTGATTCGCCTCTATGGGCCGCTCCAGCCATTCTTCGACAAGACATGGAAGCCGGGCGACTTCGAGCTCGTGAAGTAGGCGAACGAGAATCCTCAAGTAGCAAGTGGCCCGAATTTCTCGGGGCAGGTCACGTCGATGCTGTCGCCGATGGGCCTGGGAGTCGATAGACGTCGATAGATCGCGGAAGTTCGGCTCTGGTCGATTGCGCCGGCAACCCGCGCCAGTGCTGATGCTTCACAGATCGACGGCAGTAGTGGCGGCAACAGCCTGCGAGGCGATGCATCGTCCAATACGAGTCAACAGCTCAAAGTGCTCGTTGATAATCGAGCGGGAGTCGGGGTTCTTCGCTCTCGATCGCGCGGCTGGGAGGCCGGCCGCTCTTCACGCGCTGGACGCGGCGCTGCGTGAGGCCGAGCTCGGCCAGGTGCGATACGCGGCGGCGCGGTGGGTTCGCCACAACGGGCGAGGTGGTTGCGCACGAAGGCGCCGACGCGACGAATCAACGATCGATGCGGATGAGCTTGCCGCTGTCGGTGAGCAGGTAGAGCCAGCCGTCGGGACCCTGTCGCACGTCGCGGATGCGCTCGCCCAGGCTGCCGAACAGCCGCTCCCGCGAACCCACGACGTTGCCGTCGAGCGTGACGCGCCACAGCGCCGTGCCGGCAAGCGCGCCGAACAGGACGTTGCCGTGCCACTCGGGGAACTTGTCGCCGGTGTAGAAGACCATCCCGGCCGGTGCGGTGGACGTCGGCACCCAGTAGGCGGCGGGCTCGACGAAGCTCGGTGCATGCGTGCCTCCGCCGACCCGGCACGCTTCACCCACCGGCGAGCCATACGGGCAACCGTAGCTGCGCAGCGGCCAGCCGTAGTTGCCGCCGGGCACGACGCGGTTGAGCTCGTCGCCCCCCTGCGGGCCGTGCTCGTTCAGCCAAAGGTCGCCCGTCACCGGATGGATCGCCGCGCCTTGCGGGTTGCGGTGGCCGATGCTCCACAACGCCGGCTGCGCGCCTGCGCCGAAGGCGGGATTTCCCGGCAGGATCGAGCCGTCGCGAGCGATGCGCACCACCTTGCCGAGGTGATTGGCGACGTTCTGCGCGTACTGCGTCGTGGGGTTCGCCGGATTGTCGTACTGGCGCTCGCCCAGCGTGACCAGCAGCGACCTGTCTGCGCGGAACGCCAGCCGCGAGCCGTAGTGTCCGGCACCCGCGAGTTTCGGCAGCTGACGGAAGATGACTTCCACGTTCTGCAGCGCCGTGCCGACCAGCCGTCCGCGCGCGACCGCGGTTCCGCTGCCGCCGGTCCCGGTCTCCGCGTAGGTCCAGTAGATCCACGGATTCGCGACGAGATCGAAGTCCGGGTCGAGCGCGACGTCGAGCAGGCCGCCCTGTCCAGCCGAGTCGACCGCAGGCACGCCGCTCAGAGTGGCCAGGATGGATGCCCCGTCGGGGCTCAGAAGAAGCATCGAGCCCGCCTTCTGCGTGACGAGCATGCGGCCATCGGGCAGGAACGCGAGCCCCCAGGGACTGGCGAGCGACGCGTTGAGCGTCACCGCCCTCGGCGGCCGCAGCGACGCGTACTCGGCGACGCTGGCGCGCAACTGGCACTGCGCCTGCGCAAGCGGCCCCGAGCCCGGAAAGCTGCCGCGGCGCACGCGCACCGCAACCTCGCCTGCGACGTTCGCCGGCAGCACGATCTGGCCGTGCAACCGCGCGTTCTGCCAGTCGCTCGACGCCGGACCACCCATCGCGAGACTCGCGGCGGACAGGGGCGCGAACGCAGCGGTGCCGAGGCGGCCGACCACCTCGGCCAGGTACTGAACGTTCGTGCCCGTCGCGCTCAGCGAGACGTCGACCGTTGCGGTCCGCACCTGTGGTCGCGCCGGCAGGGCCAGCGTGCAGAGCGTCGCGGACGCGTCGAGGTCCAACGCGGCACCCGAGGCTTCGACGATGCGAACGTCGGGCGTGAGCGCGCTGCCGAGGCGGTTCATGAACGCCGCCATCTGCAGGCGGGTCACGTTGCCCGACGGGCAGTACGACGTGCCGCCCGCCACGCATCCCAGTGTCACACCGCGGTTGCGGATCCACTCGACGTTGCGGCACATGGCGTCGTCGAGGTCCACGTCGCCGAAGCCCGCGCAGGCTTGCGCCGCGGTCGCGGCCGGGCTCGCGCCCAGCCACGCCGCGGCGAGCAGCGTGCCAAGCGGCGGCAGCGAGATGCGCATCGTGCCGCTCGCTAGAAAGGCGGCGACGTGCCGTCGCGGCTGACGATCTGCACGCGCAACTGGCACGCTCCGCCGGTCAGGTCGCCGCTCCCCGCGGCGCGACTCAGCTGCATGCCGAAGCGAACGCTTTCGCCGACATTGAGATCGCGGACCGCCACGCCCGAGACATGGCCCCACTGACCCGCGGTGACCGAGGCGCGGCCGGCTGACGTTGCCAGCGGGATCCAGGTCGTGCCGTTGTTGAACGACACGACGGGGATGGCGGTGACGTCGAGGCTCGTCGCCGCCTGCGCCGACAACGACAGGTCGACGAGCGCCCGGCGCGGATAGCCCGCGACCGCAAACTGCGGCGTCGTGCTGCAGGCGACGGGCGCGGTGTCGAGATCGAGCTGCGGAGTTGTCAGCGCACCTTCGGCTACGAGCTGCTGCGGCGTCAGCGCGGTGCCGAGGCGGTTCATGAACGCGGCCATCTGCAGGCGCGTCACGAAGTCGGTCGGGCAGAACACCGACGTCGTAGTGCAGCCCAGCGTGATCGCGCGGTTGCGGATCCACTGCACGTTGCCGCACATCGGCTCGGCGCTGGCGACGTCGCTGAACCCGGCGCAAGACTGCGCCCACGCGGCCGCGGACATCGATGCCGCGAACACGACCGCGACAGCACGATGCACCAGTCCCCTCATGCTGATCTCCTCGCTTTCCGCACGAGTTGCCGCAACTCGTTTTCGCGCGCGAGTTTCGACTCTAGGCGAAGCGTTGCGCCGCGACAATGGCCGATGGCCTCCGAGCGTGGCCGCCCGGAGGACGAGTTCGGCCGCCCGTCGGGCGGTGGGTCGTCGTGGTCCGAGACACACGAAACGCGGGATTGAGTGAGGAGCGCTCCCCGGTGGACGCAGGTGCGCGCCGCGGATGGAAACACCGAGCCGTGGCCGGAACTGCATGCCCGGTCCGCTATCCCGGGCTCCAGGCGAGAAGTGGCAGCCGGCCGCCATGCACTCGGGGGCACTCCGCGGACTCTGCCGGGGCTGGCGGTGCCGCGCCGACCAGAGACGCGCGTTCCGTACGGGCGGCCGCGACGGGCACGGCGGTCACGCGCTACGGCGACGCCGTCGTCTCGCAGGCCGACCTGTCCAAGGCGGGAATGGTGCCCCGTTCGTGGAAGCGCCGGTGCAGCAACTCGCTCATCGCCTCCACAGTGAGCGGGCGGCTCAGCAGGTAGCCCTGCATGGTCGTGCAGCCCATCGCCGTGAGCACGTCGATCTGCTGCTGCGTCTCGACCCCCTCGGCGACCACGGTGAGTTCGAGGCTGTGCGCCATCGCGACGATCGCGCGGGCGATCGCGGCGCCCTTCGGGTTGCCCGAGGCATCGGCGGTGAGCGCGTGATCGAGCTTGAGCTTGTCGAACGGCAGCCGGCGCAGGTAGGACAGCGACGAGTAGCCGGTGCCGAAGTCGTCGACGGCGATGCGAATGCCGGTGGCGCGCAGCGCCTCGAGGGTGGCCACTGCCTTGTCCCAGTCCTTGACCAGCGCCGACTCGGTCAGCTCGAGCTCGATGTGCTCGAACGGCACGCCGACCACCTCGGCGATCTCCGTGACGCGCTTGGCGAGGCCGCCCTCGGCGAACTGCACGCTCGAGAGGTTGACGCCGATGGGGATCGGCGGCAGGCCTTCCTCGCGCCAGGCGTTGTGCTGGATCAGCGCGGTGACGAACACCCACTCCCAGATCGCGCCGATGAGGCCCGCCTCCTCGGCGACGCCGATGAAGTGCTGGGGCCACAGCAGGCCGAGCGTGGGGTGGTTCCAGCGCACCAGCGCTTCCATCCCGACGATGCGGCCGCTCGCCATGTCGATCTGCGGCTGGTAGTGCAGCACGAACTGCTCGCCCTCGATCGCGCGCCGCAGGTCCTGCTCGAGCGAGAGGCGCCGCGCCGTCGCCTGGCGCATCGAGGCGTCGTAGAACGCGAAGCAGTTCCGGCCCTCCGACTTCGCGTGGTACATGGCGACGTCGGCGTTGCGGAGCAGCGCGTCGAGGTCCTCGCCGTCGCGCGGGTAGAGCACGATGCCGATTGACGCGGAAACGAACAGCTCCTGCCCGCCGATGGCGATCGGCTGCGCCAGGCGCTCGATGACGCGCTGCGCGGCGCGCGCAGCCTGCTCCTCGTTCGTCACGCCGTCGAGCAGCACGATGAACTCGTCGCCGCCCTGGCGGCAGACGTCGCGCTCCAGCGTGCCGCCGCGCGGCACGGCCGCGCCGTCGGCGCGCACCACGCCCTTGAGCCGCTGCGCGACGATGCGCAGCAGGTCGTCGCCGACGTGGTGGCCGAGCGTGTCGTTGATGCGCTTGAACTGGTCGAGGTCGAGGAACAGGAGCGCGAACGAACGGTCGGCGCGGTGCGCGAGCTCCAGCGTCTCGGCGAGCTTCTCGTGGAAGCGCGAGCGGTTCGGCAGCTCGGTCAGTACGTCGTAGTAGGCGAGCTTGTGGATCTGCTGGATCGCCTGCGTGCGCTCCGTGGCGTCCTGCACGGTTCCCGCGACGCCGACGACCCGTCCGCCGGCGCGCAGCGCCTCGCCGAGCACGTGAACGTACTTCTCCTCGCCCTCCTGCGGCCGCACGCGCAGGTCCAGGCCGTGCGAGCTGCGCCCGCGCGCGACGTCGAGCACCCAGCGCCGGAACGCGCGGCGATCGTCCTCGTGGACGAGTTCGAGCAGGCCCGCTGCCGAGAGAACGCTGCCCGGAGCGAGACCGAGCAGCCGATGGACCTCCTCGGAGCACGTCATCCGCTGCGTGGTCCGTTGCCACTCCCAGCTGCCGACGCGCGCGATGCGCTGGGCGCGCTTGAGGTGCTCGGCGGCCCGCTGGTGGGCTTCGCTGCGCTCGCGCTCCTGCTCGTGCGAGCGCTTCAGCGCCTGCAGGCGCTCCCGCGACCGCCTCTGCAGCTCCATCAGCGCCGGATGGAGCTCGGGCAGGCTCCCTGCCGCGGCACTATCCGCCGCTATGTCGGAACCGCCGGCGGCCGCCCCTGCCCGGCGTGAGAGGGCGACGAACGCGCCGGCGACGAGCCCCGACAGCAGCGCAACCGCGGCCGTGTAGGCGACTGGCGTCAGCCAGCCGAGCCTGGCCGGCACCAGCAGGGCGAGGTGTATGACGGCCACGAGCGCGGCGCAGCCGAGCGCCCAAACGGCCGCAGGCGGGCGCCGCGCAGGGGATCGGCGGCGGCCGGGAGCGCGGTCGTTGCCAGCGGTGCGAGTAGCGGGCATGGCGGGATCGGGGAAGCCGGGCCCCTCCCTGCCGGGGCCGCGGGAATGGAATCGCAATTGACGTGCCACGGGCGGCGCCCCGGGGGGTGCAGCCGACGTCCGGAGCCGCGTCCCTCAAGCCTGCTGCGCACCCGGGGGACGCTCGGGCGCGGCGTGCGGCGACGCGGATGGTCCCGCATGCCCTAGACTGCGCGCTGACAACGGATCCCCCGATGCTCGCCGAACTTCCCTTCCTCTCGCTCGCCGAACTCGGCCGCCGCCTGCGCGCCGGAACCACGACCTCGCGCGCGATCGTCGAGGCGTGCCTCGCCAACATCGACGCCCAGGACGCGAAGCTGCACGCGTTCGTCGAGGTGTGGCGTGACGACGCGCTGCGCCTCGCGCAGGCCGCCGACCTCGAGCGCGCGGCGGGCTTCGAGCGGGGCCCGCTGCACGGGCTGCCGATTGCGGTCAAGGACCTGTTCCACGTCGCGGGCCGGCGGACCACGGCAGGTTCGAAGTCGTGGCTGGGCCGCGTATCGACGCAGACGGCCGTGTGCGTCGAGCGCCTGCTGGCGGCGGGCATGGTCCCGCTCGGCAAGACGCACCTGGTCGAGTTCGCCTACGGCACGTGGGGCACGAACGTACCGATGGGCGCGCCGTGGAATCCGTGGGACGCCAAGGTGCATCGCGTCGCCGGCGGATCGTCCAGCGGTTCGGCGGTGGCGGTCGCGTCCGGCATGGCGCCCGCGGCTCTGGGCACGGACACCGGCGGCTCGGTGCGCATTCCCGCGGCGCTGTGCGGGCTCGTCGGCCTCAAGCCCACCTACGGGCGCATCCCGCTCGACGGCGTGGTGCCGCTGTCGACGTCGCTGGACTCGGTCGGTCCGCTCGCGCGAACCGTCGAGGACGCGGTGATGCTCGTGCGCGCGATGGCGGGGGAGCCGTTGGTGGCCGCGGAGGCCGCGCCGTCCGTCGCGGGAGCGCGCATCACTGCGCTTGCCCGCGAGCAGTTTCCGGACTTCATCGAGCCGGACGTCGTGGCGGCGTTCGAGGCCACGCTTGCGCGGCTGCGCGAGCAGGGCGCCAAGGTGACGGTCGAGACCATCCCGTTCGACTTCGCGGCCCTGGGTGCCAGGAACGGCAGGATCATCGGCATCGAGGGCTATGCCGTGCATCGCGAGGTCATCGACGACGAGCGCGCCGACGTCGACCCGGGCGTGCGCCAGCGCATGCTGCTCGGGAAGATGGCAAGCGCAGTCGAGTATCTCGCAGCGCTTGGACAGCGGCAGGCCGCGATGGGCGAGTTCTCGCAGTGGATGCGCAGCCGCGATGCGCTCGTGACGCCGATGCTGCCCATCACCGCACGGCCTATGGCGGAAATCGACGAGTCGGCGTATCCGCTCGCCACCTGGTCGCGTGCCGTCAACTACCTCGGCGCGTGCGCCATCTCGATTCCCGTCGCGCTCTCCGCGACGGGATTGCCCATCGGCGTGCAGTTCGTCGGGCGCGGCGGCGCGGACGAGGCGCTGTGCCGCATGGCGGCCGTGCCCGGGCGCGACGGCGCGAAGCGGCCGCGCGCATGAGCGCAGGCCGGCGCTGAGCCCTCGCCGCCGGGAGCTTCGCCCGCTGCAGTCGGCGGACCTGGCACGGCTTTCATCTGTCCGGGAAGGCGCTTTGCGGCGCAGTTGCCGGGAACCGCCAGCGCGCGTTGTGTACGCCAGCGCACAGTCGGATCGCGCTCGACGGGATAGGCTCCCAGTCCCGGGCAGGCAGGCCAGGCGGCCTGCGCGCAGCTTCCTGCGGCCGAGCCCTGCGAAGAGAGTGCGCGAATTGAAGGCGAGCAGGCGGACGATCTTCGAGCGATTGCTGGCGTTCACGGCCGGGTTCGGCCGCGCCGACCCGCTCGTCCGGTACGCCTACGAGGCACCACCGCTGCGATCGGAGCTCTTCAGCGCCGATCAGATGGAGCAGCACGGCAAGAGCCTCGCGTCCTTGCACGTGCTCGCGCCCGGCCGCGCGCGCGACCAGCTGCTGCCGCGGCTGGCGGAGAACGAGCGCGTCCTCGTGGGCGTCTGCGATCTGCTGGCTGAAGCGGTCACGGCGAACCGCCGCATCACGCCGGCCGCCGAGTGGCTGCTCGACAATTTCTATCTGGTCGAGGAGCAGATCCGGACCGCGAAGCGGCACCTTCCCAGAGGCTACAGCGTCGAGCTTCCACGCCTGGCGCGTGGACCGTCCGCCGGACTGCCGCGCGTGTTCGACCTCGCTTACGAGACCATCTCGCACGGTGACGGCAGGGTCGATGCCGAGGGCCTTTCCCGTTTCGTGGCCGCCTATCAGACGGCGACCCCGCTCAAGCTGGGCGAGCTGTGGGCCATTCCCATCATGCTGCGGCTCGCGTTGATCGAGAACCTGCGCCGCGTCGCGGCGCGGATCGCGGCCGGCACGATCGACCGCAACCGCGCGGCGGCGTGGGCGGACCAGATGATCGACGTCGCCAAGCACGATCCCAACAGCCTGATCCTGGTGATCGCGGACATGGCGCGCTCGAATCCGCCGATGGTGAGTTCGTTTGTCGCCGAGCTCGCGCGGTTGCTGCAGGGGCAGAGCGCCGCCCTGGCCCTGCCGCTCACCTGGATCGAGCAACGGCTGGCCGAGTCGGGCTTCACGATCGAGCAGATGGTGCAGGTCGAAACGCAGGAGCAGGCCGGGGACCAGGTCTCGATCAGCAACACGATCGGCAGCCTGCGGTTCCTGGGATCGATGGACTGGCCCGAGTTCGTCGAGACGATGAGCGTCGTCGAGAGGAAGCTCAGGGAGGATCCGGGCGGGCTCTACGGCAGGATGGACTTCGCCACCCGCGATCGCTACCGGCACGTCGTCGAGGAGATCGCGCGCGGCAGCACGCTCTCCGAGGGCGAGGTCGCGCGGAGGGCGATCCGGCTCACCCACGAGAACACGGCCGGTGCCGACGGCATGGACGGCGACGACCATCGCGCCGCCCACGTCGGCTACTACCTGATCGACCAGGGGCGAGCGCACCTCGAGCGCGCGGCGGGCATGCGCGCGCCGCCGGCGGAGTGGCTCGGGCGCCTGGGACGCCGCATGCCGCTGACGCTGTATCTTGGCGGCATCGCGGCGATCACCGCCTTGCTCACCGCGAGCCTGCTGGCGCTGGCCGATGGCGACACGGTGGACAGGGTGTTGCTTGCGGCGCTCGTCGTCCTGCTGCTGCCGGCCACCAGCCAGCTGGCGCTGGGGATGGTGAACTGGCTGGCGACGCTGCTCGTGGTGCCGCGCACATTGCCGCGCATGGATTATTCGCGCGGGATTCCGCCGGAAGCGCGCACGCTGGTCGTGGTCCCGACGATGATCAACGACGCCGACGGCATCGAGGCGCTCGTCGAAGCGCTGGAAGTCCGCTTCCTCGCCAATCGCGACGACCATTTGCACTTCGGCCTGCTGACCGACTTCGCCGACGCGCCGGCGGCCACGCTGCCGGCGGACGCCGGGCTGCTGGCGATGGCGCGCAAAGGCATCGAGGACCTGAACGCGAAGTACCCGCGTACGGCGGAGCTGTCCGGGGAGGGCATGCCCGGGGACGCCTTCTTCCTCTTCCACCGCCCGCGGCGATGGAACGCGCACGAGGGCGTGTGGATGGGCCACGAGCGCAAGCGCGGCAAGCTCGCGGACCTGAACGCGCTGCTGCGCGACCGCGACGGCGGACGCTTCGCGCTCGTGATCGGCGAGCCCCGGGTGCTGTCGCGCGTAAAGTACGTCATCACGCTCGACACGGACACGCAGCTGCCCCGCGACTCGGCGCGGCAGTTCGTCGGCGTGATGGCGCACCCGCTCAACCGCGCGCGCTTCGCCCCGCGCGGCAAGCGTGACGGGGCCGAGCGTGTCACCGAGGGATACGGCATCCTGCAGCCGCGCGTGAGCATCAGCCTGTCCGGCGCCAAGTGCTCGTGGTACGCGCGCCTGCACGGGGGCGACCCCGGCATCGATCCCTACACGCGCGCCGTCTCCGACGTCTACCAGGACGTGTTCGGCGAGGGCTCATTCATCGGGAAGGGCATCTACGACGTCGATGCCGTCGAGCGGGCCTTCGGCGATGGCCTGCCCGACAATCGCATCCTCAGCCACGACCTGCTCGAGGGTTGCCATGCGCGATCGGGGCTGCTGAGCGACGTGCAGCTCTACGAGGAACAGCCGTCGACCTACGGCGCGGACATGGCCCGCCGGCACCGCTGGATCCGCGGCGACTGGCAGCTGACGGGTTGGCTGTTGCCGCTCGTTCCCGGCCCGGGCCGCCGCCTCGCCAATCCGCTGTCGGCGCTCTCGCTGTGGAAGATCTTCGACAACCTGCGGCGCAGTCTCGTGCCCGTCGCGCTGACGCTGATGCTCGTGCTCGGCTGGACCGCGCTCGCGCACGGCTGGCTGTGGACGTGCGCGGCAATCGGGATTCTCCTGCTGCCGTCGGGGTGCGCCGTGGCCGTCGAGTTGCTGCGCAAGCCGGACGAGGTGCTGCTGCGGCAGCACCTCGCCGCCACCGCGGGCGTGGCCGGCCGGCTTGCCGCCCAGACGGTGCTCACCCTTGCCTTCCTGCCCTACGAGGCGACGGTCAACCTCGACGCGATCGGCCGGACGGCGTGGCGGATGCTCGTCACGCGGCGGCGGCTGCTCGAGTGGAATCCGTTCGCTGTCGACGAATCCGAGCGTCGCCGCGCCGGCTCGGGGCAGCAGCGCTTCGCGCTTGCGGCAAGCGTGAAGTCGATGTGGATCGCCCCGGTCATCGCGGCGGCGACGGCGATCCTCGTCGCGTCGCTTTCACCATCCGCTTGGTGGGCGGCAGCGCCGGTGCTGCTGCTTTGGCTCGTCTCGCCCGTGCTGGCGTGGTGGATCAGCCGGCCGCTCGCCCGCCGCGGCGTGCGTTTGACGACCGACCAGACGCTGTTCCTGCGCGGGGTCGCGCGCAGAACCTGGGCGTTCTTCGCGACGCACGTCGGCGCCGACGACCACTGGCTGCCGCCCGACAACGTCCAGGAGCATCCGGTCGCCGCCGTAGCTCATCGCACGTCGCCGACGAACATGGGCTTCGCGCTGCTCGCGAACCTGACCGCACACGACTTCGGCTACATCCCGGCCGGGGAGGCCGTCGCGCGCACCGCAGCGGCGCTCGACACCATGCAGTCGATGGCGCGGCACGAGGGCCACTTCTACAACTGGTACGACACGCAAACGCTGGAGCCGCTGCCGCCGCGTTACGTCTCGGCCGTGGACAGCGGGAACCTCGGCGGTCACCTCATGACCTTGCGCTGGGGGATCGTTGCGCTGGCCGACGAGCCGATCATGGCGCCGCGCTGGTTCGAAGGGTTGGGCGACACGCTGCGCGTGCTCGCCGACGCGATCGGCGGCGTCCCCGCGGCGGCGCTGGCCGGCCTGCGACTGGATCTGGAAGCGGCGTACGACGCGCGCCCCGCGACCGTTGCGGACGTGAACCGGTGGTTTGATCGGCTTGCGCCGGGAGTCGCCGCGGTCGTCGCGCAGGTCGCCGGCACGCCCCGCGCCGACGCCGCGGGCGAGATCGTGCGCGAGAGCGAGCCGAAGTATTGGGCCGATGCGTTGGTCGGCCAGTTCGACGCGTTGCGCGCCGAACTGGTCGGCCTCGCTCCGTGGTGCGCGATGTCCGCTTCGTCCGGCGGCGAGGACGACCTGCCCGGCCTGCGCACGGTTCCGACGCTGCGCGAAGTGGCCGCGCTCGAAGCGGAGCTGTTGCCGGCCATTGCGCGCCGTCGACGCGAAGACGCCCCGCCCACGGTGCAGGCGTGGCTCGACGAGCTGTCCGAGGTCGCGACGGCGGCGAGCCGCAGCGCCGCCGAGCGGATGGCGGCGATCGAGCGCGTCGCGCGGCAGTGCGACGAGCTGGCGCGCATGGATTACGGCTGTCTCTACGACGCGACACGGCACCTGCTGGCCATTGGCTACAACGTCGGGGAACGCCGGCGCGACCCGGGCTACTACGACCTGCTCGCCTCCGAGGCTCGCTTCGCGAGCTTCGTCGCGATCGCGCAGGGCCAGCTGCCGCAGGAGAACTGGTTCGCGCTCGGGCGCCTGCTGACGTCGGCCGGGGGACAGGCGGTGCTGCTGTCATGGAGCGGCTCGATGTTCGAGTACCTGATGCCGCTCCTGGTGATGCCGAGCTACGACAACACGCTGCTTGATCGGACCTGCCGGGTCATGGTCGAGCGTCAGATCGCCTACGGCAAGCAGCGCGGCGTGCCCTGGGGCATCTCGGAGTGCGGCTACAACTCGGTGGACGCGGGACTCAACTACCAGTATCGCGCGTTCGGCGTTCCCGGCCTGGGACTGAAGCGTGGCCTCGCGGAGGATCTCGTGATCGCTCCCTACGCCTCCGCGCTCGCGCTGACGGTGAGCCCCGAGCAAGCCTGCCTCAACCTGCAGCGCCTGGCCATCGAAGGGCTCGCCGGCCGGTATGGGCTCTACGAAGCCGTCGACTACACCGCCGCGCGCGTGCCGCGCGGGCAGGCCAGCGCCGTCGTGCGCTCGTTCATGGCGCACCACCAGGGCATGATCCTGCTCTCGCTCGCGCACGCGCTGCTCGACCGCCCGATGCAGCGGCGCTTCGAGTCGGACCCGCTGTTCAAGGCGACGCTGCTGCTGCTGCAGGAGCGCGTGCCGAAGGTCGGCGGGCTGTTTTCGCACCCCGCCGAGCTGTCGGCGATCCGCGGCGTCTCGGGCGGCCCCGACGCGTCGGTGCGCGTGCTCGGCAATCCCGACACGCCGATGCCCGAGGTGCAGCTGCTGTCGAATGGGCGCTACCACGTCATGGTCACCCACGCGGGAGGCGGGAGCAGCCGCTGGAAGGACCTCGCCGTCACCCGCTGGCGCGAGGACGTCACCTGCGACGGCTGGGGGTCGTTCTGCTACATCCGCGACGTGGCGAGCGGGGAGTTCTGGTCGGCCGCCCACCAGCCGACGGCCAGGCGAGCGGCGCACTACGAGGCCATCTTCACCGAGGCGCGCGCCGAGTTCCGCCGGCGCGACGGCGACTTCGAGACGCACACCGAGATCGTCGTCTCGCCCGAGGACGACATCGAGCTGCGCCGGCTCCACATCACCAACCACTCCCGCACGCGCCGCACGATCGACGTCACGAGCTACGCGGAAGTGGTGCTCGCGCCGCCCGCCGCGGACGCGCTGCACCCCGCGTTTGGCAACCTGTTCGTGCAGACCGAGATCGTGCCGTCGCGGCAGGGGATCCTGTGCACGCGCCGGCCGCGTTCGCTGCACGAGCCGACACCGTGGATGCTGCACCTGATGGCCGTCCACGGCGCCGAGGCCACCGAGGTGTCCTACGAGACCGACCGCATGCGTTTCATCGGCCGCGGGCGCAGTGTCGCCGCGCCGGCGGCGATGATCGAGGCCGGCAGGCTGTCGGGAACCCAGGGCTCGGTGCTGGACCCGATCGTCGCGATCCGCCGCCAGGTCATGCTGGAGCCGCAGCAGACGGCCACGATCGACGTCGCCACCGGCATCGGCGAGACGCGCGATGTTGCGCTCGGGCTGCTTGCGAAGTACCAGGACCGGCATCTGGCGGATCGCGTGTTCGACCTCGCGTGGACGCATTGCTGGGTGACGCTGCGGCAGATCAACGCCACCGAGGCCGACGCGCAGCTCTACAACCGCCTCGCCGGATCCGTGCTCTACGCGCACGCCTCGCTGCGCGCGGAAGCGAGCGTCCTCAAGCGGAACCGGCGCGGGCAGTCGGGGCTGTGGAGCTACGCCATCTCGGGCGACCTGCCGATCGTCCTGCTGCAGATCGTGGACTCGACGAACATCGAGCTCGTGCGCCAGCTGGTGCAGGCGCACGCGTACTGGCGGCTCAAAGGGCTGGCGGTCGACCTGGTGATCTGGAACGAGGACCGCGGTGGCTACCGGCAGGCGCTGCAGGACCAGATCATGGGGCTGATCGCCGCCGGCATCGAGGCGCACGTAATGGACCGGCCGGGCGGCATCTTCGTGCGCCGGGCCGAGCAGATCGCGGAGGAGGATCGCATCCTGCTGCAGTCCGTCGCCCGCGCGATCATCACGGACGGGCGCGGAACGCTGATGGAGCAGATCAGCCGTCGAGTGTCCGCCGAAGCGCGGATCCCGCGCTTGCAGCCGACGCGCGAACTGCGCGACGACGTGCCGCGCCGCGAGCTCCATCCCCGCGAGCTGATCCTCCACAACGGGCTCGGCGGGTTCGCGCCTGACGGCCGCGAGTACGTCGTCACGATTCCCGAAGGTCGGACGACGCCGGCACCGTGGGTAAACGTCCTGGCCAATCCGGGCTTCGGTGCCGTCGTGTCGGAGAGCGGTGCCGCGTACACCTGGAGCGAGAACGCCCACGAGTTCCGCCTCACCCCGTGGCGCAACGATCCCGTGTGCGATGCCGGCGGCGAGGCGTTCTACGTGCGCGACGAGGAGACCGGCCGCTACTGGTCGCCCACGCTGCTGCCGTGCCGCGGCACCGGCGCGTACGTCGCCCGTCACGGCTTCGGCTACAGCGTCTTCGAGCACAGCGAGGACGGCATCGACACCGAGCTCACCGTGTACGTCACCGTCGACGCGCCGGTGAAGTTCGCCTCGCTCAAACTGAGGAACGCATCGGGCCGGACGCGGCGGCTCTCCGTCACCGGGTACGTGGAGTGGGTGCTGGGGGACCTGGGGCCGAAGACCGCGATGCACGTGATCACGGAGGTCGACGCGCGCAGCGGCGCGCTTCTGGCACGCAACAGCTGCAACACGGAGTTTCCCGATCGCGTGGCGTTCTTCGACGTCGATGACCCGGCGCGCACCGTCAGCGGCGACCGGACGGAGTTCCTCGGACGCAATGGCGCGCCCGGTCGTCCCGCAGCGCTGTCGCGCATGCGCCTGTCCGGCAGGGTGGGCGCTGCGCTCGACCCGTGCGCCGCCCTCCAGGTCGCGATCGAACTGGTCGACGGCGAGGAGCGCGAGATCGCCTTCCGGCTTGGCGTGGGCCGCGACGCTGCCGACGCCGGCAGCCTCGTGCAGCGCTTCCGGGGTGCGGCAGCGGCGCGGGGCGCGCTCGCTGCCGTGCGCGCGCACTGGGCGCACGTCCTGGGCGCGGTGCAGGTGACGACACCGGACGCGGCGCTCGACGTGCTGGCCAACGGCTGGCTCGTCTACCAGACGCTGGCGTGCCGCATGTGGGCGCGCAGCGGCTACTACCAGTCGGGCGGCGCGTTCGGCTTCCGCGACCAGCTGCAGGACGCGATGGCGCTCGTCCACGCCGAGCCCGCGCTCGTGCGCGAGCACCTGCTGCGTTGCGCCGCGCGCCAATTCGTCGAGGGCGACGTCCAGCACTGGTGGCACCCGCCGTCGGGCCGGGGCGTGCGCACGCGCTGCTCGGACGACTATCTCTGGCTGCCGCTGGCGACCGCACGCTACGTGACGGCGACCGGAGACGCCGGCGTGCTCGACGAGTCGGTTGCGTACCTGGAAGGCCGCGCGGTGAATGCGGGCGACGACGCCTACTACGACCTGCCGGGCCGCTCGCAGGAGTCCGCCAGCCTCTACGAGCACTGCGTACGTGCCATCGTCCACGGCCTGCGCTTCGGCGCCCACGGGCTGCCGCTGATGGGCTCCGGCGACTGGAACGACGGCATGAACCTGGTCGGGATCAGGGGCACGGGAGAGAGCGTCTGGCTGGGATTCTTCCTCTGCGCGGTGCTGGGCCGGTTCGCCGGACTCGCGCGTGCGCGGGGCGACGCACCGTTCGCCGAGCGTTGCGGCAAGGAGGAAGCCAGGCTCCGCCGCAGCCTCGAGCTGCACGGCTGGGACGGCGAGTGGTACCGGCGCGCCTACTTCGACGACGGCACGCCGCTAGGCTCCGCGAGCGGCGCCGAGTGCCGCATCGACTCCGTCGTGCAGAGCTGGTCCGTGCTCTCCGGCGCCGCCGAGCCCGAGCGTTCGCGCCGGGCGATGCGCTCGGTCGACGAGCGCCTCGTGCGCCGCGACTACGCGCTGGTCCAGCTCCTCGCCCCTCCGTTCGACGGCGCGGAGTTCGACCCCGGCTACATCAGGGGCTACGTGCCCGGCGTGCGCGAGAACGGCGGCCAGTACACGCACGGCGCGATCTGGGCGGCGATGGCGTTCGCGGCGATGGGCGATCGCGAACGCGCGTGGCAGCTCGCGACGATGATCAACCCGGTGAACCACGCCCGCACGCCCGAGGCCATGGCGGTCTACAAGGTCGAGCCGTACGTGGTCGCCGCGGACGTCTACGCCGTGGCGCCTCACACCGGGCGCGGCGGCTGGAGCTGGTACACCGGATCGGCCGGGTGGATGTACCGGCTGATCATCGAGTCACTGCTCGGCGTGACGCGCGAAGCGGATCGCCTGCGCTTCGCTCCGTGCCTGCCCGCGAACTGGACCACCTGCTCGATGCGCTACCGCTATGGCGATACGTTCTACGAGATCGCCGTCCGGCAGACGCCCGCGGCCTCGCACGCGCTCGGCGTCGCGCTGGATGGCGTCGTGCAACCGGATGCGTCGATCCGTCTCGCCGACGATCGAACTTCGCACCGGGTCCTGGTCGAGGTGGGAGTGCCGCAGGCACCGGACGGGTTCGTCCGACCTCCGGGGCCGTGCTGAGGGGTTGCATCTTGTCGCACGCCCGCGGCGGCGCTGGCGTCGTCGTTGCTCCAGTTACACCACGGTTCCGAACAGCGCCCCGACGAGCGCGGTCAGGCCCATGGCAAGGGCTCCCCAGAACGTGACCCGCACGGCCCCTGTCGTCACGTTGGCGCCGCCCACCCGCGCTGCCAGCCCACCGAGGATGGCGAGGAACACTAGCGAGGCTACGGCGACGACCGGAATCAGGGCCGACGCGGAGACCATGGCAACGGCCAGCAAGGGCAGGGCAGCGCCCACGGCGAAGCTGGCCGCTGACGTGAGCGCGGCCAGGATCGGTCGGGCACTGAGCTCAGTTGAAATGCCGAGTTCGTCGCGAGCGTGCGCGCCCAGCGCGTCGTGGGCCATGAGCTGCTCCGCCACTTGTCGCGCGAGTGCGGGTTCGACGCCGCGGCCCACGTAGATCGCCGTCAGCTCGCGCCGTTCGCCGTGGTCGTCTGCTGCAAGTTCGGCGCGCTCGAGGTCGAGCGCCGCCTTCTCGGAGTCGGCCTGCGAGCGCACCGACACGTACTCCCCGGCCGCCATCGACATGGCCCCCGCGACCAGGCCGGCGATGCCCGCGACCATCACGTTGCCGTGACTCGCATTGGCGGCAGCGACGCCGAGCACCAGGCTTGCCGTCGACACGATGCCGTCGTTGGCACCCAGCACCGCCGCTCGCAGCCATGCGATGCGGTCCGTCCGATGCCGTTCGCTGTGGCGCGCCGTCATGGGTAGCAGTCCGTTCAAGGTTGCGACAGAAGATCGGAAGCGAAGTCAAGCCAGTGTCCCGTTCCGGAAGTAGCTTGCCATATTGCAGTTCAGCAACCACCTCCGCTCGCGCAAGGGCGACGAAAGTGGCGCGCTGCGCGACGCCGGTCGCAGCGGGTATCGCGAATACCCGCAAGACCGGCCACAATGCAGCGCGTCATTTCTCGCTCGTCCTTGTGCAAGGAACTTACGGTACGGGGCACTACTGCAGCGTCAACGGAGACCTCGCGAACCGGTCCACGCCTGCCGCACATGCCAGCATTGCACATACCGTGTTCCCGTAGGGGTCCATGGTCGTGCTCACCATGGTTGACCGCATGACATTCGCATGGGGCGCCCTCGAGGCGAGTACGTTCGAACACCGAAGGGTCCCGACGATGTTCGCCCTGCGCCGACACGGAGGTCGCCAGCGAGCCGGCGCTGACCCGGCAGGCGCAGGCGCTCGAAAGACCCGAGCTGCGGGGAAGTGCCGTACTCATGCATGCAGGCGACACCCGACAGGGCGCCGGCGTGCCGCCGTCTGGGCGGTACCGCACATGCCGTCGTGGGTTCGCGTAGACTGGCCCCATGGCAGCCGGCAGATCGGGGGCCGTCGGTCGCGTGCCCTCCTTGTCCCCACATGACGCGACGCGCGCCGGCGTTCCCGAGCGCCAGAGCCCCCACCAGAATCACCTGCTCGACGCGCTGCCGGCGAGCGATTACGAGCGGCTCGCCGCCCATCTCGAGCTGATTCCGCTGCGGCTCGGCGATGTCCTCTACGAGCCGGGGGTGCGGTTGCGCCACGTCTACTTTCCCACGACGTCCATTGTCTCGCTGCTGTACGTCATGGCGGACGGCGCGTCCGCGGAGATCGCCGTCGTGGGCAACGAAGGGATACTCGGCATCTCGCTGTTCATGGGCGGCGAGACCACGCCCAGCCGCGCGGTCGTGCAGAGCGCCGGTCACGGCTACCGGCTCAAGGCGCAACTGCTGAAGGACGAGTTCGGCCGCTTCGGCCCGCTGATGCACCTGCTGCTGCGCTACACGCAGGCGCTCATCACGCAGATGGCGCAGACGGCGGTCTGCAATCGTCACCACTCGGTCGACCAGCAGCTGTGTCGCTGGTTGCTGCTGAGCCTCGATCGCCTGTCGTCCAACGAGCTGTCGATGACGCAGGAGCTGATCGCCAACATGCTGGGCGTGCGCCGCGAAGGCGTCACCGAGGCGGCGGGGAAGCTGCAGGACGCCGGGTTGATCCGGTACCGGCGTGGCAAGATCACGGTGCTCGACCGGCCGGGACTCGAGACGCGCGCCTGCGAGTGCTACCGGGTGGTCAAGGCGGAGTTCGACCGGCTCCTGCCCTACGCAGCCACGTAGCGCGGGTGCCGCGCGCCGCGGTCGGCGAGCGGCCGGCGGCGTCATGCTCGCCTTTGTGCGCTAGCGCGCAGACGGGGCGCCGGATTCGCCCCATGCTCGTTGCAACGTTTCAGTCGAAACCGCGCCCGCAGTTCCCAGGCATCGGGCAACGTGCGCCCTTCGGGCCGAGGGGACGTCGGCGGGCGGGTTTCACCGACTCCAAGGAGATCCACGGTGCCAGCGATGCGGCGTGCCCTGGCGTGCAACCACCTGCTTCAGGCGCTGCCAAGCCGCGATCGGCGGCGCATGCAGGACGGGTGCGAATCCGTCCTTCTCGGCTACGGCGAGGTCGTCTACGTGCCGGGGCACCCGATCGAGCAGGTCCACTTCCCCACGGCGAGCTTCATCTCGCTGATCATGCCGGTCGACGACGCTGCCTGCATCGAGGTCGGCATGGTGGGCCGCGAGGGCATGTTCGGCATACCGCTCGCGCTGGGCGTCGACGTGTCGCCGGTGCGCGCAGTGGTCCAGGGCGCGGGTCCTGCGCTGCGCATGGAGGCCGCACGCTTCCGCAGCGAACTCGCGCGCAGCCAGCCGCTTCGGCACGCCATGGGCCGCTACACCTTCGTCCATCTGAACCAGCTGGCGCAGGCCGCGGCCTGCACGCGCTTTCACGTGGTCGAGGCGCGGCTGGCCCGCTGGCTGCTGATGACGCAGGATCGCGCGCAGGAAGACACGTTCCACGTCACGCACGAGTTCCTCGCCTTCATGCTGGGGGTGCGCAGGGTCGGCGTGACCAAGGCCGCGAGCGCGCTGCAGCGGCGCGGCCTGATCGGGTACAGCCGCGGCGACGTCACCGTGCTCGACCGGCGCGGGCTCAAGGTCGCCTCCTGCAGCTGCTACAAGGCGGACCGCGACGCGCACGATCGCGTGCTCGGACCGGCGGTGGCCCGCTGACGTTCTCCCCGGGGGGCCGCGGGCCCAGCGCGGCAGACGCGCGCTTGCCGGGCGCGGCGAGAAAACCGCCGCAACGTGCGGGACCGCACAGACCGCGCCGCGAAGTCCGTGCATCTTCGCCGCAGCGACCGGAACGGATCGCGAGCGCTGCCCAGGCCCGTCGGGTCGCGCGCCTCGCGCACGGCCCCGGTCGCAACTCCGCCGTCACAGCAAAGGCAGCTACCATGAACTTTCCTGTCGAAACGAAACCGGCCCTTTGGGGCTTCGTCGGCGGCGCCGCCGCCATGGCCTTCGTCGGCTTCACCTGGGGTGGATGGGTCACAGCCGGGAAGGCGGAGCTGCAGTCGAAGCAGCGGGAGGATGCCGCCGTCATCGCTACGCTCGCTCCCCAATGCGTCGCGCGCTTCCAGTCCTCGGCCGATGTCGCCGGCAATCTGATCGCCCTCAAGAAGGCCGACAGCTGGGCGCAGGGCGAATTGGTCGAGAAGGGCGGCTGGGCAACCGCGCCGGGGTCGACGCCCACCGGGCAGGTCACCCAGATCGCGCGGGCCTGCGCGGCTCTGCTCGTCGCCTAGCCTGCAGCAGCGCAGTACCGTTGCCGGTCCCAGCGACGACGGACCGCCGGGCCTGCATCCCCCCGTGCCGCATTGGCGCGGGGCGCTCGTGCATGGGAGCTGCGCGGCACCGCTGCCGGCCATGCGGTCGACCGGCGGCGGACCGCCTCCCCGTCATCGGTGATAATCCCCCGGACAGCCGGGAGGACTTCGCAGGTGGCGTGGAGCAACGTGTCGATCGACGAGCTTGCCGCAGACTACGTGCGCGCAAGGCTTGTAGCGTTCCGGCAACGCCTCGCGCGCCCGCCCGCGGCCTGCACGTCGTGCTTCCGGCAGCCGGCGGCATGAAGCCCGACGATCCGCTCGCCGCATTCCGCCGCCTGTGCGTGCGCCGCGGCATCGCGCTCGGCGGACTCGCGTCGGGCAGGCAGGACGACTTCCGCACCGTCCTCGCCGCCGCGACGCTCGCGCTCGCCGAAGGCGACGCCTACGACGAACGCGCGGTGAACGAGCGGCTGCACGCGTGGCTCGCGGGCCCCGGCGCGATGCTCGACGTCGACCACGTCGAGTTGCGTCGCTGGCTCGTGGACACGCGCCTCCTCGAGCGCGACGGGTTCGGGCGCCGCTACGTGCGCGCCGTGCCGCCGCCCGCCGAATTCGCGCCCGTGCTCCAGGGTCTCGCCGGCTGCGACCTCGCGCTCTTCGCGCAGGAGGCGCGCGAGGCGGAGCAGCGCGCGCGGGAGGAGCGCCGCAGCGCCTGGCAGGCGCAGCGCGCGCCGCAGCCGACTGCCGACGACGAGCGCTGGATGGACGAGGCGATCGCGCTCGCGCGCGCCGCGGCCGCGCGCGGCGAGGTGCCGGTCGGCGCGGTGGTCGTGCGCGACGGCGCCGTCGTCGGGCGCGGCGGCAACGCCCCGATAGCCGCGAACGACCCCACTGCGCACGCCGAGATCGCGGCGATGCGCGAGGCGGCCGCCGCGCTCGCCAACTACCGGCTGGCCGGGTGCTCGCTGTACGTCACGCTCGAGCCTTGCGCGATGTGCGCCGGAGCGATGCTGCACGCGCGGATCGCGCGCGTCGTGTACGGGGCGGCCGACCCGAAGACCGGCGCGGCCGGCTCGGTGATCGACCTCTTCGCCGACGAGCGGCTCAACCACCACGCGGTCGTGCTGCGCGGCGTGCGCAGTCGCGAGTGCGGCGCGCTGCTGTCGGACTTCTTCGCCGCGAGGCGGGCGTGAAGCGCGCGATCGATTTCGGCTTCTTCGCGCCCTCCGGCGCGGTCATCGACGCGGAGGCCCTCGACCGCGCGACGCGCTGCCTGCTCTCCCGCGGCCACCGCGTCGTGGAGGACGAGGGGACTCGCGCGCGCCACCAGCGCTTCGCCGGCACCGACGACGCGCGGCTCGCGGCGATCCGCCGCATGGCCGCGCGCGACGACGTCGACGTCGCGGTGGCGATCCGCGGCGGCTACGGCCTCTCCCGGCTGTTGCCGCGGCTCGACTTCGCCGCGCTCGCGCGCTGGCCGCGCCGCTGGATGGGCCACAGCGACTTCGGCGTCTTCCAGCTCGCCGCGCTGGCTTCCGCCGGGCTGGTGACCTACGCCGGTCCGATGGCGGCCTACGACTTCGGCGCCGAGGAGCCGTCCGCGTACACGCTCGAGCACTGCTTCGCGATGCTGCGCGGGCACGAGCACGAGGTGGACGTGCCGCTCGACGGTCCTTCGTCGGCGCCGCTCGAAGGCACGCTGTGGGGCGGCAACCTGACCATCGTCGCGCACCTGGCCGGCACGCCGTACCTGCCCGCGATCGCGGGCGGGCTGCTGTTCCTCGAGGACGTCGCCGAGCACCCGTACCGCATCGAGCGGGCGCTTCACCAGCTCGACCTCGCCGGCGTCCTCGCGCAGCAGAAGGCCGTGCTTCTGGGCGCGTTCACCGAGTACGCGCTGGTCCCGCACGACGACGGCTACGACCTCGACGCGGTCGTCGCGCACGCGCGCGAGCGCTTCGGCGTGCCGATCTACACCGGCCTGCCGTTCGGCCACGTGCGCGACAAGCTCACGTTGCCCGTCGGCGGGCGCGCGACGCTGATCCCGGGCGCGTCCTCGTCCCGGCTCGTCCTCCGCGACCATGCCTGAATTCGCCGTGCGTTCCGCCGACTGGTCGCGCGACCAGCCGAAGCTGAAGGCGATCCGCTTCGAGGTCTTCTGCGTCGAGCAGCGCGTTCCCGAGGAGCTCGAGTGGGACGGCATCGACGTCGACTGCCTGCACGCGATCGCCGAGGACGGCGCGGGACGACCCGTCGGCTGCGGGCGGCTGCTCCCGGACGGCCACGTCGGCCGCATGGCGGTGCTCGCCGCATGGCGCGGCAAGGGCGTGGGCAGCGCGCTGCTCGACCACCTGGTCGCGCTGGCGCGCGCGCGCGGCGACGCGAAGGCGATGCTCAACGCGCAGACGCACGCGCTGCCGTTCTACGAGCGGCACGGCTTCGCCGCGGTCGGCGAGCCCTTCGACGAGGCCGGCATCCCGCACCGGGCGATGGAGCGCTACCTGCGCTGAAGCGCGAAGCGCTCGGCCACCTCGCCCGTCACGCCGCCGTCGGGCGCGAAGCTGCGCTCGACGAAAGTCGCGCGGCCGTCGCGCGCGATCGCCAGCACCGTCGAGCAGCGCGTCCCGTAGCGCTCGTCCCGGATGAAGATCGCCGACAGCAGACGCTCGCGGTCGAGCGGCACGCCCGTCGACGGCAGCTCCGTGTCGGGCGCCTCCGTGCGGTCCGCCAGCGCGGCGAACAGCGGCTCGAGGTCGCGCTCGGCGCGCCCGATCCAGCGCGACATGGCGATCATCATGCGGCGCGTCTTCGGCCACGCGTCGTCGATCGGCCCGTTGGACACTCCGTGCACGCCGGGCGCGAGCGCGCGCACGCCCTCATATCTATTCGAGGTCGAGGCCACGCCCGACGCGGCGCCCGCGACCAGGTTGTAGCCGTTGTGCCGCTCCGAGGAGGCGCGCGCCTGCGCGAGCGCGTCGGCGACCGGCGCGGGGTCGAAGATCACGCGGGGGACCAGCGCGCCGCGCGAGGGCGCCGTCGGGTCGTGGCGCGCGGGGTCGCGCAGATTCGTGAGGAACGCGAAGCGGCCTTCGCGCGAAACGCCGAGCCACGTGCCGCCGGCCGCGAGGTCGCGTCCCGCGAGGATCCCTTCGGGCCACCAACCCGCGGGCGCTGCCGGCCGCGCGTGCCACTCGTCGCGATTCGCTGCGACGACGAGTGCGTAGTCGGGGTGCGCGTCCAGCGCGACGACGGCGAGGCACACGACGGGCGTGCGGGGCGCGGCCCCGGCCGTCAGAGGCGCACGCGGCCGGGCGGCGGCGCCGGCTCGGGGAGCGGGTAGGGCGGCGGCTCCGGCGCGGCTGCGGGTCCGCCGGGCGCGCCGATCGCCACGGGGCCGGCGGCGGCCGCCGTCTGCAGGACGGCCAGCGCGATGCTGCCGCCTCCCGGTTGCGGAGCGCTCTCGACGACGGTGCCGCAGGCCTGCTCGCCGAACGCGGGCGAGTAGAGCCGCGTGGCCGGCGCCGGGGGCGGCGCCTCGCCCTTCAGGAGGTAGAGGCGCTCCTTGAGGCGGCCGAGGTAGTGCGTGCGGGCGACGATCTCCTGGCCGGTGTAGCAGCCCTTGCGGAAGTCGAGCGCTCCGAGCGCGTCCTGGTTCGCGGTCTGCGCGACGAACAGGTCCTGCGTCGCGGCGGTGATGGTCGGCACCCCGGCGCGGACGCCGACCCAGGTCCACGCTTCGGCGCGGGCCGGCGTCGCGTGCGCGGCCAGCCGTTCCCGCACGACGTCCGCCGACACCGCCGGCGCCAGGACGACCAGGCGTCCCTCGGGCAGGTGGGCGACGGTCGCCTCGCCGACGGCGGCGAACCCGCCAGGCGGCGGGCAAGCGCCCAGCGCCGCCGCGACTGCCTGCGCAGCGCCGGGGCCAGCGACGCCGAACCGGGCCAGCGCCGGCGTCTCGTCGACGACGACGACCTTCGAACGCAGGACGAACATCGCCAGCCGCCTCGCGACCCCGGCCGCGAGGTCCGCGGCGACGAGCGCGACGTAGCGGTCCGGTGCCCCGGAGAGGCGGCCGAGGTAGAGGGTGGCCAGCATCCGGCCCTTGGGCGAGTTGTAGGTCGCCCGCTGTCCCATCCCCGGCGCGAGCGCCATCACGTCGCTGGACAGCTGCCCCTGGAGGAACGCCGCCGTGTCCGCGCCGGCAAACGACACCACGCCGAGCGGCGCGTCGACGACCACGGCCCCGGACGCGGCGGCGCGCCACGGGTCGGCAAGGGGGGCGGGCGGGACGGTCATCGGGAGGCTTCGGGAAGCGGTCGCATGGCGAACAATCGTGCTAGAATAGCAAGTTAGCTCGCAACCGGGCAGCGGCATCCTGCCGTCCGACCGGGAAACGGGCAATCCGCACACCCGCGGGTCAGGGTGCCCCTCGCCGCCAGGCGCCGGGGTGTCGCCGCGGGTGGAGGTTCCAACCCTGACAAGGAGCGAAGACCGATGTCCGTGACCATGCGCCAGATGCTGGAGGCCGGCGTGCACTTCGGCCACCAGACGCGCTACTGGAACCCGAAGATGAGCGAGTTCATCTTCGGCCAGCGCAACAGGATCCACATCATCAACCTCGAGCGCACGCTCGAGATGTACAACGAGGCGATGAAGTACGTCCGCCAGCTGTCGGCGAACCGGGGCACGATCCTGTTCGTCGGCACCAAGCGGCAGGCGCGCGAGATCATCGCCGAGGAAGCGCAGCGCGCCGGCATGCCCTGCGTCGACCACCGCTGGCTCGGCGGCATGCTGACCAACTTCAAGACGGTCAAGGGCTCGATCAAGCGCCTCAAGGACCTCGAGGCGATGGCTGCCGACGGCACGTTCGACCGCATGAGCAAGCGCGAGGCGCTCTCGCTCAGGCGCGAGCTCGGCAAGCTGCAGCAGGCGATGGGCGGCATCAAGGACATGACCGCGCTGCCCGACGCGATGTTCGTCATCGACGTGGGCTTCCACAAGATCGCGATCACCGAGGCGAAGAAGCTCGGCATCCCGATCGTGGCGGTCGTCGACACGAACCACAGCCCGGACGGCATCGCGCACGTGATCCCCGGCAACGACGACAGCTCGCGCGCGATCCGGCTCTACGCCCGCGGCGCGGCCGACGCGGTGCTCGAGGGCAAGACGATGTCGCTCACCGAGATCGTGGCCAGCGGCGACGAGTTCGTCGAGGTGGCCGACGAGACCGCGGCTTGAGCGCGCGCGGCCGTCAAACCCGGGGGGTGCGCTGTCGCGCCCCCTTTTTTTGGAGCTAGAGGCATGGCGGACATTGCGGCGAGCACGGTGATGGAGCTGCGGCAGCGCACCGGGCTCGGGATGATGGAGTGCAAGAAGGCGCTGACCGAGACGAACGGTGATCTCGCGAAGGCCGAGGAGCTTCTGCGCATCAAGAGCGGCGCCAAGGCGAGCAAGGCCGCCGACCGCGTCGCCGCGGAAGGCGTGATCGGGCTGGCGGTCGCCGCGGACGGCCGCTCCGGCGCGATCGTCGAGGTCAACTGCGAGACCGACTTCGTCGCCAAGAACGACGACTTCAAGGCGTTCGCCGCGGAGATCGCGCAGCTGGTGCTGCGCGAGGACCCCGCCGACGTCGCCGCGCTCGCGCAGATGAAGCTCGCCTCGGGCGAGGCCGTCGAGGCGCGCCGCGTGGCGCTGGTGCAGAAGATCGGCGAGAACCTGTCGGTGCGCCGCTTCGTCCGCCGCGTGGCGACCGGCCGCCTGGCCTCGTACGTGCACGGCGTGCGCATCGGCGTGCTGGTCGACCTGACCGGCGGCGCCGAGACGCTCGGCAAGGACCTCGCGATGCACGTCGCCGCGTCGAAGCCGCTGGCCGTGAGCAAGGAGGGCGTGCCCGCCGAGAAGGTCGCGCAGGAACGCACCATCGCCGCAGCCCGCGCCGCCGAGTCGGGCAAGCCGGCGAACATCGTCGAGAAGATGGTCGAGGGCGCCGTGGCGAAGTACCTCGCCGAGGTGACGCTCACCGCGCAGGCCTTCGTCAAGGGCGACGGCAAGCAGACCGTCGGCGAACTGCTCAAGCAGCAGGGCGCCACGGTGCACGGCTTCACGATGTTCGTCGTCGGCGAGGGCATCGAGAAGCGCAAGGACGACTTCGCGGCCGAGGTGGCCGCGATGGCGAAGGGGTAGCAGGAAGGCAGGACGGCGCCGCCGCGGAAGGCGGCGCCGGCGAGGTGGACTGCGCGGCGCCCCCGGAGCGAGGCGCGCGAAACGGAGGCGTCGACCGATGAACCCGCCGAACGCAGCGCCGCTTGCCGTGGCCAACGACCCGGGCGTCCGGGCAGCGCCGGCGCGCGCGCCCGCCTACCGCCGCGTGCTGCTCAAGCTGTCCGGCGAGGCGCTGATGGGCGAGGACGCCTACGGCATCAACCGCGAGGTGATCGACCGGATGGTGCGCGAGATCGCCGAGGTGCACGCGCTCGGCGTCGAGATCGCGATCGTCATCGGCGGCGGCAACATCTTCCGCGGCGTCGCGCTCGGCGCCGCCGGCATGGACCGCGCGACCGCCGACTACATGGGCATGCTCGCCACGCTGATGAACGCGCTCGCGCTGCAGGACGCGCTGCGCGCGGGCGGCGTGGTGTCGCGCGTGCAGTCGGCGCTGCGCATCGACCAGGTCGCCGAGCCCTACATCCGCGGCAAGGCGCTGCGCTACCTCGAGGAGCGCAAGGTCGTGATCTTCGCCGCGGGCACCGGCAACCCGTTCTTCACCACCGACACCGCCGCCGCGCTCCGCGGCCGCGAGATGGGCGTGGACATCGTCCTCAAGGCGACCAAGGTCGACGGCGTCTACACCGCCGACCCGCAGCGCGACCCCGCGGCGCGGCGCTACGCCGAGCTCACGTTCGACGAGGCGATCGTCCGCAACCTGAAGGTGATGGACGCCACCGCGCTGGCGCTCTGCCGCGACCAGAGCATGCTGCTCAAGGTGTTCTCGATCTTCAAGCCGGGCGCGCTCAAGCGCGTCGTGATGGGCGAGGACGAGGGCACGCTCGTCCACTGCTGACCCGACGACAACGGAGTTCGCGATGCCGATCGCCGAGGTGAAGAAGACCGCCGAGCAGAAGATGTCCCGCTCGGTCGAGACGCTGAAGGGCGACTTCCAGAAGGTGCGCACGGGACGCGCGCACACGGGCCTCCTCGACCACGTGATGGTCGACTACTACGGCGCGCTGCTGCCGATCGGCCAGTGCGCCAACGTGACGCTCGGCGACGCGCGGACGATCAACGTGCAGCCGTGGGAGAAGAAGATGGTCCAGGTGATCGAGAAGGCGATCCGGGACTCCGACCTCGGGCTCAACCCGGCGACCTCGGGCGACGTCATCCGCGTCCCGATGCCGCCGCTCACCGAGGAGCGCCGCCGCGACCTCATCAAGGTCGTGCGCCACGAGGCCGAGGAGGCGCGCGTGGCCATCCGCAACGTGCGGCGCGAGGCGAACGAGCACCTGAAGCGGATGCTGAAGAACCACGAGGTCTCGGAGGACGACGAGCGCCGCGCGCTCGAGGACCTGCAGAAGCTCACCGACCGCTTCATCGCCGAGGTGGACAAGGTGCTGCAGGCGAAAGAGCAGGACCTCCTGGCAATATGAAACCGTCCTAGAGGGAACCTCTCGCCGCATAGCGGCTCGAGCGTTCCGTCTTTCCGACCCTTGCACACTTCCTCCACCCGCCAGGTCCCCGAAGCTCGCGACATGCCCCGCCACGTCGCGATCATCATGGACGGCAACGGTCGCTGGGCGAGAAAGCGGCACCTGCCGAGGGTCGCGGGCCACCGCAAGGGCGTGGAGACCGTGCGCGGCACGATCCGCGCGGCGATCGATCGCGGCATCGAGTACCTGACGCTGTTCGCGTTCTCCAGCGAGAACTGGCGGCGGCCGCAGGACGAGGTCTCGATCCTGATGGACCTGTTCCTGCGCGCGCTCGAGCAGGAGGTCGCCAAGCTGCACGAGAACGGCATCCGCTTCCGCGTCGTCGGCGACCTGGCGCGCTTCGACGCGCGCATCCGCGAGCTGGCGGCGGCGGGCGAGCAGCTGACGCGCGGCAACGAGCGCCTCACGCTCACCATCGCGGCGAACTACGGCGGGCGCTGGGACATCGCGCAGGCGGCCCGGCGCTACTACCAGGCGCACCGCGAGGCGCTCGAGCCCGACGCGCCGCTCGACCCCGACGCGCTCGCTCCGTACCTGTCGATGAGCTACGCGCCCGAGCCCGACCTGTTCATCCGCACCGGCGGCGAGGAGCGCATCTCCAACTTCCTGCTCTGGCAGCTCGCCTACACCGAGCTCTACTTCACCGACCTGCTCTGGCCGGACTTCGACGGCAAGGCGCTCGACGACGCCATCGCCTCGTACCGCGCCCGCGAGCGCCGCTTCGGGCGCACGAGCGAGCAGGTGCAGCACGCGGCGGCGCGCTGACGGCGCGCGGCCGGCCCGATGGCGGCATCGTCGCTCTCCCGCCGCGTGGCGACCGCGCTCGTGCTCGTGGCGCTCGTGCTCGCGGCGCTGTTCGCGCTGCCGCCGGCCGGCTGGGCGCTGGCGGTCCTCGTATTCGTGCTGCTCGGCGCGCTCGAGTGGTCGCGGCTGTGCGCGCTCTCTCCCGCCGGCCGTCTCGCGTTCCTCTCCGTGATCGCCCTCGCTGCGCTGGCGCTGCTCTACGCGCCTGCCGCCGGGTTCGCGCACGGCTTCCCCGACGCGGTGGTGTACGTCGCCTGCGGCGCCGGAGCGGCGTTCTGGCTCGCGGTCGCGCCGCGCTGGCTCGCGGCCGGCTGGCCGTTCGCCGGCATGGCCGGGGCCGCGGCCGGTGTCATCGTGCTGCTCGCGGCGTGGGTCGCGATCGTCGCGCTGCACGCGCGCTCGCCGTGGCTCGTGCTCGCGGCGATGGCAATCGTGTGGATCGCGGACATCGCCGCGTACTTCGCGGGGCGCCGCTTCGGCCGGCGCAAGCTTGCGCCGGCGATCAGCCCCGGGAAGACGTGGGAGGGCGTGTGGGGCGCGCTCGGCGCGGTCGCGGTCTACGCGCTGGTGCTCGCCGCGGCGGCGCCGGCTGCGATGGTGCCCGCCGGGCCTGCCGCGACGCTCGCGCTGGTCGCCTTCCTGCCGCTCGTCGCGGCGATCTCCGTCGTCGGCGACCTCTACGAGTCGCTGCTGAAGCGCCAGGCCGGCGTCAAGGACAGCGGCGCGCTGCTGCCCGGCCACGGCGGCGTGCTCGACCGCGTCGACGCGCTGCTCGCCGCCATGCCGTTCGCGGCGCTCGCCGCCACGGCGTTCCTGCCGCGGAGCGGCGCGTGAAGCGGCGCGTGTGCCTGCTCGGCGCGACCGGCTCGATCGGCGAGTCGACGCTCGACGTGATCGCCCGCCACCCGGACCGCTTCGAGGTCGCCGCGCTCGCCGCGCACCGCAGCGTCGACAAGCTCGCCGCAGCCTGCGCGCGCTTTCGTCCCGCGCACGCGGCGCTGCTCGACGCGGCGGCGGCCGACGCGCTGCGCGCCAGGCTGCGCGCGGAAGGCATCGCCACGCAGGTGCACGCGGGCGCGGCCGGGCTCGCGACGGTGGCCGCGCTGCCGGAGGCGGACACCGTGCTCGCCGCGATCGTCGGCGCGGCCGGCCTCGCGCCCACGCTCGCCGCCGCGCGCGCGGGCAAGCGCATCCTGCTCGCCAACAAGGAGGCGCTGGTCATCGGCGGCTCGCTGTTCATGCAGGCGGTGCGCGAGGGCGGCGCGACGCTGCTGCCGGTGGACAGCGAGCACAACGCGATCTTCCAGTGCCTGCCGCCGGGCTACGCGGGCCCGCACAGCGCCGGCGTGAGGCGCATCCTGCTCACCGCTTCCGGCGGACCGTTCCGCAGCCGCCGCCCGGAGGAGCTCGCCGACGTCACGCCCGACGAGGCCTGCGCGCACCCGAACTGGTCGATGGGCCGCAAGATCTCGGTGGATTCGGCGACGATGATGAACAAGGGACTCGAAGTCATCGAGGCGCACTGGCTGTTCGGCGCGCCGAGCGACGCGATCGAGGTCGTCCTGCACCCGCAGAGCGTGGTTCACTCGCTCGTCGAGTATGCGGACGGCTCGGTGCTGGCGCAGCTCGGCCACCCGGACATGCGCACGCCGATCGCGCAGGCGCTCGCCCATCCCGACCGCATCGACGCAGGGGTGGCGCGGCTCGACCTCGCCGCGCTCGCGGCGCTGTCGTTCGAGCGGCCCGACGGCGCGCGCTTCCCCTGCCTCGCGCTGGCCTACCGCGCGCTCGAGGCGGGCGGCACGGCCCCGGCGGTGCTCAACGCCGCGAACGAAGTCGCCGTTGCCGCGTTCCTCGCGGGCGGGGCCCGCTTCACCGACATCGCCGCCGCGTGCGCCGAGGCGCTCGAGCGCGTGGCGGCCGAGCGGGCCGACTCGCTCGCGACCGCGCTCGCCGCCGACGCCCGCTCGCGCGCCGTCGCGCGCGCGTTCCTCGATACGCGAGCCGCGGCGCCGCGCCGCGGTCTCGCCGGAGCGCATTAGTGGACATACTGCAGAAGGTCCTCTCGTTCGTCGTCGTGCTCGGCGTGCTCGTCGTGTTCCACGAGCTCGGCCACTACCTCGTCGCGCGCTGGTGCAACGTCAAGGTGCTGCGCTTCTCGGTGGGCTTCGGGCGCGTC
>Ga0224500_10000210_pt1 | contig 42296 bp, 39 predicted proteins | sample SF_Oct11_sed_USG_FD_168126 | JGI IMG/M metagenome (GOLD analysis project Ga0224500, IMG submission 168126) | Sediment microbial communities from San Francisco Bay, California, United States - SF_Oct11_sed_USGS_4_1 | ecosystem: Environmental > Aquatic > Marine > Sediment | place: USA: California...
AGGCTTTGCAGGGATTGCGCAGGTCCTGGCGACCATTGAGGCGGAGCAGGTGGAGCCGCAGTCCGCTTCGACAAAGAAGGCGGCGTGAAACAACCATGGGAACCACTCAGAAAATTTCAACGGACATTTGGACAATTCCCAAACGACCAAAGCATTGCGAGAAAAGTTAGCGAGAGATATTTGGGTGGTAGTTGCAGTGCAAGGAATCAGAAGATGGTCTTTCTCGACCACCAGCGCTATGGCGTTTCAGACCACCATTACGAAGGACGAGGCGAGAGACTCACAAGACCACAATGAGGACGTCTTTTATGGAAATCGAGGGGAGGTCGCATGGAGCACGTTGAATACAGCTCTTATCGTGTGTGTCAAACAGCATCCGGAGGATTCGCAATGCGGCTAATTGTCGCACAGTCCAAGCCTACGGCACGACCGATCTCCGTGAGACTATAGCCGTGGTCGAGATGAGCTCGGCGAATGGATTCATTCCGCCATACCCGGTCGGCCCGAGTCCTGGCGCCAAACAGCTGGCCCAGCGTCGGCCTGGCTGCAAACCGTTGTCGCCGGGAAATCTCTTTCAAGAGGCGCTGGTCTCACAGCCCTGGCGCCAGCCGTTCGATAGACCGCTCACTCCCGAGCAGCACTTGGCCTCGCACTTCCTCCCACGGTGAGCCCTGACCGATTCCCTCAGCCACAAACGCCTGATACTTTCTTTGCGCCGCTGCACGCTGCAGACCAAACTGAGACAACAGCCAGTCGATTGTCAGATAAGAAGGCCTGGGGGTGAGGCCGGCGGTCGTGCGATAGCTTGGCCACGGATAGGTGTCGGCTTTGCGGGTCCGTCTGGTGCGGACCGGATTCAGCACCACATACCGACAGAGTTCGAGGAGATAGCTATCTCGATCCACGACAATTGCTTTGAAGCGGCCTTGCAAGGCATGGCCCACCCGGTGATGACGCCGGTTGAAGGCTTGCGTATAGACGCCATTGAGTTGGCACATGGCCTTGGACAAATTGGCTTCTGGTGTTTCCACCATCAAATGAAAGTGGTTGTCCATCAGGTAATAGACACGGATCAGGAGATGAAAGCAGGAGACCACTCGCGCCAGCACCGCGAGAAACTGCTGTCAGTCTTCCTCATCGAGAAAGATGTCTTGCCGAGCATTCCCACGAGCGGTGACGTGATAGAGCGCCCTGGGAAATTCGATGCGGAGCGGCCTGGCCATGTGTGAAGTCTAGCTCAGCTAGGGAGGCACAATACAAGATCTTGTTTCTTCTATTAACCTCCAGTCTCAACTTGAGACCTACCTCTGGAGATGCCTACGCTGGCGCCATCGCCGCTTTGAGCGATCGGACAAACTCGGCAACATGGCTGACCATCTTGGGATCTTTCTGGTGAGACGCAATACGTTTCACGATGGCGCTGCCGACGATGACGCCGTCGGCCATTTGGGAGACCTGCGCGGCATCCTCCGGCGTTGCCACGCCGAAGCCGACGGCGACAGGCGATGCGGAGATTTTCTTGAGCTTCTTCACATTCTGCTGGATGTCCGCCACATTGCTGAGTTTCGCTCCGGTAATGCCGGTCAACGAGACGTAATAGACAAACCCGTGCGATTCTTCCGCTATAAGCTTTCGCCGGCTTGGCGTGCTGGTCGGTGCAAGTAGAAAAATAAGCGGCAGGTCTACGGCATCGGCCGGGCCCTTGAGTGGCCCCGCTTCGTCCGGCGGCATATCAGGCACAATCAACCCATCGACGCCGGCTGTCTTCGCCGCATTGCAAAACTCTTTACAGCCCATCGCGTGGATGGAGTTGTAATACAGCATGAGCACGATCGGAATTTCCGTCCGCTGCCTCAGCGACTTCACAGAATCTAGAATCTTGCGCAGTGTTGTGCCGCTCTTCAACCCCCGCTCGGCAGCCTGCTGAATCACCGGCCCATCCGCGATCGGGTCGGAGAAGGGGACGCCTAGTTCGATGATATCGGCTCCTGCCTGCTCTAAGGCAACGACCAGCTGTTCTGTTTCTGCCAACCCAGGGTCTCCCGCCATGAGATAGGCAATGAGCGCTTTCTCTTTCTTCTCACGCAATCTCTGAAACGTGGCTTCCAGCCGTCCGCTCATAGCTCCACCCCTCGCATCTTCGCGACCTGCTGCACGTCTTTGTCCCCACGACCAGAAAGGTTGACGATGATGAGCTGCGACTTCTTGAGCTTTGGCGCTAACTTGGCGACTTCTGCGATGGCATGCGCGCTTTCGAGCGCAGGCACGATGCCCTCTTCACGCGCCAGGAGATCAAAGGCTGACATCGCCTCGGTGTCCGTCGCATAGGTGTACTCGATCCGACCTTGGTCATGATAGAGACTATGTTCCGGCCCAACCGCCGCATAATCAAGACCGGCCGAGACGGAATGGGTTAAATTGATCTGCCCGTTTTCATCCTGCAGCAGGTAGGTCATGGTGCCTTGTAACACTCCTGGCTTTCCGCCTGAGAATCGAGCGGCATGTTTTCCGCTCACAATCCCACTCCCTCCGGCTTCGACCCCGATCATCTTCACCTTGCGATCTCCCAGAAACGCATGGAATAAGCCAATAGAATTGCTCCCCCCCCCGACACAGGCCACGAGATAATTCGGCAACTTCCCTTCCGCAGCTAGGATTTGCTTCCGCGCCTCTTTGCCGATGATGGCCTGGAAATCGCGGATCATCATGGGATAGGGATGCGCCCCGAGAACTGAGCCCAGAATGTAATGGGTGGTGCGCACATTGGTCGTCCAATCCCGCATCGCCTCACTGATGGCATCTTTTAAGGTCCGGCTGCCGGCATCAACCCCTGTCACGGTCGCGCCCAAGAGACGCATACGATAGACGTTCAGCGCCTGCCGTTGCATATCTTCGGTGCCCATATAGACTTCACATTCCAGCCCGAACATCGCAGCTGCCGTCGCGGTGGCTACCCCATGCTGGCCGGCCCCGGTCTCCGCAATGATGCGCCGTTTTTTCATGCGCATAGCCAGCAACACTTGCCCAATGGCGTTGTTAATCTTGTGTGCACCGGTATGACAGAGGTCTTCACGCTTCAGATAAATCTTGGCGCCGCCCAATTTCTTGGTCAGCCGATCGGCACGATAGAGGCTGGTCGGACGCCCGACATATTGCTTGAGGTAATAGGCCAGGTCTGCTTGGAACCGGCGGTCTTTCTTGACCTTTGCATACTCCGCTTCCAGCTCAAGCAGCGCCGGCATGAGGGTTTCCGGCACATAGCGACCCCCATAGGGTCCGAATCGGCCATGGCTATCTGGGAGCATCGACATGTGAGCGTATCCTCCTGAATAAATCGGTAGCAGTATAATCGTGCTTATTCGACTGGAACAAGCCTGGCCGCTTGAATAAACGCCTTCACTTTGTCCGGGTCTTTCTTGCCGAGACTCTGCTCCACCCCACTGCTCACATCGACTCCGTAGGGACGCACCTGAGCAATTGCCTCAGCCACATTAATCGGCGTGAGTCCTCCCGCCAAGATGATGGGTGTCGAGCGAGCGGCATCCTGCGCTAAGGTCCAGTCAACCGTCTTCCCGGTCCCGCCATAGGCCTGGTCCGAAAATGCATCGATGAGAAACCCTCGCACGTTGGCCCGCCCTTGGAATTCTGCCAGGGCGAGGAAGGTACCCCGATCCTTCAATCGAAGGGCCTTCAGCGCTGGACGGCCAAGATTTTGGCAATAGAGAGCTGATTCATCGCCATGGAGTTGAGCCAAAGCAAAGCCACATTCGTCCATAAGTGCACGAACCCTCTCGGCCTCTTCGTTGACAAACACCCCCACCGGGAACACAAACGGCGGAAGACCGGCTATGATGGATCTCGCTACTGTCGGCTCTACCCAACGTGGGCTTTTGCGGTACATGACAAACCCCAACGCATCTGCACCCGCTGCCACCGCGACTCCTGCGTCTTCCGCATTGGTAATTCCACAAATTTTGATTTTCATGGCCAATGATCTACTCAGGCTGCGAATTGGGCGAGGCGAGGCCGAGCAACTCTCGGACTTTGTCAGCTGTGTGCTCGGCACGAATGAGCGATTCTCCGATCAACATGGCGTGTACACCAGCGTCGTTCAGCTTTGTCACGTCCTCTCGCTTATGAATCCCGCTTTCGCTGATAATCAACTTATCGGGCGGGATCCGTTTTGCCAGACGAAACGTTACATTGAGATCCGTCGTGAACGTTTTTAGGTCTCGATTGTTAATCCCAATCATCCTCGCAGTAGGAATCCACTCCAGAACCGTATCCAACTCCCGCTCATGATGAGTCTCAAATAGACTGTCCATCCCGAGTTCAGTGGCCAAGGCGTAGAAATCCATGAGTTGGCGACGCTCCAAGGCGGCCACAATCAGCAAAACCGCATCGGCCCCATGAGCCCGCGCTTCATAGAACTGCACGTCGCCGACCATGAATTCCTTATTGAGCACCGGGATCGGGAGTGCGCGCTTGATCTCTGCAAGATACCGAAGGTCGCCTTGAAAAAAGTCTTTGTCGGTCAAGACGGACAGGGCCGCTGCCCCATGCTCCTGGTATGTGCGTGCAAGCCCTAGATAATCAAACTTGTCCGAAAAGTCTTCTCGTAAAAGCCCCAGGCTCGGCGACGCTTTCTTGATTTCCGCGATCAAGGCTGGGGCGGTGGGAGACCGTGTGGTATCCAGAGTGACGGCAAACCCAAGGACTGGCGGGGCATCTCGAATCGTCGCCTTGAGGTCGGCCAGATAGGAACGGTTCTGTTTGTGCCTGAGTTCAGCTCGCTTGTGCTCAAGAATACGATCGAGAATCATGAGTCACTCACGCCTTCTTGGTGAATGCAATCAGCCGATCCAACTTTTCGGAGGCCGCTCCAGAATCGATCGTCTGTTGTGCAAGACGGAATCCGTCCTTGAGCGTTTTCGCTTTTAGGCCTACAACCATCGCAGGTGCGGCGTTCAGACACACGATGTCCCGTCTCGGCCCTTTCCGCCCTTGTAGAATCTCTTTCGTCATCCGTGCATTTTCCTCCGGCGAGCCGCCGACGAATTCCTTTTTCGCCGCTCGCCGAACCTCGAACTCTTCCGGCGCGATAAAATAACTCGACACGACACCACCCTTCCCCTCAGCGACTCTCGTCCGGTCCGACAAGGTGATTTCGTCCAAGCCATCCAGACCATGAATCACAAAACAATGTTGCGATCCTAGCTCCAGGAGAACTCGCCCGAGGATATCCGTCCACTTCGCATCATAGACCCCCAGCACTTGATGCGTGGCACCGGCCGGATTCGCCAGTGGGCCAAGTACGTTCAGAATGGTCCGGATTCCCATTTCCTGTCGGACCCCGGCGCACTGTTTCATCGCGCCGTGGTAGAGCGGTGCAAACAAGAACCCAATACCCACTTCGTCGATACAGTCGGCCACACGGCTCGGCTCGAGGTCAATTTTCACTCCGAGCATGCTCAGCACATCCGCACTACCGGATCTGGAGGATACTGAGCGATTCCCATGCTTTGCCACGGTAATGCCGGCCCCAGCGACCACGAATGCTGCGGTCGTGGAAATATTAAATGTATCGGCCCCATCTCCACCTGTTCCGCAGGTATCAACAACAATCGACGACCCGACTCTGATTCGGGTTGCTCGTTCCCGCATGGCGCGTACCGAACCAACAACTTCCTCGACCGTTTCACCTTTTTGCCTGAGTGCCATGAGATAGGCAGCCATCTGAGCCGAGGTCGCAGCCCCATCCATAATCTCCAGCATGACCGTTTCGGCCTCTTGCACAGAAAGATTGGTTCGATCGGCTAATTTGGCGAGCGCATCTTTGATCATGGCCACACAGATCAGGGGAGACTAGAGCTTTAAGAAGTTGCGGAGTAGATCTTTCCCGACGGTCGTCAGAATCGATTCTGGATGGAATTGGACCCCTTCGACACCCAGTGTTTTATGGCGGATCCCCATAATCTCGCCTTCAGCAGTCTCAGCGGAAATTTCGCAACATTCCGGAAGATTGCCTCGATTGACGATAAGAGAATGATAGCGCGTCGCTTCAAAGGGGTTGGGTAACGCCTGAAAGATGGTCTTGCCGTCGTGCTTGATCTGCGACGTCTTCCCATGCATCAACCGAGGAGCACGGATTACCTCACCTCCATATGCGACGGCCATCGATTGATGCCCCAAACAGACGCCGAGAATGGGCAGCTTCCCTCCAAACCGACGGATGGCGTCGACTGAAATACCGGCCTCCCGTGGTGTGCACGGTCCCGGTGAAATCACAAGACGGCGCGGATGCAATTCCTCAATCTGGTCGAGCGTGATCTGGTCGTTTCGATAGACCTGCACATCCTCACCCAATTCTCCGAGATACTGAACGAGGTTGTACGTGAAGGAGTCGTAGTTATCGATGACGAGTAGCATACTGAGACCTGTCAATCATCATGAGTCTTGAGTCGATACGCATCGGCACCCGTTCGATGAACGGCTGACCAATGACCATTCCCTATTCCAGCCCCTGTTCCGCCAGTTCAATCGCCTTCATCATAGCTCGGGATTTGTTGCAGGTTTCTTCATACTCATGTTCCGGGTTCGAGTCAGCGACGATGCCTGCCCCGGCCTGGATGAAGGCTCGACGGCGCGAGACCACAACCGTGCGGATATTGATGCACATGTCCATATTCCCTGAAAAACTGATGTAGCCGACGGCGCCGGCATAAGGGCCGCGTCTAGTCGGCTCAAGTTCCTCGATGATTTCCATCGCCCTGATTTTCGGTGCGCCGGACACGGTACCGGCAGGAAAGCATGCCTTCAGCACATCATACACCGTCTTGTCCGGGCATAGCGTGCCTGTGACATTGGAGACCATATGCATGACGTGCGAGTACCGTTCAACATTCATCAACGACTCGACGTGGACGGACCCCTGTTCAGCCACACGACCGACATCATTCCGTCCAAGATCCACCAGCATAATGTGCTCGGCCCGTTCCTTCGCATCCGCAAGAAGACGGCGTTCCAATTCCACGTCCTCATCCATCGTTGCGCCACGCCGTCTGGTGCCAGCAATCGGGCGTACCGAGACCAACCCGTCCTCACACCGTACAAGAATTTCGGGAGACGAGCCAACCAGTTCAACCCCCGCAATTCTGATGTAGTACATGTAGGGCGACGGATTCACGAGGCGCAGGGCCCGATAGAGCTGAAACGGGGGAGCCTGGAGATTTGTTTCCCATCGTTGCGACAAGACACACTGAAAGATATCGCCAGCCCTGATGTAGTCCTGCGCACGAGACACGATCTTCTCAAATTTCGCCTTGCTCATGTTGACCGTGAAACGAATCGGCGTTCGCCGACGCCTCGGCTTGACGGGTCGAAGCGGTCGACGGATTCTGGCAATCATCGCTTCGATCCTGCCTGTCGCCTCACGATAGGCCGAACGAATGTCTCGTTCCGACTGGGACTTTACCTGTGCATTGGCGACAACCTTGATCTTCTGCGAGACGTTGTCGAAGATGAGCAGCGTCTCGGTCAATAAAAATGCAAAGTCCGGCACATCAAGGTGTTCCTTCTTGCGAGAGGGAAGATCCTCGAACGTCTGCACTATGTCGTAGCCGAGGTACCCGACGGCTCCACCGACAAAAGGAGGCAGATCCGGAACTGTTACGGGGCGGTACGTCTCCATGATTTCCCGCAGACGGTCCAGTGGCGCGCCTCGGCTAGGGATTCGCCGACAATCCGAACCCTTCTTCACACACAGATCGCCACGATCCTCGTAGATGACGAGCGGAGACCCGCTTCCAAGAAAGGAATATCTGGCCCACTTTTCTCCCCCTTGAATACTCTCCAGTAAATAGGCCGAGGGCCCATGATCGATCTTGGCAAAGGCCGAGACCGGCGTATCATGATCCGCCAAGATTTCACGGAATAACGGAATGAGATTGCCCTGCTTTGCGCAGGAACGAAACTCATCCAGAGTGAGTGAATAGGTCGCTGCCCGCATGTCGTCCGCTTACTCTGCCCCCACCAGGAGCCTCTGTCCAATCTCGACGATGTCATCCGGTAGTTTATTCGACTTCTTCAACTTATCGACCTCAACGCCATATCGCCTGCTAATGCTATAGAGCGTTTCCCCCGATTTGACCACATGCACCATCCCCGGTGTGACCTTCATCGGAGAAGCCGGCTCAGTCATAGCCGCCATGCCTTTGTCTGAAAGATGACCACCGCTGTGACCGCCGGAAACAGCTTTCGGTAATTCGGCTTTTTTCGGTTTGACTAGAGGGGGCTGTCCCTTTCTCTGCATATCCTCCAGGGCTTTTCGTTCCAGCACCGTCGCTTCCCTGATTGCTTCTGCCTCCTCTTGAAGACGCCCCATCTGCTCACGTGCTATCTGCACTTGCGCAGACAGCTCGCGATTCCTCGCCTCAAATTCAGACAGTTCGGCCTTGACGTGCCTGACTTCACTGTCCAGCTCAGCCGTCCGTTTCTCTTCCTGTGCCAGGAGGCGCTGAAAATTCAGGCTTCGCGCTTTTTCCGCGTTGTGTTTTTCCTCTAATACAACACACCCACTTACCAACCACCCACCACAGAGCAGTATTCCTAATGAAATAATCTTCCGGATTCGCTCACAGACCTGCTGCTCTCCCTTCTGCATATATCCTCCTTTACCCAGGCGCTCTGCCAACTTCAGACCTGCTGAAGCGACGCTTAGAATAGTGGCCACTGATGCGAAAGTCAAAGCGGACCAGGCCCATCGGGTTTGACCGTTTCCGCACCCTTATGCTACGGTCAGCACGGTTCAGGCCTCTCTCTCCTCCCATGCCAAACGTCGTCTTTCATGGCACCTTAGAAACAATCGCTGGGGCGTCACTTCGTTAAGCGCAACAATGCGACAGGATTCACTCCATAACGACCCTCTGCCCTCGTCGAAAGCCACTCCCGCCGAGCAAGAGCGACTCGCCCAGCTCAAGGGCCAAATCCGGCATCATGACTACCTCTATTACATCAAGGACCACCCTGAGATTTCCGATGGAGAGTATGATCGGTTGTTCCGAGAATTGACCAACCTGGAACGGGCGTACCCGGAACTGGTTACCCCCGATTCCCCAACTCAGCGTGTCGGTGCCTCCCCCTTGAATAAACTCGGCAAGGTGCAGCATGAACGGCCCATGTTGAGTCTTGATTCCTTGGTGAATTCTGAAGAGGTCCTGGCCTTCGATCAGCGAATGAAGCGGGAGCTAGGTGTGGACCACATCGAGTACACGGTCGAGCCTAAATTCGATGGCCTGTCAGTTGAAATAGTCTACGACCACGGGACGTTTGTTCGTAGCTCGACCCGTGGTGACGGACAGGCGGGCGAGGATATCACCATGAATCTCCGCACGATTCGCTCGCTCCCGCTGCAGTTGGAGACTGGATCGTACCCGGATCATTTGGTGGTGCGCGGCGAAGTGTACATGCGCCTTTCCGACTTTCATGCGCTCAATCGACGAATGACCGAGCGGGGGGACGACGCCTTTGCCAACCCACGTAACGCCGCCGCCGGTTCTCTTCGGCAACTCGATTCGCACATTACCGCTTCACGGCCACTCGTCGTCACGTGCTATGAAGTAATGGCGATGTCCGGAGCTCATCCCCCGTCGCACTGGGCGGAACTGGAGATGCTAGCCATGTGCGGGCTTCCGGTCCCTCACCTTCGCCGACGATGCGAAACCATCGACCAGGTCTTGGCATTTCACCGGGAAACGGAGGACCAACGCGACAATCTCCCTTATGAAATTGATGGCGTCGTGGTGAAAGTCGATCGTCGAGACTGGCAGGCACAACTGGGCATGAAATCCCGAAGCCCTCGTTGGGCTATCGCGTTCAAGTTTCCTCCTCGGAAAGAGATCACAGAGGTACAGGACATTGTAATTTCCGTTGGCCGAACGGGAGCCTTAACGCCTCTCGCCCTCCTGAAACCAGTAGACGTCGGTGGGGTCACCATCAGCCGAGCTACCCTCCACAATGCGGACGAGGTGGCAAGAAAGGATATCCGAGTAGGCGACACGGTTCGAGTCGAGCGCGCCGGCGATGTTATTCCGGCAATCACCGAGCGTATCCCTATCTTGAATGAAGTCAGGTCGGCCCCTTTCCATATGCCACTTCACTGTCCAATATGCAATTCCACCGTGGCAAGAGAAGGTGCCTACTTCTACTGCACAGGCCAAGCCGCCTGTCCGGCCCAACTGAAAGGTGCCATTGAACACTTCGTATCGAAGACCGCTCTCAATATCGACGGACTGGGTAAGAAAACAGTGGCACAATTGGTCGACCTCGGCCTTGTGAAGGATCTTTCCGACCTGTATCGACTCAGGGCTGAACAACTTCTTGAGTTAGAGGGATTCGCGGAGCGATCCTCAACCCTTCTCCTTGACGCCCTCGCTCAAAGCAAACACGTCTCGCTCGACCGATTTTTGATGGGCCTGGGAATCCGTCAAGTAGGGCAGCACATCGCCAAGGTGCTTGCGAAAGAGTTCGGCTCGCTTGATGCTATCATGTCGGCTAACTGCGTCCGTCTTCAGGAAGTCCGGGAAATTGGTCCTGAAATCTCTGAGAGTTTGGTCTCCTACTTCCAAGAGCGTTCAAACCGACGGGTCATCGATGAATTGCGTACACTCGGCGTTTCGATCATAGACACACCCTCAACTCAGAGCTCGGTTGCTTTGCCTTTCTCGGGGAAGAGCTTCGTGTTCACCGGTGGATTGGTGAGGCTGACAAGAGATGAGGCCAAGGCACTGGTCGAACGGTTGGGCGCCTCGGTGTCATCCAGTGTCAGTAAGAAGACGAGCTATATCGTAGCCGGCACAGACCCTGGCTCCAAACTTGATCAGGCAAAGAAATTTGAGGTAGCTGTCCTTAACGAGGAGGCATTCCTAGACTTAATAGCGCAACAGCAGGAGGGCTAGTCACACCGAGGCTTCGACCGGAACAGGCACTTTCTCGTCCTTAAGAATTTGCACGCTTCGTATCGATCGAGGATCCGCCTCATGGACCACCAGGCGACAATTCTCGATGCGGAGTTCTTCTCCTGCCTGCGGGATGCGACCAAGATTTTCCTGGATCAGCCCTCCAATCGTCAGGGCTTCATCTCCAAGCTCAACTTTTAGGAAGTCGTTCACCTTTCGAACTTCCGTCCGTCCGTGGACTAGAATCTGGTTCTTTCCAATGCGTTTGATGAGTTCTTCAGTGATATCCGTTTCATCGACGATCTCACCCACGACTTCCTCGAGAAGATCTTCAAGCGTCACCAGTCCCATGACACCACCGAATTCGTTGACGACGACTCCCATATGCCGCTTCTCCTGCTGGAACTGTTTCATTAAGTCGTCCGCCGTCTTGCCGGCCGGGACGAAGAGCGGAGGATGGGCGATATCCCGGAGGCGCAAATCGGTTCTCCCTTTAGCCAACTCAGTCAGCGCCTTCGTCTTGTAAAGAATCCCGGTAATGTTATCGAGCATGCCGTCATAGAGCGGAATTCTGGAGTACTTGGAATTATAGAGCAGCTCTTGTGCTTCCTTGAGTCGGAGGTTCCCGTCTAGCGAAAACACGTAGATGCGCGGCGTCATCGCATCTTCCGCGGTAATATCTTTCAGTTGAAACACGTTTTTGATCATTTTGACTTCTTCTGATTCTAACTCGCCGGCTTTTCCTCCTTGGTCGAGCATAATTTTCAGCTCTTCCTCTGTTACCAAGGGAAGCGTCAACCCCTTTCCTCCCGTCAAACTGTAGATCAGAGGAACGATCAGAAAAAGAAGCGGTCGCAACATGACCTGAACCCCATAGATGGGGTAAGCCATGTTCAGCGTCACGGGTACGGAGAACTTTGCCGCCAGAGTCTTTGGGATGACATCCACTGACACGAGAAGCACAAAGGTCAGGATTCCAATCATGACTGCAATCGCTTCTTCAAGCGCACTCTTGCCCCCATAGGCATTCAATGTAATGAAGGTGGCGAACATGGGGGTCGCAGTACTGACGAGACGGTCACCGACGAGAATGGTCGAGAGGAGCTTTTGGGGGTCGCTCCTCAACTGAAGAGCTTTGGCTGCCCGTTTACTTCCGTTCTGCGCCAATGCTTTCAGTCGTGTTTCGTTGACCGAAAAGAAACCGATCTCGGCTGTCGAAATAACGGCGGATAACCCTATCAATCCTAGTAGGATGAGGATGTCCATCGCAGTCATCTAGTAGGGACGTTGGACCAGTATGGCTGGTCTGATGAGAAGCCGGACGTCTCCCAGAGGATACCTCTTGGTCCACCCTTCAGAAGATCGTACGATTAAGATAACCGGACCGCTTAGAATAGAGTTCACAGCTAATACATCTATCACAGGGATCAAATGCAGGCAAGCAATCCAAGAAATGTCGCTTGAAAATCAATTGGTTCCAAACAGAACCCTCAGAATGATGCCACCGTCCTTCTCGTGTTTAGCTATCATCCCGCACAACAAGCGATTGCAGGTTCAATGTACGATCGAGGCGACTCGCGGCCATCTGAGCCTCCTGCTCAGTCATGAATCGACCAATTTGAACTCGGTAACGACGCCCTTCCTGGAGATCGATCTGAATGATACGCCCATCAGCAAAATCTCGTTGAACTTGTGCTAACAGCGCCCGAGCATTCTGAAGGTCCGCGAAAGCACCGACTTGAACACGTAACACCCCCATCCCTTCGGGCCGAGAGTTATAGTCCACAACTCGAAGTTCGACCTGGTCGCTTCCGTTGCCGACCATCCCAAGCGCTTGGGCACCAGCCAACGAAAGGTCCAAAACCCGTCCCCTCGCGAACGGTCCTCGATCATTAATCCTGACCGTAACGTGGCGACCTGAAGTCAACGAATGCACAACTGCGACGGACCCGAGTGGCAGTGTCCGATGAGCAGCCGTCAGTTTGTACATGTCGTACCGTTCCCCATTCGCTGTCTTGTTCCCATGAAAGCCAGGGCCATACCACGAGGCCATTCCTCGTTCTACAAACCCAACGGGATACCCGGGGAAACGATCAATAGGACGAGGAGTGGTGCAGCCTTGATAGAGGACGACGCCCAGTCCGATCACGACCATGGGCAGAGAAGTAAGTTTCGTGAGCGGCACCGGCCGTATCAATCAAAACTCGTCGAGCGACTGATTGCGTAGAATAGCCAGGGCCTTGTCGGTATTGGAAACGGTCAGAACGACGATCGCCCGTTTCCCTTCCCGTGAAGGCGTACAATAGCCGCACTTGATGTTGATCCGGCCCTTCATCAAAGTATCTGCCACTTTCCTTAACGCGCCAGGCTTGTTTTCAAGACTTAGGAGGAGCGCAATTTCTTCGCGGAACTTAATCTTCGCCGCCTTAAGGGCCGCGCGCGCACTGTCCAGGTCAGCAACAAGCAGCCGCAACTTGCCTGTTGCCATCACCTCCGGAGCAGAGAACGCCTTAATGTTGACGCCGGCTTCACCGAGGACCGCCGTCACTCTGGCAAGGGCACCCGGTTTACTCTGACCACTGATAACAAGTTGCGTTGTTGTCGGCATAGTGAGACTCCTAGTTGACCTCCGGCATCAGGACTTTTTCCGCCTCGCCGAGCGAGCAGCTCGCAATGGAGACCACGACCCATAGTGATACGAGAGGATACAAGAGGACGCCGGTCTCGCGCAAAGCCTTCGAGCCCGTAACCGCACCACAAAGAATGCGTCAGCACTCGAGCGTATTCGGAGGACCCGCCGCTTTCTACACCAGAGACACAATGACGGCCGCCTGCTCCGCATTCTTACACTCCTCGTTATGAACATCCACTCGTTGCGCCGCACGTCACACACTTCAGGCAGGTGCCGTTTCGGACCATGGTGAACTGCTTGCACTCGGGACAAGGATCGCCTTCGTAGCCCTTGACCTTAGCATCTTTGGCATTTTTTATTTCTGTCAGTGTAAGCGTTTCCCTCGTGATCTCCACTTGTCGAGCAACACTATGGCCATTTCCATTTCCATGACCATTTCCTTTTCCACTGTTCCGACGGATCGGAAGATGCTCGGTAAGAACGGACGACTTGGCCAGTGCATCGAGGTCCGCCTCTTCTTCTGAACATTCGGGATCCATGTCGTCTTTCTTCATCGAATCCATGCGCAGATCCTCCTCTTTCACCTGCGCCAGGTCATACCGGTCGAGATACGTCACGGCTAATTCACGGAAGATATAATCGATGATCGAGGTTGACATTTTGATTCGATCGTTCAATTTCACGGGACCGTTCGGCTCAAACCGGGTAAAGACAAACGCCTCAACGAATTCTTCCAGCGGCACGCCGTGCTGAAGTCCAAGAGAGATGGCGATCGCAAAACAATTCATGAGGCTTCTGAACGCTGCCCCTTCCTTGTGCATATCCAAAAAGATTTCTCCGACCGTCCCATCCTCATATTCGCCCGTGCGCAGGTACAGCTTATGTCCCCCGACAATCGCCTTTTGAGTGTATCCACTTCGCCGACTCGGGAGCGGGCGGCGCTTGGCAAGATACCGAACGAGTACCCGTTCGGTGATTTTCTCCGCCATTCCCATCACGCTAGTGACCGCCTCCACGGCCTTCCCACTGTCAGTCGAAGCGCTCAACGGCTGACTCAGTTTGGACCCGTCACGATAGAGCGCGACTGCTTTGACCATGCTCTTCCAGGCGAGTAAATAGGCCGCCTTGACGTCTTCAAGGGTGGCATCGGCCGGCATGTTGATGGTCTTGCTAATCGCGCCGCTGATGAACGGCTGTGCCGCGGCCATCATGCGGATATGCGCATCGACGGCAATGGAGCGTTGCCCGATTCGACCGCATCGATTGGCACAATCGAACACTGCAAGGTGTTCGGCCTTCAAATACGGGGCGCCTTCCACCGTCATCGTCCCGCAACAGAAATCATTCGCTGCGGCGATCTCTTCTTGCGTAAAGCCAAGCGTCTTCAGCAGGTTGACGCTTATTTCATTCAGCTGGGCTTCGGTCAGGCCAAGCTTTTCGACGCAGAACGCCTCTCCGAGCGTAAACTTGTTGAAGGCGAACTGAATTTCAAACGCTTGCCCCAAACTGCTCTCCAAACGATCGAGAGCCGCATCGTCGAATCCCTTTTGACGCAGCGTGTCATGATTGATGAACGGTGCGCCTTTGAGCGTCTGAGCCCCGACACAGTAACGAACGACATCCTGCGCTTGCTGGTCCGTATAGCCGAGAGTGGCCAGCGCCATCGGCAAGCTTTGATTGATGATTTTGAAGTACCCGCCACCGGCCAGTTTCTTAAATTTCACCAGAGCAAAGTCTGGTTCAATCCCCGTGGTATCACAGTCCATGACCAACCCAATCGTGCCGGTTGGAGCAATGACGGTCACTTGAGCATTGCGATATCCATAGGCCGTCCCTAATTCAAGCGCATGGTCCCAGGCGCGTCTGGCGGCGAGAAGCATGTCAGGCGGACAATGCTCAGGACGGATTCCTATCGGCGCAATCGTGAGGTGTTCGTATTCTGCCTGCGGCGCCTGGTACGCAGCTCGACGGTGATTGCGGATGACCCGCAGCATATGCTCTCGATTGTTGGCGTACCCCGGAAAGGGCGACAATTCGGCAGCCATTTCAGCCGATGCACTGTACGCTTCACCCGTCATAATGGACGTGATTGCTCCACAAATTGCTAAGGCCTTGGGGGAATCGTAAGGAATGCCTTGCCGCATGAGCACAGTCCCCAAATTCGCATACCCCAACCCAAGCGTCCGGAACTGATAGCTCTTTTCAGCGATGGAGCGGCTCGGGAAGGAAGCCATCAACACGCTGATCTCTAACGCGATCGTCCACAGCCGAACGGCATGGCGAAAATGTTCTAGCTCAAATTGCCCATCAGCGGCATAGAACTTCGTGAGGTTCAGGGAGGCGAGATTACAAGCCGTATCATCCAAAAACATATACTCGGAACAGGGATTCGAGGCGTTGATGCGACCATCCTCTGGACAGGTATGCCATTCGTTGATGGTGGTATCGTACTGCGTCCCCGGATCAGCACAAATCCAGGCTGCCCACGCAATCCGGTCCCACAGCTCCCGTGCCTTGACAGTCTTCCAGACCTTGCCGCTCGTTCGACGCTTGAGTTGCCAGTCCCCGTCGGTTTCGAGCGCGGCAAAAAACTCATTGGGAATCCTGACGCTATTGTTGGAGTTTTGCCCAGAGACGGTCTGGTAGGCCTTCCCATCCCAATTCGTGTCATATTCATGGAAGACAAAATGCGTGAAGCCTTGCTGTGCATACGAAAACATTCGTTGGATATATGCCTCGGATACCAAATCTCGACGGGCCGATGCTAGAGCCTCACGCAAGACCGGATTGGTCTTCTGGTCGAGATCCAGCCTGAGAGCGCCCTCACCATCGACCGTATGACAAGCTTTCAGCACCGCATTGAGGCGCTGTGCACAAATCTTTGACCCCGTCACCATCGCCGCGACTTTTTGCTCTTCGATGACTTTCCAATCGATAAACTCTTCGATATCCGGATGGTCGAGGTCCAAACAAACCATCTTGGCGGCACGGCGCGTCGTCCCTCCGGATTTGATCGCTCCGGCAGCTCGATCCCCGATCTTCAGAAATGACATAAGGCCTGAAGACTTCCCGCCGCCAGAAAGCCCTTCGCCATCCCCACGCAGTTTCGAAAAATTGGTCCCGGTCCCGGAACCATACTTGAACAACCGCGCTTCCCGAACCCAGAGATCCATAATGCCGTTTTCATTCACAAGATCATCCTCAATCGATTGAATGAAACAGGCGTGTGGTTGAGGATGTTCGAAGGCGTTGGTGGCTTTCACCACCTCCTGAGTCTTGGGATCAACGTAATAATGCCCTTGTGCCGGTCCCGATAACCCATAGGCATAATGAAGGCCGGTATTGAACCACTGGGGAGAATTTGGCGCTGCCATTTGATGCGCCAGCATGTAGCACATTTCATCGTGGAACGACTCCGCATCGTCCGGCGTCTTGAAATACCCATAAGACTTGCCCCAATGGGTCCAGCATCCAGCCATGCGTTCGAAGACTTGACGGGCATCTTGCTCACCACCCAACACCGACTTGCCATCTGGACCGATGGCAGGCTGCCCATTCTGATCGCGCTGCGGAACTCCGGCCTTCCGAAAGTACTTCTGGGCCAATATATCGATGGCCAGCTGCGACCAGGCCTCAGGAACGTCGATATTTTCGAGCTTGAAGACTGTGGATCCGTCGGGATTGCGAATCTCCGACGAACGCTTCACAAACGTGATCCCCTCGTAGGGATTCTGCCTGCGACTGGTAAATCTTCGATCAATTTTCACGGTAGACCTCCTGCCGAGGGGAAAAGGGTGTGACCCATGCCTCTGAGTAGACCATATTTAGGGTGCGCGAAGCTCATGTATTTTTAGTGAACAGCTACATATAGCTATCATGTTTTTTTGTCAACACCAAGTATTGTGGATCTTTGGGAAATGAGAGGAAAGGCTGTGAATAGTCGAAATGCGAATATCCTGGCCGATTCTGGTCGTTTATCAACGTGGTTATCCACAGAAATAACCTGCAGAATCTGGCCCCGTCAGATTACCCTGGCCATTTTTCTTGTTAGAAGGCCATTCGCCCGATCTTCAGCGTTGCTTCTTCGATGCCCTGAATAGGAATGAACCAACCGCCGAGACCGAAGACAATGACGCTTGTATCCGCCACCTGTGTTTCATACTGGCTCACAATCCCCCAGTTCTGTCGCACGGTATTCGGCCTCACGAGTGATTCGAGAAGCTTCCTACTTTGCGACTGAAATACCTGCCGAATGAACTGTTGCTCTCGAGTCAATGTCCCCTGGTCCATTCGGTCTATCGCTTTGCTCAATTCCTGTTCAACGAAGCGTAAATAGTCGTCCATGGTCGGGTTTGACCATGCCAAAGCGACTGCTCCTGCAAGTGCAACAACGATCACGCTCAAACGAAGGAGACTCATGATGTTTTGATAGGATCGTCTACCCTTGAAGTTGTTCGATGACTATCGAATCGCCTCATTTGACAAACAACCGTCCGCCAATTAGCTTAACCGGAATTTTCTTCACAAGGTCCATAAAGTCTGGAGGAGACCATGTTCGTCTGGAGTAAAAAACTTGTTGGGGTCCTGTTAAGCATATTCTTACTGTTGTTAGGAATCTTCCTCTTCCAAGGCCCGTCAGAAAGCACCAGTGTCCTCAAAACACACACCACTCAGTGGATTATCTTGAACTATGCTTGTCTGCTCGTCTGGCTCTTCGTCTGGATGATCGACCAAGGGCGAGTCCGCGGGAAGAACGTCTGGCTCTGGCTAGTGCCGTTCATCCTTGCTCCACTGCCCACCCTCATGCTCTTCGTCCTCTTCCTTCAACGACGATTGTCCGCATAGTCACTTGGAGATCGACGAAACTCCAGATTTCGTAACGGGAGTATGCTCGGCAGCTTTCTGCTCAGGCTCGATGGAATGTCGGATCCGCCAAACAGCCCACAGACCCGGGAGAGCGACCACCACGGTCAAGACAAAAAATTGAGTCCATCCAACCAGGGTAACAAGATCCGCCGACGGTCGGCCGGCAAATACCCTCCCCAATGCCTCTAATGAAGACAGCAGGGCGAACTGAGTCGCGGTATACCGAGGATCGCAGAGCGACATCACCAATGCGACGAACGCAGCCGTGCCCATTCCACCCGTCACATTTTCGATCACGACTGCCGCCGTTAGGACCATCGAATTCTTGCCTGCCAATGCTAATACGACGAATCCAAGATTTGAGACCGCCTGCAAGACTCCGAAGATCAACAGCGACCGTACGAGTCCCGACTTGGCCATCATGAGTCCGCCGATGAAAGCGCCCAGCAATGTGGCAAAGACCCCTAATCCCTTCACAGCACCGACGTCCGTCGCAGAAAAACTAAGCCCGCCGATTAGAAAAGCGGTCTGAAGCGCAGAGGCAAAGGCGTCTCCAAGCTTGTAGAGAACAATGACGGCTAAGAACCCTAACGCATGGGGCCGTCCAAAGAACTCGGCCAGCGGTGCGCCGACGGCTTCCTTCATACTCTTTGGAGCATCGGCAACGAACGTAGGGTTGGGACTGAGCAAGACGATACCGACTCCGGCTACCATGACGGCTGCCATGGCCAGATACGTCATTTGCCACCCGACATAATCGGCAAGCACAAGCGCGCCGGCCCCAGAGGCTAATAGTGCGATTCGATAGCCGTTCACCCATACCGCCGCACCCAAACCGCGCTCATGCGATTGGAGCGTGTCTGTGCGATAGGCGTCGAAGACAATATCCAAAGAAGCGGCCAAAAATGCGACCAGCACAGCATAAGCCGCCATCCATCCTGGGTGAATCTTTGGGTTGGTGAGGGCCATCAGCCCAAGTCCGATTGCCACGCAAAGTTGCGTCAGCACCATCCAGCCGCGACGCCGCCCAAACCAAGGAGGTATCACGCGATCCATCACTGGGGCCCATAGAAACTTGAGCGTATAGGGCAGGCCGACCATCGTGAAAATACCGATGGTCTTGAGGTCGACTCCTTCCACGGTCAGCCAGGCCTGTAAGGTCCCAGAGGTGAGGGCGAGAGGGAGACCGGAAGCAAAGCCCAATGGCAGCATCACGAGGATGCGACGATTCATAAGGCTTGATAAGTCAAAGGATCCTTGTTTCATGGAAACTGACTCTCACACACGTGAGCTGAATCAGGCGGACCTACCATCAGCAGGGCAACTCGTTTCGAGTGCCGTGCAGAATACCACCGCCTCGCGCCGCCTCTCAGCAGAATCACAAAACAGGCAGGAATCATCTCACTAGCTGGCACTGAGGCTAACAGGGTTGTCCGTTGAACAAACAGGGTTTGTAGCGCGAGATGTCGAATTCGGCATTTTCCTGGTAGACCTTTTCGTTGCCATTGACCCCATCCTGTTCAGGGTCATTCCACATGATGTGGTTCCACCAATAGAAGAGTGGCTGGGCCTCGGTCTGATAGATAGGATTCCCGTAGGTACTACGCGAATACTCCTGCACCAGCCGAGCCGTGACATAATCGATTTGGCCGTTTCCGCGAAGCGAATACAGCATGATGAAGAGACGGGCCTCATGGTCATACAGCTCATCGACACGGGTTGCAAGATCAGGCTCAGTGGGAAGTGAATCCGTGCTCCATCCCGTCACAGGATGGCTCCAGAACAATGCTGCCAACACACAAACGATGAGCGGACGCAGATGCACGATCCTCACGCTCTCCTCGGCGACTCGGATACAACCCGATCATGGGTCGTTCCGACAATTGGCTCACAATCCTTGAGATCCCCGGTCGTAAGAAGCGACCTTGCTGGAACAGGCCTACTCTCCCTATAATGCCACCCTATGGGAACAACGCGTGCATCTCTTCATACGCTCGGCTGCCGACTGAATCAAGCCGAAACCTCGATCCTTGGGGAAGGGCTCAGGCGGAAGGGGTTTGAGCTCGTCGAGTTCGGCCAACCAACCGATGTTCTCGTGCTCAATACCTGTTCCGTGACGGAAGATGCCGAACGGACATCGCGATACCTAATCCGAAAAACACTGAAGCACTCTCCCCATGCCTTCGTCGCCGTGACCGGCTGTTACGCCCAAACCGGCATGGAACAGCTCAAGCGTCAGGCCGGCATCGATCTCATCGTCGGACATCAGTTCAAGCTCGACCTGCCGGCCTATCTCCCAGCCGTTCACGAGCTGCGCAAACGATCGACCCCGGATATTCACCATACAAAGACAATGACGCGTGGAGACTTTGATCTGCCCTACTTTGCGGAACCGGACTCCACCAGAGCGCTGCTTAAGATTCAGGACGGTTGTAGCGCCATGTGCAGCTTTTGCATCATCCCGTTCGCCAGAGGACACGAACGCAGCCGAGTGTTCGACGACATTCTGCGCGAAGCCGAGAGTTTAGTGGCACGGGGCTATCGGGAGATCGTCCTGACCGGCGTGAACATCGGGCAATACGCTCACGGCAATACCGACTTTGTTGCGCTCCTTGGTCGGCTCAATCGGGTTGAGGGCCTCGAGCGCATCCGGATCTCATCGATTGAGCCGACCACGGTCAGCGAGGAACTGCTTGATCTCATGGCCTCATCCAAGAAACTCTGTCCCTATCTCCACATTCCTCTGCAGAGCGGGGACGATCAGGTCCTACAGGCCATGAACCGGCGCCATACGGTCAACGCGTACCGCAAGCTGATCGACACCGCGCTCAGGAAGATTCCCGACCTCGGGATCGGAACTGATCTCATGGTCGGATTCCCTGGCGAGACTGACGCCGCATTCCAAAATACAGTGGCCGTTGCCTCAGACCTCCCCTTCTCCTATCTGCACGTCTTTCCCTATTCCTCGCGGCCGGGGACCGCAGCACTGCGCATCAAGCAGCGGGTCTCGTCCATATCGATCAAGAAACGCACCAATCTTCTGCTGGATCTCGATCGCGCCAAACGACTAGTCTTTCACAACGCACAGATCGGAAAAACGGTCCCGGTCCTGTTTGAATCCGGGACACAAGGCTCCTATCGCTTCGGCACGACGCCGAACTTCATAAAAGTCGCCGTCACGGATTCCGATAACCTAGAGAACCACATCAAGCCAGTCACGATATCTGCCGCAGCCGGCCGTTGCGTATTCGGCGATCTCGTAACGCCTCCAGCGACGACGAACGCTTCCCTGGTGCTCCTATGATGGTCAAGACCCTTCCCCAGGTTCACATCGAAACCTTCGGCTGCCAGATGAACGAATCGGATAGTGAGCTGGTCCGGTCACTATTGAAGCAAGAGGGGTTTGGTTTCACGGAAGACCGCGAACGCGCCGATGTGGTCTTAGTCAACACCTGCGCAATCAGAGAGAATGCTCACAAAAAGATCTATCTCCATCTTTCCGAGCTCAGAGCCGTAAAAAAGCAACGCCCGCTCGTCGTCGGTGTGCTTGGGTGCATGGCTCAGAATCTCAAAAGCGAGCTGGCTGAGAAAGAACCGCTCATTGACGTCCTGGCCGGCCCGGATTCGTACCGACAGTTGCCCCGGTTGCTCACCAACGCGCTGGACGCACAAGAACAGGGACTCCGGCAGAAAGCGTTCGCGCTCGATCTGTCGGAATATGAAACCTACGAAAATATCATGCCGGACCGCAACAACGGCGTGAACGCTTGGATTACCGTCATGCGAGGCTGCGATAACTTCTGCTCCTTCTGTGTCGTCCCCTATACCAGGGGACGTGAGCGGTCGCGCGATCCAGAATCCATTCTTCTCGAAGCTCGCGACGCGTCCACCCGTGGCTTTAAGCAAATCACGCTGCTCGGACAGAACGTCAATTCCTACTACCATGAAGGATGGGACTTTGCTCGGCTCATCAGCGCCGTCGCTGACCAGCCTGGCATTGAGCGAGTCCGGTTTACCTCTCCGCACCCCAAAGACTTTCCTCCCGCGCTGATCGAGACCATCGCCACCCATCCAAAGATCTGCAAGCACATCCATCTCCCACTGCAGTCGGGAAGCGATCGGATCCTTGAACTGATGGGGCGGAACTATACCGGAGCCGAATACCTGGCACTAGCCGATCGAATCAGAATAACAATCCCCCAGATCGTCCTGACCACCGATATCATTTGTGGGTTCTGTTCAGAGTCCGAGGAAGACTTTGAGGCCACCACTCGTCTTGTGGAACAGGCCCAGCTCGACTCGGCCTATATCTTCAAGTACTCGGAACGGAAGCATACGATTGCAGCAAGAAAATATGCGGATGATGTCTCTGATCGAGTCAAAGGTATGCGCGTCGCTCAACTCCTGGAAACTCAGCGCCGCACCACCCTAGAACGCAACCAACGGTATATCGGCAAGGCAATGCAGGTGTTAGTTGAGAGAGATGCAACCCGCTCGCCAACCCAGGCAATGGGGAAAACCGATGGTAACATCACTGTTGTATGGGAGAAAGGCACCGGTGATTTTCGGCCAGGTACTCTGATTACGAAACAGATCTTTGATGCCTCGGCTGCGACTCTCTATGGGGAGTGAGATCCCAGTCTTGTAGGCAGTTCGTATTGGAGACATTAACAATCTCACCCTTTGGAACAATTCTGCACACCTCATGGTAGAAATGAACATTATTTGACCGGCTCGCTCGGCCACATTCAGACTATTTCGTCAATCATTCTTTCCCTGTATTCGCTCCCATGTAACCTCGTTGATGACCAAGCCCACCCCCAATCGTCCAAAGCTTCTTCCTCCACTTGATCAATCCTTCGCCTCTAACCTCATGATTATAAAGGCACCGTCTTAAGTCTCTCTTCTAGGGTGCGGTCACCATTCTTGACCTTCGGATGCTGAGTTCTAGTAAGGACCTCTCCCTCTTCCCTTGACCAACGATACAACCTGTCACTTCAAAAATGAGAAGGCATGGACCTTGCTCAAATTTCGGCGTCCACCTGTTCAGCAATCAGAGCTTTTGCCTCTCACTATGAAGTCCGCCGACTCCGATTCAACACCTAATCCCAACCCCTCTGATTCCCGTATCACACTCGAAACAATCATTTCGGTTGGGGTAGTCGGCTGGTTGGTAATCGGCATAGTACTCATGGGTCTAGGTGTATGGTAGTTCGGTATAAGAACCATGATCAAACTCGAAGCTTTCGCTATAGAGGCCAACCGGCCTTCTCGGCCACAAGACCACAGATGAGGAGATCCCCTATGCATGTCCCTTTCAATGTCCGCAGTTCCCACTATGTTGGCGTCTTGATGTCCCTCAGCCTGATCGTGCCCGGATGCTCCATGCTTTCCGGAGAGGCAAAGCTTCACAAAAATGCTAAAGGATCCGTCTATCTCAAGGAGATCGCCGACTGGTCATTTTCAGCTAACCATCCTGCCACCATCGACCAGATGACCATGCTAAAAATAGTCAAAGGCGTTGTGACCGACGACGTTCAGAAAATGTCAGGCAACATGCCCGCCAGTGGCAGCAAGCCGATGAGAGTATTCAGCGATGAAGACGCCGAGTTTCTTGCTCCCCTGCTAGCCCAAGGCTTATCACAAGCGAAACCGGAGCAGATTGTCGGTTTCAAGGTGTCTCCGTCGGCAGGGTCAGGCACTGAACCCACAGCGGGCACCCTCTATGTCCATAAAGAATCAATCCATTTGACAATCGCTCCATCTCTAAACAGGAAGGCCTCGGGGTTCAATCCTAGTTCTGCCGCGCGTCTTGAAAAAGCTCCTTCCTTCGTCGCTCTGGGGAGTGGAGCCATGACGATGGTCATCGATTACCAGCCCCTCGCCAAAGCAGGGACGCCTGGTTCGCGGCTAACAGCAGGGGCACCAAAGCCTCTCCCAGCTTCTGCAGCACAGGCTGCTCCGCTGGCACCAGCCGCTGCGCCGACACTAGACCCATCGGTCACGGAAGCAGCAGCGCCGCAGGAAGCTTCCTCCTTACTAGACCCCCTAGAGTTTCCGGCTCAGCGCCGGACCGATGCAGGAACTCCTCAATTAAGTACCGATGAACTACTCAACAAGAAGCTGGATGAGGTCCGTGAAGCGCGAGAAGCTAACAAACGCAAAGATTCCGAGATCGCAATGCTGAAGAAGGAAGTAATGTGGATGAAACAAGAACTCCGTCAACGAGCGGAAGAAGTGAAGGCTATGAAGACCAGCAAGACAGCCGCCCGCTCAGCCCCAAAAAAGAAATCGGCGGAAGCGTATCAGACTCGGTGATCAACTGATCGATCTAATCGACGTCGCAGAGCTCAGGCTGCAGCAGAACAACCTCTCTGGACAGGGGTTGACGAAAGTTCATGCGGCTGTAGCAGGCATAGGTCACATAGGTATCTTGCAGACAGTACTGCGCAAGCTCACGACCCTGCCTTTTCTCCCACATTTCGGCGACTTGTTCCCCACTACCCGACTTCGTGTCGACCTGTAATGCTCGGGCCAATACATCAAGCTTGACCCAGCCCCTCGTGTCCCAATTACTCCAGATGGCCATCGTGTCATAGACCGGTTCGGTACGGAACTTCGCAAGGTTGATATCGAGGCTGGGTTTCACTTGATTGATGATCGACCGCTTCTTGATGAAGGGTAGATCAAAGCCAAGTCCGTTGTGTGTGATGAATAAGGCAGGACGGTCCTGGGCTAGCCTCGCCCAGAATTGGCGGAGCAGCTCACGTTCGTTCGCCCCGAACCAAGCGACGGCGCTGCGAGCTTCCATCTGATCAGAAAATTCCAGCAGGCCGATACAGACGATGCGGCTGAACGTCCCATCGAACGCCGACTTGGCGTACAGCTCATCCTCTGCGTGCCGGCGTTCTTCTGCCGCACCTGCGGCAAAGAGGTCATACCCCTCGTCCGCTTGGGGAGATTCACTGCTCATCGGCGCCTTCCCCGCCAAACGTGCCCATTCTTCACGAGGAGCTTGGACGGTTTCGATATCAAGCACCACCTTCATGGTGAAACTCCGAATGCATCACGCCGCAAAGCGTCGATAACCGCATAGTCTGCCGGCGGGAAGGTAAACTCCGTGAGATCTTCAGGATAGACCCAGCGGATTTCTTCACAACCGATAGGCACGGGTTCCCCCTGTTCAATGGTACATAGAAAAAAATGTAACTCGATGATTTGATCCAAATAGTCGTGCCGAATGACCCGATACGGAATAGGTTGGTCGATGCGAACACTCAGCTCTTCAAACAGCTCTCGTTGCAAACACTCCGTGAGCGATTCGCCCATTTCCCGTTTCCCCCCAGGAAACTCCCAGAAACCTGCCAAGTGGACACCAGGTTTTCGACGGGCGATTAAATAGCGACCGTCACGGTGGATGAGCCCTGCTGCCACTTCAATGACTTGCATGATCAGCCTACTACCGTTCACGAGTCGTCGGACTGAACGGATATGTCTTACAGAACGACTTCATCGGACACAGGAGACAATAGGGATCACGAGCCGTGCATACCGTCGCTCCAAAGTCCATAATCGCCTGATTAAAGTCATACCCTTTCCCACGCGGGATCAAGGTTTCCGACAATTCCCATAGCATCGTCTTCTGTGCCTTAGGATCACCCTCAGCGACAAACACCCTGTGCAAGACACGGATCACGTTCGTGTCCAGAATGGGCGCATCTTCATTGAACGCAAAGGAGCGAATTGCCCCGGCAGTATATCGCCCGATCCCCTTGAACGAGAGCAACTCGTCAGCATCGTTGGGGAGTTTTCCCCCGTACCGTTCCACCGTTTCACACGCGATCCCGTGCAGCCGTTCCGGGCGAATGTTATACCCTAGGGGATACCAGGTCTTCTTGACATCGGCGACCGGAGCCTCTGCCAAGTCTTCGAAACTCGGATAACGTTTCAAAAACTCGTGGTACTTAGGGATCACCCGATCAACTTGGGTCTGCTGAAGCATCACCTCTGAGACGAGGATATGATACGGGTCTGAGGTTTTCCGCCAGGGTAAATCCCGGCCATATTCCCCATACCACTTCAGAAGCCTCAGTTGAAATCGACGCTTAGCAGAACGCTCGGGTAGAACGGACTTGCCAGGTTTTTTCTTGTTGGAGGGACGTCTCGTAGGCATGCATCAAGTCCTATAGCCACGGTCTCCCAATCGAGCCATTGTAGGAGTCTCCTTCCTTTAAAATCAAATGCGCCCATGTACACCGCTCGATCGAGGAAACGTGTATTCAAATGTCCTCGGACCATCTGGTCAAGGAACAATTCGTATGCTACTCTACAAATAGCCGCATTGGAGGGGAGCATGAAGCGGAAAACCTTCCGAGATCGGTGGTCACGAGTCTTGGTGTTGGCTGGGACTGTCGCCTGTGGCCTCTTCCCCTTCCCGACCATCGCTGAAACTCTCCAAATACCATGGGAGTGTTCTAATTACACAGGCGACGCGCAGACCCGTTGCGTGAACGCCTTCATGAAAGCACAGCAGAAAAAAATTGCTGAGCTTGAAGGGAAGCTCCAGGCCCAAGAGGGGGCAGTCAGTCACCTCAAGAGCCAGCTCGATCGACAATCAACCGCGACGGCGGATTTACAACGACAGCTTGTAGAACGGCCCACCACGAGCATTGTCCCAATCCCGTATTCCTACCCTTACTCCTATGGCTATCCCCTCGGGTTGGGGTTTGGACTTCATTTTGGAAGTTCTGGGATGTATTCGTCACCCTTTGACCGCCCCTTTTGGGGTCCTCGACACTACGGATATTGGGCTATCGCTGGTAACGTTCCCTGACAGGCGAATCTCATCGACACCCCGTTCGTTTTGAACGCAACCACCTCTGCTCAGATCAGTCTTTTCGTTGACAAGTTGCCTCCAGCCACATAACCTGATGCCTAATATCTCATTAGCTACAACTAGCTACGACGTCGATCGGCTCGACAGGCAAAGAGCAACGTCTCATGCTTGGCAGATAGGCCAAGGAATCTGCCACGCGACATAAGGACACTCGATGGTCACCCGTAAATTCCCGCGGTTTCCGGTAGCAATCCCCAGCACGTTGGTGCAGAGAGACAAACTTCGATACAACGCGTCCGTGAAGGATCTCTCGCTGAAAGGCTGCCGGCTAGAAAGCGTCGTCCAGTCCTTTACCGGCATGCAGGTGGAATTACTCATTGAACTGCCCGGCGAACCTACCCCCATCCATATTAGCAGGGGAGCCGTCCGCTGGTCCGGATCACAAGGTATCGGTGTCGAATTCTTAGCCGTAACACCTGCTGAACAAGAACGGCTTAAACGGGTGCTCGAACAGCTCTCCGTAGCAGTAGGACAGGCTCTCATCGTTCCAAAAGGCGAGCTGCCAAAGACGTGAAGCAGATCACTCAGCTGTCAGCACAGACTATTCCCCACGTTTGACGAGCTCGATCATCCTTTCCTAAAAGCAAACAGGGTTCCCCTCAGCTAGAACGCCGGCGTATCCGGCAGGCTGGTTAGCGGAAGTTGGAATTCACCGTGCTTCGCGTCACCTCTGTTCAGCGCACACAGACTTCGATCGAGTCCAAGCCCGCCGCTGTCTTGCGACCAGACCCGTTGCATTCCGTCCATCCTGGCCCGTATTCTGGTTCCATGGAGCTCTCGTCGTTGTCGACGGAACAATTGAAGGAATTGGTCCGGGGCCTCGTGGACGATCGGATTCGTGAGTTGGTCGGAGATCCTGATCTTGGCCTCCGGCTCGGCGACTCACTCAGAGCCCGACTCAAGCAGTCATTAGTGAGCAGTGACCGGCTCTCCGGAGAAAACATAGCCGAGCGAATCGGCCTTCGGTGGTAAAACCCCATGCCCTGGTACCGCCTCACCTTTTGCCCCAGCACCGCACAAGACCTCGCCGCAATTGACAAGGCCATGGCCCAACGGCTCCTCGACAAGTCCAAGTGGCTGGCTTCCAATGTCGACAACCTGCGCCATGAATCGATTGCGGACGACCTTCCTGGACTCTGCAAGTATGCCGTAGGGGAATGGCGGATTTTCTATGCGATTGACCGCACGGAACAGCTCGTCAATATCCACGCGATCGTGCCCCAGAGTGCGCTTCGCTCCTGAATAACCTCGGTCAGTTGATAGTCCCCAGAACGTCTGCGACATGCAGCTGAAACGTTCCCCGTGCCACATCCTCAACGTAATGACGCAAGGCGGTCTCCACCACTGGAAAGGCGATCTCCTCCCAGGGGATTGCGTGGCGGGGAAAGAGCTGCACATCCAGACTTTCAAACCCTGCGCTGAACTGCTTGGTCTGAAGACGGCCGATGAAGGTCATGTAGACCTGTCCAATACGAGGCAGGCTCAATACGGAATGGAGCCGCGTAATGGTCACCTGCGCCTGCGCCTCCTCGAGCGTCTCCCGCATCGCCGCCTGTTCGGTACCTTCGCCGAGTTCCATGAAGCCAGCCGGATAGGTCCAGAGACCTGACCTCGGCTCGATGGCCCGCCGGCATAAAAGGATTTGATCTTCCCATTCCGGAATACAACCCGCGACGATCTTCGGATTATGGTAATGAATAGCCTGGCAGGTTTCGCACACGAACCGAGGCAGGTTATCGCCTGGCGGAACTTTTTGAATGACGGGCTTTCCGCAGGCGCTGCAATAATTCATTAGGTGGCCTCTGAATCAGCAATCCCCGGCAAGCAAAATGGATAGCACAAAACATCGCTTCTTTGCACCTTGTCCTCGTGGGCTTGAAGGTGTGCTTGAAGGAGAGCTTCATAGCCTTGGTGTGCCGGCAACGACCAAGACAGAGGGGGGCGTCGGCTTCAGCGCGTCCTGGTCGACCATGTACTGGGTCAATCTCAACACGCACATCGCCAGCCGTATCCTGTGGGAAGTGGGCCAGAGTGCCTACAAAACAGAAGGCGATGTCTACCACGCCGCCTATGCGCTCGCCTGGCCCGAGTGGTTCACGCCCGCTCAGACGATCAAGGTGAAGGTGAGCGCCCGTCGATGTCCCCTCCCCAGCCTGGACTTCCTGACTCTCCGTATCAAAGATGCCGTCTGCGATAAGTTCGCCAAGGCCAAACAGGGGCGCCCCAACGTCGATACGGAACGGCCGGACATCAAGCTCGACGCCTTTCTGGACCAGAACACCGTCACGTTTTATGTGGATACATCCGGCGAACCCTTGTTCAAGCGCGGACATCGGATAGGATCGGTCGAAGCGCCACTCAGGGAAAACCTGGCAGCGGGAGTTCTACGGCTCGCTGGCTGGACTGCAAACGATGTGCTGCTCGATCCCATGTGTGGAAGCGGAACAATCCCTCTCGAAGCTGCCCTCATGGCTCGCCAGATCGCGCCGGGCATCTCACGCAACTTTGGCTTTGAACGATTACTCCTTCACGACGCACCATTGTGGAACCACCTTCGAGAATCGGCGCAAGCCAAACACATGGCTCAGGTGCCGTCCACCATCTATGCGTCCGACCGGGATCCGGCGATGGTGAAGGTTGCGCAGCGGATGTTTCAAGGCTCTGGAGTGGCGATAGATGTCCGACTAAAGCAAAGCGATATTCTAGATTTGGAAGCGCCGGCAGACAAAGGTGTGATGATCATCAATCCACCTTATGGAGTCCGCCTCAGCCGGTCGGACGAATTGGAATTGTTTTACCCTAAGCTGGGTGATTGGCTGAAGCAGCGCTTTACCGGATGGCGCGCCTATGTGCTGACTGGCGATCCTCGATTGTCGAAGCTAATTGGGCTGACGCCGTCCAAACGCATTCCCCTCTTCAACGGTGCATTGGAGTGCCGGCTTTATGAGTTCGTGATTGTCCAAGGCGGAGCGAGGCGACGCCTGACGAAGCCAAACCAGGCTTGAGATCAGTTGTGCCATTCCCCCTCACATTTGTGAGTTGCCACCCCTCCTCGATCCCTTCCCCTTGACTTCTAAGCATGAGAACCTATCAGGCTGTTATAATGACTTTAAACCTGAGCAAGGATGGTCGTCATGGAACATACTGCCTTGTCGACGTTGCCGATACTTCCCGTTAAACGAACGGTGTTATTTCCAGGCGTGATGATCCCGCTGACGGTAGGGCGGGAGCGCTCTGTCGCGGCTGTCAACGCCGCCATGAAGACGGAAGAGAAGACGATTGTCGTGGTCGCACAGCGGGATCCTCAGACCGAAGAACCAGGTCTGTCTGATCTGTATTCTATCGGCACCAAGGCGATCATCAAGCAGATCGGTCAGTCGTCAGAAGGCGCCATCCACGCGCTGGTTCAAGGTCTGGATCGCGTTGTCCTCCTGAAAGAAGAACAGTCCACCCCCTACTCCACAGTGCGCGTCCGTTCTCTTGGACGTCCTACAGACGATGGAGCGGAAGTCAAAGCCCTTCACCGGGCCATTCAAGAACTGGTGTCCGACTTGCCGAGACTGATCCAAGCTCCCGGCATCCAAGAAGTCGGCACGGTGCTGAGCAACGAGGAGGATTCCGTCGCACTGGCCTATCGCATCGCCTCGCTCGTGAATCTCAACGTGGTGGAAGAACAGCGCTTGCTCGAAAGCTCCTCGACGCTGGAGCTTCTGCGCAGCCTCTACGGCGCGCTGTCCAAGGAAATCCAAATACTGCAATTGCGGGAAAAGATCACCCAGGATGCACAGACGAAAATCGGCAAGAGTCAACGCGAGTACATCTTGCGCGAACAACTGAAGGCCATCCAGCAAGAGCTGGGTGAAGATGAGAACGAAGAGAACGAGGTCGCCCGGTTGAAAAAGCAAATCGCCGAAGCCGACTTGCCTGACCATATTCGCAAAGAAGTCGAGCGTGAGGCCACCAGATTGGGCAAGGTACCGCCGACGTCACCCGACCATCAGGTGCTTCGGACCTACCTTGAGCTGGTCCTCGAACTCCCCTGGAAGAAGGCCTCCGAAGAACATCTCGATCTGTCAACGGTTCGTCAGGTATTGGAAGAAGATCATTACGGGATCAAGGAGGTGAAAGAACGGATCGTCGAACACTTAGCAGTCCTGAAGCTCAATCCAACTGCCAAAGCCCCGATTCTCTGCCTCGTTGGCCCTCCCGGCGTTGGCAAAACAAGCTTGGGCCAGTCGATCGCAAGGGCGATGGGCCGGACTTTCGAGCGATTCAGCTTAGGCGGCGTCCATGACGAAGCTGAGCTGCGCGGCCATCGCCGCACCTACGTCGGCTCGCTACCAGGCCGCATCATCCAGGCCATCCGCCGGGCGGGAGTCAACAATCCGGTCTTGATGCTCGATGAAGTCGACAAAATGGGGCGTGACTTTCGAGGCGATCCGGCTTCGGCCCTGTTAGAAATTCTGGATCCAGCACAGAATCACACCTTCCGTGATCATTATTTGGACCTCCCGTTCGATTTGTCCAAGGTCTTCTTTGTCACCACGGCCAATACCCTCGATACCATCAGCCAACCCCTGTTGGATCGGATGGAAGTGATTCGACTTCAAGGCTATAGCGAGCGAGAGAAAGCTGAAATCGCCCGACGCTATCTCTGGCCACGACGACTCAAGGAAGCAGGGATTGAGGAAACCCAAGCCGTGTTGACGGAGGAGGTGCTGAATCTTGTCATTGCTCGGTACACGCGGGAAGCCGGCGTGCGCCAACTCGAACAGATGCTGGGACGGTTGACGAGAAAAGTGGCCCTCACATTCGCTGATCTTCCGGAAGGCCAGGAGCGGCGGCCCGTCGATATTCAGACGGATATCCTCGGTGAGTGGCTGGGCTCCGAACGGTTTATGCCGGAAGAGGCTCGGAAGAGTCTGCCGCCAGGCGTCGCCACCGGCCTCGCCTGGACCCCGGCCGGTGGCGATGTGCTCTATATTGAAACCACCTTGCTCCCTGGCAGCCACGAGTTGATCCTGACCGGCCAGTTGGGCGACGTCATGCAGGAGTCTGCGCGTGCCGCCAGAAGCTATCTATGGTCGCATGCGGAGAGCATGGGGTTGGACATCTCCCGTTTCAAACGAAACGGGCTCCACATCCATGTGCCTTCCGGCGCCATTCCAAAGGACGGTCCATCGGCAGGCATCACGATGGCGACTGCCCTGGCTTCCGCCTATGAGGGGAAAGACGTGCGAATCGACACAGCCATGACAGGGGAAATCAGCTTGAGTGGGCTTGTCTTGCCGGTGGGCGGCATCAAAGAAAAAGTGCTGGCGGCACACCGTGCGGGGATCAAGCGCATCATTCTGCCGAAGGCCAATGAGAAGGATCTCAAAGAAATTCCGCAGGAAGTGCGCGACGAACTGACTTTCATCCTGGCGGAACGGATTGAAGAGGTGCTACCGGCCGCCTTTAATCCGGACCCGCACGACATCTCTGCCGGTAACGGCAGCGAGCCTGTGGTGGCTTCCAGTCCCGCAGGGGACGCCTAGCCTTCGCAGAAGGCACAAACGATCTGTGCCGTATTGAATAGCAGTGCGTGACGGCGCGTGTACACCGCATGGCCATAATAATGGTCGCGGGGGTTGGTTGAGCCAGTGCTGTCCTTATAATCGACGAGGAGACAGCGCCCTTCGCTGGGAAAGCGAACAGCTCGTCTGGCACATTCTAGCCACCGCTCGAATCCATCGTACGGCTCGACCATCTCCCAGACTCGTTTGTTTGCCGCTTTCCCTGATTCGGTCGCTGGGATGGCATCGCTGCCTGCAACCGCTAATTCCTGAATGTAGTCTCCACCCCAGGCGACTGGCATCTCCATCGTAATTTGAGGTAGCTCCATCTTTGCTAACCAGCTCTTTCCATCCGTCCGCAAGTTCCGGTGATTCACAATGTGCAGCAGCTTCCCAATGCCGGACGGATCCCACCCATAGCGAACCGGCATGCCAAAGGTCACGATATCAAGTGCGACTCCGTTCAGGAGTGACGCCGTCGCGAGCAGAGACTCGATTTGCCTCACAGTGGCAGCGACCTCTGGCTGGTTTGTCTGCTCTGCATAATCGCTCAAAATGCTAAGCAGCTTGGGCCGCCCGGTGATGGGGCTCGGGCAAAGCAAATTCGACACCAGCGCCAGGACTAGCCCAGCTTGCCCATGTGATTGTACCAAAATGCGGTGTCCTCTTCCCAAGTTCTGACGTCTACAGAGCTTGTGCAGTTCGTCGAGCAGAGACACGGCGGCAAGTGCCCGGCCCAGATGGTGGTGTTCTGATGACCACAGCAGCCTGACACAGGTGATCGGCTGAGTCAGATTCTTATTGATGGTCTGCTTGAACTCTTGAACATAGGCCTCGGTGAAGTTACCTGCGTCACCAACCTGTTCATCTAGAAGCGTTTTCGTCGCGTCATTGTCTGGGAGCGGCGGCTTGAATCCACCGGGCAACAACGGAATCCCGTTGCTTTCCTCTCGCATGGCAGCAAGCAAGGCATCGAGTCCAGACACGCCCCGTGAATAGCCTCGTTTAAGCCCCCCTACTTCATCCAACCGCTGCGTACCAAAGACATCGGTGCCGTGGATTGAGCCATAGAGAAAGACGACGCACGCGAATCCAGCCTGAGATAGGCGAGCCCCACATGTGGCCATAGCCTCGGTCCAGCCTGGCGAGTCTGGAGGAACGACCTCAGCCAGATCAGCGACAGTCAATCGCTCACCGGGACTCTTCCGTGACAGCTCGTCATGCTGAAAGTTATTCTCACTCGGCATGAAGAACTACATAGCCGATATGGATTCTAGACTGCAACCAGCCAGCAAGGGCACTGAGATAGTTAATGAAGGTTGGTGGGATTTTGTTCTTGATCAGTTGAAGGCTTCGACTGGTTTTTGCTTTTCGGCATCACGGCGGTCGCTGTACAAATCTTATTCGCTTCATCGATTCGCCGATCGACGATCTTTACGTCCTGGAGGTATTCCTGCACAATTTCTTCACGAGTCAGTTCAATATCCTGCTCACTCTCACGCCCTGACCGTTCACGGACACGATCAATCATGTGTTCCTTCACCAACACCCGGATCTGCTTGGCCAAGTCAGTCCGCGCTGAGAGCTCCGATACGCGCTGGCAGACAAGCTTGCCTTTGGTGAGATCGCCCTGGCCATTGCCAATCCAGTACTGATCTGACGAGTAGCTCACTTCGGCTCCTGAGATCGCGATGAACACGCCTCCCAAGCCAAGCCAGAGACTCACTGCAACAGCCACGATTCCCACGTTCTTCTTCAACTCTTCCATCCCTAGCGGTTTCCGCCTGGTGCCCCGAAGGACGGGGCTCCCCGAGGAGGTAGACCTGGTTGCTGCAATCCCGGTGGAGCCTGGGGCACTCGCCTCGCTCCGCCAAACCCTTGGCCCTGTGAGCCCATTGATTGACGATCCCCTAGAGGCGATGCAGAAGGTGTCCGATGAATGATCTCATTGAATGGTCGAGCCCCCGGTGATCCACCAGGAGGTGGCACGAGCTCATGGCTCGGCATGCGAGGCTGCATCGTTCCAGGTGCAGGCGGCTGTCTCACGCCCAGTGGTTGCCGGCTCGCGATGATCTGCTGTGCAATGGCGATGTGCGGATTGGCTGGAGAGAGACCGCTGGCACTATTCAGCAGACCGTGAGGAATGCCGACCGGCGAAACAAGGACCCAATTCGTCCAGGCCTGCGACACCATCGTGTTTGACTGCACGCGATTGATAATGTCCTTCCGCCTTTGTGCCGCCTGTTGAACTTGATCCGGCGTGGCTGCATTCCCGATGGACTGATTGACCGATCTGAGTTCTTCCTGCAGCTGTTCGTTCTCTTGTTTCAGCGCAACCAGCTGCACACGAGCGTCTTCGTTCTCCCGAAGGGCGACAATCGCTCGTGCCACCTCATCGGTATCCATTTGTGCCAAAAGATCAGCTTGTATGACCACGACATCTCTGTCTAATGTCGTGGAGATCTGTTGGTTGAGCACAATCACCAATCCAGCCGTGTAGGTGCGGATCTCATCTTTCGTGACATCCATATCGCTCACGACTGTGACGCTTTCAAGATAGGTCGCGACCTGTTCGAGCGCGTTTCGCTTGGCCGCCTCAGTGGCGATCCGAATGGCATCCTCACGGGTATCGCGATCCCCCATTCGGTGCTCACCCTGCGCATTGACAACCCTGATGTCAGCGAGCGCGGGGGCAGCGGTGATGAACACCGCGAGCGCGAGAAACAAGACAATGGGTTGATACGATTGATAAGACAGTAGGCAGACGGGAAGAGGCTGTTGATGGAAAACTTGACCGAACATCGCCTCCCCCTGCTCACCCCCTGGGCACAGACGGAAACGGTGAGCGGTTTCAGCATAGCACCCGGAAGGCCGTTCCGCCAGCAATCGCCAGGTGCCCTCCCCACCTTGCCTTCCGGAAAATTTGCATGTTAGGGTACCGCTCTTACTTGTAGGATACATGCGGGTAATACTTGGTTATGAGACCTCCCTCACGATACCTTCGCTTGATCCTTGTCGGCCTCCTGACTATCTTACTTGAAACCACGATCCAAGCCCCTGTGGAGGCAGCTGCCCCGCTTGGGAAGGAAACCGATTCCTCCGGTTCTGGGACTGAACATGTCATCCTCTTTGTCCTGGAGGGATTCGGACAAGAATCGCTCAAGGGCGGCGCGATGCCAGTCGTGAGCAAGCTCGTCAAGGAAGGGTCGGTGACCTGGTCCGCGAGCGGGGTGAAGCCGGCCCTACGATTACCCACCATGGCATCGCTGGTGACTGGCATGCCAGTCGAAAAACATGGGATTACCTGGAATTTCTTCGAATTCAGCCGAGGCTACCCGCGCCACCCCAGCCTATTCGACTACCTGGATTTAAGCGGAGGCCGCGACAGTGCCATCTTTTATATGGATGAGTCCCTGTATCAGCTCGCCAAACCAGAACCCTACACCGACTATCAACTCTGCGGAGCATTGCGGCCCGAGTGCGGCTCCCAGAAACTCGTCACCTACATACAGCAGTATCTTCAAAAGGCGACCAGCGGGCACGGCTATGGACATGCGATTCCCTCCTTGCCTCATTTGCTGGTGGTTCACCTTCCGGAAGCAGGGAGGGCCGGAGTGACCCATGGCTGGGACTCTACAGAATATCGGGAAGCGTTACGAACGGTCGATAGCGCAATGAAGTCTGTCCTGAACCTTTTCCAGGAGTACTCGCTCTCGGGCCGCACCGCCGTCGTCGTCACCGCTCTCAGTGGAAAGGGGACCGACCCCGGCGCCGAGGCCCCAACGACTGAGTCGCCAGTCGTTCCCTGGATCGTCTCGGGAACCGGAATCAAACGGGGCCAACTTATTCGTCAGCCGGTGTCAATCATCGATACCGGAGCCACCGTGATGAAAATCCTGAAGCTGGAGACTCACACGGAATGGGAGAGTCGGGCCGTGGAAGACATCTTCGAAACTGCCGCGGCCACCCCAACCGCACGGCCCCGCAAGAAACGCTAGTCAATCATGTGCTACGCTGCCCCCATGCGACGCTGGTCCCTCCTGATAATGGGTTGCGTGCTGACCTGCCTGCCGACTATGGCCAGCCCTAAGGAGGGATTCGCGAAAGACACACAAGCCGCGCATCTCAAGGAACATGGGATTACCATCGATGCAACGAAGCTGGTCCCCGCTTCCTGGTGGCAAATACCAGGCGTCACGCCCTCGATCTGGAATTCAGACCCCGAGTCACTCGATGCGCCCAAGACATCTGAGCGTCGAGAACTGCGGTTGAAGCCTGGCACATACAAGTTTATCAGCTTCACGTTCGATTTTCCCTTTACGGTGAATCTTAATGGCACTCTCGATTTTTCAAAATCCTTGGATCAATGTGTCGAAGGCCGCGGGACACAGGCGTTGATGGTGGTGTGCAAACGCATGTACCCGTATGGCGGGCAACGCGACGCCTATTACGATCAGAAACCGAACGATGGCTAACGTACTCGAAGATCTTTTAGAAGCGCTTGAAGATGTGGACGACGCCACCCGAGAGGAGGCGGCACAGACGCTGGCCGGCCTGGGTGACCCAACGACCCTGGATGCGCTGATCAGCGCCTGCAACGATGACTTCTGGTCCGTGCGGGCTCATGCAGGCTGCGGCATCGCGAAAATCGGCGGACCGAAGGCTGTCGAAGCGCTGGTCGGCCTGTTCAACGATTCCATCATGGAAGTGCGCGATCAGGCGGTCGAGGCCACGGCAAAGATAGGCCCGATCGTGCTCGATCGCCTGGTGACGGCCATGAAAGACGAACGATGGCGCGTACGGGAACATGCCGCCAAGGCGGCGGGCAAGATCAAGGACTCAGGAACAGTCGACGCGTTGATCAGCGCCTGTCGCGACCGGGACGGGGCCGTCAAGAGCGCAGCGGCGGAAGCCTTGGGCAAAATCGCCGACGCGAAAGCCATTCCAGCTCTGATCAAGCTGTTTCGGGATTCTTCGAAGATCGTGCGCGAGACGGCCGGAACAGCGCTGGTCTACATTGGGTATCCCTCGGTCGATCCGTTGCTCGACAGTCTCACGGACAAAGACTTTGTCGTTCGATGCCACGCGGCTCGGGCGTTGGGCGGGATGACCACCGACTATCAAATCGGCAGGTCCTGGGTACAGGACGCAAAGGTCGTGGATGCCTTGATCGCCGCCTTGAAGGACCCTGACCGAGCTGTTCGCGAAGACGCGACTATCGCACTCGGCATGATCGGTGATCCCCGTGCAATCGATGCGCTGGTTGAAGCCATGAAGGACGGAGCGGTGAAGCGCCATGCTATTGCTTCACTCGGCATGATCGGCGATGCGCGCGCCCTCCCAGCCGTATTGGACGCCTTGAAGGGCAAAGGCATCAAACAGGAGGGCACGCCGACACCCGGGTGCATCGTCAGCGAAGATGCGTTCATCAAGGAAGCCGCCGCCACGGCCCTTGGTCAGTTTCGCAATCCTCGTGTGATTCCGGATTTGATCATGTTACTGAAAGACGGGGTCTTGCGTGAAAAAGCCGCGGCGGCTCTGGCGGTGATCGGGGACGCGGCCATCGAACCGTTGATTGCCTTCCTCTATGACCCCAAAGCGTCTGAAGTCGAAGCTGAAAAAGAGCGCGTGCTTTCGTACGCGTCCGTTCGGCTAACGGCAAAAGACGCCTTGAAACAGATTGCGCTCGATACGCTGAACCAGCTTGGATGGACGCCTTCCGATGAAGTGGTGGAGATCAGCTCAAGTCAGGCCGACAATCTGCGCGTCGATCGGCCGTTGGGACAAAGCGGACGCTTCGGCCCGTCAGGCGACATGGCCTAATCCTTATCCGTCTCCAGAAGATCCGCGCCGCATCTACTTTCTCACTGCGATGCCGTGAATATCCCCGGTCTCCTTCCCATCCTTCATATTCGTGAGCGTCGCCTGCCCTTTGTAATGACCAACCTTTCCATCTTGATCGACATGAATCACGCCGACGCCCGGAATCGTCCCCATGGCATTATGGGCATCCTTGTCGTTGCCGGTCAGAGGGCTCGGCCCACGGAGACTGACGAAGACGTGTTGGCCATCCGGCGCAACGTCCATCAAGTCCGGAGCTGGATCGGCATTGGCACTTGTGGTCAGATCGACTGACCCCACGCTGAGATTGCTCAGGGTATCGAGAATTTCGATATTGTTCCCTGCTCGATCCGCATTCCACACATAGCGTCCAAGGCCCGCCATACCGTGTGAATCGGCAAATTTGTCATCGCGCTGAGACACGAGTTTGGCCGAAATGGCCTGAGGCAACTTCGTGATATCGAGCGCATAGACATCGTACGCCAGGGGGGCAATCGGCCACCCACCACCGGAGTTGATGTACATCGTGCCTCCCACCTCGATTCCGCCACAGCCCGCTGGATGAATCTGGTTGTTATCCAACGTCGCCACGACTTTCAGCGGCATGGCCGTGACATCAACGACTAAGAGTCCGCCGCCACGGAGTGTCACGAAGGCATAGTGGCTTGACGATTCCGTGATCGGGCAAATCGGCGACGTATCTGGACGTTCCCCGCCTTCGAACGCAGCCAGATTCAGGACATCCTTGTCAGGGTCGAACGTGTAGGTATGTTTGGCATAATCCGTCCAGATACGGATGAATTTCTTTTCAGCGATGTTGGCGGTGATCGCCATTTTTTGATTGGGCGTTGGCCAGGCCGCGTGCGCGTTCTTCCCCATGGAGAGGCACGCCTCCGGCTTCTTTGTCGCTGCATCCATAAAGAGAACCTGCCCACTCAAAAACGAAATGATGACATGGTCCTGTGCAGCGTTGAAAAACAACATATGGGGTCGGCGAACGGCCTTCTTCGTGGCGTCTTCGCAAAACTTCCCGAGCTCTCCGGCGAAGTCGATCGTCTGCATAGGTTTGGCAGAAGCAGGCGCGGCAGCCAGTTGTGCTCCGTCGTAGATATGAAGCAACCCTCCGCTCTCTTTCCCTGTATCGGATTGATCCGTCACCCACACCTCATACGCCTGTGCGGGAGACACCGTCCAGGCAAGCGTCACAAGTAGTACACTCCAACTCCACAACGAACGTACACGACGCGCCATATATAGCCTCCAGCTGTTAGAATACGAAACTGTCGAGGCACTATACTGCGCTTCTTCACACCAGGTTTCTAGGGGAAATTGCCGTGGGATACCTTCATTGACCCCCTGAAAATCAGTATGTTAGGGTCAACAGCTTGACTACATGAGGCTCCAGATGGGTGACACAGTCGCTGAACAGATCGCCGCGCTCACTGATGACGATTGGGCCATCCGTGAAGAAGCCGCGATGTTGCTCGGCACGATGCGTGACCCACGGGCTGTGGGTCCGTTGGTCTCTTTGCTTCGCGATTCAGACCGTGCGGTCCGCGAGGCAGCGATCGGAGCCCTGACAGCAATCGGAGAACCATCGGTTCCCGTACTGGGACTCTGTCTCTCCGACCCTCAGCAGGCAGTACAGGAAGCGGCTTCGACGGTGTTGGCCTCCATTGCCGATAGTCGGGTGCTAGCTCCACTCATTGAGTCGCTTAAGAACTCCGACTGGATCGTTCGTATGCAGGCCGCTCGAGCGTTGGGACGGATCAACGATCAGGCCTCGGTGCCGCATTTGATTCCTCTGCTCCAAGATAAGGTCAAAGCGGTGCGAGAGGAAGCTTCGACGGCATTGGCGGCAATCGGTGAGCCGGCACTCCCCGCCTTGCGGGACGCGACGACACACGGAGATTGGCTCGTCCGGCTACATGCCGTGGAGGCACTGGGAAAAACAAAATCGTCACTAGCAGTCGAACCGTTGCTGTCCCTATTGTTCAATGATCATGATTCCGCGATCCGTGAAGATGCCATTCGAGCGTTAGGAGACATCGGAGATCCTCAAGCTGTCGAGTACTTGCTGACCGTCATGAAAGAGCCGGGGCTGCGCATCTTGGCCATTAACGCACTGGGCCGCATCGGAGATCGTCGAGCAGTACCGATGTTGCTTGCAGCGGCACAAGGCGTGACCCCACCAGACCACATGCGGGCGGTCTCGGGCTGCGCCGATCAGTGGACAGAAGATCGTATGGCACAAGCCGCAGCCGTCCGTGCCTTGGGGATGGTCGGCGATGAATCGGCACTGCCGACGTTGGTGGCGGCGCTTCACTCGACCTTCACGAGGGCGGAAGCCGCGGCAGCCTTGGCTCAATACCGGTCGAAGGCGATCCCCTTGCTCCTCCCATTGCTGGCCGAGCCGACGGATGACAACGTGCGCTATCACGTGAAGGAAACCTTGGCCTTAATCGGCTGGCGACCAGGCAGAATTTAGCAGGATGTTGAAAACCATTTCGATACCGCTGCCTAGGCGCTGCCGAATGATCTCGTATAGGAGCCGAATATCCCGCAGGATGTTCAAAAAGGCCCGTTCAGCAAGGCTGCAACAAGCGAAGCGGCGAGGCATACGCTGTTCGTATGTTGAGCCTCTGAGGGATGCGCGAACGATGCTGACGGACTTTTTCAACATCCGACAAAGTACCCATGCCTAAAGAAACGATTGAGACGCTGGTCTCCGAACTCATTCATGAAGAGGATTGGCGCCGTATGCGAGCGACGGCCGCCTGTGTGGCGGGCGGTCCTCGTTCGGTGCAGGCGCTCATCGAAGCCCTACGGTCAGGGCCCACCGAATTAAAAAAAGAAGCCGCCGCGATGCTGGCCCGTATCAAAGACCCGCAAGCCGGAGTGGCCCTCGTCGGGCTACTCGAACATGACGATGAGGTTGTTCGAAAAGCCGGTGCCTCAGCCCTTGAACAGATGGCAGGAGTGCTCGACACGGACACGGCTCGGGTGTTGGTTGCATTGCTTCCCACAACTCAGGAACGCGCGACCAGACAGATCCTGACACACCTGATCGGGGCGATTCCCACATCCGTCCTCCCTCTCTGCGACATGCTGAAACATCCGGATCAGGATGTGCAAATCGCGGCAGCACTGATGCTCGATCAATTATTGGACCCCCGTTCCCTTGATGCATTCATCGATGCCATGGGCCAGCCGGCGGTTCGGGATATCGCCGTCGGCACGTTGAAGAAACTGGGCGCGATCCGGGAACGAATCGACGAGACCTTCAACGCGTTGCGGGATGTCGAAGGAGCCAGTGAGCGCGAGGAAGCGCGCATGGCGACGGTCATCGACCTGCTTGGGATCGGACGGCCGAGCGTGGAAATCCTGATCGAGTATCTCGAAGACGACGACTGGCTTGTGCGCGAAGCGGCGGCCGATTTGCTGGGAAAAATCGGGGATGTGCGGGCCGTCGAACCATTGATGAAGCGGCTGGAACAGGACAAGGATACCGGGGTGAAGGAGTTGGCGATCAAATCCCTTGGACTGATCGG
>Ga0224500_10000213_pt1 | contig 42033 bp, 35 predicted proteins | sample SF_Oct11_sed_USG_FD_168126 | JGI IMG/M metagenome (GOLD analysis project Ga0224500, IMG submission 168126) | Sediment microbial communities from San Francisco Bay, California, United States - SF_Oct11_sed_USGS_4_1 | ecosystem: Environmental > Aquatic > Marine > Sediment | place: USA: California...
CAAGGACGAGCGAGAAATGACGCGCTGCATTGTTGCCGGTCTTGCGGGTATTCGCGATACCCGCTGCGACCGGCGTCGCGCAGCGCGCCATTTTCGTCGTCCTTGCGCGAACAGGCGTGGTTGCTGCGCTGCGATATCGCAAGGAACTCCCGGTACGGGACACTTGGAGGGAAGCGATGCAAACGAGTGAAATGATCGCCGCGCTGCGGCGCCACCCGTTCGACAAGGACTTCGCGGCGCCGCACATCGAGCGCCTCGCCTCCCTCGCGAGCGAAGCGCACTTCGACCGCGACCAGATGATCTTCCGCGAAGGCGAAGAGTTCTCGAAGTTCTACCTGATCATCGCCGGGCGCGTTGCGCTGGAGATGGCCACCCCCGAGGGACCGCTGCGCGTGCAGACGCTCTCCGCCGGCGACGAGCTCGGCTGGTCGGCCGTGCTCGAAGGACAGGGCAAGTACTTCCAGGCTCGCGCGCTCGAGCCCGTCACGGCGATCGCCTTCGAGGGCGGCGAGCTGATGGCCGCGTGCAAGGCCGACCCCGCGTTCGGCTACGCGTTCATCTTCCGCGTGCTCGAGGTCGTCTCCGAGCGCCTGAGCGCCACGCGGCTGCAGGTCCTCGACCACTTCGCGCCGGCCGCCAAGCGCGCGGGCGCCTGACCGGCAAGGGCGGACGGCGCAGGACGCCGCCCGCCCACCCGGGTACCGCCTTCAGTGCGGCGGCTGCAGAAGCCGCTCGACGGCGAGCGTCCCGATCGACCGACCCATCGCCGCCCCGACTTCCGTCGAGGTGCGGAAGTGGATGCCTTCCCAGATGCGCGCATTCCCGACCTCGGCGACGAAGTCGTCCGCGCTCGCCCAGCGGCGCGTCGCGCCCTTCGCGGTGGGGCTCGACGTGGCCAGCACGGGCAACGGCCGGCCGCCGGCGTCGGCCGCGATCACCGTCGCGACGGCGGCGGCGAGGATGCTGTGCGCGCTGGGGTACTCCGGGTGCATCGGCGCCTCGATGAACGAGACCCACGCGGGATCGCGCTGCGTCGCGTCGTTGCCGTCGATGTCGCCGTTGCGTATCGCGGTCGCCGGGCGCCAGAACCCGTAGTGGTACTTGGCGTCGAAGACCGCGACCATCGCATCGTCCATCGCCTGCGCCGCCGCGGCGTACAGCCGCGCGTTCTCCCGGGTGTCGCGGCCGGGAGCCGCGGCGAGCGAGCGCACGACGCCGAAGTAGATCGGCGGCAGCGAGTACTCCCAGAAGCGGGCGATCTCCGTCTGCTCGGGCGTGCGCCGCGCGCTGCCGCGAGCGCCGATCGCCCGCACTTCGTCGTAGTCGCGCGCCCACGTGGCGCTCCCCAGCGCCGGCGGCGGACCCGGGCGGAACTGCGTCGCGCTGGACATCAGCCAGGGCTTGCGCTGCGCCCACGGCAGCGCCGCCGGCTGCGCCGTGGGCACATACGCTCCCGCCGTCGTGTGCGGTCGGTACGTGTCCGCGCCGCCCGGACCGTCGTCGGAGCGGGCCGCGAGGATGGTCGCGGCCGCGCGCTCGCCGGCGGCGATGCCCTCGGACTTCGCGGGACCGTCCGCCATGGCGGCAAGCGCCGCGCGATAGGCCGCGTCGATCGCCGCCTGCTGGGCCGGCAGCAGCCTCGACAGCGTCGTGCGGCTCGCCGCCGCGACGATCGCGTCCACGCTTGCCCCGCGCGGCGCCGCCGACACGCCCTCGTGGACGGCGGTCTGCACCAGGGCCATCACCCGGATCGCCGGCGGCGTTCCGAGCTTCGCCTCGATGACGATCTCTCCCGCCCTCGCGTTCCAGTCGATCACCGCGTCGGCCCTCGCCTCCGGCGCGGAGCCGCCGAGCCACGCCGCGAACAGCAGGGCCGTCATGGCGATTGTCGTTGCATCCTTCATGGTCGTTCCTTTCGTCGTGGAGTCGGGGTCACGCCTTGGCGACGACGACTTCGAGGTACTCGCTCGGCACGACCAGCGCGCGGCCGAGCGCGCGGTTGTGGCGCTCGAGAAGCGCGGTCAGGTCGCGTTCCAGCTCGCGTGCCTTCTCGCCCGGCAACGCCCCGAACGCCTTTTGCACGGGGCCGTACCAGGTGCGGAACACCTCGATGAAGTGGGCCGGCGAGCGGTAGCGGAAGTTGAAGCTGCGCGCGGTCACGCTGATGGACCCGGCGGCGGGGAACAGCTCCTCGAGGTGAGCCTGCACGCCCCACAGCGCCGGCGAGGGCGACCCCGGCGGCGGCGGCAGGTGCCGGCCGATCGTCGCGAACATCCCGCCGACGAGGCTTGCCGGCGTCCAGTTGGCGAGCCCGATGCGCCCGCCCGGGCGGCACACGCGGAAGAGCTCGGCGGCGGCGCGTCGATGGTCGGGCGCGAACATCACGCCGAACGTCGAGAGGACGGCGTCGAAGCTCGCGTCGGCGAACGGCAGCGCCTCCGCGTCCGCGACCTCGAACTTCACGGCGAGGCGCTCGGCGGCGGCGCGCTCGGCGCCGCGTTCGAGCAGCGTGCCGACGTAGTCGGTCGAGGTCACCTTGCAGCCGCGGCGCGCGGCGGCGAGCGTCGCGTTGCCGTTGCCGGCCGCGACGTCGAGCACGCTGTCGTCCCAGCCGAGGTCGCAGGCCTCGGCGAGCTGCTCGCCGACGATCTGCAGCGTGGTGCCTATGACGGCGTAGTCGCCGCTCGCCCAGGCGGCCTGCTGGCGGGCCTTGACGGCGGCGAAGTCGAACGGTGCATTCATGGTCCTGCTCCTTGGTCGTTGGGTTGGATGTCGCGGACGCCGGTTCTCGGTGTCGACGCGGGCCGAATGCTGCGCGCCGCGGCGCCGGCGCGTCCTGCCGCGGCGTCGCCATCTCCTGCCCGATCGTCCGCGCTGCGCCGCGGCGCGGCGCCGGCCTGCCCGCGCGTCCGCGTGTGCTGCCCGAGCGTCCGGAGCGCTTGGCGCGGCGCGCGCGCGGGTTCACAATCCGCCGCTCGCAGGCCCTGGGAGCAAGGCAATGGCGGTGCGGGAGATCGTGAACGAGATCGAGCGGATGCGCGGCGCGTTCGCGCGCGGCGCGCAACCCGGGATGTCCGGGGACGCGGCGGCGCTCGCCATGACCCGGGCGGTCGGCGTGTCCGTCGTCGCGAACGCGAGATGACCGTGGACGCGCTCTCCGAGATCCTGCGCGTCGTGCGCCTGACCGGCGCGATCTTCATCCAGGGCCGCTTCAGCGCCCCGTGGTGCTACCACTCGCCGCGCGCGGACGTCGCGGCGCCCCACCTCGAGCCCGCCGCCGAGCGCGTCGTGGTCTTCCACATGATCACCGAAGGCGAGTGCTTCGTGGAGCTCGACGGCGACGTCCCCACACGGCTGTCGGCCGGCGACGTGGTCGTGTTCCCGCAGGGGGACGCGCACCTCATGATGTCCGAGCCGGGGCTGCAGCCGCCGAAAGGCGCGCGGCTCGCTGAGCTGCTCGCGCGCCGGCCGCGCCAGCTCGTGTACGGCGGCGGCGGCGCGGTCACGCGCTTCGTCTGCGGCTACCTCGCCTGCGACGCGCGGCTTGCGCGCATGCTGCTGGGCGGAATGCCGCGCGTGCTGCAGGTGAACGTTCGCGGCTCCAACGCCGGCATCTGGCTGGAGTCGTCATTGCACTACGCGCTCGCCGAGGCGCGCTCGCCGCGGCCCGGCGGCAGCGGCGTGCTGGCGAAGCTCGCCGAGCTGCTGTTCATCGAGGTGCTGCGGCTGTACATCGACCGCCAGAGCGCCGGCCGCACCGGCTGGCTCGCCGGCGTGGGGGACCGCATCGTGGGGGCGGCGCTGAACGAGATGCACTCGCGGCCCGCGCACGCGTGGACGCTCGACGAGCTCGCGCGCAGCGCGGGCACGTCGCGCTCCGTGCTGGCGGAGCGCTTCCAGCACCTGGTCGGCAGCCCGCCGATGCAGTACCTGACGCAGTGGCGGATGCTGCTCGCCGCGAACCTGCTGTCCCGCAGCAACGCGCCGCTGTCGCGGATCGCCGAGGACGTCGGCTACCAGACCGACACGGCGTTCATCCGCGCGTTCCGCCGCGAGTACGGCGCGCCGCCCGCGGCGTGGCGTCGCAGCCGCACGGCGGGCGACGGGTCGGGGGACGCCGAGGCTACGAAGCGCGCGGCGCCGCGGGCAGGCGGCTGATCACCGCCAGCGTGACCAGCGAGGTCGCCGCCATCAGCCACAGCAGCGCGGTGAATCCCGCCTGCTTCACCACGGGCCCGATCAGCCACACGGCGAGCGAGCTCGCGCCGAACGACACGGCAAGCCGCATGCCCGACACGCGCGAACGCATGCGGTCGTCGACGTAACGCACGATCATCGCGTCGGTGAACGGAATCGAGCCGAAGATCGCCGCCATGAACAGGAACTGGACGGCGTAGAACGCCCATCCGTCGACGAAGCTCGCGAGCGCGATCAGTGCCGCCTGCACGGCGACGATGCCGGCGTAGAGCGGTTTGAGCGCGTGCCGGTCGATCAGCCGTCCGACGACGAGCTGCGCGAGCGCCGCCACCCCATACACGGCCGCGAGCAGCGTCCCGAGCAGCGCGGGGTCGCGAGAGATCGCGGCGAAGCGCTCGGCGAGCATCTCGTAGTTCGCATTGGTCGAGAAGTTGAACAACAGGCTCCCCGACGTCGCGGCGGCCGTCATGATGAACAACAGCTGCGCCATCGACGTGCTCGCCGGAGCAGTCGGTGCGGCCTCGCGCTTGGCGGGCGGCGCCTCCTCCTTCGCCGTGACCAGCGCGAACGCGATGCCGCACGCGATGCTGATCGCGCCGGGCACGATGAACGCCGTGCGCCACCCGAAGTACTTGACGAGGACACCCGTGACCACCGCGGCGAGCGCCACGCCGAGGTTGCCGGCCAGCCCGTTGACGCCGATGGCCCAGCCCGGCCGCTGCGATCCCTGCACGAGCATGGGGATGCCGACCGGGTGGTAGATCGACGCGAAGCAGCCGAGCAGTGCGAGCGCCAGCGCGACCTGCAGCGGCGAGTTCGCGAGCCCCGTGAGGATCGCCGTCGCGCCGATCCCGGCGAAGAACACGATCATCATCGGCCGCCGTCCCCACAGGTCGCCGAGCCTGCCGGAGGGCAGCGAGCCTATGCCGAAGAAGAAGAACGCCGCCACGCTGTAGGGCATGAGGTCCTCCCACCGCGAGACGCCGAACTCCAGCGCGATGCTGGTGACGGCCGTCGCGAAGACGAGCAGGAACATGTGGTCCAGCGCGTGGCCCAGGTTCAGCAGGAGGCGGGTGGGGCGGTTGGTCATCGCCGCGGGGCTCCGGCCGGCGCGCCGCGCTTGCGCGCGCCAAGTCGTGCCGGTGGAGGCGGTGTCTCGGGAAAGCGCGTGGCAGGTCGCGCGCGGGCGCCCCAGAAACGAAGACGCCCGGACGCGGAGGCCCGGGCGCGGCGATTTGGTGGCCAAGGGCGGAATTGAACCACCGACACAAGGATTTTCAGTCCTCTGCTCTACCAACTGAGCTACTTGGCCGAGCGCCGGAGTATAGCAAAGATTCCCCTTCCTCCCGCCGCCGGTCAGCCGAGGAAGGCGACGAGTTCGGCGAGCGTTTCCTCCGCCGCCTCCTCGGCGAGGTAGTGCCCCGAGGGCAGCGCGCGCCCGCGCACGTCGAGCGCGACCTCGCGCCAGTCGGCGAGGCAGTCGAACTGCGTGCCGACCACGCCGCGCTCGCCCCACAGCGCCAGCAGCGGGCAGGCGACCTTGCGTCCCGCGGCGAAGTCGGCGTCGTCGTGCGCGAGGTCGATCGTCGCGGCGGCACGATAGTCCTCGCAGGTCGCGTGGATCGTCGCTGCGTTCGCAAAGCAGCGCTCGTACTCGGCGAGCGCTCGCGCATCGAAGATCGACAGGCCCGCCGAGCCCCAGCCGCCCATCTTGCGGCGCAGGTAGAAGAGGGGGTCGCCGCCGATCAGCCGCTCGGGCAGGTCGAACGGCTGGCTCAGGAAGAACCAGTGGTAGTACGCCGCGGCGAACGCGAGGTCGGTGCCGCGGAACATCCTGCGCGTTGGCGAGATGTCGAGCACCGCGACGCGCTCGACGCACTGCGGGTGGTCGAGGCACAGGCGGTGCGCGACGCGGCCGCCACGGTCGTGGCCGACGAGGCGGAAGCGCGCGAAGCCCAGCTCGCGCATGACCTCGACCATGTCCTGCGCCATCGCGCGCTTGCTGTACGCCGCGTGCGAGGCATCGCTCGCCGGCTTGCCCGAGTCGCCGTAGCCGCGCAGGTCCGGGCACACGACGGTGAACGACGCGGAAAGCCGCGGCGCGACCCTGTGCCACATCGCGTGCGTCTGCGGATAGCCGTGCAGCAGGAGCAGCGGCGGCCCCTCGCCGCCGACCACGCAGTGGATGGACGTGCCCTGCGCCGCGACGAGGCGCGGCGTGAAGCCGGGGAACAGCGCTGCGTCGGCGCTCATCGATCGGCCCTTCGATTCGTCAGCTGCGATTATCGCCTCGCGCCGCCGTTGCCGCTCGCGGATCGCCCACAGCCGGATGCGGTTGGCGGCGGCCTCGTCGGCACCGCACGGGATTTCGCGCAACGCCGGATTGATACCATTGCGGATTATCCGCCTCGCCGTTCCCATGGATCCCGCCGACTGCTTCCGCCTGCCCCGCCTCCTGCTTCCGCGCGAAGGCATCGATCTTTCCAGGTGGGCGGTGGTCGCCTGCGACCAGTACACGTCCGAGCCCGAGTACTGGGAACGCGTGGAGCGCGAGGTCGGCGACGCGCCCTCGACGCTGCACCTGGTGTTTCCCGAGGTCCACCTGGGCAAGCCGGATGCGAGCGCGCGCATCGGGCTCATCCAGCGGACGATGCGGGAATACGTCGCGAGCGGAGTCTTCCGCGAGCACATCGGCGCCGTGTACGTCGAGCGCACGATCGGCGGCCGCGCGCGCCGCGGCCTGATGCTCGAGCTCGACCTCGAGGCCTACGACTTCGGCCGCGACTCGAAGAGCCCCATCCGTCCGACCGAAGGCACGATGGTCGAGCGCATCGCGCCGCGGCTCGAGGTGCGGAAGGCGGCGGAGCTCGAGTTGCCGCACGTGCTCGTGCTCATCGACGATCCGGGCCGGACGGTCATCGAGCCGATCGGCGACGCAGTCGCGTCGCTCGCGCGCCTCTACGCCTCGGACCTCATGCTGCGCGGGGGCCACGTCGCCGGCTACGCGGTCGATGCGGAACACGCGCGCCGCGCGACCGCGGCGCTGCGCGAGCTCGCCGAGCCCGCGGCGTTCGCGGCACGCTACGGCGTGCCGCAGGGAACGCCGCCGATGCTGTTCGCCGTCGGCGACGGCAACCACTCGCTCGCAACCGCGAAGGCGCACTGGGACGCGATCAGGGCGAGCGCCCCGCGCGATCACCCCGCCCGCTACGCGCTGGTCGAGGTCGAGAACATCCACGATCCCGCGCTCGCGTTCGAACCGATCCACCGGCTGCTGTTCGGCGTGACGGCCGACGTGCGCCGCGCTCTCGGCGAAGCGATCGCCGGGGCGAAGTTCGTCGACGTGCCGTCCGCCGCCGCGATGCGCGATCGCGTGCGCCAGGCCGGCACGGCGCGGCAGGCGATCGGGCTCGCCGGTCCGGGCGCGCGCTATTGCGTGTTGGAGATCGCGGATCCGCCGTCGACGCTCGCCGTCGGGACGATCCAGCCGTTCGTCGACGCGCTCGTCGCGCGCGGCGGCGCGGCGAGCGTCGACTACGTGCACGGCGACGAGGCGCTCGAGCGGCTCGCGCTGCAGGACGGCGCCGTCGGCCTCCACCTGCCGCAGGTCAGCAAGGAGGGCCTGCTGCGCATGGTCGTGCGCGAGGGCCCGCTGCCGCGCAAGACGTTCTCGATGGGCGAGGCGGACGAGAAACGCTACTACGTCGAGGCGCGCCGCATACGGTAGCCGTCGCGACGCGACGTTCACTTCCCCGACGGCTGAGCGCTGCGCGGCTGCCGCTCGCGGAACGCCCACGGCGCCTCGGGATGCGCGTCGCGCCACAGGCCACGGCGCTCGCGCCGCGCCTCGTCCTCCAGCGCCGGCAGCGCGGCGTCGTGCGCGAAGCGGCGGAACACCCAGGCCCAGCCGTCGCGCACCTGCGCCGCGTTGACGTCGACGTCGCCGACGCGCAGGACGCCGAGCGCTCGACCGAAGCTGTCGCGGCCGCGCAGGTCGACGGTGACCTCGCGCCCCGCAACGCGAGCTGCGAGCGCCCGCCGCGCGGCGTTCGCGTACGGCTGGCCGCGCTCGGGGGCGTCGATGCCGGCCATGCGCACGCGCACCTCGCGCGTGCCGGCCAGCACGGTCAGCGTGTCGCCGTCGTGCACCGCAACGACGCGGCCGGCGAGCGTCGCCGCGGCCGTCGCGCCGCAGCATGCGACGAGGAACAGCGCCGCGGCGAGGCCGCGCCGCAAGCTCATTCCGAATTGCCGCCCGCCCCCCGCGCCAGCGCGTCGACCCGCGCGGCGTCGATGCCGACGCTCGCGGCGGCGACGACGATGTCGCGCCACGTCGCGTCGTCGAGCGGGACGCCGTCGCGCTCGCGCTGCGCCCGCGCGGCGCGTTCGACGTCGCCGGGAGCGAGCACGGCTTGCCCCGGCGACAAGGGCGGCGAGGCCTTCACCCAGTCGACCAGGCGGCGGACCTCGCGCAGCGTGTCGCCCGCCGGGTCATAGACTGCGGGCGCGATCGTGATCGACAACATGTTGTTGCGCAGTACCGTGTCGGCGGGGTCGGAGCTGCGGCCGGTCGTCAGCGCGCCAGCTAGCAGGTCCGTGATGATCGACAGCCCCGAGCCCTTGTGCCCGCCGATCGTGAGCAGCGCGCCGCCGGCGTAGAAGTCCTGCGGATCCGTCGTAGGGCGCCCCTGTGCGTCGACGATCCAGCCCTCCGGCACGCGCTCGCCCTTGTTCACCGCGACCATCAGCTTGCCCTCGGCGACGGTGGACGTGGTGATGTCGAGGATCACCGGCTCGCCGCCGGCCTGAGGAATGCCGACGCACATCGGGTTGGTCGACAGGCGCCGGTCGCTGCCGCCGTAGGGCGCGACACGCTGCGCGCCCGACGTGTTGAGGAAGTGCAGCGACACGCAGCCCGCCTCGGCCGCCAGCTGGGCCCAGTCGCCCAGCCGGCCCAGATGGCCGCAGTTGCGCAGGCCCACCATCGCGATGCCGTTGCGCTTCGCCTTGTCGACACCCAGGCGGCCCGCGTACTCGCCGACGACCTGGCCGAAGCCGCGCTCGCCGTCGACGATCGCGATCGCGTCGCTGTCGAACACGAGGCGCGGCGTCGCATTCGCGCGCAGGTTGCCCGCGCGCAGCCACTCGAGGTAGCGGCTCACGCGGATCACGCCGTGCGACTCGTGGCCGACGAGGTTGGAGTCGACCAGCCGCCGCGCAACGGTGCGGGCTTCTGCCGCGCCGCAGCCGGCAGCATCCATGATCGCGGCGACGACGTCGACGAGCGCCGCGGCGCGCAGGTTGGGCATCGATGGTCCTCTTGCGCACCGCTGGCGGTGCGATCGGGTGAGCGGTGGATCTTAGCGCACCGCTGCCGGCATCCGTCCGGTCGGCTTGCGCCGCGGCACAGTCGCGCTATAGTCGGCCGTGCGAGTCTCCCTGGCGGAGGTCTAATGTTCCGTTCCCACGTCGAACGCCCGGCCCGCGCGGTGCCCGGGCCTGCTGCAGTCGCGCTGCTCGTCGCGCTCGCCCTGACACTTGCCGCGGCCGCGCGCGCCGCCGCTCCCGAGAGCGCGGAGAAGGCGCCCGACGTGCCGAAGCGGCCGGCGGCGGACGCGCCCAAGGCCGACGAGGACGGCATCGATCCCGACAAGCTGTACTCGGCGCTGGTGCGGGTGCAGACGACCGCCGTTCCCAACGCGCGCAGCAACGCGACGCTCGGCCGCGAGCGCGAGGGCACGGGGACCGTCATCGCCAGCGGCGGAGTCATCCTCACCATCGGCTACCTGCTGGTGGAAGCCGACGACGTCAAGGTGACCGACAACCGCGGCCGCAGCTACCCGGCGCGCGTGCTCGCCTATGACCACCCGACCGGACTGGGCCTGCTCAAGACCACCGTGCCGTTCAACGTCGAGCCGGTGAAGATGGGCTCCTCGGCGAAGCTCGCCGACAAGGAGCCCGTGCTCATCGCCGGATGGGGCGGCATCCCCGACACGGCGCTCGCCTACGTGGTGTCGAGGCGCCCGTTCGCGGCGAGCTGGGAGTACCTGCTCGACGAGGCGATCTTCACCAGCCCGCCGACCACCGGCTGGAGCGGCGCGGCGCTGGTCGACCGCAAGGGCACCATCGTCGGCGTGGGCTCGCTCGTCGTGCGCGAGGCCACGATCGACGACCCGAAGGTGCCGGGCAACATGTTCGTCCCGATCGATGCGCTCAAGCCGATCCTCGACGACATGATCCGCACCGGCCGTCGCAAGGAGGCGCCGCGGCCCTGGCTCGGGCTCGCCGCCGAGGAAGTGCAGGGCCGGCTGATCGTCGCGCGCGTCTCGCCGGATGGCCCGGCGGATGCCGCCGGCATCCGCCCGGGCGACATCATCCTCGGCGTGGGCGAGGAGCCCGTGCGCACGCAGACCGAGTTCTACCGCAAGGTGTGGGCGAAGGGTCAGGCCGGCGCGGAGGTGTCCCTGCGCGTGCTGCAGGGCATCGACATCAGGCAGATGCGCGTGCGCTCGATCGATCGCGTCGAGTACTTCCGGCCGGCGACGATGCACTAGCAAGTCGATGCAAGAGGCGTTCGGGCGCGCGGTGGATGCCGCGACGTTGTCGCAGCGCCCTTTGCATCGAGCGAAGGATCACGCGAGCATCCTCGGGGCGGCCCGTCGGGCGCTCGCCGGCAACGGCTCGAAGCAACGCGCGCCGTGCACGCGTTTGTGCTCCAGGCGTCGCCTTGCATCATGCTGCCAGCCCTCACCCCCGACCCCTCTCCCCGCTGTCGCGGGGAGAGGGGCGACGATTGCGCGACGCACCCGCTTCTCTCCCCTCTCCCGCCGTCAGGCGGGAGAGGGGTCGGGGGTGAGGGCCGTCAGGCGGGAGAGGGGTCGGGGGTGAGGGCCGTCAGGCGGGAGAGGGGTCGGGGGTGAGGGGGACGCCCTGCGCAAGCCGCGCGTTCACGCGGGCACGGCGTACTTCGCGAGCACCTCGCGGTTCACCTCGATGCCGAGCCCGGGCTCGTTCGGAATCGCGACCCAGCCACTCTCGTGCGCAAGCGGTCGCGCGACCAGCTCGCGGCGGAACGGGTGCGAGGACTGGTCGTACTCGAGGATCGGCTCATCCGCGAAGAGCGACGGGTGCGCCACCGGAAGTGCCGCGATGAGGTGCAGCGATGCGGCCTGCCCAATAGCCGAGCCCCAGACGTGCGGGTTGACGGCGACGCCGTGCGCGTGCGCGAGCGCCGCGATGTGCCGGCACGCCGTGAAGCCCCCCGCCGCGGCGATGTCCGGCTGCACGACATCCACTGCGCGGGCGCCGATCAGCTCGCGGAAGCCGAACAGCGTGAACTCGTTCTCGCCGCCGGCGATCGGGCAGCCGACCGCGTTGCGCACCTCGCGGTATCCCGCCAGGTCCTCCTGCGCGACCGGTTCCTCGTACCAGCGCAGCGCGCAGTCCTCGAGCGCGCGCCCGAGGCGGATCGCGTCGGCGACGCCATACGCGTGATTGGTGTCGATCATCAGCGTCACCGGCTCGCCGGCGAGCGCGGCGCGCACCTCGCGCATCACGGCGAGGTCGTCGTCGACGCCGAAGCCCAGCTTGACCTTCATCGCGCGAAAGCCGGCAGCCAGGTGGCGCTGCGCCTCCTCGGCCAGCCGCCTGCCCTCGCCGCGCCCGCGCACGCGGTAGAACCCGGTCGCGTAGGCCTGCACGCGCTCGCGGAACGCGCCGCCGAGCAGCGCGTGCACCGGACGGCCCAGCGACTTGCCGAGCAGGTCCCACAGCGCGATGTCGACCGCGCCGATCGCGCCGATCACCGCGCCCTTGAGCCCGTAGTCGCGCGACTGGTTGTACATCCGGTGCCACAGCACCTCGGGACGCGACGCGTCGGCGCCGATGAGCATCGGACGCAGCGCAGAGCGCACGGTCGCCGCCGCGATCTCCGGGGGCTGCAGCCCCTGGCACAGCGCCTCGCCCCAGCCGGAGAGGCCCTCGTCGGTGACGACCTCGACGATCGTGGCGGCGCGGCGGCGCACCCAGCCCTGCGAGAACGCGAACGGCTCGGCCAGGTCGCTCGAGAGTGCCCAGGCCCGGATGTCGGCGATCTTCAACGCTCTTCTCCCGTGTCGCGGCCGCGCGCCGCGACCTCATTCTGCCTCGCGACCGGGCCTGCGCGCATGCATTCCGTACAATGCGCGCTTCGCCCGCCGCGGCACGCGCCCGCTCCCGATGCTCCTGTACGCCGCCACCATCTTCGTCAGCGCGTTCCTGCTGTTCCTCGTCCAGCCGGTGATGGCGAAGCAGATCCTGCCGTGGTTCGGCGGCTCCGCCACGGTGTGGACCACGTGCCTCGTGTTCTTCCAGACTGCGCTGCTGGCCGGCTACACCTACGCGGACTGGACCGTGCGCAGGCTGGCGCCGCGACGCGCCGTCCTGCTGCACGTCGCGCTGCTCGCGGCGAGCCTCGCCGTGCTGCCGATCGTTCCCGGCGACCGCTGGAAGCCCGCCGGCGACGAGAACCCGTCGTGGCTGATCCTCGGCATGCTGGCGTTCACCATCGGGCTGCCCTACTTCCTGCTCTCGACGACGAGCCCGCTGGCGCAGGCGTGGTTCGCGCGCCGCTTCCCGTCCGCGAGCCCGTACCGGCTGTTTGCGCTCTCGAACCTCGCGTCGATGCTGGCGCTGCTCGGCTATCCGTTCCTGCTCGAGCCCTGGAGCGCCACGCGCGGGCAGGCGGTCGGCTGGTCGCTGGGCTACGTCGCCTTCGCCGCGCTGTGCGCCGCAGCCGGATTCGCGAGCCTGCGCGGCGCGAGCGCGAGGCACGTGCCGGCGGGGTGGCAAGGGGGCGGCCACGGGCTGCCGCTTCCCGTCACCGACCCGGCGCACGACGACCCGCCGCCGGCCGCACGGCAACTGCTGTGGTGCACGCTCGCGGCGACGGCGTCGATCCTGCTGCTCGCCGTGTCGAACCACATCACGCAGAACATCGCGTCGGTGCCGCTGCTGTGGATCGTGCCGCTCGCGCTGTACCTGCTCACCTTCATCCTCACGTTCGACGGCACCGGCTGGTACAGGCGGGACATCGTGCTGTCGACGACGGCGGCGGTGCTCGGCGTCATGGCGTGGACGCTGGCCGACCCGAGCCTCACGCACGAGCTGGAGATCCAGGTCGGCGTGTTCTGCACCGGCTTGTTCCTCGCGTGCATGTTCTGCCACGGCGAGCTGACCCGCATCAAGCCGAGCCCCCGCTTTCTCACGCGCTTCTACCTGATGATCTCGCTCGGCGGCGCGGTCGGCGCCGTGCTGGTGGGCATCCTCGCCCCGCTCCTGCTGCCCGCTCACTTCGAGCTTCCCGCGGGGCTCGTGCTGTGCGGCCTGCTGCTGCTCTGGCAGGTGCGCCGCGACTACCCGCTGTTCGGCGTGCTCGGCCTCGCTTCGCTCGCGGTGACGGTCGGCTGCGCGATCTGGGGCACGACCGAGTTCTACCGCGGCGCGATCAGCGTCTCGCGCAACTTCTACGGCGTGCTGCGGGTGCAGGAGGCCGACGAAGGCAGCGCGAACCACCGGCGCAGCCTGATCCACGGGACGATCCTGCACGGCAACCAGTACCTCGACCCCGTGCTCCGGCGCCAGGCGACCACCTACTACACGAAGACGTCGGGCGTCGGGCGCGCGCTCGAGTCGCTGCACCCGCGCACGCAACCGCTGCGCGTGGCCGTGATCGGGCTCGGCACCGGCTCGCTCGCCGTCTACGGGGCGAAAGGCGACACGTACCGCTTCTACGAGATCAACCCGGACGTCGTCGATCTCGCGCGGCGCGACTTCAGCTACCTCGCCGACAGCGAAGCGAACGTCGAGACTGCGCTCGGCGACGCGCGGCTCGTGCTCGAGCGCGAGCCGGCGCAGGGGTTCGACCTGCTCGCCATCGACGCGTTCTCGTCCGACTCGATCCCCGTGCACCTCATCACGCGCGAGGCCCTGGCGATCTACCTCAAGCACGTCAAGCCCGACGGCCTGATCGCGTTCCACGTCACCAACCGCTTCCTCGACCTCGTTCCCGTCGTCGACGCGCTGGCCAAGGCGCACGGGCTCGCCGCGACGTGGATCGAGGACTCGGGCGAGGCGGCGATCGCGAGCCGCAGCGACTGGGTCCTGCTCTCGCGCGACGCGAAGCGCCTCGCCGCGCCGCTCGTCGCCGAAGTCGCGCAGCCGCTGCGCTCGCGCGACGACTGGCGCCTGTGGACCGACGACTTCAACAACCTGGTGCAGGTCCTCAAGTGACGCAGCGGCGCTTGCCCCCGGAGCGCGCCTGCGCCATGCTCGCCGCATGAGCCCGACGGGCCGCCCCGAGGGCAAATTCGCCCCGAAGCGCGCTAGGGCCTGTTCACGCTATGGCCGCGCGCGGAGGGTAGTCCAGTGAGCGTGCCGCACCGCGATCCGGCCGGCTACCGCGCGCTGCGGCGCGCGCCGGGCGCGCGCGCGATCGACGTCCTCGACCAGCGCGCGCTGCCGCACTCGTGCGTGGAAGTGCGTCTCGCCGATGCGGCGACCGCCGCGGCCGCGATACGCGAGATGTGGGTGCGCGGCGCGCCGCTGATCGGCGCGGTCGGCGCCTACGCGCTGGCGATGGCGCTCGACCGCGACGCCTCCGACGCGGCGCTCGCCCGGGCGCACGCGATGCTCGATGCGACGCGGCCGACCGCGGTGAACCTCCGCTGGGCGCTCGACCGCGTGCGTGCCGCGGTGGCCGGACTGCCCGGCGCCGAGCGCGCCGACGCCGCATGGCGCGAGGCCGACGCGATCGCCGAAGAGGACGAGGCGATCAACCGCGCGATCGGCACGCACGGCCTGGCGCTGCTCGAGGCGATCGCGCGCCGCGGCGGCGCGCCGGTGCAGGTGATGACGCACTGCAACGCCGGCGCGCTCGCCACCTGCGGCTTCGGCACGGCGACCGCGCCGATCTTCCTCGCGCACGCCGCCGGCCTGCCGCTGCACGTGTGGGTATCGGAGACGCGGCCGCGGCTGCAGGGCGCCAACCTCACGGCGTGGGAGATGGAGCGCCGCGGCATTCCCTACACGCTGTGCGCCGACGCGGCGAGCGCCGCGCTCATGCGGCGCGGCGACGTCGACGCGGTGCTCGTCGGCGCCGACCGCGTCGCGCGCAACGGCGACGTGTGCAACAAGATCGGCACCTACGACAAGGCGCTCGCGGCGCGCGAGCACGGCGTGCCGCTGTACGCCGCCGTGCCGTCGCCGACGATCGACTGGTCGCTGGCCGACGGCGAGTCGATCCCGATCGAGGAGCGCCCGGCGGACGAGGTGCTGCGCGTCGCCGGCCGCGACGACGAGGGCAGGCTGCGCGCGGTCGCCATCGCGCCGCAGGGAGCGCGCGCAGTCAACTTCGCGTTCGACGTGACGCCGGCGCGGCTGATCGCGGCGCTGTTGACTGAGCGGGGCGCCGCTCAGGCGACCGCCGAAGCGCTGGGTGCGCTGTTCCCGGAGCGCTGCCCTCACCCCCAACCCCTCTCCCGCGCTGCAGGAGAGGGGGGCCGGTCGGCGGGATGACGAGGTGAGTACATCTGCAGAGACCGCACTGCGCGAGGCGATCGTCGCGAGCGCGCGTGCGATGAACGCCGCAGGCATCAACCGCGGCACGGCGGGCAACGTGAGCGCGCGCGTGGCCGGCGGCTTCCTCGTCACGCCGAGCGCCATGCGCTACGAGGACCTCGGCCCGGACGACGTCGTGCGGGTCGGCATGGACGGGACGCCGGGCGGCGCGCGCAAGCCGTCGTCGGAGTGGCGCTTCCATCGCGACATCTATGCCACGCGGCCCGAGGCCGGCGCCGTCGTCCACACGCACGGGCCCTTCTCGGCCGCCCTCGCCTGCCATGGGCGCGGCATCCCCGCGTTCCACTACATGGTCGCGCGCGCCGGCGGGCGCGACATCCGCTGCGCCCCCTACGCGAGGTTCGGCACGCAGGAACTGTCCGACCGCGCGCTCGCCGCGCTCGAGGGCCGGCGGGCGTGCCTGCTCGCCCACCACGGCGCCATCGCCTTCGGCGCCGACCTCGACGCCGCGTTCGCGCTTGCCGCCGAGGTCGAGACGCTCGCGGAGATGTACTGGCGGGCGCTGGCCATTGGCGAGCCCCCGCGACTCACGGATGACGAGATGGACGCCGTGATCGCGAAGTTCGCCGGCTACGGCCAGCGCTGACGCCCTGCGCATGCGGATGGCATAAGCCACCCGCTGCAACGACGATCCGCATCGGCGCTGCACGATGCGCGTCGTTGCACAACCGTGCGCGCCAATGGTGTGCGCTTGCTCTCATCGCATCGTAGACCACACGCTGTTCTTGCTCGCGAATCCGACGAGCGGAGCGCGAAAAACCGTCCAGAATCATGCCATTCGCATACCCGGCGCGCATAATGGACTCTCCCCTTCGCGGCTCCCACGAACATGTTCCGCACGCGCCTCGTCGTCGCAACGCTCTCGGCCGCCGCGTTCTTCGCCGTTGCGGTCGACGCGCTCGCCAGCCACCCGCTGTCGGCCAAGGCTCCGGTTCCCACGGCGCCCTCCGCCGACGCGCGCCAGGAGACCACGGGCGGGCGCGTTGAGCGGCTGACCGTTCGCGACGAGCGCCACGGCGCGACGCTGAGCTACCACTCGCTTCGCACCGCGAGCGGCGAGCGCGTCGCCCTCAAGTGGCTGGCGGCCGGCGAGGCCGTGCCCGGGGCGACGATCCGCGTCGAGGGCAGGCGCACCGATGGCACGCTGTTCGTCGACTCGGCAGCGACGCTCGCCGCGCCGGCGGCCGACTACAGCAGCGCGCCGCCGGCGAACACGCGGCGCTACACCGGCACGCTCGAGTTCCTGCACGCGGACGACTTCGACCGCGACCGCTGCGAGATCCAGTACGTGCTCGCCGGCGAGGACGGCGCGCACCTGCGCCTCGATCTCGCGGTCGTGCCCGACGTGCTCGAGAAGGGCATGCGGCTGGCCGTCGACGGCGTGCCGTCCGCCGACGGCCTGTCCGTCGAGCCGAGCACCATGGTCATCCAGGCCGACGGCGCGCCGGCCGCGGATCTCGCCGCCGACGTCTCGGGCACCACGCAGGTGCTGGTCATCCTGATCAAGTACGCCGACACCGCGACCGAGCCCTACACGCAGGCGCAGATCACGAGCACCGTGTTCTCGTCCGCGAGCGGCGTGGCGAACTACTTCCGCGAGTCGAGCTACGGCCGGCACATGCTCGCCGGGACGGTCACGCCCTGGTTCACGGCCAGCTTCGCCCGCCCGACCACCTGCGACTACAGCCGCGTTTCCAACGAGGCGATGACCCTCGCGCGCAACGCAGGCTACGTCACAGCGAACTACCAGAAGTTCGTCTACGTGTTCCCCTCGCTGCCGGGCTGCGGATGGGCCGGGCTGGGCGGAGGGTCGAGCGCCTGGATCAACCAGGCGGCCAGCGTGCTGGTCATCGGCCACGAGCTCGGGCACACGTTCGGCATCGGCCACGCCTCCAGCCTGCGATGCAACGTCAGCGGAGCCACCCATCCGATCGACGGCACGTGCACGCGCAGCGAGTACGGCGACGGCTTCTCGATCATGGGCAACAGCCGCCCTGGGCACCTCTCCGCCCCGCACAAGGTGGAGCTGGGCTACGTCCAGCCGGCCCAGTACCGCACGCACGCCGGCGGCACCGCCACGTACGCGCTCTCGCCGTACGAGACTCCCGGCGGCACGACCTACGCGCTGAAGATACCGGCCTCCCCGCGACGCACCTACTGGATCGAGTTCCGCCAGCCGACGGGCTTCGACGCTTTCATGGGGACCGGCGCGACGGAGGGCGCGCTGTTCCACACGTCGTGGCCGTCCGACTGGTCGTGCGACAGCTGCCTGCTCGACATGACGCCGGCGACGGCGACGACGTTCTCCGACGCCGCGCTGCCGGTCGGCGCGACGTTCGCCGATACGCTCACGGGCATGTCGGTCACCGTGCAGTCGAAGACGGCGACGGCGCTCTCTGTGAGCGTGACGACGCCTACCCGCCCGACGTACGCCGACGTGCCCGCCACGCACAGCGCGTACTCGGCGATCGAGACGCTGGCCTGGCACGGCGTGGCCGTCGAGTGCGGTACCAGCCCGCTGCGCTATTGCCCGGACGTGCCGATCACGCGCGCCGAAACGGCGGCGTTCATCGAGCGCGCGAAGCGGGGCCCGAGCTACGCGTTCACCGCCACCGGCACGCGCTTCGCCGACGTGCCGATCACGCACTGGGCGGCGAAGTACATCGAGCAGCTGCACATCGACGGCATCACCTCGGGCTGCGCGACGAGTCCGCTGCGCTACTGCCCGGACGGAAATCTCACACGCGCGCAGATGGCGCCCTTGCTGCTGCGCGGCCGCTACGGCTCGACGTTCAACCCCGGCACGGCGACGGGAAGCGTGTTCGTCGACCTGCCGACTTCGCACATGTTCGCCGCCTGGATCGAGCGGCTCTACAGCTACCAGATCACGCTGGGCTGCGTGGCCAGCCCGCGCCAGTACTGCCCCGACGGCACGGTCACCCGCGCGCAGATGGCGCTGTTCCTCATGCGGGCGTTCGGGCTCGTGCCGCCCGCGCTCTGACGCGAGCGTCCCCTCGCCCCCGGTCCCTCTCCCGCCCGACGCCCCTCACCCCCAACCCCTCTCCCACCTGACGGCGGGAGAGGGGAGCGCTTCTCCCCTCTCCACGCGATAGCGGGGAGACAGGTCGGGGGTGAGGGCGCCGGCGTTGCCGCGAAGTCCCCTGCCGAGCTTGATCGCTGCCGAGGCAGGTCATCGCCACGTCGGCCGGCGGAGGACGGGTTCCGGCGTAGAATTGCCGGGTTTCATCGATCCTCGCCGGAGACTCCCCCTTGCAACTCAAGCGACTCCTCGTGGCCAGCTCCTTCGCGCTCGCCGCCCTCACCGCAGTGCCCGCCTCGGCGCAGAACTGCGTCGGCTTCACCGACGTGCTCGCCACCGATCCGATCTGCCCCAGCGTCGAATGGTTGAGGAACCGCGCCATCACGCTGGGTTGCACCGGCACGGCCTATTGCCCGGCCGATCCGGTGACGCGCGGCACCATGGCGCTGTTCATGAACCGCCTCGGCACCGCGCTCACTCCCACGTTCCTGCGCAAGCGCGAGCCGCCCGCCGGGGGCTCGGTCGCACTGAACTTCGTCGGCCAGCAAAACCTCTGCGCCACCGACGCGCTCACCATCAATGGCCATCCGCGCACGGCGATCGTGCGCGGGCTCGTCAACCTGTTCACGCCCAGCGGCGGCATGGGCATCAAGGCGTGGGTCGTCTATTCGACGGACGGCGGCACGACGTGGATCACGCCGGCGACCAGCGACGGCCTCGCGTACGCGTCCCTCTACTCGGGCCAGACGCCGACCAACGACGTCTCGCTGCACCCGATGAACGTGATCGACCTCAACGTGGGCTCGAGCTACCGCTTCGCGCTGGCGGCGATCCGCACCGCCGGCACGGGCGACGTGGCCAACGCCTACTGCGAGAACCTCGTGCAGCTCGTCAACCGCAACGGCGCGACCTCCCCGCTCGACGTCGGCACGAGCGGCGTGCACGGGCGCGGCGACTGATCACCGGGGCCCTGCGCACGAACGAAGGCCCGCGTTTCGCGGGCCTTCGCGCTTTCGGGGAACGGGCCGCGCCGCGCGGCCCGCGGGGCTACTTCGCCGCTGGCGCAGGGGAAGGCGCGGGCGGGGGCGCAGCCGGAGCCCCGGGCTTCGCCTTGGCAGCCTCCTCCATCAGCATCTTCTGCTGCTCCGGGGGGATGCACGCGCGGAAGATCAGCAGCTCCGCGATGCTGTCCGGCAGCGCCGTCTCGAATTCGAGCGTCTTGCTCGTCTGCCGGCCCAGCGACTGGCCCTTGCCCATCGCGTCCTTGTAGAGGATCAGGTCGGCGAGTGCCGTCGAGGCCTTCGCGCAGTCGACCGCGAACAGGCGCACCGCCGAGCGCGCCTGGTTCGCGGGCACCTCGTCGCGGAGGTTGTCGAGCTGCCACACCATCTTGTGGCCGTCCTGGTCGCGGATGCGCGTCGGGTCGAAGAACACGTCGACCGTCTTCTCGCCGAGCCTGGTCGAGGCCATCGGTTCCCACGCCGCAGCAGCAGGCGCGGCAACCGTGGCGAGTGCGGCGGCAAGCGCGATGCGGCGCAGGTTCATGGCAGGGCGCGGAGCGGGTCGGGGCATGGCGGGCATGTTAACGCGAACCGCGCGGCGCCGACGCTCCAAGCAAAACCGGCGGGACCTCGCGGTGCCCGCCGGTTTCGGGGATGCGCTGGCGCGCGCGGGACCTACGGGTACGGCCGGCCCTGCGGCGGCGCGGCGTCCGCAGGGGGGTTGTACTCCGCGCCGTCGAACGGTCGCGTGGCGCTGCTGCGGCTCGCGATCGACACGATGTTCGTGCAGTTCACGGCGACGTTCGAGGTCGTGCCGGTCAAGCGCTGCACGCGCATGCCGAACTTGTAGGACTTGTTCACCGCGAGGTCGAGGTAGCCGTTCGGGTAGGTGCTGACGTCGTGCACGGGCACGAACGCGGCGCCCTGGTACATCGCCAGGAAGTGCGCCGTGATCGGCACCGGCAGCCAGGTCGTCGAAGCGGGTTGCCCGGGGTCAGTGACGGTGTAGACCATGTCAACGACCAGCTGACCGCTCGCCGACGGGTTGTAGAGGTTCATCCGGCCGGTGAAGTGCGCGCGGCGCGGGTAGCTGTCCGCCGGAATCACGAACTCGCCGGTCGCGCAGCGGACGACGCCCCCCGGGGGGGAAAGGTCCAGCTGCGACACGGAGTCGAACTGGGCACCGGCTCGATGATCGTCGGCGTCAGCTTGTCGCCTTCGCGCTTGAGGAAGATCGCCATCTGGAGCCGCGTGACCGGGTCGTTCGGACAGTACGCCGTGCCCGCGCCGCACCCCAGCGTTATCGAGCGGTTGCGGACCCACTCGACCTCGGGGCAGAACTGGTTGCTCTGCAGCACGTCGGTGAAGCCGGCGAAGCCCGGGTAGGCGGCGCCACCCACGAGGCCGGGGCTGGCAGCGACAGCGGCGCAGTTCTGCGCGCCTGCGGGCAGCGCGACGACGGCGAGCAGCGCGGCGGCGGGGAGGAGGTGGCGGATGCGCATGGGGAGCCCCTGTGGTTTCGGATGGTGGATCGTTTCTTTCGGGCTCTGGTCGGCCCGTAATCGGAGACGATTGTATGGAAACGGATTATATGCCGATAGCATGGGCGACGAACGGTCGTCCCGGAAACAACGCAGCTGCCCTGAAGGCCGGCCTTCATAGTGCGGATGGCTCCGGCCGGGGTCGACCTGAACACTTCAGGCACGCCCGGGTTCGCCGGTCGAGTCGTGTCGTTTCATGTCCACGGCATGCCGCTCGTCGGGCGCCCGGGGCGCGAGCCGGCCCGCCGGGGAAGCCGTGGCACCATGGCGGCTCGCACCCCGCGTCCCGCCGGAGGCCCGCATTCACCGCATCCGCCCCCTCGCCGCCTTCGCCCTCGCCCTGGGCCTGACGCCGACCCACGCGATGGCCCGGTCCTGCGCCGGCTTCACGGACGTGTCGGCCGCCGACCCGCTGGTCTGCCCGGCGGTCCAGTGGGTGCGCAATCGCTCGATCACGCTGGGCTGCGGAACCGGCACCACCTACTGCCCCAGCGACCCGGTGACCCGCGCCGCCATGGCGCTGTTCATGAACCGTCTCGGCGTGGCCCTGAGCCCGCAGCTTGCGTTCGCCGAGGCGTCCCTGGGAGCGGTCGATCCCGACCTCTCGCCGGTCCTGTGCCAGACGGCGGCCACCGCCGCGGCCACGTACCCGCGGCAGGCGCTCGTCTCGGCGGCTTTCGCGGGGCTCGCGACGGCCGACGCCGGGTTCTCGGTCCAGCCCCAGGCGAGCACGGACGGCGGCGCCAGCTGGGCGCCGCTCGGTACGGTGGCGATCGGGGAGACTGTGGTCGGCCCTACCTGGGGCAACGCCGGTGCGGTGGGCACGATGCAGATCCCGGCAGGCCAGGCCGTCCGCTTCGCCATCCGCGTCAGCCGCGCCGCTGGCGGCGGCGACTTCTCGCAGGCGCGCTGCCAGGTCCTGGCCAACGTGATGAACGCGAACGGCGCCTCGCCGCCGTTCGACGGGGTGCTCGCCGTGCGTTGACCGGCGGCACGCGCGCTACTCGACACCCAATTTTGGCAAGCGCACACTGTTGCCCGCCGCAAACTAGGGAGATGAACATGGACGCAACCCTCCGTTCCACGTTGCCGTTCGCCTTCCTGATGGCCGCGCTGATGCACGCGGCTCCGGCGCCGGCACAGGGCACGGCGGCGCGCCTGTTCGGGCCCACCGTCGCACCGGCCGCAGTGTCGACCGTGGTCGACCGCGCGGCGATCCGAACTCGCGCCGTGCGTCCCGACCTCGGTGCCGTGGACGAGTTGGCCAGACGCCACGTCGCCACGAACGAGGCGTCGCGCTTCACGCTCGATCTCTTCCCCGGCCTCGAGCTCGACGCCGAGGTCATCGCGGCGGAAGTGCGCACTACGGGCACCACAGTGTTCGCGAAGCTCGTCGGCATCGAGCTCGGCACCGCCGTGCTGACGCACGAGGCCGGCGTGCTGGTCGCCACCATCGACTTTCCCGGCGGCAACTTTGCTGTCGAGCTCGACGCGGGCGGCGACTACCGCATCGTGCAGAAGGCGGCGCAGTTCGAGCCGCCCGAGGCTCCGCCGCGCCTGCATTTCGCGCCGGCTCCGACGTTGGACGCGTTCGCCGAGCCGGACGTCCCCGTCGACTCCGGGCGGCTGATCGACGTGATGATCGTGTGGACGCCGGCGGCGCAGACCGCGGCGGGCGGCGCTGCCGCGATGCAGGCCCTCGCGCAGGCCTCGATCGACAACGCGAACCTCACCTACCTCAACAGCGGCGTCGCGCAGCGGGTGCGGCTGGTCCACGCCCAGCAGGTGACCTACACCGAGGTGGCATCCGGCCCGGGCTGCAGCGATCCGTTCGACTGCGCGCTCGACGCCATCACCAACGGCACCGTGGCGGGGTTGCATGCGCTGCGCGACACGCACGGTGCCGACCTGGTGTCGTTGTTCATCAATTCGACGACGTACTGCGGCCTCGCGTGGCTCCCGATCCCCTCGGCGGGAACGGCGCATCTAGGCTACTCGGTGCTCTACTGGAGCGGCTGCCCAGTCAGCAACAAGTCATTCGTGCACGAGCTCGGCCACAACATGGGCGCGCACCACGACCCGTACGTCGCGCCGGGCCCAGGTGCGTACACGTACTCGCACGGGATGGTGAACCTCGCGGGGCGCTGGCGGACCGTGCTCGCGTACAACGACCAATGCGCCGCGACGACGCCCTTCACGTCGTGCACGCGCGTGCAGTATCTATCCAACCCGCAGCTCACCTACAGCGGCGCGCCGACGGGCGACGCCGCCGTGCGCAACAACGCGTACACGCTGAACAAGACAGCCAAGGCGATCGCCGCGTACCGTCCGACGTCGTCGATGCACCCGGTGCCGCAGCGCTTCACCGACGTCGCCGCCAGCCACATGTTCTACGGCTACATGGAGTTCCTCGCCCAGGCCGGCATCACGAGCGGCTGCGGCACGGGGCTGTACTGCCCCGACTCGGTGGTCACCCGCCGCCAGATGGCGGTGTTCCTCGAGCGACAGCTGCGCGCGTCGAACTGGACGCCGCCGGCGGGGACGGGCCTGTTCATCGACGTGCCGCCCGGCGCGCAATTCCGCGACTACATCGAGGCGCTGCGCAACGACGCCATCACCAGCGGCTGCACGACGACGACGTACTGCCCGGACGACCCGGTGACGCGCGCGCAGATGGCCGTCTTCGTCTTGCGCACGATGTGCGGCGCCGCGTACGTGCCGAGCATGCCCGCCGTGCAGCGGTTCACCGACGTCGCGCCGTCGCACGCGTTCTACCGCTTCATCGACAAATTGGCCGCGCTGGGCATCACCAGCGGCTGCAGCGTTTCGCCAGCGCGGTACTGTCCCGACGATCCGGTGACGCGCAGCCAGATGGCCGTGTTCCTCGAGCGCTCGTTCCCGGCGAAGGTGCCGACGGAGGCCTGCGCGCTTTAAACCGCGTCGACATCCCGGACAATCCCGGCTTGCGGCGCCCGAGGGGCTTCCCTCGCGCGGACGACCGGCGCATCATGCCCCCTCGTTTGCCGGCGAGAGGGGATCGATGGGGACCGCAGTTCACGCCACGGTCAAGGTGAGCTCTCGCCGCTTTGCGCCTGCCGCGTTGCTGGCGCTCTGCGCGATAGCGTACGCGCTGCCAGCGGCGGCCCAGCCGACGCACCTCGTCGTGCGCTTCCGCGACGCGGCGACCGGCACATCGTCCCCGGCGGACGTCGCGCGGCTGCAGACGATCGCGGCGGCGGCGCGCACGGGGCTCGCGCAGATCGAGATCACCCGCGACGGCGCCTATCGCATCGCGCTCGCTCCGCCGCTCTCCGACGACGGCATGCGCGCGGCGCTCACGCAGTTGCGCAACGAACCGTCCGTGCTCTACGCGGATCCGCACGCCACGCCCATTGCTGCGGCGCCGGCCCGAGAGCCAGGTCCGCCGATCGACCGCATCATCGTCAAGTACCGCGACGCGCAGGTCGCGGCCGACGCCGCGGCGGACCTGCCGCTTGCGCCTGCGCGCGTGGCGCAGCTCGCCGCGCGGGCCGGGCGCGCGATGGCGTTCAGCCGGGCGGTCAACTGGGCCGGCGCGCACGTCCTCGATGTCTTCCCCCGGGTGTCGCTGGAGGAAGCCGAGGCGATCGCGCGCGCGATCGAGCAGGACCCGGACGTCGAGTGGGCGCAGCCCGACTACCGGCTCTTTCCGCAACTGATACCCGACGACCCGCTGTGGGCGAGCCAGTGGCACTACATGGCGCCGCCGGGCGAGATCGCCGGTGCCAACCTGCCGCTTGCCTGGGACAGGACGACCGGCTGGTCGGGCGCCCGCATCGCCGTGATCGATACCGGCGTTCTCGCCGGCCACCCCGACCTCGCCGGCCGCGTCATCGGCGGCTACGATTTCATCTCGAACACTTTCGTTGCGAACGACGGCGACGGCCGCGACGCCGACCCCTCCGACCCGGGCGACTCGACGCTCGCCAACGAGTGCTTCGCAGGCTGGCCCGGCGCGAACAGCTCGTGGCACGGCACGCACGTCGGTGGAACGATAGGCGCGGCGACCAACAACGCGCTGGGGGTTGCGGGAATCAACCACGTGAGCCGCGTCGTGCACGCGCGCGCGCTCGGCAAGTGCGGCGGCTCCAGCGTGGACGTCGCCGACGCCATCGTCTGGTCCGCCGGCGGCAGCGTCGCCGGGGTGCCGGCGAACCCGTTCCCGGCGAAGGTGATCAACATGTCGCTGGGCGGCGGCGGCATGTGTACCGGCATTCCAGGTGATCCGATCACCCAGGGCGCGATCAACGCCGCACTCGGCTTCGGCGCGTCGGTGATCGTGGCGGCGGGCAACTCCAACTCCGACGCCGCCAACTTCAACCCGGCTAGCTGCAGCGGCGTGCTCACGGTCGCAGCACTCGGCCGGCAGGGCCAGCGCGCGTCGTACAGCAACTTCGGTACCGTCGTCGAGCTCGCCGCGCCCGGCGGGTCGATCGCGGACAACGTACCGAACAACCAGACGGTGCTGTCGACCTCCAACAGCGGAACCACGGTGCCGCTCGCCAATGGCATGAACTACCGGAGCTACCAGGGTACGAGCATGGCGACCCCGCACGTCGCCGGCGTCGCCTCGCTGCTCTACGCGCTCAAGCCCTCGCTCACGGGCTCGCAGGTGACGAACATCCTGCAGACGAATTCGCGGCCGTTCCCGAGCGGAACGTTGCGCAACTGCACCACGACGATCTGCGGCGCCGGAATGCTCGACGCGAACTTGGCGCTCACCAGCGTGCTTAACACCGGCGGGCCGGGCGGGGTGCCGCTCGTGGTGCCCACCTCGCTGGCGGTCGCCTCGTCCGCGAACCCGGCCCTCCAGGGCAGCCTCGTGACTTTCACTGCGACGATCGCAGGCGCGTCGGGCGGCACGATGGCGTTCCTCGCCGACGACGTCTTGCTGGCGGGCTGCTCCGCGCAGCCGATCAACTCGGGCCAGGCACAGTGCCAGTCGAACACCCTGCCCAACGGCACGCACTCGATCCGCGCGTCGTACAGCGGCAGCGCAACGCACACGCCCAGGGACTCGCCGATCCTCCTGCAGGCCGTCGTCCCCTCGACACCGCAGCCTTCGACGACAACCGTCGCCTCCACCGGCACCAATCCGACCGTGCAGGGCGCTTCGGCGACGCTGACGGCCACGGTGACCGGCATCGCCCCGTCCGGCACCGTCGAGTTCCGCGCCAACAACGTGCCGATCGCCGGCTGCGTCGCCGTCGCGCTGCCAGGCCCCGGCAACCAGCGCACCGCGCAGTGCAACACGACGACGCTACCGATCGGGCAGCTCGCGATCAGCGCGATCTACTCGGGCGACAGCGCGAACCTGACCTCGGCGGGGACGACGTCGCACGGCGTCTACACGCCGAGCGCGTGCAAGACGTTCAACGATCTCGCGTCCAACGATCCGTTCTGCCCGAACGTGCACTGGCTGTACAACCGCTCGATCACGCTCGGCTGCGACAACGTCAACTACTGCCCGAACCTGCCGGTGATCCGCCTGCAGATGGCGGCGTTCATGAACCGCGACGGCACGGCGATGACGCCCGTCGACCTGCCGCTGGTGGCAGGGCAGATCGGAATGTCCCTGGGCGGCGGCAACACGGTCACCTGCTTCAGTCCCACTGCGAGCTTCACCGCGGCGAACTTCCCGCGCCGCGCGCGGCTGCGCGGCTTCGCCAACCTGTTCGGCGCCAACGCGAACACAACCGTCGCCGTGCAGTACGCGTTCTCGACCGACGGCGGCGCAACCTGGGGACTGGTCCCCGACAGCTCGGCCCGCACCCGCGTCGCGTCGGCCGCCGACGAGGACCGCACCGTCAACGTCGTCGGCGAGATGGACCTCGCCGTCGGCCAGACCTACCTGTTCGGACTGGCCTTCTCCGCCTCGCCGTCGGTCGCGCTCACGGTCTACTGCGCGAACCAGGCGCGAGTCCACAACCGCAACGGCACCGCGGTGCCGTACTGAACGCAGGAGAGCCAGCCATGCGAACCCTCCGTGCCCTCGTATTCGTCGCGGCGCTCGCGCCGCTTGGCGCGCTGGCGCAGCAGTGCGTCGGCTTCGGCGACGTGCTCGCGAGCAGCCCGTTCTGCCCGAACGTCGAGTGGGTGAAGAACCGCGGCGTCACGCTCGGCTGCGGGACCGGCGCCAACTATTGCCCGAACGACCCGGTGACCCGGCTGCAGATGGCGATCTTCCTCAACCGGCTCGGCACCGCACTCACGCCGGTCGACCTCGCGCCGGCCGTATCGGGCCCCGTGGCCGGCATCTCGCCGGCCGGCAACCCGATCCTCTGCCAAACCGCGGACTTCGCCAACGCGGCGACCTCGTTCCCGCGCCGCGCGGTGATCAATGGCGCCGCGATCCTCTCCATTCCCACGGCGAACATCGACGTCTCGGCGCGGATCGTCTACTCGACGGACGCGGGTACGACGTGGACCGCGATCAACAACTCCGACCAGTACCAGATCCTGCGCACGGGCCTGTCGCCGGCCGACCACGCGACGCTGAACCCATTCGGCGCGGTCGACATCAATGTCAACCAGTCGATGCGCTTTGGTATCCGGCTCGGCCAGTTCGCGGGATCGGGCACGATCACCGCGGCCTGCACGACGCTCGTGCAGATCTGGAACCGCAACGGCGCCTCCACTCCGTTCGACGCGCAGGGCCTGTCGACGCCGCCGAGCCGCCAGCCCGGCTGACGGCCGCCGGCTCTCCGCGGCAGGGCGCCGCCGCGAAGGGCAACGGGCTTGTGGGACAATGCGCGCCCATGACATCGCCCGCGCCAGCGCGGGTCGCCTGCGTTCTCGGCACCCGTCCCGAAGTGGTGAAGATGGCGCCGGTGATTGCGGCGCTCGCGCGCGATCCCAGGTTCACACCGGTCGTCATCAATACCGGGCAGCATCGGGAGCTTCTCGCCGAGACGATGACGCTGTTCGGGATCGTTCCCGACGTCGCGCTCGACCTCATGCAACCGGGCCAGCGGCTCGCCGGGTTCCTCGGCCGCTGCGTGGAATCGCTCGACCGCGCGCTGTTCGACATGGACCCCGCCGCAGTCGTCGCGCAGGGCGACACGTCGACCGTGCTTGCTGCGGCGCTGTGCGCGTTCTACCAGGACCGGCCGTTCTTCCACGTCGAGGCGGGCCTGCGCACCGGCGACTTCCGCAACCCGTTTCCCGAGGAGATGAACCGCGAGGTCGCCTCGCGCTTCGCCGCGCTGCACTTCGCGCCCACCGAGGCGGCGCGCGCGAACCTGCTCGCCGAGCGCGTGCCCGACGGGCGCATCGTCGTCACCGGCAACACGGTGATCGACGCGCTGCTGATGGTGCGCGACCTCGCCTTTCCGCACGGCCTGCCCCTGGACCCGAAGCGCCGGCTGATCGTCGTGACGGCGCATCGGCGCGAGAACTTCGGCGCGCCGATGCGCGGCATGCTGCGCGCGCTCAAGGCGATTGCGTCGCGCTGGCCGGATGTCGAGATCGTCTACCCGGCGCACCCGAATCCGGAGGTTCGCCGCGCCATCGCCGACGAGATCGGCGAAAGCGCCCTGGTGCGCGTCGTGGAGCCCCTGTCGTACGGGCCGTTCGTGTCGCTGCTCGACGAGGCGACGCTGATCCTCACCGACTCCGGCGGCATCCAGGAGGAGGCGCCCGCCCTGGGCAAGCCCGTGCTCGTGCTGCGCGACGAGACCGAGCGGCCCGAGGCGATCGACGCGGGTGTGGCGCGACTGGTGGGCACCGACGAGGCGCGCATCGTCGAGGAGACCGCGCGGCTGCTCGACGATCCGGCGTGGTACCGCCAGATGGCCCGGGGCGCGTCGCCCTATGGCGATGGCCAGGCCGCCCGGCGCATCGTCGCGGCCATCGGACGCCACCTTGAAGCCACGGCTCGTCCTCGTTAGCCACGTCGACTGGGGCCACGTCCGCCAACGGCCCCACCACCTCGCGGCGGGGCTCGCCGCGCGCTACGACGTCACGGTGATCGCGCCGCTTGCGCGCAAGCGGTCCTCGCTGGTCACGCAGCCCGCGCGCGGCGCGCGCGTCGTCCACGTGCTGCGCGTGCCCGGCTCGTATCGCAGCGCCGTCGTCGCCCGCCTCAATGCGACGGTCGCGCGATGGCAATGCGCGCCGCGCATCCGCGCGGCAGCCGCCGTGGTCGTCACCTCGCCGGAGCTGTGGCCGTGGATCGCGCCCGACGTCGGCCGCCGCCCGCTCGTCTACGATTGCATGGACGACGCGCTGGCGTTCGACCAGGACGCGGGCGTGCGCGACCTCAAGGCGCGCTGGGAGCGCGAGCTCATCGCGCGGGCGGACGTCACCGTCTGCTCCAGCGACGAGCTCGCCGCGCGCATGCGCTCGCGCGGCGCGCCCGCGGAAAGGCTGCGGGTGATCCCGAACGGCTGGGATCCGGAGGCGTTCCCCGTGCAGCCTTCGCAGGCGCTGCCCGCGGCAGGACCGCTGGTGCTCGCCTACTTCGGCACGATCGCGCGCTGGCTCGACACCGACGCGCTGCGCGCCGTCGTCGCCGCGTGCCCCGGGGCGTCGATCCGACTGATCGGCCCGGTCGACGGCGCGGCGCCCACGGCGATCGAGCGGGTCGCGACCGAGCCGCCGTGGCCGCACGACGCGCTCGCCGCCGCGGTCGCCGACGCCAACGCCATGCTGCTGCCGTTTCGCGTCGGCGATCTCACGCGCGCCGTCGACCCGGTGAAGCTCTACGAGTACGTCGCGCTGGGCAAGCCGGTCGCCGCGTCGTACTGGCCCGCGCTCGACCGCTTCGCGCCGTTCGTCACGTTCTACCGCGACCCTGCGCATCTCGCCACGCTCGTGCGCGAGCGCGCGCTCCCGGCGCCGCCCGACGCCGCCGCGCGCACGGCGTTCCTCGCGCCGCAATCGTGGCGCTCGCGCGCCGAGGCGCTGGCCGACGCGATCGAGGCCACGCGGGGCCATTGAGAGTCCGGCAATGCGGTCGCGCCACGATCCCGCTTATCGTCGTCCCCGCTGAAGCGGGGACCCGGCGTCTTCGCCTATCGACGACACTGGACTCCCGCCTGCCCAGGAATGACGAAGTCCCACCGTCGTCCCCGCGGAAGCGGGGACCCAGCGTCTTAGGCTACCCACGACACTGGATTCCCGCTTGCGCGGGAATGACGAGGTGAGAGGGCGCGCCGTCGCCCGCTCTCCGAAGTGTCACTGCACGCGGCGCAGCCAGAGGCTGGAGCCCGGTCCCTTCAGGAACACCGGCACCGCGCGCTCGACGTCCTGGCGCATGAACTGCGTGGCGTAATCGGAGAAGAAGTCGATCTCGAACGCGTTGTTGTACTGCAGAAACGCGCGCAGCAGGTAGGCCTCGTTCCACGCCGCGCCGATCTCCAGCAGCCAGTGCTTCGGGTACTCGAACGGCCAGAAGACGTCGTGGAAGTGCACCAGCACGCCGGGCGCGAGCGCGGGCAGGACGGAGAAGAGGATGTGGTTGACGTCGCTGTCGCAGCGGCTGACGTGCGTCGAGTCGACGAACAGGATGTCGCCGGCGGCGAGCCCGGCGAACGTCGCCGGGCTCGCGTCCTGGACCCGCACGGGCAGCACCTCCATGCGCTCGCGGTCGCCGTCGTGCAGGCCGGCGACCATGCGCTCCGGATGCGGGTCGAGGCTGGTGATCCGCGCCTTGCCGCCGAGGAAGCGCTCGTTGACGTCCAGCATCAGCCACGTCGATGCGCCGGAGCCGATCTCCACGATGCGCTTCGGGCGAATGAGCCGCATCATCGAGTAGAGAACCGCCGCGTCGCCGCGCGAATAAGTCGTGTTCTCCAGCGCAAATCGCAGCGCGGGGTCCGGTTCCTCGGTGTAGGGAAACTCCGCGTTGAACCGCGCGAAGCCCGCGAGCCGCTCGCGAATGCGCGCCTCGTCGACGCGCACGCCCGGCAGCTCGCGCGCGCCGGCGTCGAAGATCCGGTCCTGGTCGCGCTCAATCTCCGCGTAGCTCGGGATCGGCGAGTAGTAGTGGCCGGGCGCGGCAAAGCGAAGGAAGAGATCCTGCTTGCCCTGTCCGGCCGCGGCCGACTCCTCCGTCGCGGCGCTGCGCCCGCGCAATGCGGCCAGCGCCCTCGCCAGACGATCGATCACGCTCGTCATGCCGTCCCGCCCGCTGCCTGCGGCGCGCCGACGAGCGCGGGAAGCACGCGACGCAGCGCCTCGGTCCACTGCCGCTCCCAGCGCGCCTGCGAGAGCGTGGCCGCCACCTCAACCCCGCGCTCCGCCAGCGCCGCGCAGAGCGCGCGATCGCCGACGAGCCGCCCGATGCCCTGCTGCAGCGCCAGCGCGCCGGGCTTCACCAGCAGGCCGTTGTAGCCGTCCAGCACCAGGTTCGGCAGGCCGCCCACCGTCGTCGCGATCACCGCGTTGCGGGTGGCCATCGCCTCGATGCACGACAGCGAGGTGCCTTCGGCCCAGTTCGTCGGAATGAGCGCGATGTGGCTCGCCTCGTAGGCACGGTGCATGTCGCGTATCGGCAGCTCGAACCAGCGTGCGCGGTCGCCGTGCCGTGCGACGAACGCGCGCGCCAGCGCCGCTTCCGGCTCGTTCGCGCCGCCGCACAGGTGCACGTCGATCGGCGCGCCCCGCGCGAGCAGCCGGTCGCAGGCCTCGAGCGTGTCCTGGAAGCCGCGCGCCTTGTACAGGCGCCGCGGATAGAGGACGGTGAGCCGCGCGGCGGAGAAGTCCTTCGGCGAGGGGCGGAAGACGCCGAGGTCGACGTAGTTGGGCACGTAGTCGAGCGCCTGCGCGAGCTGCCAGTCGTGACAACGCACCCAGTTGATGAAGTTGGTGTCCACGCAGACGCAGGCGTCGACGCGCTGCAGCGCGTCGAAGAGCAGGCGGTCGCGCTGTGGGGAATGCGTCGCCAGCGTGTTCGTCCCCGCGTCCCAGTGGATGCCGTGGTTGATGCCGACCACGCGCTGCCGCCCCGCCAGCCGCGCGGCGAGCTCGACCGGCGACGCGATGACCAGCGCGGCGTCGGCGACGTGCCGCGAGTAGCCTTCGGACATGTGCGCGAGGTCGAACTGCGCCGCAAGCGGCAGCCCGACGACAGGCACGCCCTGGCACTCGCGCTCGAACGCGTGGTGCGCGTTCTGCAGGATGCGCGGCTCGAGCCCGAGACGACGGCACAGCAGCGCGAGGTCGAGCACGTAGCGCTCGGCGCCGCCGTTGTACATGCGCTCGCCCTGCCAGTCGAAGAAGTTGAACGTGAGGATGTCCACGCGGCGCGTCGCCGGCGCCGCGACCGCGGCCCGCCGGTGCTTCCCGCTCCATTCGCCCAGGCGGGCGAGCGCCGGCGCGAGCGACGCGGCGTCCTCGGCCCCGTCCGCCACCAGCAGCGCTGCCGGCGACGGGGGCGGAGGCGTGGCGCAAAGCACGAGGTCGGCACGCGCCAGCAGCGCGGCGTGGTCGTCGCGCTCCGCCGTCGCGTCGGCCCCCTCGCCCGCCGGCGTCGGGACTGCGTCGTAGATCACGAACGCGTGGCGCAGCAGCCGCGCCACGTAGGCAAAGCGCGGCGCGTCGACGTAGAGCGCCACGGGCTCGTCGGCGAAATTCGCGAAGGCGTCGGGAAACAGGTGCGCGAGGTGCAGGCGCTCCTCGAGCCGCTCGACCGTCGGCACCGCGCTGTCGATGGGCAGAACGAGCCCGACGTACCCGGCCTTCGCGAACGCGCGCATCACCCGCCCGGCACGCGCACCCGCCTCGTGCCCCGCGACCGGGCAGAGCACCACGCCGCGCACGTCGCTTGCGTCCTCCACCAGCCGCTCGACCAACCGCTGCCGCCACAGCGGCGCCTGCGCCGCGTAGCGGCGGCAGAAGTCGAATTGCGCGTCGCGCATGCGCGCGTAGCCCGTTGCCTGCGCCGGTGCCGCGAGCGGCTCGCCGCTGGTGGACGCAAAGCTCCGCGTGCGCGACACCGCCTCGCGCCAGCCGTAGAGCGCGGCCATGCCCACGAAGCGGCGCGCGAGCCTGAGCACGCCCTTCTCGCGGATGCGGGCAAGCAGGCGCGACGCGCCCGATGATGCGCGTTCAGTCATCGCCCGCGCTCCAGCCGAGCCGCGGCCCGGCGGCGACCGGACCGGGCGCGAAGTCGAACGGATTGCCTTCCCGCGCGAGCCAGGGGTGGTGCGCCGGGTCGGTCGCGGCGGCGCGCTTTCCCCAGCGCGCGAGGAACCGGCCCTCCTCCTCAGCGAGGCGCACGCGCTCGGCAGGCTCGACCTCGTAGCCGCGCGACGCGCCTTCGACGTGCAGCACGCGCGCGTACGGCGTCACCACGTTGGCGTAGCCCGCGCGCTCGAGGCGCAGGCACAAGTCCACCTCGTTGTGCGACACGGCGAATCCCTCGTCGAAGCCGCCGACGGCAGTGAACTTGCGCCGCTCGACGGCGAGGCAGGCGCCCATCACGGCACTCACGCGCCGGCGCGACGCCGACCACCCGACGGCGGCCGCGTCGCCCGGCGCGAACCCGGCGAGCGCGCTGGTCGCGGTGCGGTTCACGCCCACGAGCACGCCGGCCGACTGCACGCGGCCATCCTCGTAGAACAGCCAGGGTCCCGCGGCGCCGGTCCACGGCCGCGCAGCGAGCGCAACCAGCTCCGCGACCCCGTCGGGCGACGCGAAGCGCGCGTCGTTGTTGAGGAACAGGAGCACGCTGCCGCTCGCCTGCGCAGTGCCGGCGTTGCACAGCGCCGCGAAGTTGAACGGCTCGGGGCGAGGGACGACGCGCAGGCTCCGCGCGCGCGCCAGCTCCCGGCACAGCGACGCGACTTCCGGATCGGTCGAGCCATTGTCGACGACGACGATCTCCACCGCGCGGCCCTCCAGCGCGACGGGGAGCGACGCCACGCAGCGTCGCAACAACTCGGCCCGGTCGCGCACCGCAACCACGACCGAGAGCGTGACCTCCGCAGGTGCCCGAAAGCGCACCGTGGGGGCGCTGCCGGAGTCGAACCCGACGTCCGCCCCGCGATGCCGCGCGGCCTCCACTCCCCGGCGCGCGTGGCGCAGGCGCCACTCCACGCCGGAATCGGGCACCTCGCCGATCGCGTGGCAGGCGATGCCCGGCACGTGCAGCACGCGCGCGCCGGTGGTCGCTGCGAGTTCGGCCACCGCTGCCGAGATCGCCTCGCCCGCCGGCGCGCGTTCGCTCGCCGTGAGCGCCGCACGGTCGCGCACCAGCAGCAGCGGGCCGCAGGGATTGCGCTCGAAGGCCTGCTCGGCGTCCCACGCCGAGGCCAGCACCGGACGCTCGCGGCGGCCCTGCGCGTCGAGATGATCGTAGTCGGCGTACGCTGCCTGCGCATCGGGAAACGCGGCGAGCGCGGCAGCGAAGCGGCCGGCGAGGGATGCGTCGGGCGCCACGTCGGCGCCGACCCATAGCACCGCATCGGCGCCGGCGTTCGGCGCGGGCAGACTCGCCGCCAGCCGCGCGGCCACGCGCGCACGTGCCGTCTCGCTGGCGAGATCGACGCGCACTTCCCGCCACGGCGACGCGGTCGGCGCAACCTCCGGCGAATCCACGCTCTCCCGGAGCCACGCGCGATACTCGGTCGCATCCGGGCTGCAGGCACGCAGCCGCGCCAGCATGCCGGGCAGTTCACCGCGCAGCGCCAGCCTGACGACGCGCACGCCGAACCACCAGAGGCGCTGCGGGCTGCGCGTGGCATCGCGCAGGCGGCTGACCACCCTCATCGCGAGCCGCGCCAGGCGCGCCACGCCGCGAGGACGCGCCGCGCCGGCTCCGCGTAGCGATACGAACGCGAGCCGGCGATCGCCTCGTGCGCGGCCTGCCAGCGAACGGCATCCCCGCGCGCCGCGTCGCGCTCGGCCAGCGCCTGCGCGAGGGCCTGCGCAAGCCGCGCGGCTTCCTCCCTGCCCTCGGCGATCTCGGCCGCCGCGCGCGCGATCTGGTCCAGCACGACCCTGCCCTGGTCGAGCTCGCGGTGCAGCCTCCGCTCCGCCGCGGCCGCGAGCCCCGGCGCCGCCGCGGCCTGCCGCGCCCAGGTCGCGAGCCAGCGCGCGCGCGGCGCCGCGTCGGGCGCGCCCGCCGTGGCCGCCATCGCCCGCCAGAGCACGTCGCGGTGCTCGAGCGAGCGAGCGGCGAGCTCCGCGACGCGCGCCGGCGCCATGCAGTACGCGCCCGCCCCGGTCGCCGCGGAGATCGCCGGCGCCAGCCGCTCGCCGATCGCCGTCAGCGGCACGCGCTGCGCGTCCGGCACGCCGGCCTCGTCCGCAAGCGCTGCGACCTTGCCGTCGTACTCGATCGCGACAGCCGGGCGTCCGGCAACGTGCGCGAGAAGCGCGCCGTGCATGCGCATCGCGAGCACTGCATCGCAACCGGCAATGACGCCGTACGCTTCGTCGAGGTCGTCGCCCCGCCACGACGCGTGGACACCCGGCAGGCGCGCGCGCATCCGCTCCGAAATCGACGGGTCGTGCTCCGCCCCGCGCCGGAAGTCGATCCACAGGCACGCCCAGTCGCCCGCGAGCGAGGGGCCGAACGCCGCGGCGAAGCGATCCTCCCAAGCGGCGTCGAAAGCCCAGTCGCGCAGCAGCACCGCCAGCACCTTGCGCCCGCGCAGCGACTCGTCCACGCGCGACGGCGTGCGCGGCGACGCGTCGGCCGGCCGCCACGCCCAGCCCGGATCGGGCGCCACCGGCCACCGCGCGGCACAGCCGACGTCGCGCAACAGCGCGGCCGACTCGCGATCGCGCAGCGACGCCGCGTACGCGCTGGCGAAGACGTGGCTCGCGATGCGCCGCGCGCTCGCTCCCCGCAGTGGCCCCACCCCCTGCGCGAGCGCGACGTACGGAACGTCGAGCGCCGTCGCAAGCAGCGCGTACTGCGCGAACTGCGTCGCCCCGAACGCGGGGAACCGCTCCAGCGCGTCCTCGTCAAGCTCGTCGTAGTCCTGCAGCAGGCCGCCCCCGCCGAGAACCAGCAGGTCCGCGCCCGCAACCGCGTCGGCCATCGCCGCGGCGTCCGAGTAGCCGACGCCGCGCATCCCGTGCGCGCGCTCGGTGTACGCCGGATCGACGCTGATCGCGGATGCCTCTCCGCCGGCCTCGCGCACCCAGCCGGCGATCACGCGCAGCAGGAGCTCGTCGCCGAGGTTCCCGGACCCGTAGTTGCCGGCCAGCACGACGCGGCGCGGACGCGCGCGCAGCCCTTCGACGAGGCCTTCGGTGGCCGCGCTCACGCTGCCGCCTCGAAGCGCGCCGACGGCTCCAGCCAACCGGTGCCGCCGTGCGACCGCGGCAGAACGTCGAAGTGGCCGGCATAGTTGAGACGGTGGTGGCGCAGGTACTCGCCGCCGGCGGCATCGCCCGCGCCGAGCGCGAGCACGTAGCGGCTGCCGCCGCAGTCCGCGCGCAGGTGCCAACGGCACTCGCGGGTCGTGCCGGCGGCGGCTGGCGGGAGGCGCCTGTCCATGTACGCGGTCGTCGACGCCCACAGCGCGATGTCGTCGACGCTGCGCAGCTGGATGCCGAAGCACGGTGCGGGATTCGCGCGGTGGAACCGCACGGCGAAGCGCACGACGACCTCCTCGCCGTGCGAGAAGCAGGCCTTCTCCGCGCCCGCCGCGTCGGTGATGCGCACCGACAGGATCTCGGTGGCCGGCTGCGTCTCCGCGGCAACCGACGCCGCAGGTGCCACCTCCGGCGATGGGGCCGGCGGCGCGGCGGAGAGCGCCACCCCGCCCTCCGCGCTCACCACGTCGTTCCCGTACTGCTCGAGCACCTCGCGGCAGGGCCCGAGCATCTTGAGCCGCCCGGCCTCGAGGTAGGCCGCGCGGTCGCAGAACTCGATCACCATGTTCGGCGAATGGCTGACGAGCAGGATCGCCACTCCGGCGCGCTGCATCTCGCGCACGCGGCTCAGGCACTTCTGCTGGAACGCGGTGTCGCCGACCGCGAGCGCCTCGTCGACCAGCAGCACGTCGGGCGTCGCGTGCGCCGCGACGGCGAACGCGAGGCGCACGGTCATGCCGCTCGAGTACGTCTTGACCGGCTGGTCGATGAACGCGCCGATGCCGGCGAACTGCTCGATCGCGCCGATGCGCTCGTCCATCTCGCGCCGCGGAATGCCGAGGATGGAACCGTTGAGGTAGACGTTCTGCCGGCCGGTGAACTCGGGGTCGAAGCCGCTGCCGAGCTCGAGCAGCGCCGCCACGCGGCCGTGCGTGCGCACGCCGCCCGTCGTCGGCGCCAGCGTGCCGGCGACCAGCTCGAGCAGCGTCGACTTGCCCGAGCCGTTGCGGCCCACGATGCCCACGGTCTCGCCCCGCCGCACCTCGAAGGACACGTCGGACAGCGCCCAGAAGTCGCGGTGGAAGCTGCGCCTGCCGCGCAGCAGCGTCTGCAGCAGCCGGTGGTGCGGGCGGTCGTAGATCTCGTAGCGCTTGCCGAGTCCTGCGAGCCTGATCGCCGCGCCGGGTTCAGAGGACATCGGCGAACCCCTTGCGCGTGCCCTGGAACCAGGCGTAGCCGGCCCAGGCGAGAACGCCCGCGACGAGCGTGTAGAGCGCCAGCGCCTCGAAGTCCGGCGGGCGCCCCTCCATCAGCACGCGCCGCGCGTTCTCCACCGGCACGGTCAGCGGGCTGGCCTGCACCAGCGCACGCAGCGTCCCGCGCAGCGCGTCGAGCGGGTAGAAGACCGGGCTCGCGAACAGCAGCACCGTGGCGACGACCGGCATCACGTGGCCGATGTCGCGCAGGTACACGCCCAGCGACGCGAGCACCCACGCGCAGCCCAGCGCGAAGAGCGCGAGCGGCAGGACGACCGCCGGCAGCCACAGCGCGGTGGCGGGCGGCGCGCCGCGCAGCGCGAGGTGGAACGCGAGCCAGATCGCGAAGCCGATGGCGAAGTGGAACAGCGCGGTCCCGAGGCTCACCACGGGCAGCACGTCGAGCGGGAAGACGACCTTCTTGACGAAATTAGGATGCCCGACGACCAGCCCGGGTGCGCGCGTCAGCAATTCGGCGAGCAGCCCGTGCAGCAGCAGGCCGACGAACAGCAGCAGCGCGAAATCGGCGCGGCCGCCTTCGGCGCCGCCCCAGCGCGACGGGAACACCTCGGTGAAGAAGAACGTGTAGACGGCCAGCATGAGGAGCGGGTGAACCGCGACCCAGAACAGGCCGCCCGCGGAGCCGCGGTAACGCGAGCGCGCGTCGCGCTCGGTCATCTGCCACACGAGGTCGCGGTAGTGCCAGAGACGCCGCGCGAGGCTGAACGGACCCAGGGGTTCCTGCATGAATGAGTGCGAGGCGACGCGCGTTGCCGATCGGTGCGGCATTCTATCCCGCCGCCGCAGCGCCCTACGGCGGCACGGTCGCGAGGCGCCGGGCCAGGCGCGCCCCGATGCGGTGGGCGTTGGCCATCACGGCCAGCGTGTGCGACTTCGCCGGCAGCGTGGGCAGGGCCGAGGCATCCGCCAAGTGCACGCCCTCGAGCCCGCGCAGTTCGCCGTCGGCGTCGCACTCGCCGGGCCGCGGACTGGCGCGCATCGGCATCGTGCCCGCGTAATGGACGTCGGCGCCCGCCGCGCCGCGCCGGAACGAACCGGGGAGCATGCGCGCTCCCGACGCGGCGAAGGCAGCTGCAAGCCGAGCGCGCACGCGCTCGCCGAATTCGGCGGCGTCCTCCGCTTCGCCGCCGGTCACGACCAGCGTGCCGTCGTCGCGCAGCTCCACGCGCGAGCGGGTGAGCCGTGACGGCAGGAAGCAGTTCGCGACGATGCACGAGGGCAGCAGCGCGCGCAGCAGCGGTGCCGCGCCTGCTGCCGACAACGGCGCGTGCCGCAGGAACTCGGTCATCGGCAGCCCGTGCGTGGAGAACGTGTAGCCGCAAACCTCCTGCGGTGCGTCGCCGTCCAGCGTGAATGCGAGTTGTGCAGTGGCGGGACCCGGCACTGCATGCGCGCCGGTGAATCTCGGCAGCCACAGCGCGAAGGCCGCCATCGGCAGGTGCAGGAGCTGCGCGGCGCGGAAGCCTGCCAGCGAGCGCATCGCGATCGCGGTCGACGCCACCGTGCCGGCGGCAAGCACGACACGGCGCGCCGCGACCGTCTTGCCGCCCCCGTCCGGGCCGCGCGTGCGCGCGAGCCATCCGGCGGCGCCGCGCTCGAGGCGCTCCACGACGTGCGCGGGGAGGTGGACGAATCCCGCGTGGCGGCGAAGGCCCGCAAGATCGTGCCGGGACGAGTACGTCGCGCGCCGCGGGCAGCCCCACAGGCACAAGCCACGCGCATCGCAGCCCTGGCGGCCCCCCGGCGCGTCCTGCGCGAGAACGGCAAGGCGAGCGCGGCCCATGCGGAAGCCATCCGCCTTCGCCGCCCGGCGCGAACCCGCGTAGCACCCGGCGAGCCAGGCGTGCAGCCGGTCCAGCGGGATCGCGCCGCGCGCGAGGTCGTCGACGCCGAAGAACGCCGCGAGGTCGTCGTCCGCGGCGCCGGAGAGCCCCACGCGAGCGGCCACGCTGGCGTAGGCCGCGTCGAGCTCGCGCGCGTCGATCGATGCGTCGCCCCAGTCCGAGGCCGCGAAGCGAGTCACGCCGCAGCCCCACGCGTTCGACAGGCCGCCGACCGCCATCGACCCTACGAGCGCGAAGCGCTGCGCGACGACGCGATTGGCGGCGGCGAAGTCGCGGAACGCGAAGGCGAGCGTGGCCGCGCGGAACTTCGGCGAGTTCGCCTCCGCCGCGCGCAGCGCGTGCAGGTCCGCGCCGAGGAGCCATCGCGCCTGCCCCGGGTCGGTCGCGCGCAGGTCGAGATACTCCCCGTCCGGCACATCGGTCCCGGGCTGCGCGCCGCCGTCGACCATCGCGACGCGCCACCCTGCCTCAACGAGCGGGAACGCCGCGGCGACGCCGGCAGGTCCGCTGCCGACGACCAGCACGTCGAAGTCGGGCGGCGTCATCCGCGGCTGCGGCGCGTGTTGAGCGCCAGGCTCGCGGCCCGCGCGAGCGCCTCGGCGGGCAGCGCAGCGAGCGCCGCCGCGAAGCGGCGCGCCCGCGATCCGCGGCCGGCAAGCGCAAGAAAGCGGCGCGCCCCTTGCGGCGAAGCTTCGGCGATCGCTGCCGCCGCGTGCACCCGCCACTGCCACTCCGCATCCGCTGCGCGCAGCCGCGGCTGGTCGAGCGCGCGCAGCAGGCACGGAATGCGCAGGCCCCAGCGTGGCAGCGGCAGCGGCTGCGCATCGCGCAGCGCCTCGATCGCGCGCGCGTAGCGTCGTACCAGCGCCGGACCGGGTGCGGCGCCCAGCACGTAGCGCAGCAGCGCGGCACCCTCGCGCACGCACGCGCGTCGGACGGCGCGTCGCGCGAAGACCTCCCGCGAGGAGCGCAACGCGAGGCCCAGCGCGGCGAGGTCGCTCGCAGTGGCCATCGGCGGGATCGCCAGCAGCGAGCGAGCGCGATCGGCAAGCGAGCGCGCCCCGATCGCCGCTGCGAGCGCGGCACCCGCGCGCACCAGCGCCGCGGGAACGGGAACGCGCCGCGGCGCGCGCCCGAACGCCGCCGCCAGCTCGTGCATCCACGCGGAGAACGGTTGCGGCTCCGGCTCCGCCAGGTGCAGCACGCGGCCGAACCACCGCTCGGGCGACTCGAGCACACGCAGCAGCGCCGCCGCGAGGTCGTCGACGTGCACCGGCTGCACGCAGGGCGCCGGCACGATGGCCGGCAGCACTACCGCGCGGCGCGCGGCGCGCAGCAGCGTCGCGTACAGCCCGCCCGCCTCGCCTCCGTACACCAGCCCCGGGCGCACGACAATGCCTCCGGCCGCGAGCACGACCTCCTCGATCGAGTGCTTGGTCCGGCCGTACGCGGTGGGTGCGTCGGCACGTGCGACCTGGCTCGAGACGAACAGCACGTACGTGCCACGCTTGCGCGCCTCCTCCAGCAACGTCCGCGCGGCCGCGATCTCGAGTTCCGGGCCGTCGCTGCCATCGGTGAGCACTGCGAGGTGCACGATGGGCGTGGCTTCCGCATGGAGCACCGGAGCAGGCGTGCGCAGGTCGTAGGGCACCGAGGCGTCGGCGTGCGCGGACGCGTGGCGCGAAGCTGCGACCACCCGCCAGCCGGCGCTCCGCGCCGCGCGGGCGAAGTGCGAGCCGACGTAGCCCGTCGCGCCGGTCACGGTCACGCTTCTCATCGGTCGGCGCGGCCGAACACCGCGTGGCGGGTGAGCAGGAACGTGAGGCCGACGCAGACCACGTCGGCGAGGAACTTCGCGGCGACCGGGTGCGGCACGACGTGCAGCAGCGCGGCGAGCAGCGCCGAGGCGAGCGGAACGTTGAGAGCAAGCAGGATCGCGTAGCGCACGGCCTCGCCAGCCCTCGCCGCGCCGCCCAGGCGGAACGTGAATGCCCGATGGGCGAAGAATGCGAAGCCGCCGGCGGCAATCTTGGCGGCGACGTTCGCCGGAATCGGCCCGGCGACGCCCCCGTGGAGCAGGACCAGGAACGTCCCCATGTCCAGCGCATAGGCCGCCAGCTGCACCGCGACGTAGCGCGCGAACGTCATGCGGCCGTTCGCCGGCGCAGGACGACGATCTGGTGCAGGGCGAGCGAAGCCGGCGCC
>Ga0224500_10000217_pt1 | contig 41880 bp, 45 predicted proteins | sample SF_Oct11_sed_USG_FD_168126 | JGI IMG/M metagenome (GOLD analysis project Ga0224500, IMG submission 168126) | Sediment microbial communities from San Francisco Bay, California, United States - SF_Oct11_sed_USGS_4_1 | ecosystem: Environmental > Aquatic > Marine > Sediment | place: USA: California...
CTTCCATGTCGATCACCATGCCTGGCATCATGCCCGATTCAGCACAGCCGCCGCTCAGACTCATTTCTCGTTGGAAATACGACCCGGCTTCAGACTCATTTCATATTGGAAGAGGCTATCGCTTGACTCCGGTAATGAATCGGATCAAAGTGAATTTGGACGTATTGAGCTCGCTGACTTTCCCATCGCTCGCGCCGTTACTTTCACACCGTCTTTGCGCGTCTGATTCCTCAGTCTTTGCCGCTTCTACGCCTGAGCCTCCGTGAGGGCCTCTCTGCCAAGACGCTACAGGTCTTTGCACCGAGGAGCGGAGACCGTACATCTGACGAAGGAGTTCATATGAATCAGGAGCAGTTCGGACAATTCTGGGAGCAGCTCAAGGCACCGCTCAAGGCAACGTGGACAGGCATCAGCGACGAGGACCTCGGTGAGATCAAAGGGGATCTCGACACATTCGGCACAGTCCTCCAAAAACGATATGGTGAGCTTCGGAAAGATGACGTGGTGAGATGGGCCCGCCGCCGCTACTGCCATTGGTCGGGGAATTACATAGGCTATCAGGAAGAGCTCTCTGCGGTGTAAATGCGGGAGGCATTCGGCGAACGCGGAGGGGCTGCTACGTATTTACCAGGGAGTGAATATGACGCGAATCGTGATTAACAGAAGCTATGACAAATTTTGCGTGAGCCATCAAGCGTTGATCCGGCTGCGTGAATTGGGGCAACGGGAGGCACTGGAGGAAGAGGATACAGGAGCCTATTGGCCGGCGGCTTCAGGGCCGCGGGAACCGAGCCTGAACCAATACGGGAGACTCATTCCTCGGGACGATGAGCACCTCGTTCACGTGGTGGAGGAGCTTGGAGAGGCCGCCAATGGGCACGCCGCAACCCTCAGGATCGTAACGATCCCTGAGGATGTGCCCTGGCTGATTACTAAGACGGAGGGCGGCGAGCAAGTGAGTGAAGTCCATCGCACATGGGGAGGAACGACCTAGCGTTCTTCCAAATCCAACCCGCAATCCTGAAAATAATGGCCACTACGGGACTCTCGAAGGGGTGCTGCAATCACAGCCCCCCTTCGCGATTCCTATGGAACTAGAACGTGCTGCAGTTAATGGCGGTCCCGGTTGTATCCACCGCCTGATCGTCCACCACCTCCGAACCGTCCGCCCCCACCCGACCGACCACCACCTGAACGTGGTTCCATTGGTTTCGCTTCATTGACCGTGAGTGACCTCCCACCCATCTCTGAGCCGTTTAAGGCCGTGATGGCGGCTTGGGCTTCGTCTGAGGTCGACATTTCGACAAAGCCAAACCCTTTAGATTGACCCGTGAATTTGTCCGCGATGATACGGGCCGATTCGACGGTGCCATGCTGGGCGAACAGGGTATTCAGTTCCGACTCGGTTGCCGAATATGGCAAACCACCAACATACAGTTTTGTACCCATGGGGTCCTCCTTGAAAAAATGACATCGTCCATGACGCGAGGCTTCGGAGAAGAAGGAGAGGGCCAAAGACGTAGTGGGTAAACGGCTCAGGTCAGCCTTCCGATCAGATTCTCGGTAGGAACAACATCGGTGATAGGCCATGTGATAAACAGTTCATGCGAGGCCTTGCACATGAACGGTTATATTGTACAGCGAACCAGATCGAAAGCTGTCAATGTCGCACGCTATGCGACTCACTGCATCTCTGACGAGCGCGGCCCATGCCAGATCAAGTACGGCGGTTTTTTTAAGATGACTCCCGCACTTGGATAGCGTCGGAGGGCATACTCATAGGCGGACTCTTGCGCCTTCATACAGCTCGAAGCTGCAATATCATGCGAGACAACCTTAAACGCGATGCGGTCATCGTTCCCGACAACTGCACTGTATAAGGCGCAGGAAAATTCTTCACCCGCTGAATGTTGTGTGCTGATCACCAAATGCGATCCATCGGGAAAGGTCAGCAGCGGATCTAAATTGAGACGGCTCATGAGAGTGCGCCTTCGACTGGTATGGTAATTACTGAGAGGCGGATATAGAGGGCATGACGAAGAGTCGCAAACAATTGCCCTGAAACACTGCACCTTCTAGCGCAGCAACGGCACACGAAGCCTGCTGGCCCGACATCATTTCCACAAATCCATAGCCCGCCGATTTCCCACTATGTTTATGGCGGATCACATAGGCGCGCGTGACAGAGCCATACGTTCCAAATAGCTCACGGAGCTGATGATCGGACGTGGCGTCCGTGAGGCCACCCACATACACCACATGTTGACTCATTCTGATCCTCCGATGCAGAAGCCGTGCATACGCCATCCTGTGTTCAGACTGGCAACGGACGAGTTCACAAGGTCGAAGGCCGCGGGGGCCATTCGTCCAGACCAGCTTTGAGAGGTGCCCCCGTGCCAAGTTCTGCAAGTGAAGTTGTATCGCGCACGGAAAGAGCCATAGCCTCAATGACCTTCATGTTTGTCAGAAGAGCCTCTCAATACAGAGGAGATTGAGGCCCCCAGCGTAACCCGGCAAGATCGGGGTCTTCTCCTTCTCGTGTCGAGCCCGCAGTCCGTTTGGCCACCTGGCGCTGGACGCGCCTCGCCTCCTTCTCCCGCTGCTTCTGTTGCCGTGCTCGTTCGCGATCGCGTTTGCCGGTGGTCGTTTTTCCTGGTCCTGCGATGATAGTCTCCTTCCGATATGCGTGGTGATGCCGAGACCCGCTATGAACGAGCCCTCTGCTTCGGAATTGATCCCAATGCCTTGGGACCTGATTTACGGGACGCGCCTTTTGTCTGAGCGCGAGCGAGTGTCTCAGAACTCAGGCCAGTGCTTGAGGCTGAGATGATTTCCCGACGAATATCTTCGATGGACGGTGTGGATGAGGTCATCGCCGGATCTTGCAATCCCAACACATCCCAGTGGACCTTTGTTTTACGAGTGCCATGTTTCGGTCTGCGCGAGCCCTTTGTTGTCCAGGAGGTATACATGACAGTTCTCCCATTCAAAAAGTGTCGACCTCAGACATGCAGGGCAGAGCAGCCGTTCACGTCTTCTTGCGTGGAGAGGTCTGATCTGCAGGACCACGCTCCACGAAGCGATCCTCTGCAAATACGGATCGCAGCCGATCGGTAGTCCACCGACGATACAGTTCGGATTCGCGCCCCACCAGAATCAGCTTCTGCTTATCCAAGAGAATATTGAGATGCTCCTCCGAGACCAGCATTCGCGTGCTGCCGTCCACCTTCACCCGGTACTGCGTTTTTCCATCCGGGTTGCGCCCGGCGCCGGATACGATCACTGTCAATCCGTCAATGACCCCTTCATACGCTTCAGAGCGATGACGCACTCTCGTGCCATCGGGGATACGGACCCATTGGTTTGTCGGAGGCGATGAACTAGCCTTTGCATTAGTCATGGGCTTCTCCCAGTCTGTTGCTCGGCGTGGTGGATTTTCCGAGCTCGAACCGAGGGCAGCTGGCGGACACCACGACCATCGCCAGACGACGTACTGCTCTGTGATCACTTCATTCGCGCAGGGATATTAACGAGGAGGGAGCGGAGCGCGAGAACCAGAACTCAACAACAAAATAGCATATCATATGAAGCCAGAGAATGCGAATGAACAGGAAACTCTCAATGCGAAACCCAGACGTTACTATCTAGAGACCATGCATTCCCACCGCAATGACCATTGATTTCTCTTGTAATTTGAAAGGAAGCCCCCGGAGGGCCGAAGGCTTCCCTGTGAAGCACCTCAGCGCTTCAGCGTGCGAGCGGTCATCCACTCCTTCGCCTCAAAGGCAACATTCATGAGGGCCTCGAGGTCGTTGAAACCGAACGAGGTGCCGTTGCGCCATGCACCGGCTTGATCCTTGAACGGACGGGAGAAGGTCGTCGCAAAGAACGGGCCTTTCTCACCGACGTTCTGCCAGATCATCGCCTGGATGTTTCCTCCTTGTATGCCCGCATACATAATTCTCTCGCGGGAGGAAGAGAGGCACCATACAGGTTACAGAGGAAACAGTAGGAAGTGGCTGGAACGGGAGGGACTGGAGAGGATCACGCAGCAGGAGTGACCGGCCACTAAGGCAAGCGGGTGATTGATTGGCGCTTGCTTGTCGTTCTGACCAATCCCTCTCGTATCGCACGCGTGGTGTCACCGTATCCTTGCTCCTGCCGATCATGTAGATTCTAAGATTCGTCCCCTCTTGTTGCCGTCGCGTCACGACGCGTTACCCCTTTACTGATAACTCCCACCTGTATCGCTTCGGATAAACATGATGTATCTCATCCGATACGGGTTTTCGAAACGCACGCCCCTCTCAACCACCCCCTTCGCCGAAATAGCCAGAAAGTCCGGCCTGATTGCTTCCCGTTGCCCTGCGGAATGAAGCTTGCTCCATTGCATCTACGAAGTGACGAAGCGAAGGATCCTCGCTCGCCGCGATCAATGAAGGGAGAATCTTTTCCCGTCCCACGCGCTCGGAGCATCGCATCTGCGGTCCTCTCGTAAGAGTTAAGGGAGTGGCCTAAGTAGCTGGATCTACGACGGCATCGAAGGGAAGATTCCCCGCAGTGTTCATTCACCATCAAAACGACCGGCGTGCGTCGGATACTATCCGCATGGGTCGCTCGATGCCGACCCTCATTTCCGGTCACAAAGGAGGATTCGTAATATGAACAAGGAGATCAACAGAATCACACCAAGTGTTCAGGCTCGATGCTTGCTCGGGTGCGGGATCGTCACGGGAGCTGTCGCCCTGACGCTGTCGTTTGGCATGGTCTCTCATGCCGGCACGGGAAAGCTCGCTTGCAAGCCGGATATCAAAGTGACCAACGCCAAGGTGAGAGCAATCAAGGTGCTTAGGTTTGGCTACAAGGACCGCACTGGCAAGGATCAGAATGAAGGGCTCGCGAACAAGGTGCTGGAGCCGGGAGAAACCGAGACCTGGAAGAAACAAAAGCTACAGGACCTCGCTGAAGACACCGTGTCTGAAAGGATCCGGGTTGAGTTCAAGGATGACACCAGCGGGAAGAGCAAACCGAGTGATCCCTGGGGGAAAGCAGCCTGGTCCGCCTGGCTTGATCGAACCGAAGCCTGTGATGATAAGACACCTTACTGGATCAAGATTGAAGAGGACGGTGTCAGCGCAGGTGGTTCTACAACCAGTGCGTCTAGTTCTACAACAGGAGGAGGTTCGACCAGTTTGCGATAGCGGTTCGGGGAGGGGAGGTTGAAGAACCTCACGCGTTCCGTCGGATGGGAGGTTGGTACTCTCCCATCCGGCGGTGCATTTCCCAGTGGGAGGCGCCCGATTGATCCTTGAACGGGCGAGAAAATGTCGTCGCGAAGAACGGGCCTTTCTCACCGACGTTCTGCCAGATCGTCGTCTTGAAGTTCCCAGATCGTCGCGTCGTCACCAATCGGTGCAGATCATGGAGGAAACAGGAGGTAGAGGCCGAAACCAACAGCTAAAGAGTATGCCACCACGGGAATGATAAGATGGTGAACCGGCTGGGACTCGAACCCAGGGCCCTCGCCTTAAAAGGCTGAAATTGGTAGTATTTACAAAACCCTGATCTTCGGCTGGTCAACCGCTTTTTTCTCAAAATACAGTCACTTAACATAGTTCGCAGGTGTCGAGTTAATTCTATTAGGTTCAGTCCTTTTGAATGATTTAAAGCACAAATCTAGCACAGTCGAATAAGTGTGCCCTCGGTTGAGACAGATTGGAATAAGCACGCTCGGTGGTTCGATGATGGTTGCCACTTACACTGCCTTTATTGCTTCAATCTGATCCCCGTACGATGAGGCCGGTCGATCGAGTGCTCGAGAGCTGAAAACCGGAGAGTGGTTCCTATCGCCGAAACGGCCGCGTGCTCCAACTTTTCCGCTGAGTCATAGGCAAGCGTCGAATCTGATCGGCCGCATTTGCACTACGGCTCGATGAATGCTGCATGGCAAGGAGGCTATCGAACGAACGCAACAGTCAGCTGGAAACACACAAAGATTTTTCTTGCTCTCAGTTCACTTGCTTGGTGTCGGCACCACCAAGTCCAAACCAGCAGGCTTCTCAGGTTCTTCTTGCACTCGCGGCAGGGTATGCGGGCGAGCGGCCCTGAATTGAACCAGATCCTTCGAAAAGAGCACATCGAGGGTCCAGTCCAACGCCACGAGCACTTTCTTCTCAAATCGAGGCAGTTTGAATAAATAAATTGTCCGCCACAGCCACCAAGCAATGAAGCCTGAAAAGTTGACGCCGAGAATGGTCGCCACACCGGTCCGTTTCCCAATGGGGGCCAAGAGCCCGATCGTCGAGTATAGGAACGGTTTCAGCCGGTCGCCTCGAACAGTGGCCAGGATATTCCGAGCCGCCACCTTCCCTTCACGCAGCGCGTGTTGCGCGGTCGGAGGGTGAAATGTCCCGGTCTTAAGGTCCGGCACGAGCGCACAGTCGCCAAAGGCCCAGACACCGGGCCACTCGGAAACTTCCAGATACTCGTTGACGAGGACCCGGCCCTTTGCTTTCGGGCACGGCAGTGTGTCCAAGAGGGGGTGCGGGCTGACTCCGGCGGTCCAGACCAGCGTATTGGTTGTAACGATGGTTCCATCGCTGAGTGTGACCTCGCGGTCCGTCACGGCAGTGACTTTACAGTTCGAATGGATCTCTATCTTTTGCTCCGCGAGTTTTCGCTGTGCGTAGATGCCCAGTTTCTCCCCAAGTTCCGGCATAATGACCTTCCCCGAACTGACGAGGATGATCCGAAGCATATCTTCGCGCAGATGCGGGAAGAATTGCACCGCCTCCCGCAGAAAGTCGTTCATGGCCGCGATCGTTTCGACCCCCGCAAACCCGCCACCGGCCACGACGAAATTCAGCAAAGGGGCGCGGAGCGACGCGGTACATTCAAAGTCTGCCTCTTCCAGATTTGCGATGAGCCGGTTGCGCAGGGAAATCGCATCATCCAACGATTTCATGGTAAGCGCCCGCTCTGCCAAGCCGGGAATGTTGAAAAAGTTCGTGGTTGACCCAAGGGCCAGCACCAGGTGATCGTACGACAGCGAGTGACAATGTCGCTCGTGCCCATGCGACAGGCCGACTCGCTTCTCCACGAGATCAATGGCTTCGATATCGCCGTTAAAGAACGTCACCCGGCGCAACAGCTTGCGGATCGGGCTGACGATATTGGTGATATCAAGATCGCTCGCTGCGACTTCGTGCAACATCGGCGTGAAGAGGAAAAAGTTGTCGCGATTGACGAGAGTGACGTCCAAGTCGGCTCCTCGTGCAAGCGCGCGTTCGAACTCCAGCGCGGCATACATGCCGCCGAATCCCCCACCAAGAATTAGCACTCGTGGCTTCCCGTTAGACATTGTTCGCCTTTCCGATTAGCTCTTAACTATCCTGAGAAAAGTATTAGGCTAACACAGATTTAGCGTGCGCGTGAGTTCAATCTGGCAAGAGGTCTCTAAGCCATTAAATCATTGCGAAAATGGAGCCGGCGAATTGGATTGAACGGACGAACTGCGGTTCACAAATCCGGATTCATGCTGAAATGCACAGCATTCCGAATAGGTTCCACTCGCTGTGTATTGGCCGCTAGAAGTGGTTTTCACCGTTCTTGATTGAATGTGATGGGTTTACGCCTTTTGGAGAAGGTGCGGCGCAACATTAGTACAAGGCTAAGGCTCAATACCTAGCTCCTATCAGAGGTGGGGCTCAAGTCCTTGTTCTTAATGGTGAGCCGGCTGGGACTTGAACCCAGGGCCCTCGCCTTAAAAGTTCGAACGAACGGTTTTTGATAAGTGCTCGCTATCGCAACGGTTTCCCCTCTATTCGCTGTAATATTAAGAGGTTACCGCATTCCACCAATTCTATACGTTCCCGTGGCTTCCCTTCCATTCCTGCATGGTTTTGTCACAAAATTCACCACAGTAGTAGCACGTATACAGGTTGAGAGAGTGGGCTCCTGATTGTGGTGTCTCGCCTCGAGTGGAGGGCTTCTGTGGCGTTGTCGACTGAGCTATCTCCTTTCAGGGACTTTTTAGACGCTGCTTACCAGGTTCGGATTAAGACACGGGCCGCAGCGGCCTAGTGGCCTCTCTAGAACCAAGTGTAGCGATCCAATGAGCACCGCTGCCATGAGGCAGCTGCAGTTGAGATACGAGACAAGGAATCGTCGCTCACTAAACATGCGGGAGCACTACGAACCTTGCCCCTACCATGCTCAGCCCACCTTCCAGAGTCTCTGTCATTAGGGAAGACCGTTCCCATTGTAGAGAGCCAACGGGGAGGCGGACAAAGGTAACCTTCTTCATGGCCGTAGCTATCCGGCACCTTCATATTTACTCACAAAACAGCCCGTAACGAGCCCTGCCTTCAAGTTACTGACCGCATCCGCCGATACCTTCGTGAAGGGGGCCATTGAAGGAGGTAGCTATGCCGGGGTGCGCCTTGAGGTCTGCCTATCTGAACTCCACGACAGTGGGGCGGTTGCTTCTAACAGCTGCCCTGCTCATTGTGTGGGAGCTCCCATCACGGGGAGCAACCTCCAGCGAAGAGCCTGCCCCAACCCAAACAGATTCCACCTTGGATCTCCCCTTGGAGCTTCCCTCACCTGACGGCGCGTCAGCCGAACAGGCTTCATCCGAGATCTTTCTCAGCGAAAGCACGTTGTTCGACGAAATCCCTACCGTCTATGGAGCAGCCAAATATGACCAGAAGGTCCACGAAGCACCAGCGGCGGTCACGATCATCACCGCGGACCAGATCAAAAAGTACGGCTATCGGACCTTTGCACAGATCCTCGACAGCGTGCCCGGACTCTTCACCACTACTGATCGGAACTACGGGTACTTGGGGATCAGAGGTTTCAACCGTCCTGGCGACTACAACACCCGTGTCCTCATTTTGATCGACAACCATCGTCTGAACGATGCGGTGTATGATCAGGGAGCAATCGGGACTGAGGCGCCGATCGACGTGGATGTGATCGATCGAGTGGAAATCATCAAAGGTCCCGCGTCGTCTCTCTATGGGACGAACGCCTTTTTCGGCGTCATCAATGTCATCACGAAGCGTGGCCGAGACCTCAAGGGCGTTGAGGCATCCGGAGAAGCCTCCAGTTTTAATACCTACCTCGGTCGCCTCTCCTACGGCAACAAATTCTCCAACGGCCTAGAAGTGCTCCTCTCCGGATCTTACTCCGGTAGCGAGGGGCACCGGGAGCTGGTTTACCCGGAGTTTTCTTCCACGAATAATGGGGTCGCCAAGGATGCCGACAAAGACAATTTCTACTACTACACCGGGAAACTCACGTATGGGGACTTCACGCTGACGGGGGGCTATAAGTGGCGGAAGAAGCAGGTGCCGACCGCGGCGTTTGGAACTGTCTTCAACGACAATCGCTTCAACACTGTCGATGAACGGACCTATGTGGACTTCAGTTATCAACATGAATTTGCGAATCAACTTAATCTGAAGGCCCGGTTGTATTATGACCGCTACTACTATCGAGGCCAGTACCCGTATGATTATGCTAGCATCGGCATTCCTCCATTTACCCTCAACCAAGATGTCACACAGACTGACTGGTGGGGCGCTGAACTGACGGCCACCAAACGACTGTTCGACCGTCACAAAATCACAGCCGGAACCGAGTATCGTGACCAATTCCGGCAGTATCAAGCCAACCGAGACGTCGAGCCCCCAGCGACCTACCTCGAGGACAGGCGAGATTCCAGTTTCATCGCCGGCTACCTGCAAGACGAATGGGCCATCACGGATCATTTGACCTTGAACGCCGGTTTTCGACATGACCACTACAGCACGTTTGGCGGCACGACCAATCCCCGCGCAGGCCTCATCTCCACCTGGGGCAAGACGACGGTGAAAGTGCTGTATGGACAGGCCTTCCGCGCCCCCAATGCGTATGAGCAGTTTTATGTGAGCTCGGTAGATTATAAGACAAACCCCAACCTTCAGCCCGAGAAGATCACGACGTATGAACTGATTCTCGAACAGTACCTGGGCAACCACATCCGCCTCCTCGGTAGTCTCTACCAGTACAACATTTCCAGATTAATCACTCAGACCGTTGATCCCGCTGATGGCTTGATCGTTTTCAAGAACCTAGGAGACACCACCGCCCGGGGCGTGGAATTGACGATGGAAGGCAAATGGCCGACGGGATTGGAAGGCAGAGTAAGCTACGCCTTGCAAAATTCTCATATTGAACCGAGTGAGCAGAACCTCACGAATTCTCCACAGCACCTGGTGAAAGCCAACCTGATCGTGCCGATCATTGAGGACAAACTCTTCGGGGCATTCGAAGGGCGCTATACCAGTTCGCGGCTGACACTGGCAGGAAACAATGCCAGCCCTTTCTACATCCTGAACCTGTCACTGTTCAGCCAGCGGATCGTGAAAGGATGGGAACTGTCCGCCCACATCAATAATCTGACGAACCAGAAATACGGATACCCCGGTTCCGCTGAACACCTGCAGGACGTCATTAACCAAGATGGCCGAACCTTTTGGGCAAAGCTGAAATATCGCTTCTGAATAGGATTCGATCACGGTGCGATACCTCCATACTGGAGCGGCGATTGCATGCTGGTTTGCGATTGGAATACTGATCTGGGCAAGCCAGCGGCCGATGCTTGCCGAGGCTGTCTCGCCAAAGGTGGTGATTCTCGTCAGTCAGGACTCGCCTCCGTATGCTGAAGTTGTCAATGGATTTCGTGCTTCCATGGCCGCTGGCGGAGTTCGGGAGGGTATCGAAGTCTATAGTTTACGAGGAAATAGCGGGAATGTTTCTAATGTATTGCGCCAGTTCAAGGGAGAGCATCCGGCGATGTTCCTGACCGTCGGTTCATTAGCGACGCAGGCTGTCCTTACGGAACAGGGGGAGGTACCAGTTGTCGCCAGTCTCACTCCACACCTTGAAAAGCTCAGGATAAAGGGAAATCTCACGGGGGTTGGTTTCGAGTTTTCACTTGAAGAGCAATTTGAGGCGATGCGACGGATGTTGCCTGAACTGTCGACCGTCGGTGTGCTGTATAGTCCGAAAGAGAACCAGGAGACCGTCGACACGGCGTCGAAGCTTGCCAGAAAGATTGGCGTGCAACTCATAGCGAAACCCATAGAGACACCTCGCGAACTTCCTGATGTGCTGGAGAGCTTGGCGAATAATATCGATCTTCTCTGGGGTATTACCGATCAGGTGGTAGTATCACCCCAAACGGCCGAGCCTATCTTGCTGTTTTCGTTTCGGAACAAGATTCCGTTTGCCGGGCTGTCGGCTCCCTGGGTCAAAGCCGGCTCCCTATATGCGTTGGACCGAGACTATGGCGACATCGGAGCGCAATGCGCAGAAATAGCCCTTCGGGTCCTCAACAAGACGGCCCCTCACACGATTCAGGTGGTGCCACCGAGAAAAATGCTTCTCTCGATCAATCTCAAAACCGCTCGTGCCATGAAGATCGAACTGCCTCAGCCGGTCATAGACGCAGCGACCCAAGTACTTCAATGAAGGACCTGTTATGAAAACAAGCCTGACCGCGAAGTTTAATCTCCTGACGATCGGCATCATCCTGATCACGGCAGTCAGCATCGGTTCGCTGGTGATGTATCGTGAGGTGGCGACGACTCGGGACGAATTGGTCCACCGTGCTTTGATTACCGCGGGTATGTTGGCGCAGGCCAGTGAATACGGAGTCTACACGGAGAATGTCGAGACCCTTAGGAAAATCGTGGCCAGTGCGCAGATGGATCCCGATTTCGCCTACCTGGTGGTGCGCAACGCCGGCAACCAGCCATTGATTCAAGAGGGCAAGGATCAAGTTGCAAGCACTATGTCGGCAAGCGCGCCACAATCGAAGGGTGCTTCGTTCTCAGAGGTCATCGATCGTCAGAGCGGGCAACGGTATATTGATATCCGCGTCGCCATCGTGTCCCAGCCGAGCACTGCCCTATTTGCCGATGCGTCTTTTCCACAGGGTCAGGAAGAGACGATCGGAGAGTTGCAGCTTGGACTCAGTGAAGAGCGAATGAGGACAGAACTCTATGGGTATCTGCTCTGGATTGGATCGGTGACAGTCGCCGTCGTAGTGGTCGGTATCGTGGTGACCGTACTCCTGATCCGACGCATCATTCAGCCAATACAAGGCCTCGTTCACGCGACCAAACGGATTGCTGGAGGAGATTTACAGCAATCGGTGGCCGTGACAGGCAGCGATGAAATCGGAACCTTAGCCGAGTCGTTCAATACGATGACCCAACACTTGGCGACCTCTCAGGCGGAAGTGCAGGGGTATCAGCGCACTTTGGAAGCGAAGGTCGAAGAGCGAACGAAAGAACTTGAACAGAAAACGCATGAGGCGGTCGAGTTGGCTCAAAAGGCCCAGGCAGCAAGTCAGGCGAAGACGGAATTCTTGGCCAACATGAGCCATGAGATTCGGACTCCGCTGAACGGCATCATGGGCATGACACAGTTGTTACGGCTGACCCCGTTAACGGAAAAGCAGCAGCGGTTTGTCGATATTGCAGATCGGTCCTCTGTGAACTTGCTGGATGTTGTGAACGATATTCTGGACTTTTCGAAGATTGAAGCAAACAAGTTGCGACTTGAGAGCAGTGATTTCGATTTGCAGCAGTTAATGGACGAAGTGATGGATCTGTTTGCGCACCGAGTGGAGTCGAAGCAGATCGAGTTGGCCGCGAAGATTCACGACGATGTGCCGACATGTTTGCGTGGGGACGCCACACGAGTGCGGCAAATTCTTGTGAACCTGTTGGGAAATGCCGTCAAGTTCACAGAACGGGGAGAGATCGTGGTATCGGTTTCTCGAGTTGAGGAGCAGGCCGACCAGGTCACGCTTCGCCTGGAGGTGCGGGATACGGGAATCGGGATTGCTCCTGCTGTGCACGAGAAAATCTTCGAAGCCTTTTCGCAGGCCGATGGGTCGACAACCAGAAAATTCGGAGGGACGGGTCTTGGATTAACTATCGTCAAGCAGCTGGTGCACCTCATGAACGGAACGATCGGCCTTGAAAGTTCTCTAGGAATGGGGTCGACGTTTTGGTTGCAGATTCCCTTCAATCGGCCGCTCAATCTGGCGTCGAGGCGCTGGGAAGCGTGCGAAGCCTTCCGTAAGATGCGAGTCCTTGTGGTCGACGATAATGCGACCAATCGCCATATCCTTGAACAGTACCTGAACGCATGGGGAATAGCCCATAAGACCGTCTCGTCGGGCCAAATGGCATTGGAAATTCTCCGGAGCACACCGCGTCATGAGGTGATGTACGACCTTGCGATCATCGACGGCCAAATGCCTGAGATGGACGGGTTTGAATTGGCACGAACGATACGAGCAGACCGACGTCTGGCGATGATGAAAATCCTTATGCTCACGTCCATGGGGCAAGATGAACGGTTGCTCGCCTCGGAACAGGCCGGTGAGCTGGATGGGTCGGTTGCGAAGCCTGTTCGGCAATCACATCTGTATAACCGCCTTATCGCGCTCACCGGGCCGGGACAGGGACGGTCGGTTCCGTCTAAGGCTGTGCCCGTTGATCCAGTTCATCGAGACCCGGAGAAAGAGGTGTTCATCTTGGTGGCCGAGGATAACCCGGTGAATCGAGAGGCTGCCGCGGAGATGCTCGAGATCGAAGGATATCAGGTCCATACCGCCTGCAACGGGCGCGAGGCTGTTGATGCCATAGGTGCCCGCACGTTCGATCTCGTGTTTATGGATTGTCAGATGCCGGTGATGGATGGGTTTACGGCTACGGCTGCCATCCGTACCCGGGAAAGAGATCTCGGGCTTCCACGAGTCCCTATCGTGGCATTGACCGCCCATGCCATTGCGGGAGACCGGGAGCGGTGTCTTGCTCATGACATGGATGACTATCTAAGCAAACCATTCAGACAGCCGCAACTTCTTGCTGTTGTGAGGCGATGGGTGTCAGAAGGTCGATCTGTTGCCGGGTCCACCCCTGAAGTCACTGACTCGGATGCCTCAGCTGTTGCCGTCGTGGACGAGTCTGTCGAATGTCTCGACGAAGGGATATTACAGGACTTGCGCGCCCTTCGCCGTCCAGGAAGGAGAGATCCCTATGTCGGGATGCTGACGCGATACCTGACCTCGTCCAGCGAATATCTTGCCACCATAGTGCAGAATATGGCAGCTCAAGACGCCGCAGGGTTAGCGCAAACGACTCACTCGTTCAAGTCGAGCAGTGCAATGGTTGGTGCAATGACTTTGGCTGAACACGTGAAAAAACTTGAAGCCATTGCTCGTTCAGGGAATTTAGCGGTCGCGCAAACGGCATTTGCTCAGGTGGAGCAGGAATATCACCGTGTTCGGCGAACAATCGAGGGTCTGTTGGCAAAGGAGGCTGCCTAAGTCGTTTTAGGGGTGTGACCTGTGAGAAGTTCTCGAGGGAGTGGAGATCCTAACATGCGAAAAGTAGAGGAGACGACTTCAGCACTCGTCTTGGTCGTCGATGATGAAGCGCTAGCCAGAATATTCGTGCGTGAGGCGCTGGAACAAGCAGGGTTCGAGATCTGCGAAGCGTCGAACGGTATGCAGGCGTTGGAGCAGTTTACCGTTCGGCGTCCTGATCTGATCATCACGGACGTCACAATGCCCGTGATGGATGGATTTTCTACCTGTACGAAATTGCGTGAATCGCCGGAAGGGAGTCGTGTGCCGATCTTGATCATGACCGCGATGGATGATGCCGACTCGATCGCCCGTGCGTTCAAGCACGGCGCCACAGATTTCATCCCTAAGCCGATGAAAGCAGCGATCTTGGAGCATCGAGTCCGGTACATGTTGCGTGGAAGCATCACGCTCAACGCGCTCCTGCGCAGCGAAGCCCGGCTTGCGCTGGCACAGCGTATTGCGAAGATCGGTAACTGGGAATGGCATCCTGCCACGGACCGCTTTACGGCGTCGCCAGAACTCTGTCGGTTAATGGGGATTCGGCTCCAAGATTTTAGAGGAACGAAAGAGGCCTTCCTCAAAATGGTCCATGAAGAGGACCGCGATCGTGTCGACCACGCGTTACAGTCGATTCTTGAGGAGCGGACGCCGTGTGATATCGATCATCGGATCGTCCTGCCAAACGGGGGTGAGTTTACCGTGAATTTGCAGGCCGAGGCGGTGTTCGATGATCAGCTGAAGTCTTTGACGGTTGTAGGAACGGCGAAGGACATCAGTGAACGAAAGCGCTCGGAACGGGAAATCCACCGGTTGGCCTATTATGACAGCCTGACTGGGCTGCCGAACCGTGTCTTGTTCAAAGATCGTGTCACGCAGGCACTGGCCCATGCACGTCGTTACCACACGACTTTGGCGATCTTGTTCCTCGACTTGGACCGATTCAAAGTCATCAACGACACGTTAGGCCATAACGTCGGCGATCTGCTCTTAAAACAGGTAGCGGACCGTTTGGCGGATTCTGTCCGGCATAGCGATTCAATTGGGCGGTCGATGGAGCAGGGCGAAACGCGGGAACTGGCCCGGTTGGGAGGGGATGAATTTACCGTCTTATTGACGAGCATTCGACAGGTTCAGGATGCGGGGACGGTCGCGCGTCGCATATTGGAGACGTTGGCCAAGTCGTTCGTGATTGATGGGCATGAGGTGTCAGTCACCGTGAGTGTGGGGATCGCAACCTTCCCCACTGACGGGGATACCGTGGACCAGTTGCTGAAGAGCTCAGATATTGCCATGTATCAGGCCAAAGAGCAGGGTCGGAACAACTTTCAGTTCTATTCGGCGACCATGAATGCGTTGGCTGCCGAGCGGCTCGACATAGAAAACGAGTTGCGGAAAGCGTTGGACCGTCATGAGCTGATCGTGTACTACCAGCCGCAGGTAGACATCCGGACCAACCAGATCGTGGGAGCGGAAGCGCTGGTCCGATGGCGGCACCCTCTACGCGGAATGTTGATGCCTGCCGTGTTTCTTCCTGTTGCGGTTGAGACAGGAATGATTCGAAAGCTGGACGAGGAAGTGTTGCTCATCGCCTGTCGGCAAAACAAAGCGTGGCAAGATGCCGGCTATGCCCCTATTCGGATGTCCGTGAATGTTTCCAATTCCTTCTTTCATGGAGCCTCGTTGGCGATCGCCGTTGCAAGGGGCTTGCAGGAAGCCCAGCTTGATCCAAGCTATCTCGAGTTGGAATTGACGGAATCAATCACTATGAGACATGTCGAGAGGTCCATCACGATGCTGCAAGAGCTTAGGGCGCTGGGGGTTCGGTTGTCGATCGATGATTTTGGGACCGGCTATTCGTCGCTGAGCCATCTGCAGCGGTTTCCCCTGAACATGCTCAAGATCGACCAATCCTTCGTTCGGAATGTGACACGCAACGAGGCCAATGCCTCAATTACTCGTGCGATCATCTCGCTTGCGCACAGCATGAATTTGTCCGTGCTGGCGGAAGGGGTGGAAACAGAAGAACAATTGGAGTTGCTTCGCCAACAAGAGTGCGATCAAGTTCAGGGCCATTTGTTTGGTCGGGCAATGCCTGGTGAAGAAATTGTGGAACTGCTCGTACGTGGCCCCGTTCCACCGCGAAAGAGACAGGCGGCATAGGGGTCTAGAAAAACGGTGGAGGAATTGCGGCCAATCATCGACATACAGCACGAGTAATCTCTGGTCTCCAAGGAGACCGTGCCAAACCGGGGTCTACTCGGGCTACTGATACTGATGGGCCCTTGTTCGGTTCATTAGTACCATTTCCGGATACCAATGAAGGACGTCATCGTGTGATACGTTACCTCAGCACCTTACGCGTATACGTCAACAGGATAGATGCAGACCCTGCAGCGGAGCGAACGCAAACGCCATCCCCGTGGTGCATAGGAAGTAGTGCCGAATTCTTGCGCTATGGAACCTAAGATCAACAGTGGGCTGGGCAAAACACATTGTCGGCATTGTCTTCAAAGCGGATCCAACCTTAGGAATTGATTGCACCCAGATTAAGGATTCATCAGGGTTTCGGCGCGCCACGGTAGGAGAGCACCCCCGATAAGAGCGTGGTTTCCCCAGACCTTATACGAAGTCAACTAGATCCATTCGGCCCTGGGCCGAAATATTCTTGGCCTCAACTTCGAAACGTCCTGTTCGTTACTGCATTTTCCTTCCAACTCGTCCTCGTTGGTATCGCCCCACTCTGAAATACCTCCAATTCATGACGTGCTGATCCTTGCGTCTGGCGCAGTGATTCGGGTACTGCTCCTTCATCTTGCGAAGTATTTATGACGAAGGAGCCGAGAGTAACCGTGTAACCCATCACCATCGCCGCTCAACACTAGAGTCCCTTCCCTGTCCTCTGCTGACCCCTGGTGACCCCTCGCGGGTACTTTCATGAATTCGGTCGGCATCCGTATGGTTGAGACCATGCTGAGTCGGCGCGACACGAGGAGACGCATGCACGCACCGTGGCTGACCATTCATGAACTGGCCAAGGCCCTCAAAGTGAGCATCAAGACCGTGCGCCGGGCCTATCTCCGTGGGGAAATCCCTGTGGAGCGCATCTTCCGATTCGTCCGCTTCGACCTCGAACAGGTCAAGGAGGCAATGAGGCGGAATGCCCAAGCTGACCTCGACCAGGTCCGCCAGGCGATCCAACGGAACGGGCATGGATCACTGGGAATTGTCGATGCCAAGGAGGGAGCGACCCCCCGCGCGACCGGCGGCGCCAGCCGACGGCGCGACGGGGTGCCCAGCCCCCGATTAGTCAAACGGGGGCGCAAATTCCAACCCAGTACCCGGAGGTCTGTATGAGTAGCTGGTCCATGTCAATCGGATGGCTTCGGTTTACCGTTCCCTGTTCCACGGTAGAGATCCTCAAGCGAGTACTCGGTGAGGGGGACTGGATCCGAGATGAGAAGGGCTATGAAGGCTACCGGGAGGTCTGGATCTGCCGGGGCAATGATAGTGGCTATGGTCGGATCGCCACAGGCGCCAAACGAGCGCCCAGAGAATTCCATGTCGATCTCTCCCAAGAGCTGATCAGTCATTGGACGTACGAGAAGTTTCATCAGCTGGCGGAATGGGTTCTGGATCAGAAGGGACACTTCGGCCGGATCGATGTCGCGCTCGATGATCGCCTGGGCGTGATCGATGTGGACGGGGTTTATGAGGCCGTGGCCAAAGGCCACTGTGTCTCACATTTCCGGCAGTGCCGGATCATCGGTGGACTGGATGTCCCCACGGGGGCTGACCGAGGAAAGACGCTCGCGCTCGGGTCCCGCCAATCGGAGAGCTATCTCCGGATCTACGACAAGGCCGCAGAACAACGGGCCAAAGAGAAGCCGGTCGAGGGCCCCTGGATGCGCTGGGAGATGGAATGGAAGCGCGAACGGGCCCAGGCGGTGGGCTTGGCCTTATCCACATTGGATCAGGACTCCTTCCAACGCTACATCGTCGGGGTGTTCCGCACCGCCGTGGACTTTCGGGACTGTACCAGAGCGGATGACCCCAAAGATCGCTACTACGCGCCGATCCTCCCCTGGTGGAAAATCCTCACGGAGGGGATGGCCCGGGCCAAGCTCGCGATTGTCCAGGCGGTCAAGACGATCGAGCAGGTCAAACGCTGGGCCGAGAAGAGCTTAGCCCCCACATTGAGTTTGCTTTGTGCCCATCCCGAAGCCGGGGAACGCTGGTTGGTCCGCACGATCGTCGATGGCGTCGATCGCTGGCGGAGCAAACACCTGGCGCTCTTACAGCACGGTCGGGATCTCGAAAAAACGAAACGCCGGCTGCACTGGTGGAATCCCCGAGACGGATTCTCAGCGGCCTATGGCAGCGGGATGGCCTAACCAGCACCGCGCGCACACAAGTCCTGAATGAGGACTCAGACTGACACGATTACGGAGGACGTCATGAAACAGACTTCGAGCCAGACGGTGAAACTCCTGAATGAGGAACGAGCCCTCCTGATGAGCCTCGCGGCGAAACGAGACGCCAGTTATTCCGACGTGCTGCGGCTGGGACTCTATCAGCTCGCCACACTCGACGGACTCCATGCGCAAATGACACAGGCGGTGTGGGCGCGCATCGAGCATGTGCTGGAGGTCGAAGCCGTGTGGGAGGGCGTTCGCGTGAATGATCGTGCCGCAGCCCACCACTCAGCCGACGCGTCAACTCATACAGTAGTTCAGACAGGAGGCATCTGATGGCGACACCTCCATCGAATCCCATGCGGACACGAGCCAGCGCTCGAACCACGCAGACGAAACCGTCCGGGGTGGACGGTGAGCGCCGGGTCCTCTGCCGTCGGTGTCACAGCGGGGTGCTCTCGCTGTTTATGTGTGGCCCACGACTGCGTGGCCGTTGTCAGGATTGCGGCACCGTGTGGGTCTACTTATGGTCCTGCAGCAAGCAGGGCTGGTTTCCATGGTCCAACTCATAATTCACATTCATTAACCAGGAGGCATGACATGTCAAAGTTTGTCGCAACGTGCGTGGTGATGGGCGTCAAGGCGAGACCGAGTCAGGACGGCACACGGACCTTCCGGAATGCCGTGCTCTATTTCGAGGAGGATACGACCACCTTGGAAGCGAACATCTCTGAGGACCACGAGGCCCTCTATAAGCAGATGGAAGCCAACAAGATGAAACTGGCCCAGGTCACGGTGAATCTTCGAGAGTTCAAGGGCCAACGGTTCATCGACGTGACGGGCTATCAGCCAATCACTCACGGAGCGGCAGCTGGTTCGCACGGGAAGTAAGGAGACAGCTGGAGTCTCATGGTCTTCACCGATCTGACGTTGGAGCAACAACTCTCATGGACGATGTTTTATCTCGCGTGTTTTCTCACCGGCCTGCTGTCCGGGCGGCTCTAAGCCTCAGTACGTACAGTCTCTTTCTGTACGTCCTGGCCGTCATGCTGTGCTGGGCGCCGGCAACTGCGTTGGCGGGCTCCTATGCGCGGATCGCCACACCGGCCGCCCAGGCGGTGACGCTGGCGGCACAGCGGGGGGCGATCAGTACGGCGCTCGGTAGTGCGATTGCCCAGGCGAGCGGCACGAGTGTCGCGGTGCGGCTGGTCACGGCCGGGGCCGGAGGCTGGCCGGTCTTGGGCGTGCTCGCGGGGTTGACGCTGCTGTCCGTGGCGCTCAATAACGGGCAAGTGGCCGAGATCAAGAACGCCACAGCTGGGCCGAGTGGGGTGTCGGTGGATGGGGTGGTCGTCCCGCAGGGCACGTTGCATCAGTGTCCCGGCCATCCGGATTGTGACGCCAGTGCCGCGCAAGGGATTGCCATCCCCACCACCTATTGTTTGACGGGTCCGCCCTATCCGCAAGTGCCGGCGGGGTGGCAAGGCTGGTTTCTCAAGCCGTCGGGCTGTTGGGCCTATCCTGAGCCGGGATCGTCGCCTGGCGTCCTCGTGCCAGGGCTGCCCGCCACGCCGCAACAGGTGACGGACTATCTCAATAACCTTCCAAGCAGCGATCCAAATTCCATCGACAGTAACGTCACGCCCGTCGGGTCGGGGAATACGGCACCAGGAGCCGATTCCGTTACCACGATCCCCATTGATGCGACGGACTTGGCGACCCAGGTGGTGCCCGCCTCACAGGTGACCCCCGATGATGTCGTGGTCAACCCAGATGCGACCCCACCGTCGGGGACTCAAACGACCTCCAGCACCAGCCAACAGACGACGACTACGACGACCACCACCACGAATCCGGATGGCTCGACGACCACCCAAGATGACAGCACCACGACGGTGCAATGTTCGACGGGGGAGCATGATCTCCGGTCCTTTGGGTCGATTCTCGAGCAACATCTCACGACGTGGAGAGGATCTGGGATTGCGGGACAACTCGCCCTGCTCCAATCCCTCACGTGGCCGTCGGATCTTCCGACGATCGCATTGAATTCGTCGTTGTTCGGGAACTTCTCCGTCAACTTCAACGATTGGTCCGGGATGTTCCTGGCCCTTCGCGCGATTGTCATCGCCGGAGCCAGCTTCGCGGCCTATCGGATCATCTTTGTGGGGAATAGCTAAGTCATGACGGCCCTCTTGAACCTGATCTATTGCTTCTTGCTCGATATGATCCTCTCCTTTGCGGATGTCTGGAAGGGGGGTTGGGATTCGGTCCTCAGCGTGGCCGATCAGCTCTTGGCCTCCATCGGCACCGGCAGTCTCAGTGCGCCGGTCATTCCGATTCAATACACCTGGGTCTTGGGCGCAACCGGCATGAGTCAGGCCGTAGCAATTATTGCCTCGGCGATGTTGGTCCGGTTCACGTTGCAAGCGATTCCATTTGTCCGGTGGGGATCATGATCACGTTGCTCGAAGGCACCCCTGGGAGTGGGAAATCCTATTACGCCGTGGCGGACTATCTGCTCCCCTGGCTACGAGCGGGACGCCGGCTCTATGTCGCGGTCGATGGGTTCTATTTGGATCGGCTGGCGCTCTTTGAAGGACGGTCGCTTCCAGAACTCCAGCAGCAAGTCACGCTCTGGACGGACCGGCATGCGATTCCGTCGCTCCTGCTCTCGATTGAGCCCGGCTCGGCTGTGTGTTTGGACGAAGCTCAGACGATCTTCCGGGCGAAGGAGAAGGTCCACGCCGAGATTCTGCGCTGGCTCGAAACCCATCGCCATTATGGCGTGGATCTGCTCCTCATGGCCCAAGACTATCGGCAGCTGACCTCTGGGGTCACGAGGCTTGTCGAAAGCACGATCAAGTTCCGCCGCATGGAACGGTTCGGCATGCGCCGACGCTTTCAAGGCTTCGTGCGCGGGAATCCGGAAGAGACGGAGGTCATTCGCACCTTGATCGGACGCTATGAGCCCACGATCTACGCCTACTATTCGAGCTATGCCACGGGTGGCATCACGGAGGAACGGAGGATGAAGACAATTATGTCCAGTCCGCTGCTGATCATCGGACTCATTGGGCTGATGGGTGCGCTCAGCTTCATCGGGTGGGGGACCTGGTTCTCAGGGACGAAGCCCTCAGCTGTTCAGCTTCCGGCTCCACCGAGCGACGCAAAGCCCGTGTTTGTGCGACCAGCGGAGCACCACCCCACGATTGACAGCGTCGCTCCTCCATCAATGACCGATCCGAGTCGTGTGAGTCAGGAGCGATTGCGGATCGAAGGCGGCATCGTCATGAATGGCAAGGCCTACTGGGTTGATGCACAGGGTCGCATCTTGACCGCCAGCCAGATTGCCGCCTTGGTCGGCGCGCCGGTCACGGAACAGATCATCAATGGGGTTCCGTCTCTCGTGTCGGATCGGATTGTCTGGGGCGGTGAAGGCAGTCCCCCGGTGATGCCGCAGCTCCTGGCTCGGCAACCGCTCGATGAGGTGGCGGCCGAGTCGTCCCCACTGTTTCAACAGCAGGAAGAGAAGCCGGATGTGAAATGTATTGGCGTCGATAACCAGGAGCGAGAGTGCGATGGATCAAGCCGCGATTGATGCCGCTGTTTTCTGGGCAGCGGCTCTGTATCTCGGGGGCTTCACGGTCGGCATCATCGTTCGGGTGATGCTCGGTCCGTACTTATAGCCCGGAAAGGAGGTGAGGGGTATGAAGAAGTTCTGGCAAGGTCTCTCGATGGCCGTGCTCGGGATCCTGATCGGCGTGCAAACCGCGCTGGCGCAGGTGTTCCCGGTGGATACGGCCAGCACCACGACGATCTCCAACGTGAAGGCCGATATTGTGGCCTGGGGCGTCGTGTTCATCGGGGTGGCCCTCACGATCTACGCCTATAAGCGGGTCAAATCGCTGGTCCGCTAAGGCGTGGGCCGAGTGGCTCCTGCAACGCGTGGCAGGAGCTGCTCTGTGACACAGGAGCAGAAAGAAGAAGACAACGGCAGAGGACGAAAGACGAAGACACACAGAAACGAATGAGCAAAGAAGAAGGAGCAGCACATCATGGCCTGGGCCACCGTCGCATCGGATCTTCATCAATTGGGCAACACACTCTCGGCGGACATTATTGGCTGGGGGGCCGCCGTCATCGGCATCGCACTCACGGCCTCCGCCGTGCTCTGGGTGTTGCGGATTTTGAGGGCATAGACCACTTGGAATCTCGTGATCGTGGGTGGAGGCTTAGGCTCCAGGCCAGCCTTCATCGGCAAAGCTGAAATGACGTGCCTCCCCGAGGATGAGATGATCCAACAGCGTAATCCCCAACAAGTCACCAGCCCCCCGCAGTCGTTTGGTCAACAGTCGATCTTCCTGACTGGGCGTGGCGTCTCCCGAGGGATGGTTATGGCTGGCCAACCAGGCGGCCGCGTTCATCACGATCAAGGGCTTGAACACTTCTCGCGGATGGACGATCGAGAGTGTCAGCGTGCCGACCGAGACCACATTGATCCCGATGACCCGATGTTTGGCATCCAGCCCACAGACGAGGAAGTGCTCCCGATCCAACCCCTCAAAACAGGGTCGGAACAACTGGACGGCGGTGAACGAATCCCGAATTGGTTCAGCCGTCCCAGTTCCCTCCGTCTCACAGACGAGCGTCACCCGATACCGAGCTGCCCGATACGGCTCCGCTGTCCCGATGGATGCCGATGGCTGATTGACTGCTGCTGCGAGTCGCGCTGCTTTCTTCATCCGAATTCCTCCTTCCAAGATAGGCCCCACCCCGCACACAACCCAGGGGTGGGGCAGAAGGAGGAGGAGGGCACAGCGCGCTCGCAGCGGGCAGGCCTGAACGGATGGCAAGGTAGGACATGACACGAACAACGGGAAGGCCTGATCCGCTGCTCCCCGGCGCGGGCCCGCCCCCACTGGGGGCTCAGTCTTTGGTCCGTGCCGGCGGTGACACGGGCGCATGGTGGGGGCACGGGGGTGTCGCCAGACTCCTCCGATTAAAACAGAGGTTTATATGTTACTCACGGTGAAGGATCTCTCAACGTGGCTCAATGTGAAGCCGTCGACGCTCTACCTATGGGCTGCTCAGGGAAAGATCCCTTGTCGGAAGATCCATGGGGTGCTTCGATTCGAACCAGACGCCATTACCAGCTGGCTGCGTTCCTTCGATTCCATCTCGGCAAAAACAATTCCTCCGTTAATCCGTCACTCAAAGCGAGGCGCAGATCAGCTTATTGAAGCCGCCAAACGCGCCGTCTATACTCCTGACCGCGAGAAACCAGACAAAGACAGGGCCCAACAAGGAGGTAACTAATGGCTCTGTTTCGTCGAGGACGAGTCTGGTGGATGGGCTTTCCCTATCAAGGGAAGCAAATCAGGCGATCCACGGAAGTTACGGATAAGAAGCTGGCCGAAAAGATTTATCACAAAGTCATGGTCCAGATCGCGGAGGGAAAGTGGTATCAACCCGAAGCAGGGGCCGACAAGACGGTGAAGGACCTGTTGGAGCGATACCTCAGAGACCATTCGGCTCCAAATAGAGCACCGACCACCCATCGGGGTGATATTTCGCGAGCACAGCATCTCATTCGGGCCTTCGGGGATCTGACGTTGAAAGAAATGCGACCTTCTCTCTTAGCAGCACACAAGTCGAAGCGGCGAGCTGAGGGAGCCGCGGCCAAGACGATCAACAACGAACTGACGCTCTTAGGCCATGCGTTTCAGCTTGCGGTGAAGGAATGGGAATGGGTGGCAGAGAATCCGGTACAGAAGGTGTCAAAGGAGAAAGTGCGTAATCTGATCGAACGCTGGCTCACAGCCGAGGAAGAATCGCGCCTCTTGGCGGCGTCTCCTGTTTGGCTGCAAGAGATCATTATTTTTGCGCTGAATACGGGGCTTCGGCAGAGCGAAATCCTGAATCTCCAATGGTGCAATGTGGATCTGTTCAGGAGAACCATTACGCTGCTGGAACAAAAGAACGGAGGCAGGGACACGCTTCCAGTCAATGCGAAGACGCTTGAGGTGTTGAAAGCCCGGGCCAAAGTTCGATCACTGAAAACGGATTATGTCTTCTTCAACGGAGCTGGGAACCGGATGGATGCACGGGATCTTCTGCGTGTCTTCTATCCAGCGATGAGAAAGGCAGACGTGAAACGTTTTCGGTTTCATGATCTGCGCCACACGTTTGCGACAAGACTTGTGCAAGCCGGCGCCGACATCTACACCGTGCAAAAACTTGGACGGTGGAAAACAATCTCGATGGTGATGCGCTATGCACATCATCATCCGGAGAGTTTACGCGCTGGTATTGAGATTCTTGATCGCCTTCCGGCAGGAATTAGCACAGTTTTAGCACAATCGGCCACTTCTGCTGTCCAGGAAGGTGAAAGAGAATCGGCGGTAAGCTGTTGAAAGAGAAGAGAAAGATTTGGTTGCGGGGAGAGGATTTGAACCTCTGACCTTTGGGTTATGAGCCCAACGAGCTACCAGGCTGCTCCACCCCGCGGATGGATGCTAACAAAGCGCTGAACAGCAAGTCAAGTTACGGTACGACCCGATTGCTTTCTCCTCACCACGATGCTAAAGCCAAGGCATGCGGATCGTCTTCATGGGTACCCCGGAATTTGCCGTGCCTTCATTGGAAGCATTGCTGAAGTCCGATGATCAGGTCGTGGGCATCGTCACACAGCCGGACAGGCCTAAGGGGCGTGGGCAACAGCTGACTCCCTCGCCGGTCAAGCTCATCGCGCAGCGCGAAGGCATTCAAATCCTCCAACCGGTGAAGATGAAGGCGCCGGAGTTTCTTGAGCCGTTGACTGCATGGAAGCCTGATCTCATTGCGGTAACGGCTTTTGGACGTATTCTGCATCCGGGTATCTTGTCTTTACCGCCCAGAGGCTGTGTGAACGTGCATGGCTCGCTGTTGCCGAAGTATCGGGGTGCAGCTCCGGTCCAATGGGCCGTTATCAATGGCGAAACAGAAACCGGCATCACGACGATGCTGATGGACGAAGGCATGGATACCGGTCCCATGCTGCTCCAAGAGAGGCTCATGATTATGCACGACGATACGGCTGGGACGCTGGCGCCTCGTCTCGCGGAATTAGGTGGGCGGCTGCTTGTTGAGACGATTGCACAATTGAAAGCCGGGACGTTGACGTCGAAGAAACAAGACAATGCGCAGGCAACCATGGCCCCTCTCTTGAAAAAGGAAGACGGTCTGATTGATTGGACGATGAAAGCCCCAGCACTGGCTAATCGAGTGCGAGGACTTTCTCCATGGCCGGGGGCCTATACGTTTTCCGGTGAGGAACGTTGGAACATTTGGAAGGCGGTCTCGACCGGTGGGGCGACGACCGACAAGCCGGGAACGATCGTTGCGGTAGACAAGCAGTCCATCCTGGTCGCAACCGGTGAGGGCATGCTTGTGGTACGAGAAATCCAGACCGCGAATTCGAAACGCATGCCCGTCAGCCAGTTTCTCTCAGGGCATAAAGTCTCAGCCGGGATACAACTGGGTCTGCGGGATTTGTGATTCTGTCACCTCACACCCCTGAAACGGTCCACCTTCTTTCCTGCTAGATCTGACGAACTCCATCGAGGAACTTTTGTGTCGGAACCATCCCCACGATCCGTTGCACTGCGTATCCTTCTAGCAAGCCAACGGACAGATCGTCCTCTTGATGAACTAATCGACCAGCAAGCTACGTCGATAACCCAGTCTCGTGATCGCTCATTGGTGATGGAGTTGGTGTATGGAGTGTTGCGGCGGCAGGAACCGATTGATTGGCGACTCGACGCGGTGCTTTCCAAGCCCCTCCACAGGCTACCCGTCATCGTCCAGATGTTGCTTCGGCTCGGCGCGTATCAGGTGCTGTTTCTGGATCGAGTGCCGGATTCTGCGGCCGTGAATGAAACAGTCCAACTGGCGAAATCATCAGCACGGCAGCTTGGTCGTGATTGGAGTGGCTTGGTAAACGGGGTCCTACGCAATCTGATCCGTGCGCCGGTGCCATCCCTTCCCGATCCCGCGGCTCACCCAGCTGAATGGCTTTCACTGACATACGGTGTACCCCTGTGGTTGGTAGAGCGCTGGTTGGAGCGAATGGGGATGGAGCAGGCGGAATCGGCCTGCCGGGCAACCAGCACCGTTCCAGGTCTGACTGTGCGAGTGAATCGTTGTCGGCTGACGCGGGAAGAGTTTCTGAAGCGCCTACAAGAGGCTGGAATTCCTGCCCACCCGACAGCAGTGAGCCCTATAGGAGTTGTGGTGGAGAAAGGACAGGACGTCACCTCCTTGCTGGGGTTCACGGCAGGGGATTTTTATGTAGAAGATGAAGCGGCCCAACTCATTTCTCCCATTCTTGACGTGCAACCAAATGAACGAATCTTGGATGCCTGTGCAGCTCCAGGTGGTAAGGCGACCCATCTTGCGGAGCTCATGGGCGATCGCGGAATGATCGTCGCCGTTGATCAGAAGGCCTCTCGGTTGGACCTAGTGCGACAGAATTGTCTCAGGCTAGGGATCCGGAGCATTGTGCCGATGGTCGGAGATGTGTGCAAGCCTACCCAATGGTCGAGGCTGTTGGCCGAGGGTGCCGATCGATCAGATATCCCAGAATCCTTCGACCGGATTCTCGTCGATGCCCCCTGCAGCGGGCTGGGTGTGTTGCGTCGCCATCCTGAGGCAAAGGGGCGGAGATCTGATTCGTCATTTGTTCGGCATCAGAAACTTCAGGCACATATCCTCGAGTCTGTCGCACGTACCTTGCGACCAGGGGGGGTGCTGGTCTATAGTACGTGTTCCACGGAAACAGAAGAAACTGAAGAGGTTGTGAACCAGTTTTGCAAAACCGCTCCCGGATGGACGCGTGAATCTGTGGCCCCCTGGCTTCCGCCCGCTGCGCTTCAATTTGTAACAGCACAAGGGGCGCTCTCTACCATGTGCAATAATTTTGGAATGGATGGTTTTTACGCGGCTCGTTTACGGAAGGACGAGTGATGGCTCCTCCGATTTACATTGCGCCGTCGATCCTCTCCGCCGATTTTGCCAGATTGGCGGATGAAGTCGCCGCTGTGGAGCGGGCAGGCGCCGATATGTTGCATGTGGATGTCATGGACGGCCATTTCGTGCCGAATTTGACGGTGGGCCCTCCAATTGTAGAAAGTCTTAGAAAGGTCACCAAGCTGCCGTTGGACGTGCACTTGATGATCACCAACGCCGATGCGTTCATTCCGGAGTTTGCGGAAGCTGGCGCCGACTATCTGACGGTTCATGTCGAAGCTTGTCCGCACCTCCATCGGACGATTCAGTCGATTAAGGAACGCGGGGTCAAGGCCGGAGTCACACTCAATCCCGCCACACCCATCTCTTCTCTTCAGGAGATCTGGGGCGATGTCGACTTGGTGTTGATCATGTCCGTGAATCCAGGATTCGGCGGTCAAACATTTATTCCTTCCGTCCTCAAGAAAATCGTCGAGGCGCGAATCCAGCTGGATCGGCTCAACAGCCAGGCGCTGCTTGAAGTGGACGGCGGGGTGAAGGTCGATAACACGAAGGAGATCGTGGCGGCTGGTGCGACGACGCTCGTCGCAGGATCGGCGATCTTTTCACAACGCGACTATACGGCTACGATCGCTGCCATGCGAGCGGCTGCCCAAACAGTCGCTCAACCGACGCCTCGCGCAGCGGTCAATCGATAGGCTATTCAGGGTGGACATTTCTTCCGCAGTCATCGACAGCCTGCATCCCCTCGAGATAAAAGTTCTTACCACCTTAGGCGCGCACCAGCCGGAAACGGTCTTGGACAGCGAACAGTTGGCGTCCGCCGCCGAGTTGGAACCGTCTCAGTTCAGCATGGCGGTCGAGTGGCTGCTGGCCAAAGGCCTGATCACGATCCAGGCGGAAACCGTGACGCCCGTCGTGTCACTGACGAAAATCGGTGAGGAGTACCACCAGGGTGCAGCTCCCATCGAACGCGTGTTTGGTGCCGCTCGTGACGCAGCTGGGACGGGAAAACGACTGACTATCCCCGATCTTCAAACGCAAGATGGACTCGATCCATCCGATGTCAGTAAGGCGGTGGGGCGACTAAAGAAGGAAGGAGTGTTGCTGATCGTTCAGGGGGGATGCATCGAAACCACCGGACGGCCGAGCCCGACAGTGGAAGCCATTCGGCTGCTGTTACAACAGCTGCATGACTCCTCGTGCGAGCTGGCGGAGTTTTCGGAAGAGCAGCGACGCGTCATAGAGGACTACGCCGTCAAGAGGGGAAATGCCAAAGAGCCGTTCAGAGTGGACGAGCGGGTGACGCGCGCGTTCATGCTCTCTCCATCTGGAGCCAGCGCTGCTGAGCAGTTGATGAAACAGGGGGTCGCCGAAGAAGTCTCGCAGGTGACTCCGGAACTCTTGAAGGACGGAAGTTGGCGCCAGAAACGATTTCGAAAGTACACCATTAGCCTACGGCCGCCACGCGTTGGGACCGGGAAGAAGCATCCGTACCGAGAATTTCTGGATACCGTCAAAACAAAGCTCGTGAGCATGGGGTTCCAGGAAATGCGGGGGCCATTGGTTGAAACCGAGTTTTGGAATATGGACGCCCTGTTCATGCCGCAGTTTCATCCAGCGCGCGATATTCATGATGTGTATTTTGTGAAGCAGCCCACCCATGCCTCCGTCATTGATGAGTCGGTGTTGGCGCATGTCGCCCAGGTGCATCAGCACGGGGCTGCGACGGGATCCACAGGCTGGGGGTATTCGTTCGACATTCAGCGCGCCAAGCGACTGGTCTTGCGCAGTCAGGGAACAGCCGTCTCAGCCAGAACGTTGGCCTCCTCCCCGAGTATTCCAGGGAAGTATTTTTCGATCGCCCGATGTTTTCGTTACGATCAAGTCGATGCCACCCACGCGACAGATTTTTTCCAGGTGGAAGGCATCGTGCTTGGAGAAGACATCAACTTTAGAACGTTGCTGGGGCTTCTGAATCTCTTTGCGCGAGAGGTCGCACAAGCGAAAGAGGTGAAGTTCTTGCCCGCGTATTTTCCATTCACCGAACCCTCCGTCGAACTGCATGTGCGTCATCCCCGATTAGGGTGGATGGAACTCGGCGGGGCGGGACTCTTTCGGCCGGAAGTTACCTTGCCGCTTGGAGTCACCGTTCCGGTGATTGCCTGGGGACTTGGACTGGATCGGATGGCGATGGTGGCGCTGGGGATCCACGATATTCGGGAGCTCTTTACGGACAACCTGGAATTGATCCGCACCACCAAGGGATCCTTCTAACACACGTTATGCCCACGATCACCATTTACAAAGACGATTTTGAATCTCTCCTCAGCGGCGGGCCATCAGAACACAGGATGATGCCCATTGAGGAGCTGGAGACGTTGCTGATGCTCGTGAAGGGCGAGTTGAAGGGGTATACCCCTGAAACCGGAGAGTTACGAATCGAGCTGCAAGATAGCAATAGGCCTGATCTGTGGTGCTGCGAAGGGATCGCGCGACAAGTCCGCATCAAGCAACAGGGACAGCTCTCGCCCTATCCGTTTCTATCCGGAAAATCCAAATCCCGGATGCAGATCACAGTGAAACCAGGGATGGAGCAGGTTCGTCCCTATGTGGCTGCCTGTGCGGCCCGAGGATATCGAGTCACGACAGAAGGATTGGCGCAGCTGATTCAAGCACAGGAAAAATTGGCGGAGATCTTCGGTCACAAGCGCAAGACCGTTTCGATCGGCATTTATCAGCTATCCAAGATAAAGTTTCCTGTGACCTACGAGCTTGTGAAGCCGGATGAAGCACGGTTTACCCCGTTGGGTATGGAAACGGTCATGACCCTGGCGGAGATGCTCATGGTACATCCGAAGGGATTGGAGTACGGAGCGATCGTTTCGGGAGCCGGGTGGGTACCTCTACTCCGTGATGCAGCCGGTCAACCGCTGTCTTTCCCGCCGATCATCAATAGCAGGGAAGTCGGAGAAGTGCAGGTCGGGGACGATCAACTGTTCGTTGAGGTGACAGGCACTGATCTTTCTATGGTCGTCTTGACTCTGAATATTTTTGCATCCAATCTCGCCGACCGCGGGGCGATCATTGAACCGGTCGAAGTCCAGTATCCGATGGACACTTCGCTGGGGAAGCGAGTGAAAACGCCCCTGGATCTTGGCAAGTCCAAAGCCATTCGGATCGACACGATCGAACAAGCCCTTGGGCAAGAACTGGGGGCAAAGACCGTTGCGAGTGCCCTTGAAACGTATGGATACGATGTGAGGCCTGGAAAGGGATCCGTCAAGGTTAAACTGCCTCTCTATCGGCAAGATCTGATGCATACGATGGACGTGGTTGAAGATGTGGCCATGAGTCTTGGGTATGCCGAATTCACTCCGGTCATGCCGGCACAGTTTACCGTGGGTGGCTTATCCGACATCGAGCAAACCTCGGATCGGGCACGGGAATTGATGGTGGGCTTAGGGTTTCAGGAGATCATATCGAACATTCTTGGCTCGCCTGAGAGTTATTCCGGTCGAATGCGGCTGGATGAGACGGAATGGGGGTGCATGGTCGAGGTTGATAACGTCATGTCGTTGAGCTTCTCCTGTCTCAGGCAATGGATTTTGCCGTCTCTGTTGCGTGTGGAGGCGGCATCGAGTCGAGCATTCTACCCACACCGTCTCTTCGAAGCCGGCGATGTGGCGATTCCTGATGCCACGCATGAGTTGGGTTCCCGGACTGATACGGTCTTGGGGGCCATGATTGCCCATGCCGGAGCACATTTCTCAGAAATTCATTCTTGCCTCGATGTGTTGTTTTACTACCTTGGGAAAGAGTATAGCCTCGAGACGGTTCAGCATCCGTCTTTTCTCGAGGGCCGAGCCGGACAGATTGTCGTGGCGGGCCGACCCGTCGGCGTGATCGGAGAACTCCATCCCGAAGTCCTCGAACGTTGGCAGATCGCCATGCCGGTTGTTGCGTTCGATGTGAACCTGTCGCAGTTGCTTTCCTAAGTTAGTCACGGCGCATCACGTGAAACCGGTCTCTCTTTGCAAGTCGATCTCAAGAATGGCGTCTACCGAGTTGCGTGTGTCGCGTGCTGTCACGGGGTGATGGCTCACGGCATCCCAGTGGCAAATCCTTTTCAATTGGACCAAACAGCCTCTGCTAGGGCCTTCTTTTGTGCTTGCACGAATCTGACAACAGCGTAAAGTGTCGCCGTAGCAGAATTTAGTGATGCATGAACCAGCGGGCTCACAAAGTAGTTGATGATTGCATCACGACTCCAAATTCCATCAGCACTTGTGGCATGGATAAGCGGTCGCATTTGGGAGGCTTGGGTATGCGGAGATGCGAGATAAGATAACCGCACAGCTTGTAACACTTATGTTGCCGCTAACTGCGGGCAATGGGCAATCACTGTTATTTCCCAATGTCGGAGACCATGCCAAAAGTGAGAGCGTGTGATTGATAAAGGATTACTGTGGCGGGCTACGACCAGTTGCCTGCTGATCTTTGATTACTTTTTGTGTGTGACTGGTAACTTCAGTCTTTTTGGTGGATTGTTTTGGGTTGCCTCCCCGCCGTCGCGATGATTGTTTCGTCCTATGTGCCTTTGACCTTCAGAGGGAAAGAAGCCAGACCATTCTATGTGCTGCTATCTGTTATTGGGATCTTTTCGATCGTGCTCTATATCGCGAGCCCGTACACTGCAAACTTTGTCGCCACACGCATGGAAGCGCAAATCTTTTCCTTTATAGCCGATCCGTTCCAGAGTCAGGTGGAGATATCCAACGAGGAACGGCAGCTGATGGCAAGGCTTGCAAACGATAAATACAATATGAGACGCGACGCCTTTCTCCCGACATTTCGGAGGATGGACTATCTGCTTATGATGGAGAACGAAGAGAAATATCTGGTGATATTAAGAATGAGCTGGATTGGCACACCCATAATCTCGGTACGGCGAATAGATAGTTGAAATAGCAATCCCAGCGGCCATCTTACCTCCACCACACGCAATACGGTAACGGCGAGTATTGCCCGGCCGTAGGATGGCATGAATCGACTCACGCAGGAAGCGATCCCGCATGGGGCGGTGAACTACACCATTTATTAATTGTGTCGGATCTTTTATTGTCCATCAGGAAACCTCGAACCGAGTTGACCGCTACAGTGCCGAAAGCATCAATGCCTCAACAGAGGTCGGCGCTGGCTGCACGACGATCTCGTGTGTATGCATGTGTATGCATGGGGGAAAAGAGGCCGCCCTGCAGAGCTTAACCTGCCCTTCACCGGAATCCATGGGCGGGGAAGATGGGTAACCCTTTGGCGGAAGCTTAGGGCGATCCGTGATGAAATAAACTCGGGCGGGGGAATAATGGACTGTTATTCCCCCGCTCTCTGTTGGAAACAACCTGTGTGTGAGAACTTATGCCGTGGCTGGAACGTGCTGCTTGGCCAAGCCGACGAGTTGTGCGAATCCCTCGGCGTCTTTGATCGCCATGTCGGAGAGGACTTTGCGGTCCAACGCCACATTGGCCTTCTTCAGGGCGTTGATGAAACGTCCATAGCTCAGGCCCTGTGCTCGTACCGCCGCACTGATGCGCGCGATCCACAATTGGCGGAAGTCCCGCTTGCGATTCTTTCGACCGGTGTAGGCGTAGGTCAATCCCTTGTCTACGCTCTCCGTGGCAGATCGAAACAACCGACTCTTTGCCCCGTACTGACCTGATGCTAACTTTATCCGTTTCTTCCGTCGGGCTCTCGTTTTTGGTCCACCTTTTGCGCGAGGCATGGTTCATTACTCCTTTTGGGTCTCAAAATTCATAACACGAAACAATTCGTTGTCTACGCGTACGGCAGGAGCCGATTCAACGTCAAAACTACCGTTGGATCGACGACTGCGGTTCGACTCAAGCGGCGCTTCCGGTCGTGCCGCTTACTGGTCAGGATGTGCCGCTTGCCGGCTTTGCGGCGGACAATCTTGCCGCTTCCCGTTTTGGCAAATCGTTTGCTCGCCCCAGAATGCGTCTTCATCTTCATCGCACACTTCCTTTGGTTGATGGATATCCTCGAATCAGCCGTCAATGTTTGGGCGCCACGATCATGATTAAACTGCGTCCCTCCATGCGGGGAGCATACTCGATCGTGCCGGCCTGGGCCAACTGTTCAATCACCGCATTCATCACGGCGCGACCCATTTCCTGATTGGCCATTTCCCGCCCACGATAGGTGAGGGTGACCTTGGTCTTATTCCCTTCCTCCAAAAAGGCCTTCATCTGCCGAACTTTGATCTCAAGGTCATGTTTGTCCGTCCGTGGGCGAAGCTTGATCTCCTTCACCTGGGTGGACTTTTGATGACGTCGGCTCTGATGATCCTTTTTACTCAGCTCGTACTTGTACTTCCCGTAGTCCATAATCCGGCAGACCGGCGGGACGGACGTGGGAGCCACTTCCACTAAGTCATAGCCGTTTTCTTGAGCTTGACGAAACGCATCTGGAGTCGGGAGGATACCGAGTTGTTCTCCTTCCGGTCCGATCACACGAACTTCACGCACTCGGATCTCACGGTTGACGCGCAATTTGGGGACGATAGGCCACCTCTTTCTAGAGTGTGAGTTGAAGTTCTCGCTGGGGGTGTGTGGTCTCGGTTTGTAGGAGAGCCACCACTTGATCCAGCGTCATTGTTCCTAAGTTTGAGCCGCTTCGACCACGTACGGAAAGCGTCCCGTTTTCAACTTCGCGTTTCCCTGCGACCAACATGAAGGGGACTTTGGCTTTCTCCGCCTCCCGAATCTTGAACCCGATCTTTTCGTTCCGCAGGTCGGCTTCGGCACGGAAGGCTGCTGCTTTCAATCGCGTGGCAGCGGCAGCGACGTACTCTTCCTGCTGATCGGTAATATTCATCACCACCGCCTGGACCGGAGCGAGCCACGTCGGAAACGCGCCGCCATAATGCTCGATCAAAATTCCAAAGAAGCGCTCGATGGAGCCCATGAGGGCGCGATGGATCATGATCGGGCGATGGGCCTTTCCATCCTCTCCAATATAACTCAATTCAAACCGCTCCGGGTTGTTGAAGTCTACTTGAACTGTAGAGCATTGCCAGGAACGACCCAATGCATCCTTGATTTTGATATCGATCTTCGGGCCATAAAAGGCTCCTCCGCCAGGGTCGAGATGGAAGGCAATATTGCGACTTTTTAGTGCCGCTTCCAACGCGCTTGTCGCCAATGTCCAATGCTCATCGCCCCCCACCGATTCTTTAGGTCTGGTCGACAGGAACACTTCAAACTCTTGGAAGCCGAACGTCTGCAACACGAAAAACGTAAAGTCCAAAACCCGGCTGACCTCGGACTCCATCTGATCCGGACGACAGAACAGATGGGCATCATCCTGTGTGAATCCGCGTACCCGCATCAGTCCATGCAAGACGCCGGTCCGTTCGTAGCGATACACGGTTCCCAGTTCGCCGTAACGAATAGGGAGGTCTCGATAGCTTCGGAGATGAGACTGATAGATCATGATGTGGTAGGGACAATTCATCGGCTTGAGCTGGTACTCGCTCCCTTCCAGCTTCATCGCCGGAAACATATTCTCTCGGTAATAGTCGACATGCCCGCTGGTTTTCCACAGGTCGAGGCGAGCGGTATGGGGTGAATAGACCAAGTCGTACCCATCGCGAATATGCTGTTCCCGCCAGAAGTTTTCAATCAATAAACGCACGGCCGCGCCCTTGGGATGCCAGAGCACTAACCCTGGCCCAATTTCATCCTGAATGCTGATCAAGTCTAATTCTTTTCCCACTTTTCTGTGGTCGCGCCGCTTGATCTCCTCCAGCCTGGCAAGATAGGCATCCACCTCAGCCTTGGTCGGGAAGGAGGTCCCGTAGATACGTTGCAACATGGGGTTGCGTTCATCCCCACGCCAGTAGGCTCCGGCGGTATTGAGCAATTTAATTGCACCGACCGATCCGGTGGTGGGGAGGTGAGGCCCACGGCAGAGGTCAACGAAATCACCCTGAGAATAGGCAGTGATCGGTTCTCCATCGGGAAAACCTTGAATCAATTCAACCTTGTACTGCTCGCCTCTGGCCTGAAAAAAATCGATGGCCTCTTGTTTGGAAAATTCTCTGCGCGTGATTGTGAGATTCCGTGCGATGATCTCAGAGGCACGTGCCTCGATCTTTTCAAGGTCCTCAGGCGTAAAGGGGCGGTCGTACGCAAAGTCATAATAAAAACTATCTTCAAGCGCCGGACCGATCGTGAGCTGTGCAGTCGGAAATAGTTCCTTTACAGCTTGGGCCATGATATGGGTGCTGCTGTGACGATAGACCTCTCGCCCCTCGGCGCTATTAAACCGAAGTGGTTCGACGGTTGAACTGCTGGATAGAGGTCGTGACAGATCAACCACCGCTCCATCGACTTTGGCTGCCACGATATCTTGGTCGGCAAATCCCAGAGCGGACAGAGCAGCTTCTACCGTTTTCCCAACCGGCACATCTGCAGTTGGGCCGTCTTTGAGCGAGATCTTCATCGCCTTTATAGGACTAAGTCCATTGCACCAAAAACAGCAAAAGGCACCGCGCCTCCGAGAGGCAAACCAGTGCCTCGGATTCGATGGTAGGCGCGGACGGTCTTGAACCGTCGACCTCTACCGTGTCAAGGTAGCGCTCTCCCCCTGAGCTACGCGCCTATACGCAAGGGAGACATGCTAATATAGCCTCAGGGACACTGTCAAGAAAACGAAAGAGAAGACAGCGCTCCCTCAGGTGATCTGAAAGAGCGATGCTCCTTCCTTTTGTTGCAGACACTCTTGAAGTAGAAGACGACTACTTCACGGCAGAACGAAGTTCTTTCCCGGCTGAAAACTTGGGTACCTTCGCGGCCGGAATTCGGAGCGATTGGCCTGTTCTCGGATTTCTTCCCATCCGGGCTTTTCGCTTCGAGATCGTAAACGTGCCGAAATTGACAAGGGAGACTCGTTGCCCCTTCTTGAGGGAGGACGTCACCGCTCCGGTAAAGGCTTCAAGAGCAGTTCCCGCCGCGACCTTGGTGATTCCTGCCGAAGCGGCCATCTTCGCAATCAACTCTTCCTTGGTCATAATATCCCTCCTCCTTGAGTGTTGAGAGAAATGTGAACAGTGAGTTCAGAGGCACTTCGTGACACAAGAACCTACGCACTATGACCCGCCCTTAGTTTTGGTGAGTTTCAAGGGAATATGTAGGTCGACGATCTTTTTTCGCAGAGTATTTCGGTTCAGCCCAAGAAGTTCAGCCGCCCGTATTTGGTTGCCTCGCGTCTCCTTTAAGGCTGATGTGATGAGAGGGCGTTCGACGGCGGCAAGGAGGATCTGATGCAGATTTCTTGCCGATCCGTCCCTCATGCCTTTGACGAATTCTCCCATCTTGAGTTCCAAGTAGCTCTCTAACGAACCATCACCGGCCTTATTCGGATGGAGGTAGCTCGATGCATTCATCGCGTGGATCATCTTCAGTGTCTTTCTCAGGACAGCGCGCGAACCTTTGATGAACAACGTGCGAGAAGGGGCCAGATAGTGTTCAGGTTCGGTTGTCTGTTCTTGACCTCTGCGTGATTCCACGACCACGATGTCAAAGCTGGGTTTGGGCGATTCTTTCTGAAGGGTTGTCGTATCTCGAGCGACGGTAATTGATGCACCCTCAAAGATTTGCCTAACTTGTTTCTGGATCGTTGTATCCGCCGTAAGCAAAAGAATATTGTATACGGATGACGGCACTGACATGAAAGCACCACAGGAAGAAGAGATCGAATTGTTGCTTAGGGCGTACACGATGTCAATCGGAATTATGTATCTAGTCGGCTGTCAAACAGCTCCATTCGTCCACTACATGTGGGCGTACAACGTCGAGGAAACAAAGAGCAGTCCTGATGCGATCACGGCAAGTGTGATCGGCTGTTATGGCTCCAAGGAGGGTGAAGCTTTAGGAGGCAAATCAAGACAGCGCTAGCTAATCATCACCAGGCTTGACAGAGGGGATGAGAGGCGGGTATAGGTATTAACCTAATTCCTACCGGAATAATAAAGTATGAAAGTGTCGAAACGGGTCACCTATGGGATCATGGCAGCCGTTGATCTCGCGATCAATGCGACAGAATCTCCCATTCAGGCGAGAGCTATCGCGAAGCGCCAGGGGATTCCGATTCGTTTCCTTGAACAGGTTCTCCATGCGCTCAGACACGCGGATTTAGTTGAAAGCCACCGAGGGGCACAAGGCGGGTATCTTCTATCACGCGAATCATCACGTATCTCCATTGCGGACATACTTGAAGCTCTGGAGGGACCGCTCTTCCATCGTACCACTCTTCAACTGGGAACGCGCGATCGGCTTCCAACCAAGCCCGATCTGCTTCTCGGTGAGGTTTGGGAGCAAGTGCAACAAGCAGAACGGAAAGTACTCGAAGGCATTACGGTCGAACAGTTAGCGATACAACAACGGACGTTTGAGGCCCAACGAAACCCGATGTACCACATCTGACGAGAACGTTTCTTTTCTGAAGAGATAAGGAGTTAGCGATGAGCCAGGTCGAATCCACTACTATTCGGAAGATCGTGACCCATCCGATCCCGCCCGCCATCCAGGAGGAAATCGAAACGTTTGAAACCGAGGCACTCCGGACCTTGGCTGGTGAAATCTCGACTGATCTCTTCAAGCCGTTCCGCCTGCAGTACGGTATTTATGGTCAGCGGCAACCAGGGGTGCAGATGGTCCGGGTCAAGATTCCATTTGGCGGCATCACGGCAAATCAGCTTCGCTGCCTGGCGGAACTTGCCGATCGCTACGCGACCGGAGTCGGCCATGTCACGACGAGGCAAGACATTCAGATGCATTTCGTAGAGCTGCAGGATGTGCCGACCATTATGCGGGGATTGGCGGAAGTCGGCCTGACCACCAGGGAGGCTTGCGCCAACACCGTTCGGAATGTGACGGCCTGCCATCTAGCGGGCGTATGCCAAGGTGAAGTGTTCGACGTCACCCCTTACGCGAAAACGGTGGCCTATCATCTTCTGCGGAATCCTCTGAATCAAAGTTTGCCTCGGAAATTCAAGATCGCATTTTCTGGCTGTGCGCACGACTGCGCTCTGACGCCGATCCATGATATCGGGCTCTTAGCCGTGAAACGGGCCGACGGGGTGGTTGGTTTCCGCATGGTGGCGGGCGGGGGGTTAGGCTCAGCGCCACGAGTCGCACAACTTCTCCGGGAATTCACTCCGATGGAAGAACTGATCCCCAGCATCGAGGCCGTGATCAAGGTCTTCGATACCCTTGGGAACAGAAAGAATCGTAACAAGGCCCGCATGAAGTTCGTGATCGACAAGCTTGGGTTTGAAGAATTCAAGCGCCGATGGGAGGCTGCCTACGCAGCGATGGGTCATACTCTTCCCAAGAACGGGCCATTGACACTCCTGCCGCATCAGGACGAGCCGACACCACTCATCATGCCTACGCGGAACGCTGCAGCACATGGAAACGGCAACGGCAATGGTGCCCCCGCCATTGGTCGCGAAACGCCATATGAGATGTGGAAGAGGACCAATGTGGTGAAACAAAAACAGGAAGGCTATGTAACGGCCGCCATCAAGCTCTTCATGGGAGATATTACCGTTGAGCAGATGCTGTTTGTGGCGGATCTTGCCGAGCGCTATTCGAACGGCAATCTTCGTACCACCATCAACCAGAACATGGTGATCCGGTGGATTCCCGCTGATCAGGTTCCGCAGCTTTATGAGGATCTGGCCTCACAGGGGTTGGCAGATCCTGGTGCGGAACTGGTTGAGGATATTATCGCCTGCCCAGGCACCGATACCTGCGGCTTGGGTATCACTTCGTCAAAGGGTCTCGCGCGGGCCTTGGCCGAAGTCTTTCCCGCTGGGCGGGTGCCTGACGACCTGGCTGGGGTCGATGTCAAAATCAGCGGCTGCCATAACGCTTGCGCCCAACACCACATTTCCACGATTGGACTTCACGGCGTTGGAAAGCGCCTGGGCGAACATGTGGCGCCACACTACGAATTACATCTTGGGGGCTCAGTCAACGGAACCGCCAAGATTGGGCAGATGACGGTGAAGTTGCCTGCGAAAGCGGTTCCGGCGGCGATCTCCCATCTGATCGACGTGTACCGGCGCGATCGCCAACCAAACGAAAACTTACCGAAGTTCATCGCCAGAATGGGTAAGAGTAAGCTGAAAGATGAGTTGATTCCCTACACGATCGTGCCGTCGTTTGAAGAGGACTCGACGTTCTACTACGACTGGGAAGGCGAAGAAGAATTCATTCTTGAAGATCTCGGCCCCGGCGAATGTGCCGGCGGTGCGCTCGAGATGATTGAAAACGGCATTCTGGAGGCCGACCAAGAACTCTATCAAGCCAAGCTGTTAGTCGAGAAACATCAATATTCCGTGTCGGTCAACAAATCCTACCGAGCTGTATTGGCCGCGGCCAAAGCGTTACTGGTCACCGAAGGGTTGGAGCCGTCGACGGACTCCGAAACGTTTTTAGAGTTCGATAGCCGGATCGCTCATAAGGGAATAGTGCCACCTCTCTATCGTGACCTCAGCGCAAAAGTCGGCGATCTGGGCCCGAAGGAAACATCAGCCGAATCAGCTCGCGAGAAGATGGCGTTTGCCAAGGGATTTGTCGATGCCTGCCGGACGGCAACGGACCAGATGGGGAAGGAACTCAAACTCTCGGCGGTGAAGGAAGAACCACTTCCAGTCGCGTCTGCACCAGTTGAAACCAAACCGGCCGCTCCGGCTCCTACCGGTGCCCCAGTCTATGATCTGCGAGGTGTGGCCTGTCCGATGAACTATGTGAAGACGAAGTTGAAGCTGGAAATGATGGACGCGGGTGAGAAGCTGGAAGTCTGGTTGGACGCGGGCGAGCCGATCAAGAACGTGCCCATGAGCCTGAAGAATGACGGGCATAAGGTATTGATCCAGGAGGCGCTGGAACCGGAAGCGTCTCATTATCGGATCTTGGTCGAGAAGGTTGAATGAAAAAACGGATCAGGCTGTTTTTGCCTTTGGCTCTGCTATTTGAGGTTTGGAATCCAGTACTCTCAGTTGGCGGCGGCGTTAGTTCTGCTGTAGAAGTTGACCGGCTTGATCGTCATGCTTTTGGCAGCTACACACTGGTGCTCAGGTCATCGAAAGCCGACAGCGGCGGCCCCTTCGGAGATTGTGAAGTCGTAACAATTGATGGCGGATATAGTTTTTTGAGGTGGTTATTCGCGAGTCTACCTGATGCATTGAGTTGGAAAGGCCATCAGGCCGCTCTGGAGAAATTGCTTGCCGCAAGGCAGAGGCAGATTCCTGTGCGTTTCGGTGCGATGGGTGCTGGGTTGAGAAAAAGTTCTGAAGGCTCTGGATGTATATGGGAAAGTCGTGGTCTTGCGGTATTGCCAGAAACTGATGAAGAAGATGCGGTGTATTCGTTTTATGAATGGCCTTGATGACACGGATAGAGACTATGGCAGCCATTAAAGAGCTTAAATCCTGGGGCGATTCTTTTGAAACGAAGCAGCCTCAGGATGTAGTGGCTGCCGTCATTGAGCGCTATCGAGGAAAGATCGTGTTGGCCTGCAGCTTTGGGGCGGAGGATGTTGTGCTGGTCGACATGGTGCAACGTGTCGATCCATCAGTGCCGTTGTTCTATCTCGATACCGAGTTTTTGTTTCCTGAAACCTATGTCACGCGGGATCGAGTGATCGAACGGTATGGCCTCAAGCCGGCACAGGTCATCCAGATGAAATCACTGCTGACACCGCAAAAACAGACGGAAGAGTATGGCCATGCCTTGTGGTCACGGGAACCAGATCGCTGTTGCCAGCTGCGCAAGGTTGAGCCATTAACGAGGGTGTTGCGAGGATACGAGGCGTGGATCACAGGAATCAGACGCGACCAGGCACCGTCTCGCGCGAATGCCGGGATCGTGGAATGGGATCAGAAATTCGAGCTGGTGAAAATTAATCCGCTGGCCAGATGGAGTTGGAACGATG
>Ga0224500_10000221_pt1 | contig 41407 bp, 30 predicted proteins | sample SF_Oct11_sed_USG_FD_168126 | JGI IMG/M metagenome (GOLD analysis project Ga0224500, IMG submission 168126) | Sediment microbial communities from San Francisco Bay, California, United States - SF_Oct11_sed_USGS_4_1 | ecosystem: Environmental > Aquatic > Marine > Sediment | place: USA: California...
GCCGCGGGGGTTCCATGTATCTCGACCGACTCTTCAAGCTGATGGCGGAGAAGCAGGCCTCGGACCTGTTCATCTCCTGCGGGGCGCCCATCAACATCAAGGTCAACGGCGCCGTCCAGCCCGTCTCCACGCAGCCGATGGACGTCGAGACCGTGCGCCGCATCGCCTACGAGCTCATGAGCAAGGAGCAGGCGCGGGAGTTCGAGAACGAGATGGAGATGAACCTCTCGCACCTCGACCGCGCGGTGGGCAACTTCCGGATCAACATCTTTCGCCAGCGCGGCACGATCTCGCTGGTCATCCGCTTCGTCCGCAACCGCGTGCCGCCGTTCGAGCAGCTGCGCCTGCCCTCGGTGCTGCTCGACCTCGTGATGGAGAAGCGCGGGCTGATCCTCGTGGCCGGCGCCACCGGCTCGGGCAAGTCGACGAGCCTCGCGGCGATGATCGACCACCGCAACAACACGCGCTCGGGCCACATCCTGACCATCGAGGACCCGATCGAGTACCTGTTCGAGCACAAGCAGAGCCTCGTCAACCAGCGCGAGATCCACGTCGACACGCAGAGCTACCAGCTCGCGCTGCAGAACGCGCTGCGCGAGGCGCCCGACCTCATCATGATCGGCGAGATCCGCGACAAGGAGACGATGCAGTCGGCGCTGCTGCACACGCTGACCGGCCACCTCTGCCTGTCGACGATCCACGCCAACAACAGCTACCACGCGCTGTCGCGGATCATCAACCTGTTCCCCTACGACGCGCGCTCGGCGGTGCTCTCCGACCTGTCGATCGGGCTGCGCGCCATCGTGTCGCAGCGCCTGATCAAGAACCGCGACGGCGAGCTGCAGCCCGCCGTCGAGATCCTGCTCAACACCTCGCTCATCGCCGAGCTGATCAAGAGCGGCGAGTTCGCCCAGATCAAGGAAGCGATGGAGCAGTCGCTCTACCCGGGATCGCAGACCTTCGAGCAGGCGCTGTGCCGCATGTACATCGACGGCGCGCTGAGCTACGAAGAGGCGATGATCGCCTCCGATTCGCCGACGAACCTCGCCTGGCTCATCAACCAGAACAACCCGAACTCGCGCGTCGACTCGATGGAGTCCACGACCGACGGCAGGCGGACCAAGCGGCCCGAGGCCGACTTCGCGACGCTCGCGATCGACGCGGGGATGCTCGAGCGCGGCTAGGTGTCGACTGCCAAGACGCTGTTCCGGCCGAGCATGCGCCTGGTTCATCCGTCGTCCCCGCGCAGGCGGGGACCCAGCGTCTTGTACGCTCGCAGGTCGCCTCAAGAGGACGACACTGGGTCCCCGCCTGCGCGGGGACGACCACGGTTGTGTGCTTGCGACGCATGCAGGGCGGAAACTGCGTCTTGACACTTCGCAGCTGGGCCGAGCGCGGTTCGCCTCCCCGCGCACCCGGTCCCGGGCGGGCAGGCGCCCCGCAGGGCGCGATCTGCGCAGGCTTGGCGTACGGGTCGCAAGGCTAGCCCGCGCCACCCGCCCCTGTCCCGGGCGGGGCCGGTACCGCGAACGGGGCGCAGGCGGGCGCCGCCGGCTTTGTTACCATCGGCGACCATGCAAGACCGCGCGCAACCCACGCTCGCGCTCGCCTGCGAGCTCATCGCGCGGCGCTCCGTCACCCCCGACGACGACGGCTGCCAGTCGTTGATCGCGCAGCGCCTCGCCCCGCTCGGCTTTCGCGCCGAGCCGCTGGCGAGCAACGGCGTCGCCAACCTGTGGCTGCGGCGCGGCGAGGCCGGGCCGCTGGTGTGCTTCGCCGGCCACACCGACGTCGTGCCCCCCGGCCCGCTCGACGCCTGGCACGGCGACCCGTTCCGCCCCGAGGTGCGCGACGGCTGGCTCTACGGGCGCGGGGCGGCCGACATGAAAGGCTCGATTGCGGCGTTCGTGACCGCCGCCGAGGCGTTCGTGGCGGCAAACCCGCGGCACGACGGGTCGATCGCGCTGCTGCTCACCTCCGACGAGGAAGGTGTCGCGACCGACGGCACCGTGAAGGTCGTCGAGCGGCTGGCCGCGCGCGGCGAGCGCATCGACTACTGCGTCGTCGGCGAGCCCTCCTCCGCGAACCGCCTCGGCGACACGATCAAGAACGGCCGGCGCGGCACGCTCTCGGGCTCCCTCCGGGTGCGCGGCGTGCAGGGTCACGTCGCCTACCCGCAGCTCGCCCGCAACCCGATCCACCTCGTCGCGCCCGCGCTCGCCGAGCTTGCCGCGGTCCGTTGGGACGACGGCGACGGGACGCTGCCGCCGACCACGTTCCAGTGCTCCAACATCCACGCCGGCACCGGCGCGACGAACGTCATCCCCGGCGTGCTCGAGCTGCAGTTCAACTGGCGCTACTCGACGCGCAGCTCCCGCGAAAGCCTCGCGGCGAGGCTCGAGGACGTGCTGCGGCGGCACGGCGTCGAGTACGAGCTCGAGTTCCCGTCGTCGGGCAGGCCCTACGTCACCCCGCCCGGCAGGCTCGTCGACGTCGTCGCCGAGGCGGTGCGCGCCGAGGCCGGCATCGAACCCGAGCTGTCGTGCACGGGCGGGACGTCCGACGGGCGCTTCATCGCCGACATCTGCCCCGAGGTGGTCGAGCTCGGGCCGGTCAACGCGACGATCCACCAGGTCGACGAGCGCGTCGCCGTCGCCGACCTCGAGCCGCTCGCGCGCATCCACCGCGGCGTGCTGGAGCGGCTGCTCGCGGCACCTGACGCCAGGACGCCGGCATGAGTGCGCCTCCCCCGGAGCTCGTCACGCTGCGCGACTGGCTGCGCTGGGCCGTGTCGCGCTTCGCCGAGGCCCGACTCACGTTCGGCCACGGGACCACGAACGCCTACGACGAGGCCTGCTACCTGCTGCTGCACGCGCTGCACCTGCCGCTCGACCGGCTCGAGCCCTTCCTCGACACGCGGCTGACCGGAGCGGAGCGCCAGGCGGTCGCCGACCTGCTCGCGCGTCGCATCGAGCAGCGCATCCCGGCCGCCTACCTGACGCGCGAGGCCTGGCTCGGCGACTTCCGCTTCTACGTCGACGAGCGCGTCATCATTCCGCGCTCGCACATCGCCGAGGCGCTCCCCGACGTGCTGACGCCCCTCCTCGGCGACCCTGCCAACGTGCGCGAGGCGCTCGACCTGTGCACCGGCTCGGGCTGCCTCGCCATCCTGCTCGCCCACGCCTACCCGAACGCCGACGTCGACGCGGTGGACATCTCCGCCGACGCCCTCGCGGTGGCGCAGCGCAACGTCAGCGAATACGGTCTCGCGGACCGCATCAACCTCGTGCGCTCGGACCTGTTCGCGAACCTGCCCGACAAGAACTACGACCTCATCATCTGCAACCCGCCCTACGTGCTCGCGGGCGCGATGGAGTACCTGCCCCAGGAGTACCGCCACGAGCCGGGCATCGCGCTCTCCGGCGGCGACGACGGCATGGACCTCGTGCGCACCATCGTGCGCGACGCGCCCCGCTTCCTCGCGCCGGACGGCGCGCTGGTCGTCGAGGTCGGGCACAACCGCATGCAGGCCGAGGCCGCTTTTCCGCGGCTCCCTTTCACGTGGCTCGCCGTGCCCGGCGCGGAAGACGGGATCTTCTTCCTCCGCCGCGAGGAACTCATCGCGGGGCGCTAGCGCCCCGCGCCGGCCCACCCGCACCCCCCTGCGAAGAAGCACACGATGCCGCACGACGTCTCGCTCATAGCGCTGTTCGCCGTGGCCTTCATTCTCGCGTCGGCGTTCGGCTACGTCGCCTCGCGCCTGCGCCTGCCGCCGCTGATCGGCTACCTCGTCGCCGGCGCGCTGATGGCAAGGTCGGTTCCGGGGTTCCAGGCGGACGCCGGGATGGCGGGCCAGCTGGCCGAGATCGGCGTGATCCTGCTCATGTTCGGCGTCGGCCTGCACTTCTCCGTCGGCGCACTGCTCGCGGTGCGCCGCGTCGCCATCCCGGGCGCCGTCGCGCAGATCGTCGTCGCCACGCTGCTCGGCGCCGGCATGGTGATGCTGTGGGGCTGGTCGCTCGGGGCGGGCCTCGTGCTGGGCCTGTGCCTGTCGGTGGCCTCGACGGTCGTGCTGGTGAAGGCGCTGGAGGAGCGCAACGCGCTCGGCACCACGAACGGCCGCATCGCCGTCGGCTGGCTGGTGGTCGAGGACCTCGCGATGGTGCTCGTGCTGGTGCTGCTGCCGGCGCTCGCCGAGGTTCTCGGCGGCCAGGCGCCGGGTGGCGGTCACGCCGCCGAGCGCGGCCTGCTGGCTTCGCTGGCGATCACGCTGGTGAAGGTCGCCGCGTTCGCCGCGCTCGCGCTCCTCCTGGGTCCGAAGGTGATGCCGTGGATCCTGCGCCAGGTCGCCCGCACCGGCTCGCGCGAGCTCTTCACGCTGTGCGTGCTGACGCTCTCCGTGGGCATTGCCTTCGGCGCAGCGGCGCTGTTCGACGTCTCGTTCGCGCTCGGCGCGTTCTTCGCCGGCATGGTGCTGAACGAGTCGGACCTGTCGCACAAGGCCGCGCAGCAGTCGCTGCCGCTGCAAGACGCGTTCGCCGTGCTGTTCTTCGTGTCCGTCGGCATGCTGTTCGACCCGTCGATCGTCGTGCGCGAGCCGCTGCTGCTCGCCGGCGTGCTGTTCCTCGTGCTCATCGGCAAGTCGCTGATCGCCTTCGGGCTGGTGATGCTGCTCGGGTTCCCGGTGAGCATGGCGCTGACCATCGCGGCGGCGCTCGCGCAGGTCGGCGAGTTCTCGTTCATCCTCGCCGGCCTCGGCATCACCTACGGTCTGCTGCCGAAGGAGGGGCTGAGCCTGATCGTGGCCGCCAGCCTGATCTCCATCACCCTCAACCCGCTCGCGTTCTCGCTCGCCGCGCGCCTGGCCGGGCACATCCACGGCCACCGCAGCCTGGGCCCGCGCCTCGAGACGGCGCGGCACGCGCCGCTCGGCCACCTCGAGCGCGAACTCGAGCAGGCCCGCCTGCGCGCGGAAGAGAAGGCGGCGAAGCACCGCACGCTGTCGCCGCAGGAGCTCGCCGAGCGCTTCCCGATGTTCGCCGTGCTCACGCACGACGAGCGCGAGCTGGTGATGCTCTACTTCCACCCCCACCACGTGCGCCCGGGCGAGCGCATCATCCAGAAGGGCGCGAAGGCGGACGCCGCCTACTTCCTCTCTTCGGGCGAGGTCGAGGTGGACCTGGGTCGCGCCCGCCGCATCAAGCTCAAGCCGGGCGACGTCTTCGGCGAGATGGCGCTCATCAGCGGCCAGCCGCGCTCGGCGAACGTCACCGCGCTCGACTTCTGCACGCTGCTCAAGCTGACCACCAGCGACTTCCGCGAGATCATGCGGCGCTTCCCGCAGGTGCGCGCGCCGCTGGCCGAGCTCGCGGCCGCCCGCAACGAGATGAACCGCCGGCAGGCCGAGGAGCCCGACCCGCGCGACCTCGCGTCCTGACGGCGCGTCAGCGCGGTCCGGCGGACGGCGACAGGGAGAAGAACTTCCGGATGCGCAGCATCAGCTCACGGGCGCGCCCGTGCTCGCGCGCGCCGCGCTCCTGCACGCCGAGCGCCTGCAGCGTCGCGTCGTTCTCCGCCTGGCGGCGGGCGAGCACCTGCGACAGCTCGTCGACGATCTCGGGCCGCGCGCGCAGGACCGCGTCGAACGCCGCCTTGTCCACGCGCAGGCACTCGACGTCGCTCTCCGCCACCACGGTCGCGCCGCGGGGCTGTCCGGTCAGCAGCCCCATCTCGCCGACGTAGCCCGGCGCGTCGAGCTCCGCCAGCCGGCGCCTCGCCGCGCCGTCGCGCTCGTCGTACACGCCGAGCCGCCCGCGCGCGAGCACGAACAGCGAGTCGGCCGGCTCGCCCTGCCGGAACAGCGCCTCGCCGCGCACGAAGAGGCCGGGCTGCACCGCGGCGGCCAGCGTCCGCCGCTCGGTCTCCGTGAGCAGCGCGAACAGCTCGACCTGCGCGAGCGCGACGAGGCGCCGCTCGACTTCGCGCCGCAGCCGCTCCTCGGGGCCCGCGGCGCGGAACACGTGGACGTCGCGCTGCGGGAACGGGATGACCATCCCGGCGCGCTGCAACGCCGCGTAGACGATCCCCAGCATCGTCGAGTCCGTGTCGCGCGAGCGGCCCAGGTCGACGATGCGGTAGAGCAGCTTGTAGGTGATGCCGCTGTCGTCGAAGCTCGCGCACACGCTCCACGGCGGCGGGTCGCGCCCCACGTTCGGCAGGTCGGCGCGCTGCACCGCCTCGTCGACGACGGCGACCACGCGGCTCGGCACCTGGTCGTAGGCGACCGAGAACGGGATCTCGCGCAGCGCGAGCTCCGGCGTCCCGGCCCGATAGAGCACGTGGATCTTGTCCTTGATCAGCGACGCGTTCGGGATGATGATCGTCTCGTAGTTCTTCGTCCGGATGCTCGTCGTGCGCCAGCGGATGCCGACGACCTGGCCCGACTTGCCGTCGAACAGGATCCAGTCGCCGATGCGCAGCGTGCGGTCGGCCTGCAGCGCGATGCCGGCCCACAGGGCGCCCAGCACCTCCTGCGCCGAGAAGGCGATCGCGCCGGTGACGATCGCCGAGGTGGTGACGATGCCGGCGAGGTTCACGCCGACCGCGTCGAGCCGGAAGAGCGCGTAGACGATCAGCGCCAGCCCCTGCAGCACGTCCGACACGATCGACGGCACGTTGAACCGCGCGAGCGCGATGCGCGTGGCGAACAGCAGCACCGAGCGGATCACCGCCAGCGCGAGCAGCGCGAGCAGCGCCTCGCGCACGACCTCGTAGAGCGTGCGGTCGCCGAAGCGGCCGCCGTAGTTCGCCAGCAGCCAGACGCCCGCGAGCGCGACGAGCGCGACGACCGCCATCAGCAGCAGGCCCCGGCGCCGGACCGGCGGGGCGAGGAACGACAGCACGCCGAGCAGCACGGCGATGCCCGCGTACAGCGAGGCGTCGCGAAGGGTCGCTTCCATCACGGCGGGCATGGCCGGCGATTATACGTAGTACGGCGCGTCCCGACCGGGAACGTGCGGCCGGGTCGCTACAATGCACGGTCCAGCAGCGCACGACCTGCCCATGACCGCACGCACCGGTGGCTCCCTCGTGGTGGCGAGCCTGCTCGCCCACGGGACGACGCACGTCTACGGCGTTCCCGGCGAGTCCTTCCTCGCCATCCTCGACGCGCTGCACGACGTCGCCGGCCGGATCGCGTTCGTCGTCTGCCGGCAGGAGGGGGGCGCCGCCTACATGGCGGAGGCGCACGGCAAGCTCACCGGGCGGCCCGGCGTCGCGCTCGTCACCCGCGGCCCGGGCGCCACGAACGCGGCGATCGGCGTACACACCGCCGCGCAGGACTCCACCCCGATGGTGGTGCTCGTCGGCCAGGTGGGCACCGACGCGCTGGACCGCGAGGCGTTCCAGGAGATCGACTACCGCCGAATGTACGGGTCGGTGGCGAAGTGGGTCGCGCAGGTCGATCGCGTCGAACGCATTCCCGAGTACCTGTCGCGGGCGTTCGTCACCGCGATGTCGGGGCGGCCGGGCCCGGTCGTGCTGGCGCTGCCGGAGGACGTCCTCTCCGCGACGGCCGACGCGCCGGACCTGCCGCGCGCGTTCCACGTCAACGCGGCGCCGGCGAGCGCCGACGTCGCCGCCGCGCACGACCTGCTCGCAGGGGCTTCACGCCCGCTCGTGCTGGTCGGCGGCAGCCGCTGGGACCCGGACGCCTGCGCGACGCTGCGCGCGTACGCCGAACGCAACGACCTTCCCGTCGCGTGCGCGTTCCGTCGCCAAGACCTGTTCGACAACCGGCATCCGCTCTACGCGGGCGACGTCGGCATCGGCATCAATCCGAAGCTCGCGCAGCGCGTCCGCGATGCCGACGTGCTGCTGGTGGTCGGCGAGCGGCTGGGAGAGATCGTCACCGCCGGCTACACGCTGCCCGCGCCGCCGCTGCCGCCGCAGGCGCTGGTGCACGTGCACCCCGGCGTCGAGGAGCTGGGCCGCGTGTACCGGCCGCGCATCGCGATCTGCGCCACGCCCGGAGCATTCCTCGAGGCCCTCGCCGCCTTGCCGCCGTTGCCTGCGCAGCGCTGGCGCGACGCTGCCCGCACGGTGCGCGACGACCTCGCGGCGTGGCGCGCGCCGCGACCGGTGCCGGGCGACGTCGACCTGTGGCAAGCCGTGCGCTGGCTCGACGAGCGCCTGCCGGACGACGCGGTGATCGCCAACGGCGCCGGCAACTACGCGACGTGGATCCACCGGCTGTTCCGCTACCGGCGCTTGGGCACGCAACTGGCACCCTACTCGGGATCGATGGGCTACGGCGTTCCCGCGGCCATCGCGGCCAAGCTTCTCCACCCCGACCGCATTGTCGTCTCGTGGAACGGCGACGGTTGCTTCCTGATGAACGGGCAGGAACTCGCCACTGCCGTGCAGTACCGCGCCGCCGTGGTGTTCGTCGTCGTCGACAACGGCATGTACGGAACCGTGCGCATGCACCAGGAGCGCAGCTACCCCGGCCGCGCGTACGGCAGCGACCTCGTCAATCCGGACTTCGCGGCGCTGGCGCGCGCCTATGGCGCGCAGGGGGAAACCGTCGTCCGCTCGGGCGAGTTCGCGCCCGCCTTCGAGCGCGCGCTCGCCGCCGGCCGCCCTTCGCTGCTGCACGTCAAGCTCGACCCGCAGGCGCTCACGATGAACGCCTCGCTGGATGCGATTCGCGCGGCTGCCAGCAAGTAGCGGGGCCGGATCCGCGACCGCCGGATCCGGCCCCGGCGCGGCGCCGCCCGGAACGGGAAGCACCGCGTCGCGCGCCCCGGCCGGGGCGCCCGATCAGTGGACCGGCAGCTTCCGCGACTCGCCGCCCGGCGACTTGGGCAGCGTGAGCGTCAGCACGCCGTTCTCGAACTTCGCGTCGGCGCGATTGAGGTCGATGTCGTCGGGCATCGTCATGCTGCGCGACACCGAGCCGAAGTAGCGCTCGCTGCGCAGCACCTTCTCGCCTTCCTTCTCTTCCTTCTCGCGCTTCACTTCCGCGGTGATCGACACCGTATTGCCGTCGACCGAAACGTTGACGTCTTCCTTCGCCACGCCCGGCAGCTCGGCCTTGACGACGTACCCGGACGCCGTCTCGGCGACGTCCATCTTCATCGTGGGCTCGGGCTCGGGCATCGCACCCATCGCAAACTCCTTCCACAGCGGCGCGACGTCCGTGAACGGATCGTAGCGAAGCATCTCGCGGAACGGATTCCAACGGGTCATTGCCTTCATACCGTCTCCTGTGCCACAGACGGCCGCCGGCCCAACCGACCGGTTGACATGCACCCGGCGGCCGCAGCATAAGAATACCCCCGCTGCGCGCCTGCGTATTGCCCGCGGTCAACGAACGGCGCGATGGTGCGCTCGGTTTGCGGCAGGCAACGCGCGCTCCCCCGCGCCACAGCTCGCGGGCCTACCCGAGACGCTCGTCGAGCCCCGGCGCCACCGGAGCGTAGGAGTGCGCTGCGAGGACGGCCGCGTCCAGTTCCGCGGCCCACCCGGGACCCTCAGGGGCGACGAACGCCCCGTCCACCAGCTGCGGCTCCACGCCGCCGACGACGTCGCGCGCGAGGTCGCTCTCGCCCAGCTGGTACTCGAGACTGTCGACCGCGGGCGCCGCCAGCGCGACGTGCAGGCTGGCCAGCGTGCACACCGGCCCGGTGGGGTTGTGCGGCGAGAAGAGCACGCCGTGCCCCTGCGCGAACGCCGCAATGCGCAGCATCTCGACGGGACCGCCGCAGTACTTCACGTCCGGCATGATCGCGTCGACGCGGCGCGGCAGGGCGAAGGGGCGGAATCCGTCCACCGCCGTCTGCCGCTCGCAGGCTGCAACGAGGATGCCGCGCTCGTTCGCCGCCTGCCTGATGCGCGCGAGCGCGTCGTGCGCGTGCGGCTGCTCGGAGACCGGGCACTCGAACCAGTGAATGCCCGCCGTCGCCAGCCGATCCAGCACGCGCAGCGCCGTCGGCTCGTCGAAGCGCCAGTGACAGTCGACCATCAGGCGCGGCAGCGGGCCCACTGCGGCGCGCATCGCCTCGACGCGCGCGACTCCAGCCTCGATCGCCCGCCGCGTCGCGGGCTCGTGCAGCGCGTCCGGCAGCACGCCGTCGAAAGGCGCGATCTTGACCGCGCGAAAGCCGCGCTCGACCGCCGCGCGCGCGCTCGCCGCGCAGCCTTCGGGCGAGCGGTCGCGGGTCGCGCGGTTGACGTTGGCGTACACCGGAACACGGTCGCGGCGGCGCCCGCCGAGCAGCTGCCACGCGGGCACGCCGGCCGCCCGTGCCCGCGCATCGACGAACGCCTGGCGGATGGCGCTGCGCACCGCGTGGCCGACGAGACCGGTGGGGGCGTGCGGATGCGTCGCCAGCGCCGGATGGTCGTCGTCGAGCGGCGCGCCGAGCAGCAGCGGACGCAGCTGCGCGAGGCACGCTTCCAGCAGCGGCTCGTGGCCGTTGAGGGAAGCCTCGCCGATCCCTTCCACGCCCTCGTCCGTGCGCACGCGCACGAAGTGCCAGTTGGTGCGCTCGTTGACGTGCAGCGTGCGGGACTCGACGGCGGCGACGCGCATGTTGACAGTTTGCCGAAGGCGGACGATAAACTCGCCCGATTCTAAGCCCGGGAGCACCAATGCGCCTCGCCGCCGCCATCCTCGCCGCCACCTGCGCGCTGCTCGCGCCGCCCTCGTTCGCGCAAGGCGCGTATCCGCAGAAGCCGATCCGGCTCATCGTGCCGAGCCCCCCGGGCGACGGCTCGGACCTGATGGCGCGCGCGATCGGCGACAAGCTGACGCAGGCGCTCGGCCAGCCGATCGTCGTCGACAACCGCCAGGGTGCGGGCGGCCGCGTGGGCACCGAGGCCGCGGCCAAGGCCGCGCCCGACGGCTACACGCTGATCATGGGCAACGCCGGCTCGCACGGCATCAACGCCGCGCTGTACCGCGACCTCCCCTACGACATCGAGCGCGACTTCGTCGCGATCACGCAGGTGATGCGGGCGCCCAACGTGCTGGTCATCAACCCGTCGCTGCCTGCGAAGAGCGTCGCCGAGTTCATCGCGCTGCTCAAGGGCAGTCCCGGCAAGTACAGCTACGGGTCGGGCGGCAACGGCAGCTCCGCGCACTTCACCGCCGAGCTCTTCAAGTCGATGGCCGGCGTGGACATCGCCCACATCCCGTACAAGGGCGCGACCCCCGCGCTCACCGACGTGATCGGCGGGCAGGTCGCCATGTTCATGGGCAACCTCCCGCCGGCGATGGGCCACATCAAGGCCGGGCGCGTGCGCGCGCTCGCGGTGACCACCGCGCAGCGCTCGTCGCTCGTGCCCGACCTGCCGACGATCGCCGAGGCGGGGCTGCCCGGCTTCGAGACCGTCGCCTGGTTCGGGCTGTTCGCACCGGCGGGCACGGCGCCCGAGATCGTCGTGCGCCTGCGCGACGAGGTGGCGAAGATCGTGCAGCAGCCCGACATCCGCGAGCGCATCGTCACGCTCGGCGGCGAGCCGGTCGGCAACACGCCTGCCGAGTTCGCCGCCATCGTGCGCGGGGACGTCGCCAAGTGGAAGGGCGTGGCCAAGGCGGCGAACATCGTCGCGGACTAGCTGGCCGCGTGCCCTCAGCGCGGGGCAAGCCGGCGTCTCGAGACCCTGCCCCCCGGCGGCAGCAGGCCCCGCAGCATCTGCTCGCACGTCGCCGCCGACATGTAGCGCGGCACCGGGTAGCTGGTGTCGGCCTCCCAGCAGGCCGCGCCGGCGAGCGCCGGAATGTCCTCCGCCCGCAACGGTTCGACGCACGACGGGATGCCGATGTCGCGGTTGAGCACGTCGATCGACGCGATGAACTTCTTCGCGAGCGCGGCCGGCCGCTCGCGTTCGCTACCCACGCCGGCGCGCAGCGCGAGCGCCGCGAGCCGGCTCGTGACGGCAGGCGCCAGGAAGCGCAGCACGTGCGGCAGCACGATCGCGTTGGCGAGTCCGTGCGGCACGTGGTACTTCGCGCCGAGCTGGTGGGCGATCGCGTGCACGTAGCCCACGTTGGCCCGCGTGAACGCGAGGCCGCCGTACGCCGCCGCGAGCGCCATCTGCTCGCGCGCCTCCAGGCTGCGGCCATTCCGGACCGCGCGGCGCAGGTGCGCGAAGACGAGCCCGACGCACGCGAGCGCCATGCGGTCGGACTGCGGCGTGGCCCACTGGCCGAGGAACGCTTCGATGGCGTGGGTGAGCGCATCCATCCCGGTCGCCGCCGTCACGTGCTTCGGCAGCCCCGTCATCAGCGCCGCGTCGAGCGCCGCCATCGCCGGAACGAGGCGCGTGTCGGCGATCACGAGCTTGCGCTCGGCATCCGGATCCGAGATCACCGCGGCGACGGTCACCTCGGAGCCCGTGCCCGCCGTCGTCGGGACCGCATAGAGCGGCTCCGGCGGGCGCAGGCCCCGGAAGTAGCCGACCAGCTTGCGCGGGTGCTTGCCGTTGCCCACGGCGTGCGCGATCGCCTTCCCCGCATCCATCGGCGATCCGCCCCCGAATGCGACGACGGCGTCGCAGCGCCGCTCCCGGTAGAACGCGATGCCCCGCTCGATCTGGGGGATCGGCGCATCGGGCGAGACATCGTCGAAGACGACGTGCCGTACACCGCCCGCCGACAATGCCTTCACCAGCGCGCCCGGAAGTCCCAGGCCCGCGACCCCCCGGTCCGTGACGATCAGGACGTTCCGATGCCCGAAGCCTGCGATCGCCTGCCCCAGCCGGGCACTCGATCCGGGGCCCACCAGCAGCACCGGCTGCGGAATCGGCAGCATCCCCGTCACCACGCCGGCCGCCCGCATCGCCGTCGACAACCCGACCGACCGTACGACCGTCCCCACGACGCCTGCCATCGCGACCATCCCGCGCCTCCGAAGCGCACTGCGAACGCCGACAGCTTGCGCCTTCCCGCAGGCCGGCGCAGCGCTGCCGCGCCTGCTTGTCGACCAGGATCAAGGGCGCGTCGACGCAGGCGCGGCTTACTTGCAGGTGCGGCGGACACGCGCCGCGGGTTGCGGACGAGGGCGTCATGGCAACGGTGGTAGGCATCAGCCTGGGGGCAAGCGACAGGGACTTCGCGCTGGCCGCGCGGTTCCTCGGCCGGCCGCTGGAGATCCGCAGGCTCGGCACGGACGGCAGCGCGGCGCGCGCCCTGAAGCTGCTGAAGCACTGGGACAGCCGCGCCGACGCGATCGGGCTCGGCGTCGTGAAGGACAGCTACACCGTCGGATCGCGGCAGTTCGTCGACAAGGACAGCGCGCGCCTGAAGGGGGCGGTGCTGCGGGCACCGGTCACGACGGGCGGGCGGCTCGGGGACATCCTGCAGGAGTGGGCGCTGCGCCACGTGCAGGGCAAGCTGGGCGACTACTTCAACAACGCCAACGTGCTGTTCTTCTCGGGCCGCACGAACTACAAGCTCGCGCTGGCGATGGCCGAGTACACGCCGAACCTGCTGTTCGCCGACGCGTTGATGCAGCTGGGGATCCCCAAGCTGATCACGTCGCTGGGCGCGCTGGAGCTCTACGCCAGCGGCGCGCACTACGTGCTCGACTGGACGCCGGAAGCGCTGATGGCCTCGGCGCCGGCGCGCAAGTGGACGCGATACGTCCTGCGCCAGGCCATGCGCGACGCCAGCGTGATCGTGGCCCCGGTCCACGAGCTCGACCGCTTCGGCGCCCGCGATCTCGCCGGCAAGACGATATTCACGTCGACGGTCAACGACGCCCGCCTGGCCGCCTTCAAGGCGAAGGGCGTGGGCACGGTGATCGACGGCGCGCCGGCGCTGTTCGGGCACGTGCTGGACCCGAGCATGCTCGACGCCATGATCGTGGCCGCGACCGGCAAGGCGCCGGAGGCGATCCTCGAGGACGACTACCTCGAGATCATCACCGGCCTCGCGCTCGAGCCGCGCATCCTGTATCCGAACGGCTTCCGGCGCGTGAACCGCTTCGCGTTCGTCATCCACCCGCTGTCGCAGGAGTACTTCAAGAACGTCAAGCCGATCGAGCTGCTCTCGCAGGTGTCGCCACCCGTGTTCATGGACGCGGTCGAGAAGGTCATGGCCTACGCGCCCCCGTTCGTCTATTCGAAGGTGACGGGGATCAGGTCGCCGACGGGCGTGGAGGCGGAAGGCTGGCTGATCTCGGTGGGCGGGACGCCGGGCGAGATCATGGGCCACGGCCCCGAGTTCACCTACCGCCGGCTGCTCGACGCCGCGCGGATCGCCAGGCGCCTCGGCGCGCAGATCATGGGCCTGGGCGCCTTCACCAAGGTCGTCGGCGACGCCGGGCTCACCGTGGCGCGCCGCGCGCCGCTCCCCATCACGACGGGCAACAGCTACAGCGCGTCGGGCGCCCTCTGGGCGGCGCACGACGCCGTGCTGAAGCTCGGCCTCGTGCCGAAGCCGAAGCGCGGCGAGAAGGTCGCGATGAAGGCGATGGTGGTCGGCGCCACCGGCGCGATCGGCTCGGTGTGCGCGCGCCTGCTCGCCATGGTCGCCGACGAGGTCTACATGGTCTCGCCGGAGACCGCGAAGCTCCTGTCGCTCAAGGAGTCGATCCTCGCGGAGACGCCGGACGCGAAGCTGTTCCTCTCCGCCCGCGCCGACAAGGACATCGCGGGCATGGACATGATCGTCACCGCGACTTCCGGCGCCGGCAAGAGGATCCTCGACATCACGCGGGTCAAGCCCGGCTGCGTGATCACCGACGTCGCGCGGCCGCTGGACCTGCCGCCGGACGAGGTGGCGAAGCGGCCCGACGTGCTGGTGATCGAGTCGGGCGAGATCCTCCTCCCGGGGAAGGTGTCGATGAAGAACATCGGGCTCCCTCCCAACGTGGCCTACGCCTGTCTCGCCGAGACGATCGTGCTGGCGCTGGAAGGGCGTTTCGAGAACTTCACGGTCGGCCGCAGCATCGAGTGGGAGAAGGTGCGCGAGATCTACCGGCTCGGCCGCAAGCACGGCATGAAGCTCGCCGCGATCTCCGGGGTGAACGGGCCGTTCACGGACGCGGACATCCGCCGCGTGCGCAAGCTTGCGCTCGCCGCGCGCGCCGCCGCCAGCGGCGTGCCGCGCGCATCCCCGCGCCGACGCTCCACCGCGCGCCGCGCTCGATAAGGCGACCGTCCTGAGGTAGGCTTGCAGGCGGCCCCGATCCGGCCGCCGACCTTGGGGGGATGACGATGGGCAAGCCGCTTGCACCCGCGGAACAGGCGCTGAGCGACGCCGCGCTCGACTACCACCGCTCGCCGACGCGGGGGAAGATCTCGGTCACGCCGACCAAGCCGCTCACCAACCAGCGCGACCTCTCGCTCGCCTACTCGCCCGGCGTGGCCTACGCGTGCCTCGCCATCGAGGAGGACCCCGCGCGCGCCGCGGAGTTCACCTCGCGAGCCAACCTCGTCGGCGTGGTGACCAACGGCACCGCCGTGCTGGGCCTGGGCAACATCGGCGCGCTCGCGGCCAAGCCGGTCATGGAAGGCAAGGGCTGCCTGTTCAAGAAGTTCGCCGGCATCGACGTTTTCGACATCGAGCTCGCCGAGAAGGACCCGGACAAGCTGATCGAGGTCATCGCCGCCCTCGAGCCCACGCTCGGCGGCATCAACCTCGAGGACATCAAGGCGCCGGAGTGCTTCCACATCGAGAAGGCGCTGAAGGAACGCCTGCGCATCCCGGTCTTCCACGACGACCAGCACGGCACGGCGATCATCTCCGGCGCGGCGTTGCTCAACGGCCTCGAGCTCGTCGGCAAGGAGGCGAGCGGGATCAAGCTGGTCTGCTCGGGCGCCGGTGCGGCGGCGATCGCCTGCCTCGACCTCATGGTCGGCATGGGGGTCGCGCCCGCGAACGTCTACGTCGTCGACTCGCGCGGCGTCGTGCAGGACCAGCGCGAGGACGCGCGCAACGGCACGCTCGACCCGAGCAAGCGCCGCTACTGCCAGAAGACGGCCGCCCGCACGCTGGCCGACGTGTGCAAGAACGCCGACGTGTTCCTCGGCTGCTCGGCGGCGGGCGTGCTCACCGCGGACATGGTGGCGAGCATGGGCTCGCGACCGATCATCCTGGCGCTCGCCAATCCCGAGCCGGAGATCCGTCCGGAGCTCGCGCGCAAGGCCAAGCCCGACTGCATCGTGGCGACCGGGCGCTCCGACTATCCGAACCAGGTCAACAACGTCCTCTGCTTCCCGTACATCTTCCGCGGCGCGCTCGACTGCGGCGCCACGCGGATCACGGAGGAGATGAAGCTCGCCTGCGTGCGCGAGATCGCCGCGCTGACCAAGGAGGAGATCAGCGACGAGGTGGCCGCCGCGTACGCCGGGCAGGAGCTGCGCTTCGGCCCCGACTACCTGATCCCCAAGCCGTTCGACTCGCGGCTGATCCTGCGCATCGCGCCCGCGGTGGCCCGTGCCGCCGCCGAGTCGGGCGTCGCCACGCGGCCGATCAAGGATCTCGACGCCTACCGGCAGTCGCTCACGCGTTTCGTCTACCAGACCAGCATGGTCATGCGGCCGGTGTTCGCCGCGGCGAAGGCGCGGCCGATGCGCGTGGTCTACGCCAACGGCGAGGACGACCGCGTGCTGCGCGCAATGCACGTGGTGCTCGAGGAAGGGCTCGCGGTGCCCAACCTGGTCGGGCGCCGCGCGGTCATCCAGATGCGCGTCGAGCGCGCCGGGCTGCGCCTGAAGCCGGGTGTGGACTTCGAGGTCACCGATCCCGAGGACGACCCGCGCTTTCGCGCCTACTGGGAGGACTACCACCGGCTCATGGGGCGCGAGGGCGTGACCGCGGAGATGGCGAAGGCCGCGCTGCGGCGCTCGAACACGCTGATCTCGGCGATGATGGTCCGCCGCGGCGACGCCGATGCGATGCTCACCGGGCTGGTCGGCCGCTTCGACGCCCACCTCGACCACGTGCGCGACGTCATCGGCCTCAAGCCCGGCGCCAAGGGCTTCGCGACGATGAACGCGGTCCTGCTCGAGAATCGCACGCTTTTCATCGCCGACACCTTCGTCAACGAGGAGCCGGATGCGGCCTTCCTGGCGGAGATCGCGCTGATGGCCGCCGAGGAGGTGCGCCGCTTCGGCATCCCGCCGAAGGTCGCGTTCGTCTCGCACTCGATGTTCGGCTCGTCGAAGCGCGCCTCGGCGCGCCGCATGCGCGAGGCGGCCAGCTTGTTCAAGCAGCGCGCCCCGGACCTCGAGTGCGACGGCGAGCTGCACGGGGACGCCGCCCTGTCGCAGGAGGTCCGCGACCGCTTCCTGCCGTCGAGCACGCTGCGCGGCGAGGCGAACGTGCTCGTCCTGCCGAACCTCGACGCCGCCAACATCCTGTTCAACGTGCTGAAGGTCGTCGGCGGGCACGGCGTCACCGTGGGGCCCGTGCTGCTCGGCGCGGCGCTGCCCGCGCACATCCTGACGCCGTCCTCGACGATGCGGCGGGTGGTCAACATGACCGCCCTGGTGGCCGCGGAAGCGGCCGCGCGGGCCACGGGCTGACGCTACGCCTTGATGCGACTCATCGACGGGTCGTAGAGCGGCCGCAGCGAGGCCGTCGCCGGGTACTCGCGTCCGGCGATGTCGACCGTCCACGCGCCGCGGTCGAGCCACGCCTGGTCGATCGGCGCGTCGGCCTCGATCATCGCCAGGCCGACCGCGCCGCCCAGCGTGTGGCCGTAGGACGCCGCGCGCACGTAGCCGAGCGCACGGCCGTCGCGTTTCACGATCTCGGCGTGGTACATGAGCGGCTCGGGGTCGCGCACCAGCACCTGCACGAGCCGCTTGCGGAGCGGGCCAGCCGCCTTCTGCGCGAGGACGGCGTCGCGGCCGATGAAGCCGCCCGGCTTGTCGAGCGCCACCGCGAAGCCGAGCCCCGCCTCCAGCGCCGTGTCGGTGTTGTCGAGGTCGTGGCCGTAGTCGCGGTAGCCCTTCTCCATGCGCAGGCTCGCGAGCGCCTTGAGTCCCGCATGGCGCAGTCCAATGCCCTCGCCCGCGGCGACGATGCGCTCGTAGACGTGCACCGCCTGCTCGGCGGGCACGTACAGCTCGTAGCCCAGCTCGCCGAGGTAGGTGATGCGCACGCACAGCGCGCGCGCGAAGCCGACGTCGATCTCGCGCGCGGCGCGATACGGGAATGCCGCGTTCGTCATGTCGGCCGTCGTCAGCGCCTGCAGCAGCTCGCGCGAGCGCGGGCCCTGCACGTTGATCTGCGCGTACGCCGACGTCACGTCGGTGACGAATGCATGTGCTTCGCGTGGCGTGTGCCGCCGGAGCCATGTCTCGACGTGGCGGTGAGCGGTGTCGGTGGCCACCACCCAGAAGCGCTCGTCGTCGAGCTTGGTGACGGTGAGGTCGGCCTGCAGCTTCCCGGCCCCGTCGAGCCACTGCGTGTAGGTGATCGTGCCGGCCGCGCCGTCGACGGCGTTCGCGGAGACGCGGTCGAGCACCCGGCCCGCATCGCGTCCCTGCACGAGGAACTTGGACATGAACGACATGTCCATGACGATCACGCCCTCGCGCGCGGCGCGGTGCTCGGCTGCCCACCAGTCGAACCAGTTCTGCCGGCCCCACGACAGCCGCTCGACCTTCGGCTCGCAGCCTGCCGGCGCGTACCAGTCCGCGCCCTCCCAGCCGCTCACGTCCTTGAAGTACGCGCCGCGCGCGGCGAGGCGGTCGTGCAGCGGCGAGCGCTTCGCGCCGCGCGCCGTCTGCATCGAGCGCGTCGGGTAGTGGCACTGGTACACCATGCCCAGCGACTCCATCGTGCGCGTGCGCCGGTACTCGGGATTCGCCTGGTGGCGGTGCAGCCGGTCGACGTTGAAGCCCGTGACGTCGACGTCGGGACGGCCGTGGACGATCCAGTGGGCCAGCACGCGGCCGAGCCCCCCGCCGGTCAGGATGCCGATCGAGTTGAGCCCCGCCGCGACGAAGTAGTTGGCGAGTTCGGGCGCCTCGCCGACGATGGGCGCCAGGTCCGGCGTGAAGCTCTCCGGGCCGCAGAAGAACTTGCGCACGCCCGTCTCGAGCGCGATCGGCACGCGCTTCATCGCCGCCTCGACGTAGGGTCCCATGCGCTCCCAGTCGGGCGCGAGGTCGCCGAACGAGAAGTCCTCCGGCACGCCCTCCACGCGCCAAGGGGCGCACACGGTCTCGAACAGGCCGATCATCAGGCCGCCGGTCTCCTCGCGGAAGTACCCGTACGAGGCCGGGTCCTCGATCACGGGCAGCGTGTTCGGCAGGCCGGCGATCTTCTCCGTGATCAGGTAGTAGTGCTCCGCGGCCTGCAGCGGCACCGCCACGCCCGCCTGCTCGCCGAGCTGACGCGCCCACATGCCCGCGCAGTTGACGACGTACTCCGCCTCGACGTCGCCGGCGGTCGTGCGCACGCCGGTCACCGCGCCGCGACGCTTCGTCACTCCGGTGACGCGCACGCCCTCGACGACGGTGGCTCCCTGCTGCCGCGCGCCCTTCGCCAGCGCCATCGTCACGTCGACGGGGTCGGCGCGGCCGTCCTCCTTGACGTAGAAGCCGGCCAGCACGTCGTCGGTGCGCGCGAGCGGGAAGAGCGCCTTCACTTCGGCGGCGGAGATCTCGTGAACGTCCACGCCACAGTGGCGGTTGAACGCCGCCACGCGCCGGTACTCCTCGAGCCGGTCGCGATCCGCCGCCAGCTCGATGAAGCCGACGGGGCGGAAACCCGTGGCCTGCCCGGTCTCGGCAGGCAGGCGCGCGTACAGGTCGCGCGTGTACTTGCGCATCTCGGTCGAAGTCTCCGACAGCGAGCCGAACGTGACGATCAGCCCGGCCGCGTGCCAGGTGGTGCCGGAAGTGATGCGGTCGCGCTCGATCAGCAGCACGTCCTTCCACCCCATGTGCGCGAGGTGGTAGGCGACCGAGCAGCCGATGACGCCGCCGCCGATCACGACGACGCGGGCGCGCGCAGGAAGCGAAGGCGCGGTCATGGCGCGATGATACCGGCGCCCGGACGCGTAGGAGCGCGTCCCCCGGCGGCGAGACTCCTCGCCGCCTGCACGCAGGCTGACCCGGATCAAGCGCCCGCGGCCTCCCGGTGTCAGGATTGAGGGCTGCCGCGCTGCTGCAGCAGAAGCAGGCTGTGCCTGCCGCGCGCGACCATCCGGCCAGGGCGACTCGATGACCCCAGCGGGCGCGCTACTCACCGACCTCTACGAGCTCACCATGCTCGAGGCGTACCGGGCGGAGCGCATGCGCGGCACGGCAGTGTTCGAGATGTTCGTGCGCGCGCTGCCCCCGCAGCGGCGCTTCCTCGTCGCCGCCGGGCTCGCGCAGGTCGTGGACGAGCTCCTGGCCCTGCGCTTCACCGCCGGCGACCTCGCGTGGCTCGCCTCGACCGGGCGCTTCCGTCCGGACTTCCTCGAGTGGCTGCAGGGCTTCCGCTTCACCGGCGACGTCGACGCGCTGCCCGAGGGCACCGTGTTCTTCGCCGACGAGCCGCTGCTGCGCGTGAGCGCGCCCATCCACGAGGCCCAGCTCGTGGAAAGCCGCGTCCTCAACCTGCTGCACTACGAGACGATCGTGGCGAGCAAGGCGGCGCGCTCCGTCCTCGCCGCGTGCGGCAAGCCGCTGATCGACTTCGGGATGCGCCGCGCGCACGGTGCGGAAGCCGCGCTGCTGTCGGCGCGCGCGAGCTACCTCGCCGGCTTCGCCGGCACCGCGACGGTCGAAGCCGGGCGCCGATACGGCATCCCGGTCTACGGCACGATGGCGCACTCCTACGTGCAGGCGCACGCGACCGAGACGGAGGCCTTCGAGGCCTTCGCGCGCGCGCAGCCGCGCAACGCGGTCCTGCTGATCGACACCTACGACACCGAGCGCGGTGCGCGCAGGGTCGTGGAGCTTGCCCGGAGGCTGGCCCCCGAGGGGCTCCCGATCAGGGGCGTGCGCATCGACAGCGGCGACCTCGCCGAGCACGCGCGCCGCGTCCGGGCGATCCTCGACGACGGAGGCTTCCCCGCGATCACGATATTCGCCAGCGGGAATCTCGACGAGCACCGCATCGCCGATCTCGCGGCAGCGGGCGCGCCGATCGACGGCTACGGCGTCGGCACGCGCATGAACACCTCGGCGGACGCGCCCTATCTCGACTGCGCCTACAAGCTGCAGGAGTACGACGGCTTGCCGCGCCGCAAGCGTTCGGAGGGCAAGGCGACGTGGCCGGGGCGCAAGCAGGTCTACCGGCAGCGCGACGCGTCCGGTGCCTGGACGGGCGACGTGGTCACGCTCGCGTCACAGCCCCTCGACGGCCAGCCGCTGCTGGCGCCCGTGCTGCGCAATGGGCGACTCCTGCGCGCCATGCCGACCCTGCAGGACTCCCGGGAGCGAGCCAGCCGCGAGATCGCCGCGCTCCCGCCGGCGCTGCGCCGGCTGGAACCCGCCGGACCCGGGGAAGCGGTCGCGGCGCGGATTGCCGAGCCGCTGCGAGCACTCGCCGCCGAGCTGGACGCGTCGGCCTGAACGAGGCTACGCCATCGCCGCCTCGCCCGCGTGCTCGGGTGCGGGCTTGGGCCGCTCGACGATCACGCAGTCGGTCATCAGGAAGAGGCTCGCGATCGACGCCGCGTTCTGCAGGCCGAGCCGCGTGACCTTCGTCGGGTCGATGATGCCCATCTCGAACATGTCGCCGTAGCCGTCGGTGGCGGCGTTGTAGCCGAAGCTGCCCGACCCGGCGAGAACGCGCTCGAGAACCACCGAAGGCTCCTGCCCGGCATTGGCGACGATCTGCCGCAGCGGCTCCTCCAGCGCGCGCCGGACGATCTTGATCCCGGCGTCCTGCGCCAGCGTCGCCCCGTGCTGCGCATCGAGCGCTGCGCGCGCGCGAATCAGCGCGATGCCGCCGCCCGGGCCGATGCCCTCCGCCACCGCCGCGCGCGTGGCGTGCACGGCGTCCTCGACCCGCGACTTCTTCTCCTTGAGCTCGGTCTCGGTGGAGGCGCCGACCTTGATGAGCGCGACGCCGCCGGCGAGCTTCGCCGCGCGCTCCTCGAGCCGCTCGCGGTCGTAGTCGCTGGTCGCCTCCGCCGTCGCCTTGCGAATCTGCTCGAGCCGCGCCCCGATCCGCCCGGGGTCGCCGCCGCTGCCGATCAGCGTCGTGTCGTCCTTGTCGACCTCGACGCGGCGCGCGCGGCCCAGCTCGGCCGTCGTTGCCTTCTCCAGCTTGAGGCCGGTCTCCTCGGCGATCACCACGCCGCCGGTGAGGATCGCGATGTCCTCGAGCATCGCCTTGCGGCGGTCGCCGAAGCCGGGCGCCTTCACCGCGCAGCTCTTGAGCACGCCGCGCAGCGCGTTGACGACCAGCGTCGCGAGCGCCTCCCCGGTGACGTCCTCGGCGATCAGCAGCAGCGGCCGCTCCTCCCGCGACACCTGCTCGAGCACCGGGAGCAGCTCGCGGATCGAGGACACGGCGCGGTCGTGGACCAGCACGTAGGCGTTCTCCAGCACCACGCGCTGCTTCTCGGCGTCGTTGATGAAGTACGGCGAGAGGAAGCCGCGGTCGAACTGCATGCCCTCGACGACCTCGAGCTCGTTGGTCATCGCCCGGCCGTCCTCGGTCTTGATGACGCCGTTCTCGCCGACCTTCTCCATCGCGGTGGCGATCATCTCGCCGATCGCCGCATCGCCGTTCGCGGAGATCGTGCCGACCTGCGCGATCGCCTGGCGCGTGTTGCAGGGCCGGGAGTTCCGCTTGAGCTCCGCAACCACCGCTTCCACCGCGAAGTCGATGCCGCGCTTGAGGTCCATCGGATCGAGGCCTGCGCTCACGGACTTCATGCCCTCGTTGACGATCGCCTGCGCGAGGACCGTCGCCGTCGTCGTGCCGTCGCCGGCGGTCTCGGAGGTCTTCGCGGCGACCTCGCGGGCCATCTTCGCGCCGAGGTTCTCAAACGGGTCGGTGAGCTCGACTTCCCGGGCGACGACGACGCCCGAGTTGATCACCGTGGGGTTGCCGTAGGCCCGCTCGAGCATGACCAGGCGGCCCTTGGGTCCCAGCGTCACCTTCACCGCGTTGGCGAGCGCATTGAGCCCCGCGCATACGCGCTCCTGAGCCTCGTGGTGGAACCGGAGCACCTTGCCCGCCATCGCCATCTCCCGTGATCGCGGTATTGCGCTTGATCAGCATGCGCCTTGCGCGCCCGGACCTCTTGCCCTCGATCAAGCGTCGTCGCTCAGGGCGCCCGGCGGCAGCCCCGCACGCTCGCGCCGACGCTTGCCCGCGATCAACGCCCCGCTCCTTGCGCCGCCGCAGACTGACCGCATCGGATGGAGCCGCCGCGACCGCGCGCACGGCCTTCGGGAGCTTGCTCATGACGCAGGGCGAAACGCAGCGCGATCCCGACCTGCCCGCGGGGCGCATGGCGCCGGAACGACTGGCCCGGCGCTGCGAGGCCGGCGCCATCCCCTTCGAGACCACTGCCGGGATCGACGACGGCGGCGAAGTTCTCGGCCAGCGACGCGCGATCGCGGCGATCGAATTCGGCATCGGCATGCGCGACGAGGGCTACAACCTCTTCGCGATGGGTGCCGAAGGCGTGGGCAGGCGGACGCTGGCTCGCCGTTTCCTCGACCGCGCCGCGGCAGCCCGCCCCGTCCCCGCCGACTGGTGCTACGTGTTCAACTTCCGCGTCCCGCACCGGCCGACCGCCATCGCCCTGCCCGCCGGCCGCGGCGCGGCGTTCCAGCAGGACATGGCGCGCCTCGTCGACGACCTGCGCGCGGGCATTCCGGCAGCCTTCGAGGCCGACGAGTACCGCAACCGCCGCCAGGAGATCCTGAACGACCTCTCCGAGCGGCAGGAATGCGCGATCCGCGCGATCGGCGACCGGGCGCGCGAGCAGGGCATCGGGCTGCTGCGCACGCCCGGCGGCTTTGCGTTCGCGCCGCTCAAGGGCGACGAGGTCATGCCGCCCGAAGCGTTCCAGGAGCTCGGCGACGAGCAGCGCTCCGCGATCGAGAACCGCATCGCGGCGCTGCAGAAGGAGCTCGAGCGCGTCATCGAGGAGATGCCGAAGTGGCGGCGCGAAGCGCAGCACAGGCTGCGCGAGCTGGACCGCCAGGTCACGCGCAGCGTGATCACCGGCCTCATCGACGAGATCGTCGCGGCCTACCGCGACGTCCCCGCCACGCAGCGCTACTTCGACGGCCTGCGCGAGGACGTGCTCGACAATGCACAGCACTTCCAGCAGCCGAAGGAAGGCGAGGCGCACGCGCTGCTCGGGCTGCTCGGCGCGCGGCCGGACGCGGGCGACGCCGCGTTGCGGCGCTACGCCGTGAACCTGCTGATCGAGCATCCCGCGGCGGGAAGCGCCCCCGTCGTCGACGAGGACAACCCCACGCACGACGCGCTCGTGGGGCGCATCGAGCACGTCTCCCAGCTCGGCGCGCTGGTGACCGACTTCACGATGATCAAGGCCGGCGCCCTGCACCGTGCCAACGGCGGCTACCTGATCGTCGACGCGCTGAAGCTCCTCTCCCACCCGCTCGCGTGGGAGGCGCTCAAGCGCGCGTTGCGATCCCGGGAGGTGCGCGTGGAGTCGCTCGGGCAGGCGCTCGGGCTGATCAGCACGCAGGCGCTGGAGCCCGAGCCGGTCCCGCTCGACGTCAAGGTCGTCCTCGTGGGGCAGCCGCGCCTCTACCACCTCCTGCACGCGCTCGACCCCGAGTTCGCCAAGCTCTTCAAGGTGGCGGTCGACTTCGAGGACGACGTCGAGCGCACCGCGGAGACGGAAGCGGGCTACGCGCGCCTGATCGCGTCGATGGCGGGCGCCCACGCGCTCCGCCCCCTCGATCGCGCGGCGGCGGCGCGCGTCGTCGAGCAGGCCTCGCGCGCGTGCGGCGACGCCGAGCGCCTCTCGGTCGCCATGGAGCCGCTGCTCGAGGTGCTCCGCGAAGCCGACCACTGGGCGGGCCTCGCCGGCCGCGACGTGACCTCGGCCGCCGACGTCGACGCCGCGCTCGGCGCGAGGCTGCGGCGCGCCGACCGCATCCCGGCTCGCCTGCGCGAGGAGATGATGCGCGGCCGGCTGCTCGTCGCGACGTCGGGTGGCCGCGTGGGGCAGGTCAACGGGCTCTCGGTGGGCGACTTCGGCGGCGTGCTGTTCGGCATACCGGTGCGCATCACCGCACGCGTGCGCCTGGGCGGCGGCAGCGTGGTCGACATCGAGCGCGAGGCCGAGCTCGGCGGGAGGATCCACTCCAAGGGCGTGATGATCCTCGCCGGCTACCTCGCCGCGCACTACGCGCCGCGCTACCCGCTCTCGCTGGCGGCCACGCTGGTCTTCGAGCAGACGTACGGCACCGTCGAAGGCGACAGCGCGTCGTGCGCCGAGCTCTGCGCGCTGCTGTCTGCGCTTGCCGACGTGCCGGCCTCCAACGCGATCGCCGTCACCGGATCGGTCAACCAGCACGGCGAGGTGCAGGCCGTGGGCGCGGTGAACGAGAAGATCGAAGGCTACTTCGACCTCTGCCGGCTGCGCGCGCTCGACGGCAGCCAGGGCGTCGTCGTCCCGGCGGCGAACGCAGCGCAGCTCATGCTGCGCGAGGACGTCGTCGACGCCGTGGCCCGGGGGCTTTTCGCGGTCCACGCCGTGCGCACCGTCGACGAGTGCCTGGAGATCCTCGCGGGGACGCCCGCCGGCGAGCGCGACGCGCTCGGCCGCTTCCCTGCCGGGACGCTCAACGCGCGGATCGAGGAGCGCCTGGCCGACTACGCCGTGCGGGCGCGCACGTTCGCCGTGCCTGGGCCGCGCCGCGGCAAGCGGGGCGAGCGGTCATGAGATTTCGGCGCATCGTCGCCGCGCTGGACACGGCGCGGCCGGCGGCCCTTGGCACGGCCATCGGGCTCGCCCGCGCCCTGGAGGCCGAACTGGTCGGCCTGTTCGTCGAGGACGCCGAGCTGCTCGACCTGGCCGCGCTTCCGTTCGGGGAGGTCGGCTACCTCTCGCCGATGCGGCGCGAGCTCGACGTGGGACGAATGGAGCGCGGATTGCGGGCGAAGGCCCGGCGCATCGAGCAGCAACTCGGTTCGCACCTCGCCGGCCTGCCGGTGAAGTGGTCGTTCGAGGTGGTGCGCGGGCGCTTCGCCGCGGCCGTGACGACGATCGCGACGGCCGACGACATCGTCGTGGTGGCCACCCCGCACGGCGCCACCATCGGGTCGGGCCGCGGCGCGGACCTCGCGCAGGTGTTCCGTGCCCTGCGCTCGCCGGTGCTCGTGGTTCGCGATCCCTTGCCGGCCGCCGGCCGCCTGGCGGTGATCGTCATGCAGCGATCGCCCGACGAAGCTGCGCGCGCGATCGCGGCGTTCGCGCCCAGCCACGGCAATTCCGCGCTGATCGCCCTCGAGGGGCGCGAAGAGGAAGAGCCTCAGCCTGGAATGCACGATCTCGAGCGAATGCTCGCCAGCCGCGGCGTCCGCGTCGGCACGCGCGTGCTCCCCCGCCGCACGCGCGCCTCGCTCGAGCGCCTGCTCGCCGAGGAGCCGCAGGCAGTCGTCGTCGTGACGGCGGGATCGCGCGAGGCGCGAAGCGAGCTGCTCGACCTGCTCCCCTGCCCCGTCCTCGTGCTGCCGGAGCTCGCGCCCGACGCCACCGACGAGCGCCGGTGACGGCGCACGACCGCGGGTTGCGCCGGCCCGGCGCGCGGGTCTTCGGGGAGGTCGTTGACAGCCGTCAATGGGGCGTGTCGCCCCCGGCGTAGATTGGGATCGGTGCCTGGGACATGCGATGCGCCCGGCCGCGCGCGGCGCCGGGCGCATGGCTGCAGGCACCGAAGGCTGCGCGCGGGTTGCCGGCGAGCCGTTCCGCATCGCCGGGACGACTACGGGAGATCCTACATGTACAAGCGCATCCTCATCGCAACCGACGGGTCCGATCGTTCGCCCAAGGCGATCGCGGAAGGGATCGCGGTCGCGAAGGCGCACGGCGCCGCCGTGGTCGGCTTCCACGCACGTCCTCCGGCACCGCCGCTCTACTACGGCGAAGTGGCGGTCATGGTGCCGCGCGACGTCACCGAGGCCTTCGAAAAGGAGAGCGTGGCGACCGCCGAGCGCTACGTCGCGGCGATTGCCGGAGCCGCGAAGCAGGCAGGCGTCCCGTTCACGGGCCTGCAGTACCCGAGCGCATCGCCCGCCGACGCCATCCTCGAGACGGCCGAGAAGGAGAAGTGCGACCTCATCGTAATGGCGTCGCACGGCCGCAAGGGCCTGGCGCGGGTCGTGCTCGGCAGCGAGACCGTCAAGGTCCTCACGCACTCCAGGGTGTCGGTGCTCGTGACGCACTGAGCCCGGGCGGCCGGGACGCACGGCCGCGCGGCAGCGCATGGGCATAGTCACTACGCCGCGCGACGTCCTGCTCGTCGTCGACCTGCAGAACGACTTCCTGCCGGGCGGCGCGCTCGAGGTGCCCGATGCCGGCGCGGTGGTGCCGCTGGCCAATCGGCTGGCGGGGGCGTTCGCGCACGTGCTGCTGACGCAGGACTGGCACCCGCCCGGCCATCGCTCGTTCGCCTCGGGCCACGCCGGCCGCGTGCCCTTCGAGGTGGTCGAACTGGACTACGGGCCGCAGGTGCTGTGGCCGGATCACTGCGTGCAGGGCACGCGGGGAGCGGAGTTCGCCGCGTCGCTCGCGATCCCGCAGGCCGAGCTGGTCATCCGCAAGGGCTGCCGTCGCGACGTCGACAGCTACTCCGTGTTCTGCGAAGCGGATCGCAGGACGCGCACGGGCCTCGCCGGCTACCTGCGCGAGCGCGGCTTCACGCGCGTCTTCATCGCGGGGCTCGCGACCGACTTCTGCGTGGCGTGGTCGGCGCTGGACGCGCGCGCGGACGGTTTCGACGCGCTCGTCGTCGAGGACGCGTGCCGCGCGATCGACAAGGGCGGCTCGCTGGCCGCCGCGTGGGAGCGCATGAGAGCTGCGGGCGTCGCGCGGGTCAGGACCACGGACTTCCCCGCCTGACCGCCTCGAGCGGTGGCAGGTGCCGTTCAGGCAAGCAAAGGGCCCGCGGTCTCGCAGGCCCCTGGGTGATTGGCGCGCCCGGCAGGATTTGAACCCACGACCCCCTGGTTCGTAGCCAGGTACTCTATCCAACTGAGCTACGGGCGCGAAGCAGGGGATTATATCAGCGGGCGTCCTGTCCCGTAAGTTCCGCAGAAACGGGAGCGGATGAGCTCCGCCGGCGAGCCAGGGGCGCGGCCGATGCCAATGCCGGTGTGACGAAGTGGCCGAGCAACGCCACTTGGCGGCCGATCTCGCTTCGGGCTGCCGAGCGAACTTGCGGGACGGGACGCTACTTCGGAGGCCCGCCGACGCGGTCCCCGGCGCCCTCACCGCGCGCCAGTACCTCCGCCTCGCGCACCGACTCCTCCGCCGCGTGCTCGGCGGCGTGGCGCCGCGCCGCGCGATGCAGTCCCCACGCCTTGCCGAGCCAGGCGAGCCCCATCCATGCCGCGAACACGGCCGCCGGCCAGGCGAGGACGGCCGGCCACATTGCGCCCACGGCGCCGAGTGCGATGGCGGCCACGGCCATCTTCGCCAGCAGGCCCGATTCCGCCGGGCCGAGCGCCCGGCGGTTGGTCAGCGCGGCGCCGAGCGCGCTCCCCACGCTCACCGCGCCGGCCGCGGCGCGCCCTGCGCTGCCCGAAGGCGCGCGGCGCACCGCTTCGCCGTCGTCGTGCCGCCGGTCCGCGCGGCGCACGCGGTTGCCGGCGGTGAGCACGATCTCGGTGGAGTCGCGCAAGTCGCGCTCGAACTGCTCGGCTGTCGCGCGGGCGAACGCCTCGTCCTCGATGGCGACGTCGAGTTCGTAGTTGCCGAGGAAGCTCGCCAGGTTGAGGTTCGTCGAACCCACCCTCGCCCACTGGTCGTCGGCGACCGCCGTCTTCGCGTGCAGCATCGTGCCGTTCCACTCGAACACGCGCACGCCCTTCTCCAGGAGCACGCGATAGCCGGCTCGCGACAGCACGGAAACCGCGGGCAGGTCGCTCGCGCCGGGCACGAGCAGGCGCACGTCCACGCCGTCGCGCGCAGCGGCCACCAGCGCCTGCACGTAGGGCGCGGTGCCGACGAAGTAGGCGTCGGTGAGCCACAGGCGCTCGCGGGCGATGGCGGCGATCATCAGGTCGAGGCGCAGCACGCCGGCACCGCTCGGCTGGCCCTGGATCACGCGCACGCGCGTCGTGCCCGCACGGGGGATCGCCGCGACGGGCGTGAGCAGCTCCACGGGCAGCGGACCCTCGTCGCACGCCTCCCACACGCGGGCGAACGCGTGCTCGAGCTCGGCCACGGCCGGGCCGCGGATCTCGACACCCGTGTCGCGCCACGGCTCGAGGCGCTTCTCCGGGCGGCCGAGCCACTTCGCCGACACGCACAGGCCCGACACGAAGCCGACGTGCCCGTCGATCGCGATCATCTTGCGGTGGTCGCGCGTCGTCCAGCCGAGCGGGCTCGCGAACTGGAACGGATTGAACGCGGCCACGCGCACGCCCGCCTCGCGCAGCGGGCCCCACAGCGCGTCCGAGCGGAACGAGCCGAGCCAGTCGTAGATCACATAGACGTGCACGCCGTCGCGCGCCCGGTCGGCGAGCGCGCGCGCGAACTCGTGGCCGACCTCGTCGTCCTCGACGATGTAGCACTCGAACAGGATCAGCCGCTGCGCTCGGCGGATGGCGTCGAGCCAGGCGGGGAAGTTCTCGCGCGCGTCGAGCAGCATGCGCGCCGCATTGCCTTCCGAGGATTGCGCGCCCGTCGCGCGGCCGAACGCCCGGGTAGCCAGCGCGATGACGTCGGCGTCGAGCGCGTCGGCGTAGGGGCGACCGAGCGGCGGGCGAGGCACGTTGGGCGGGCGGCTGGCAGCGACACCCTACGGTACCATGCCCCGATGGCATTGCCCGTTCCGCGTCGCCGCTTCCTCGCGTCGCTGGGCGCGCTCGTGCTCGCGGCGTGCGCGCCCGACGCGCGGCACGCTGCGTTGCCGCGCGGGGCGCGCGTGATCGCGTTGGGCGACAGCCTGACCTACGGCACCGGCGCGTCGCCCGCGGAAAGTTGGCCGGCGCTGCTCGCGCAGCGTTCGGGTTGGCAGGTGGAGAACGCCGGCGTGCCCGGCGAGACCGCGGCGCAGGCGTGCGAGCGTCTCCCCGACCTGCTGGCGGCGAATCGTCCTGCGCTCGTGCTCGTGCTGGTCGGCGGCAACGACTTCCTCCGGCGCACGCCCGATGCGGGCGTGCGGGACGCGCTCGCGGCCTGCGTCGCGGAGGCGCGCGCCGCCGCGGTGCCGATCGTCCTGCTTCCGGTGCCGCGGCTCGGCGTCGGAGGATTGGCCAACGCCCCGCTCTACGCGGAGGCGGCGAAGTCGCTTGGCACTCCCCTCGTCGACGCGGGCCTCGCCGACGCATTGGCCAAGCCTGCGCTGCGCGCCGACGCCGTGCATCCGAACGCCGCCGGCTACCGAGCCGTGGCCGAGCGGATCGGCGCGGGGCTCGCCAAGCTCGGTTTCCTGCGCTAGGCCGTGGTTCCGCGCGCCGTTGCGTGCTGCTTGACGCGGCCGCGCACGACTTGCGTGTGCTCGTCGGTCTCCCGCACCGCGACGTCGAACGCGTCGCGCAGCGCCACGTACACGTCCTCGTGGCGGTCGCGCGTGATCGCGATCTCGTGGCCGGGCACGCGCAGGTCGATGCGCACGGAGAACTCGCGCCCCTGGTGGCTGTGCCGGTGGGGCGAGTCGACGGTCACCGTGCAGCTGACGATGCGCCGCCCGAGCGCCTCGAGCTTCGCGACGTGGTCGCGGATCTTCGCCGTGAGGGCCGGCGAGGCGGGAATGTTGCGGAGCGTGATCTGGAGGGGAACTTGCATTGACATCGCCTCCGTTTCGGGGGTCGGACCCGCCGCCTCGCTCGGAGATGCCACGCCGCGGCGCCGGCCCCTCACTTGTCACGATACGTCTCCCCGGGGCGCGCCTGGATTGACGGGCGTCAACGGGACGCCGAGGTCGACCGATCGACCCGGCCGTGGTCAGAACGGCGTCAGATTTGCGGCTCCAGGCACAAATCCGCTGCTTTCGCGCCGGAAATGGCAATCAACTCCACGCCGACCGTGGCTCGCCATAGGCACATGGTGTGCATCCGGTAAGCACCTTTATCACTTCTTTGTGCACTTCGGGCCCGGATGTGGTGCAATTCCCCCTGACGCAAACAGCTTTCCCCGCACAAATGACGCTAGACAAGCCGCCGCGGACCTCGGGCGACTCCGCGCAAGCGCGCCGCCCCCGCAACCGCGAGGCGACGATCCACGCCGTGCTCGAGTCCGCGCAACGCCTTTTCGCGACCAAGGGCTTCGACCGCACTTCGCTCGTCGACATCGCGGCGGAGACGCGCCTGTCGCCGCGCGGCGTGATCCTGCACTTCAGCTCGAAGGCCGACATCGCGGCCGAACTCATGCTGCGCGAGCTTCGCGCCCGCGCGTCGACCTTCAAGCCCGCCAGGGAAGGCACGCCGGCCGTCGAGCGCATCGTCGCGTTCTTCGCCTGGATGGCCGACGGCGACAAGCGCACGTTCATCAACTTTCCCGCGCTGTGGGGCTTCGCCGCGCGCTGGTCGCTCAAGGTCGAGGCCACCTGCGAGCTGGCGATGCAGGAGTTGCTCTCGCCGGTGCGCCGCGCGGTCGAGGATGGCGTGGCGAGCGGCGAGTTCCGCGCCGTGGACGCCGACCTCGCCTGCGACGTGCTGTGGCGCGCCTACGTGTGCGGGCAACGCCGCGCGACGATCCGCGGCGGCAAGCCCAGCGACGCGCTGCCGCAGGTCGAGCGCGCGCTGACGCTGCTGCGCGCCTGACGCGCGTCACCGTTCACCGCGCGGTGGCGTCGCGCACCCCGCCCCGGTAGAATTGCCAGCTTGCCTTGCCGGGCCCTGCGCGGCCCCGCGGGCGCCCCGGCCGCAGCCGGCCGGGCGATCCGGAGACGTGGCCGAGTGGTCGAAGGCACTCCCCTGCTAAGGGAGCATGCGGGCTAAAACCTGCATCGAGGGTTCGAATCCCTCCGTCTCCGCCATTCCAGCTGGGTACGGACCGGACCCATGGGTGACCGGATGCACACCGGTTGCATCTGCCCGCCCCGTCCCCGCGGGCTTCGGCAAGGAGCGAGCCCCGCAGGATGCGGGGCTCGTTCACTTGCAGCAAGCGCGGCTCGCTAGCGCCGAGGACGCGCCGTTTCACGGGATCAGGCGAGGTCGAAGCGATCGAGGTTCATGACCTTGCTCCAGGCCGCGACGAAGTCCTCGACGAACTTCCGCCGGTTGTCGTCGCACGCATAGACCTCGGCTATGGCGCGGAGCTCCGAGTTCGAACCGAACACGAGATCGACCCGCGTGCCCGTCCAGCGTACCTTCCCCGACGCCCGGTCGCGCCCCTCGTACACGCCTTTGGTGGCGGTCGGCCGCCACTCGGTGCCCATGTCGAGCAGGTTGACGAAGAAGTCGTTAGTCAGGCTTCCCGGCGTGGTCGTCAACACGCCGTGTGTTGGCGCCCCGGCGTTGGCACCCAGCGCGCGCATGCCGCCGACCAGCACGGTCATCTCCGGAGCGGTCAGCGTCAACAGCTGCGCGCGATCGACCAGCAGCTCCTCGCTCCGTCCCCCGATGTCCGCACGAACGTAGTTGCGGAAGCCGTCGGCGACTGGTTCCAGAGCGGCGAAGGACTCCGCGTCGGTCTGCGACTGCGAGGCGTCCGTGCGTCCCGGCGAGTACGGCACCTCGACCGGGAAGCCTGCCTTCCGAGCCGCCTCCTCGACTCCGGCACAACCCGCCAGCACGATGAGGTCGGCGAGAGACACCTTCCTGTTGTCGCGCCGGGCACCGTTGAATTCCCTCTGGATCGCTTCCAGCTTCTGCAACACCGTGGCCAGTTGCGCCGGCTGGTTGACTTCCCAGCCTCTCTGGGGCGCCAGCCGGATGCGCGCCCCGTTCGCACCACCTCGCTTGTCGGAGCCGCGAAAGGTCGAGGCCGCGCCCCACGCCGTGGTAACCAACTGCGGCACCGTGAGTCCCGAGGCCAGGATGCTCGCCTTCAGCGCCGCGATGTCGTGCAGGTCGATCAGATCGTGGTCCACGGGCGGGACCGGGTCCTGCCAGATGAGTTCCTCGGCAGGCACCTCCGGACCGAGGTAGCGGACACGCGGACCCATGTCGCGGTGGGTGAGCTTGAACCAGGCGCGCGCGAAGGCGTCGGCGAAAGCCTGCGGATCCTTGTGGAATCGGCGCGCGATCTTCTCGTACGCAGGGTCGAAGCGCAGCGACAGGTCCGCGGTGGTCATCATCGGAGGGTGCTTCCGGGACCGGTCGTGCGCATCCGGGATCATGTGCTCGGGGCGCACGTTCGTCGCGACCCATTGCTGGGCGCCGGCCGGGCTCCGCGTCAGCTCCCACTCGTAGCCGAACAGCATGTCGAAGTAGCCCGTGTCCCAGCGCGTCGGGTTCGGCTTCCACGCTCCTTCGATGCCGCTGGTCGTCGCATGCTTGCCCTTGCCGCTACCGTACGCGTTCTTCCATCCGAGCCCCATCTCCTCGATCGGCGCGCCTTCAGGCTCGCGCCCCACGAGCGCCGGGTCGCCGGCGCCGTGCGCCTTGCCGAACGTATGCCCGCCGGCCACCAGCGCGACGGTTTCCTCGTCGTCCATTGCCATGCGTGCGAACGTCTCGCGGACGTCGCGTCCGGAGGCCACCGGATCGGGCTTGCCGTTCGGCCCCTCCGGGTTCACGTAGATCAGCCCCATTTGCACGGCACCGAGCGGGCCCTCCAACTCGCGGTCGCCGCTGTAGCGCTGGTCGCCCAGCCAGGTCTTCTCGCTGCCCCAGTAGATGTCCTCTTCCGGCTCCCAGATGTCTTCGCGTCCACCCCCGAAACCGAACGTCTTGAAGCCCATCGACTCGAGTGCGCAGTTGCCGGCGAGGATCATCAGGTCTGCCCACGAGATCCGGTTGCCGTACTTCTTCTTGATCGGCCACAGCAACCGGCGCGCCTTGTCGAGATTGCCGTTGTCCGGCCAGCTGTTGACCGGCGCAAAGCGCTGGTTCCCGGTGCCCGCACCGCCGCGACCGTCGGCGATTCGGTAGGTCCCCGCGCTGTGCCAGGCCATGCGGATGAACAAGCCGCCGTAGTGGCCCCAGTCCGCAGGCCACCAATCCTGCGAGTCGGTCATCAGTGCGTGGAGGTCCTTCTTGAGCGACGCGTAGTCGAGCTTGCCGAACGCCTCGGCGTAGTCGAAGCGCGTGCCCAGCGGATTGGACTTCGCGGAGTGCTGGTGAAGCACCGCCAGGTTCAGCCGGTCCGGCCACCAGTCGCGGTTGGATTGGGCACCGACGGTGGTGCGGGCGCCGCGCGTGGCGGCAAACGGGCATTTGGCTTCGCTGGACATGGTGTCGTCCTCTCCTGGGTGGGCGGTTGGCACCCCGGCAAGATAGGCCGCACCAGCCTATCGATCCAATTATTTCTATTGATGACGGTAATAGATTGACGCTAAACGCCGCGTCGCCGGGAGCCCCCCCGGCCGCGCGGCCGGATCGTGCGGTGTACCATCCGTCAGGCCGTCACGTCGTGGGACAGGGGCTGCCTGCCACACCTTCGCACGCACTGCTTCGCGCTTCCCTTGTTCGACTCCGCTATCGCCGCCGGCGCTCCGTCCGCCGATTGGCCGTCCAACGGGCGGCCGGCATCGTTGCCGGATACGCCTGCGGGCCGGGTCCTCCGGCCGTGCCCCAACCGAGCTCCGGACCGGCCGCGGCGGGATCGCTCGTCGTGACGCCTCCAGCAGTGGCCCGGAGCGTCGCGATCTTCGACCTGGGCGGCGTGCTGGTCGAGTGGAACCCGCGCCACCTCTACCGGAAGCTGTTTGCGGGCGACGAGGCGGCTATGGAGGATTTCCTCGCCAACGTCTGCACGACCGATTGGAACGAGCGCCAGGACGCCGGGCGCACGTTCGCGGAAGCGACTGCGGCGCTGATGCCGAGGCACTCCGACAAGCGGGAGCTGATCGAGGCGTGGTTCAGCCGCTTCGGCGAGATGGTCCCCGGCGCGATCGACGGCACGGTCGCCATCTTCGCCGAGCTCAAGGCGCGCGGCGTGCCCGTCTACGGCATCTCGAACTGGTCGGCCGAGACGTTCCCGACGCAGCGCGGCCGCTTCCCGTTCTTCGCGTGGTTCGACGACCTCGTCATTTCCGGTGACGTCGGCGTGATCAAGCCCGATCCGCGGATCTTCGCGATCCTGCTCGAGCGCAATGCGCTCGACCCGGCGACCGCGGTCTTCGTCGACGACGTCGAGAAGAACGCGCGCGCGGCCGGCGAGCTCGGCATCCACGGCATCCACTTCCGCTCGCCCGACCAGCTGCGGCGCGAGCTCGCGGCGGTCGGCCTCCTCCCCGATGCGCCGTGACCGCGGGGCGCGGGATCGGCCAGGCGACGGCGGAAGCGCCCCCCGCGCCCGCCAGGAAACGGCGGCCGCTCAGCGCCAGCCGGCGTCGACGACGAACGTCTGCGCCGTGCACATCCGGCTGTCGTCCGCGGCGAGCCAGAGCACCATCCGCGCGAGGTCGGGCGGGTAGAGCTTCTCCTTCAGGCACTGGCCCTCGAGCATGCGCCGCTCGCCCTCCGGGTCGAGCCAGAGCCTGACCTGCCGCTCCGTCATGACCCAGCCGGGCACGACCGTGTTCGCGCGGATCCGGTCGGGACCCCAGTCGCGCGCCAGGCCGCGCGTCATGCCGTGGACCGCCGCCTTCGCCGTCGTGTAGACGTTGTAGCCGCCCATCCCGAGCATCCAGCTGATCGAGCCGAAGTTCACGATCGAGCCGCCGCCGGCGGCCTTCATCTGCGGGTGGACCGCCTGCGCGGCGAAGAACTGGTGGCGCAGGTTGACCGCGATCCGGTCGTTCCAGTAGTCCACGGTGACGTCTTCCGTGCGGTGGCGGTCGTCGTTGGCCGCGTTGTTGACGAGCGCGGTGACCGGCCCTGCCTCCTCGCCCACGCGGCGCACGATCGCCTGCAGCGCGGCGACGTCGCGCAGGTCGCAGCGGTGGTAGTGGGGGGCGCGCAGCCCGGCGCCGGCAATGCGCCCGCACAGCGCCGTCGACGCCGCGTCGTCGACGTCGACGAACGCGACGACGGAGCCCTGCGCGCAGAAGTGCTCGACGATCGAAGCCCCGATGCCGGAGCCGCCCCCCGTGACGAACACGACCTTCCCGGCGAGGCTCGGGTAGCGCGCGAAACGCCGGTCCACCGCCGCGTTCTGCTCAGACAAACTCGCCCTCCTTCCGGTCGGAAATCCGCAGCACGACGAACACCGCGAGCCCGGACGCCGCGAGCAGGATCGTGGACAGCGCGGAGGCCGTGCCGAACTCGCCGTCGAGCACGGAGAGGTAGATGCGCACCGGCATCGTCATCGTCCGGCCGACGTAGAGGATGAGCGAGCTCGACAGCTCGTTGATCGCGGTGATGAAGCTCATCAGCGCGCCGGCGACGACGCCGGGCAGCATCAGCGGCAGCGTCACCTTCGCGAACGCGCGCCCGGGCGGCGCTCCGAGGCTCAAGGCGGCCTCCTCGATGCCGCCCTTGATCTGCTTCAGGATCGACGCGGCGGAGCGAACCGCGTACGGCAGACGCCGGACGAACAGCATCAGCACGATGATTGCCGCCGTCCCCGTGATCTGCAGCGGAGGCACGTTGAAGGTCACGACGAACGCGAGGCCCATCACGACGCCCGGGACGATGTAGGGGACGAGGAGCAGGCTGTCGAGCAGGCCCGTCGCCTTCGTCTCGCGCCGCGCGAGCACGTAGCCCACGAGCGTGCCGAGGACGACGATCAGCAGCACGGCCGCCACCGAGTAGGTGAAGCTGTTGGCGATCACGTGCGGGACCTCGCCGACGATCTTCGTGTAGCTGTCGAGGCCGTATCCCGGGTGGAACACCGGGCCGCGGGTCTTGCGGAACGAGGTCCAGATCACCACCAGCGACGGCAGCGAGCCTGCGAGCACGATCGCGTAGCAGACGGCGTGCGCGGCGGCCGACGCGAGCGGGGACAGCCGCACGGGCTGCGGGCGGCGCACGAGGGAGCCCGCCACCTCGCGGCGCCGCACGGCCCAGCGCTGCACCGCGACGACGGCCAGGCAGACGGCGATCAGCACCACGCTCGTCGCCGACGCGAGCCCGGGGTTGCCCCCCATCTCCGACGTGTAGAGGTTGTAGGCGGTCGTCGCGAGCAGGCGCACCTTCCCGCCGACGATGGAGGGCGTTCCGAAGTCCGCGATCGACAGGACGAACGCGAGCAGCGCGCCGCTCGTCACCGCCGGGAACACGAGCGGCAGCGTCACCTTGAAGAATCGGCGCCACGGCCCCGCGCCGAGGCTCTCGGCCGCCTCCTCGACCGACGGGCTGATCGCGCGCAGCCCGCTCGCGGTCAGCAGGAACACGAACGGGTAGAACTTGAGGCTGAACACGAGCAGGATGCCGAAGAATCCGTAGATGGGCGGCAGCCCGATGCCGAGGTCGGCGAGGAACGCGCGCATCCACCCGTTCGCGCCCAGCATCATGATCCACGCATAGGCGCCGATGAAAGGCGGCGAGACGAGCGCGAGCACGGCGAACGTCGCCAGCGCGTCGCGCCCGAAGATGACGTAACGCGTGGTCAGCACTGCGAGCGGGATCCCGAGCAGCATCGCGCCGGCCATGCCGCCGGCTCCGACCAGCAGGCTGTTGAGGAGCGCGGTCCGGTACGCGGGCTGCCCCAGGACCTGCGCGAAGTTCGCGAACGTGAGCGCGCCGGTGCGGTTGTCCGTCACGCTCGCCTCGAAGACCCCGAGCAGGGGCCAGGCGAGCAGCACCGCGATCACGGCGAACGCCGCGACCAGCACGAACGTCCAGAAGTCGACGCCGCGCCTCACGCCGCGCCGTCGATGCGCACGCCCGTGGCCGGGTCGAACAGGTGGAGGCGCGCAACCGGCAGCGCGAGCGCGAGACGCGCGCCGGGAGAGGCGAGCGTGCGGCGCTCCGGCCGGTGCACGTGTGCGGCGAGTTCCGCGCCCGAGTCGAGCCTCAGCCGGTAGAACGCCTCGCGCCCGGCGAAGCTCACCTTCTCGACGGCGCCTTCGACGACGAGCGCGTCGGGCGACGCCGCGGCGCCAGGCCCGGCGACCGCCATGTCCTCCAGGCGAATCGCGAGCGTCACGCGGTCGCGCCCCGCGAGCGCCGGCAACGCGCGCGGCGACGCGCCGAGCGCGACCTGCCCGCCCGGCGCGACCGGCACGTCCGCGATCACGTTCATCGCGCCGACGAAAGAGGCCACGAAGAGCGTCGCCGGCCGGTCGTAGACCTCCCATGGCGTGCCGACCTGGTGGACGCGGCCGGACTGCATCACGCAGATGCGGTCGGAGAGGACCAGTGCCTCCTCCTGGTCGTGCGTGACGTAGAGCGTCGTGATGCCGAGCGCGTGCTGCAGGTCGCGGATGTCGTCGCGCATCTCGATGCGCAGCTTCGCGTCGAGGTTCGAGAGCGGCTCGTCCATCAGCAGGACCTTCGGCTCGATCACGATCGCCCGCGCGAGCCCCACGCGCTGCTGCTGCCCGCCGGAGAGCTGATGCGGCATCCGCGCGGCGAGGCCGGGCAGCCGCACGAGCTCGAGCGCGCGCGCGACGCGCTCCGCGGCCTCCTGCCGGGGGCGGCGCCGGTTCGCGAGGCCGAACGCGACGTTGTCGCCGACGCTCATGTGGGGAAAGATCGCGTAGTCCTGGAACACGAGCCCGATGTCGCGCTTCCAGACGGGCACGTCGTCCACGCGCCGGCCCCCTATCCACACCTCGCCCGCGTCCTGCCGGACGAAGCCCGCGACGGTGCGCAGCAGCGTGGTCTTGCCGCAGCCCGAGGGCCCGAGCAGGGTGAAGAACTCGCCGGACTCGACCGCCAGGTCGACGTCCGCGAGCGCCTGCACGCCGGAGAAGCGTCTGGAGAGATGCCGCAGCTCGACGCGGGCCATCGGCGCAACCGGTCAGCGGCGGCCGCGCGCCCGGCGCGCGGCGGGTCGGCGGGCGGCGCGCGCGGTCAACGGGCGAGCATCAGGGCGCGCCACTTCTCGAGGTATTCCTGCCGCTTGTCGGCCGCGTTCTTGATGTTGTACTTGACGAGCTTGATCTCGCCCATCGGCTTCAGCGCGGCGAGCGGCTTCGCGTCCTTGCGGATCGGCCGCCGCCCCAGCTCCTGCACGACCATGTCCTGGACCGGCGCGGACAGCGCCCAGTCGATGAACGCCTTGCCCGCGGCCGCGTTGGGCGCGCGCTTGCACAGCGCCATCCCGTCGGCGATCGCGGAGGTGCCGTCCTCCGGGTACACGATCGCAACCGGCCCGCCGTTCTTGAGGTACAGGTACGCGTTGTCCTCGAGGGTGACGCCGACCGCCGCCTCGCCGTCGTTGACGAAGCGCGGAACGGCGCCGGAGCTGTTCGAGACGTTGAGGTTCGCGAACACGGGCTTGAACCTGTCCCAGCCCGGCTGCTTGTCGCCGTAGATCGTCAGGAACGTATTGAGCTGCATGTAGGCGGAGCCGGACTTCTCGGCGTCGGCCATCGAGACCTGCCCCTTGAACCGCGGCTGCCCGAGGTCGGTCCACGTCCTCGGGTATTCCTCGGGCTTGAGCTTCTTCGTGTTGACGACGAAGACGTTGAGAATGCCGGTGTACGGGAGCCACGCGCCGGACGTCCTGAAAGCGTCGGCGATCATCGCGGCCTCCTTCGGCTGGTACGGCTCGAGGAGGTCGGTGTTGGCTTCGAGCAGCTCGGCGCCGATGCTCCAGATCACGTCGCACTTGGGGTTGGCGGCCTCGGCGCGGGTGCGGTTGACGATGTCGCCGGAGCCGGCCTTCACCACGTCGGCCTTGATGCCCGTCGCCTTCTCGAATTCCGGGATCAGGCGCTCGACGATGTTCGCCGTGTGGGCCGTGTAGACGCTGACGCGCTGCTGCGCGAGGGCCGGGGCGGCGAGGCTGGCGGCCCCGAGCGCGACGACTGTGATTGTGCGAAGCTTCATGGTTTCCCCCGGGGCGATTGGCGGCCGCATTCGCGTCCGCGCGGCCTGCCGGGCGATCCTATAACATGGCCACCCGCGCCGCAATCGCGCGCGCCGCGCCGCCCGCCGGATGAGGATCGAGGCCTTCACCCAGGGAAAGCACCTGGACGACCCGGAAGCGAACGAGGACCGCTTCCTCGTGCTGCCCGGGCGCGGCTACGCCGTGATCGACGGCGCCACCGACATCGGCGGCAAGCTCTTCGAGGGCCGGCGCGGCGGGTGGTGGGGAGCCGAGACGACGATGCGGGCGGTCGCCGGCTTCCTCGCCGCCGCGACGCCGCGCGAGATCTCGGCCCAGGCTCTCGTCGAGGAGGTCGGCTCCGCGCTCCGCGGCCTCTATGCCAGGCAGGGAACCCTTGCTGCGATGCGCGCCGATCGGGCCCGGCGCTTCGGCGCGACGCTGACGCTCGCCGCCGATCTCGGCGACGCATTCCGCTTCGTACTCATCGGCGACAGCGGGCTGCGGATCAACGGCGCCGAGGCGTTCGTCGAGGACACGGGACTCGACCTCGTCACGGCGAGCCTGCGCGTGGCGGCCTACCGCTTCGTGTCGGCCGCCGGGGGCGGGGTCGACGACTGCCGGCGCGTCGGCCGCGCGCTCTCGTTCCACGGCGCCGCACGCCTCCACACCGACGCGCGGCCGTGGCTCGACGACGAGAGCCTCGCGGCGCTGCGCGCCGAGAGCCTCGCGTGGTCGCAGGCGCGCCTGCCCGCAGTCCCCGAGGCGGACCTTCGCGCGCTCGTCGACGGCGGGATCGAAGGCCAGGCGCGCTTCGCGAACAACACGTCGAGCCCGCTTTGCTACGCGGTCCTCGATGGCTTCGAAGTCCCGCCGGCGCTCGTGCGCGTCTTCGAGCGCCCGCGCACGGCGGTCCGGTCGATCGAGCTCCACAGCGACGGCTACTTCGCGCGCGGCGCGACGCCGTCGCTCGCCGACTGGGAGACGGCGGCGGACGAGGTCGAGCGCGTCGATCCCGAGAAAGTCGGCGCCTACCCTTCGGTCAAGGGGAGCGCCGGGCGGATGCGCACCGACGACAGGACCGTCGTGATCATCCGGCCCTGAGGCCGCGGCGGGGCGTCGGCCCGCAGCGCTGCGCGAATCGCCCGGGCACGATCGCGCCGCAGGGCCCCACGCGGCCTACGCGACCTCGCCGGCCGCCTTCTCGAGCTCGAAGGCGCGATGCAGCACGCGCACCGCGAGCTCCATGTACTTCTCGTCGATGACCACCGAGATCTTGATCTCGGAGG
>Ga0224500_10000222_pt1 | contig 41265 bp, 33 predicted proteins | sample SF_Oct11_sed_USG_FD_168126 | JGI IMG/M metagenome (GOLD analysis project Ga0224500, IMG submission 168126) | Sediment microbial communities from San Francisco Bay, California, United States - SF_Oct11_sed_USGS_4_1 | ecosystem: Environmental > Aquatic > Marine > Sediment | place: USA: California...
GCGGGCCATTCTCATCCCAGCGTGCGCCCAGGCGCACGCTGTCGAAGATGACGATCGCGCCCAGCACGAGGAACAGCCCGGCCATGCCGAGCTCGGCCGTCTTGTAGCGAAACGCCGGCCGCTCACCCGACTGCTCTGCCATCCCCTCGCCCCTCCCAACGCAAGCGCGGCGCGCGGAAGCGTTCCGCGCGCCGCGGTGACTCGTTGCTCCGGCCGGCCGCTACTTGGCGATGAAGCCGGCGCTCTTCATCAGCGACACGTGCCGCGCTTCCTCCTTCGCGACCCAGTCGGCGTAGGCCTTGCCCTCCAGCGACGTGGTGTCGAAGGCGCCCTTTTCCATGAGGTCCTTCCACTCGGGCGTGGCCTGCACCTTCTTCATCAGTTCGATGTAGTACTGGACCTGGTCGGCCGACACGCCGGCCGGCATGAAGATGCCGCGCAGCATCTTGTAGCTGACGTCCAGCCCCGATTGCTGGCAGGTCGGGATGCTCGACCACGACATGGACCCGACCAGGGTTTCCTTGTAGGGCATGCGCTGGTCGTTGAACACGCACAGCGGACGCAGCTTGCCGCCGCGCCAGTGCGCCACGGCCTCGATCGGGTTGTTCACCGAGGAGTTCACGTGCTTGCCCACGAGCTGCACGGCGACCGCGCCGCCGCCCTTGATCGGGATGTAGGTGAACTTGGCGCCCGTCAGCTCCTCGATCGCCGCCGTGATGATCTGGTCTTCCTGCTTGGCGCCCGTGCCGCCCATTTTGTACTTCCCGGGGCCGGCCGCCTTGGCCGCGTCGATGTACTCCTTGGCCGTCTTGTAGGGCGTCTCGGCGTTCACCCACAGCACGAAGTTGTCCAGCGCCATCATCTTCACCGGCGTCAGGTCGCGCCAGTTGAACGGCACGCCCGTGGCGAGCGGCGTGGTGAACAGGTTGGACAGCGTGATGATGATCTTGTGCGGGTTGCCCTGCGAGCCCTTGACGTCGAGGAAGCCCTCGGCGCCCGAGCCGCCGGACTTGTTGATCACCACCATCGACTCCTTCATCAGGCTGTGCTTGGCGACGATCCCCTGAATGGCGCGCGCCATCTGGTCGGCGCCGCCCCCCGTTCCGGCCGGAATGATGAATTCCACCGTCTTGGTCGGCTCCCACGCCTGCGCCGCTCCGAGCCAGCCGAGAGCGAAGGCCATCGCCACTACGCGAGACACGTTGCGTTTCATGACTCCTCCTGTGTCGTACGTTTGGATCGCCGCGGCGCGCCGTTCGTAAGCGGAGCTGCCGCAACTCATTGTCGTTTTTACCCGAAAAGCCTCACATTGACCAGAGTCAAGAATCGGCGACGTCGCCTCGCCCTCGTGCGAGGCGGAAGACGAGATAAGGCGCGCCCCGGGGCGTTGATCGCATTCAGGACCTCGGCGGCTCGGCGTCGCCCAGCGGCCCGGACGCCGGGCCGGCCCGCTTGCGCCTTGCCAGCCAGGTGCCGGCCGCGACCACCGCCGCCGCGCCGATCGCGCCCGCGATCAGCGCCAGCTTGACTTCGCCGATCGTCGGATTGCCGTCGTTGAAGCGAATGCCCATGCTCTCCATCGGCCCTGCCAGGGCGGGATCCGTGACCAGCATCTCGCCGGCGACGAAGCCAAGCAGGCCGCCGCCCACCGTGATGATCACCGGCCAGCGCTCCATCAGGTGCAGCAGGAGCTGCGAGCCGAAGATCACCAGCGGGATCGAGATGGCAAGGCCGAGGATCAGCAGCACGTAGCTGCCCTGTGCCGCCGCCGCCACGGCAATCACGTTGTCGATGCTCATCACGAGGTCGGCGATCAGGATGGTGCGGATCGCGGCGATCAGGTTGTCGCTGGCGTCGATGTCCCCCGTATCCTCCTCCGGCACGAGCAGCTTGATGCCGATCCAGAACAGCAGCAGGCTGCCGATGATCTTCAGCCATGGCAGCGCCAGCAGGGCGACGGCAAAGATCGTCAGCACGATGCGCATCACCACGGCCGCGCCCGAGCCCCAGAAGATGGCCGCCTTCTGCTGCCGGGCAGGCAGGGAGCGCGCCGCGAGCGCGATGACCACCGCGTTGTCGCCCGAGAGGACGATGTTCACGCCGATGATCTTCAGCAGGCCGATCCAGAACGCTTGCGAGGCGAGTTCGGCGAGCATGCGGCGATGGCGCGATGCGGCCCTACTTCACCAGCAGCACGGGGATGTCGGCGATGTGCAGGACCTTGGTGGCCGTGGAGCCGACCAGCGCCTTGCCGAGCGCGGTCATGCCGCGCGTGCCGATGTAGATCAGGTCGCAGCGCTTGTCGCGCGCATGCTTCACGATGCTCTCGGCCACGGGGCCGACGAGCACCTTCGCCACGTAGGCGATCCCGGCCGCGTCGAGCTTGCGCTTGGCCGCCGCGAGCCGCTCCTCGCCCTCCTCCTCGTAGTACTTGCGGATCTGCGCCTTGCCGACTGCCAGGCCCATGCGCGGCAGCTGCGGCACCGGCAGGTGCACCGTCACCAGATGCACTTCGGGCGTTTCCCGGTACCAGTCGGCATGGTCGACGAGGCACTGCACCGCATCGAGCGACCCCTTGGAGCCGTCAACCGCGACGAGGATCTTCATGAGCTGGGCGTTCCGCGGAAAGCGCGACGGCGCATTGTACACTCCGCCTCTCGGAGAGATGCGTGGAACTGCTGCTGGAGCCCCAGGCGTGGATCGCGTTCGCCACGCTCACCGCCCTCGAGCTCGTGCTCGGGATCGACAACATCGTCTTCATCTCCATCCTCGTCGACCGCCTGCCGCCGCAGCGCCGCGACGTCGCGCGCCGCATCGGACTGGGGCTGGCGATGTTCATGCGCATCGCGCTGCTGCTCGCCATCGCGTGGATCATCGGCCTCACCGCGCCGGTGTTCGCCGTCGCCGGCAACGACCTCTCCGGGCGCGACCTGGTGCTGATCGCCGGCGGGCTGTTCCTCATCTGGAAAGCGACCGGCGAGATCCACGAGATGTACGAGGAGCATGGCGCGCCGCCCGAGGCGCCGAAGGCGGCGCACGCCAGCTTCGCCTCCGTGATCGGACAGATCATCGTCATCGACCTGGTGTTCTCGCTCGACTCCATCATCACCGCGATCGGCATGGTGGACGACGTGCGCATCATGATCGCCGCGGTGGTCGCCTCCGTCGCGCTGATGCTGGTGGCGGCGGGGCCCATCGGCCGCTTCGTCTCGCACCACCCGACGGTCAAGATGCTCGCGCTCGCGTTCCTCATCATGATCGGCATGGCGCTGGTGGCGGACGGCCTCGACTTCCACGTACCCAAGGGCTATATCTATTTCGCGATGGCGTTCTCGGTCGCGGTCGAGATGCTCAACCTGCGGCTGCGGCGCCGGCCGCGCTAGAACAGCCCCACCACCTTTCCGTCCACGAGGTCGATCTTCTCGGCCGACGGCACCTTCGGCAGCCCCGGCATGGTCATGATGTCGCCGCAGATCATGACCACGAACTCCGCGCCCGCCGCCAGCCGCACCTCGCGCACGTTGACCACGTGGCCGTCGGGCGCGCCGCGCACCTTGGCGTCGGTGGTGAAGGAGGATTGCGTCTTCGCCACGCACACCGGGTAGTGCCCGTAGCCGGAATCCTGCAGCTGCTTGATCTGGCCCCTGACCTTCGCGTCCGCCGTCACCTCGGAGGCGCGGTACACCTTCTTCGCGATCTTGTTGATCTTGTCCCACAGCGGATCGGCGTCCTCGTAGACAAACGTCGGCTTCGAAGGCTGCTCGCACAGGCCGACGACGATCTTCGCCAGCTCGGCGGCGCCCTTGCCGCCCTCGCCCCAGTGGGTCGCCAGCACCACCGGCACGCCGAGCGTCTTCATGCGCGCCTGCAGCATCTCGATCTCGGCCGGCGTGTCGAACGTGAAGCGGTTGATCGACACCACGCAGGGGATGCCGTAGACCTTCTGCACGTTGTCGACGTGGCGCTCCAGGTTCACCAGCCCCTTGTCCAGCGCCGCCAGGTTCTCCTTGTTGACCTCCTTCACGTCCACGCCGCCGTGGTACTTCATGGCGCGCACCGTGGCGACGATCACCGCGGCGTTGGGCCTGAGGCCGGTCTTGCGGCACTTGATGTCGAGGAACTTTTCCGCCCCCAGGTCGGCGCCGAAGCCGGCTTCGGTCACCACGTAGTCGACGAGCTTGAGCGCGCTTTGCGTGGCGATCACCGAGTTGCAGCCGTGCGCGATGTTGGCGAACGGCCCGCCGTGGATGAAGGCCGGGTTGTTCTCCAGCGTCTGCACCAGGTTCGGCGCGAGCGCGTCCTTCAGCAGCACCGTCATCGCGCCGTGTGCCTTCAGGTCGCGCGCGTGCACCGGCTTGCCTTCGCGCGTGTAGCCGACCACGATGTTGCCCAGGCGCTTCTTCAGGTCCTCCAGCGACGTGGCGAGGCAGAAGATCGCCATCACCTCGGAGGCGACGACGATGTCGAAGCCGTCCTCGCGAGGGTAGCCGTTTGCGCTCCCGCCCAGCGCTATTACGATTTCGCGCAACGCGCGGTCGTTCATGTCCACCACGCGCCGCCACTGGATGCGCCGGATGTCGATGCCGAGCTCGTTGCCCTGGGTGATGTGGTTGTCCAGCATCGCCGCCAGCAGGTTGTTGGCGAGCGCGATGGCGGAGAAATCCCCCGTGAAATGCAGGTTGATGTCCTCCATCGGCACCACCTGCGCGTATCCGCCGCCCGCCGCGCCGCCCTTCACGCCGAACACCGGCCCGAGCGAAGGCTCGCGCAGGCAGATCGCCGCCTTCTTGCCGATGTGGTTGAGCGCGTCGCCCAGGCCCACCGTGGTGGTGGTCTTGCCCTCGCCCGCTGGCGTCGGGCTGATGGCGGTCACCAGGATCAGCTTGCCGTCCTTCTTGCCTTTCAGCGTGTCGAGGTACTTGAGCGAGATCTTGGCCTTGTAATGGCCGTAGGGCTCGAGGTGCTCCTCGGCGATGCCCAGGCGCTCGAGCGCGACCTTGCTGATGCGCTGCAGCTTCGCGGCCTGTGCGATATCGATGTCGGACGGCATGGCGGATTTCCTCGCGGTTGTCCGCCCGGACTATAGGGGAGCGCGCGCGAACGCTCCCTTGACTGCGGTCAAGCGCGGGCCGAGGTCAGCGCGAGCGAGCGCCCCTTGCCGTAGCCCGGGTCGGCCGGCCGCGCGCCGCCGCGCGTCACCCGCACCGCGCAGTACTTGAACTCGGGGATCTTGCCGAACGGATCGAGCACCGGGTTGGTGAGCAGATTGGCCGCCGCTTCCTGGAAGGCGAACGGGATGAACACCGCGCCGCGCGGCGTGCCCTCGTCGGCCCGGGCATAGAGCGAGATCCTGCCGCGGCGCGACTCCACGGTCACCACCTCCCCGGGCCGGGCCTTGAGCGCCGCGAGGTCGAGCGGATGCATGGAAACCACCGGCTCGGGCTCGATCGCGTCCAGCACGCCCGAGCGGCGCGTCATGGCGCCCGTGTGCCAGTGCTCGAGCTGCCGCCCGGTGATCAGGACCATCGGGAAATCCTTGTCCGGGCGCTCGGCCGCACGAATCAGGTCGGCGGGCACGAACTTGCCGCGCCCGGTGGCGGTCGGGAAGTGCGTCTGGAACACGACCGGCTGGCCGGGATCGCCCTCGTTCTCGCACGGGTAGGTGACCGACGAGTCGCGCTCGAGGCGCTCCCAGGTGATGCCGCGGATCGAATCCATGCAGCCGCGCATCTCGTCCCACACGTCCCTCGGCCCGGCGTAGCGCCATTCGAGCCCGAGGCGCCGCGCCAGCTCCTGGATGATCCACAGGTCGGGCTGCGCCTCGCCCGGCGCCTCGAGCGCCTTGCGGCCGAGCTGCACCATGCGGTCCGTGTTGGTGACCGTGCCGTCCTTTTCCGGCCAGGCGGTCGCGGGCAGCACCACGTCGGCGAGGCAAGCCGTCTCGGTGAGGAAGATGTCCTGCACCACCAGATGCTCGAGCTTCGCCATCGCCGCGCGCGCGTGCTCGAGGTCGGGATCCGACATCGCGGGATTCTCGCCCATGATGTACATGCCGCGGATCTTGCCGTCATAGGCGGCGTTCATGATCTCGACCACCGTGAGGCCGGGCTTGGGATCGAGCTCGGCGCCCCAGAACCTCTCGAACCTCGCCTTGGCCTCCGGTGTCGCCACGCGCTGGTAGTCGGGGTACATCATCGGGATGAGCCCCGAGTCCGACGCCCCTTGCACGTTGTTCTGGCCGCGCAGCGGATGCAGGCCCGTGCCCGGGCGACCGACCTGGCCGGTCATCAGCGTGAGCGCGATCAGGCAGCGCGCATTGTCGGTGCCGTGCACGTGCTGGCTGATGCCCATGCCCCAGAGGATGATCGAGGCCCTCGAGGAGGCATACAGGCGCGCCACCTGGCGGATGGTGTCGGCCGGGATGCCGCAGATCGGCGCCATCTTCTCCGGCGGGAAGTCCTTCGCATTCTCGGCGAGCGCATCGTAGCCGCTGGTCCGGTCCCGGATGAACGCTTCGTTCACCAGCCCCTCGTCGATGATCGCGTGGATCATCGCGTTGAGCAGCGCGACGTCGGTATCCGGGTGGAACTGCAGGAAATGCGTTGCATGGCGCGCGAGGTCGGTGCGCCGCGGGTCGGCGACGATCAGCTTCGCGCCCCGCCTGGCGGCGTTCTTCAGCCACGTGGCCGCCACTGGGTGGTTCGAGGTCGGGTTGGCGCCGATCAGGAAGATCACTTCCGAATGCGCGACGTCGTTTACCTGGTTGGACACCGCGCCCGAGCCGATGCCCTCCAGCAGCGCCGCCACCGACGAGGCGTGGCACAGCCGCGTGCAGTGGTCCACGTTGTTGGTGCCGAAGCCGGTGCGCACCAGCTTCTGGAAGAGGTAGGCCTCCTCGTTCGAGCCTTTCGCCGAGCCAAAGCCGGCGAGCGCGGCCTTGTCCCGCTCGCGGACGCGCCGCAGCCCCTGCGCGGCCAGATCGAGTGCTTCCTCCCAGCTCGCTTCGCGGAACACGTCGCGCCAGTTACCGGGATCGACCCTGAGGTCGGCGGACTTGGCGACGCCCGGCTTGCGGATCAGCGGCTTCGTCAGGCGATGCGGATGGTGCGCGTAGTCGAAGCCGTAGCGGCCCTTGACGCACAGGCGCCCGTGGTTCGAGGGGCCGTCCTTGCCGGTGACGAAGCGGATGACGTTGTCCTTGACGTGGTAGGTGAGCAGGCACCCCACGCCGCAGAACGGACAGACCGAATCCACCGTCTTGTCGATCTGCTGCAGCCCGGCGTCGCGCGCGGGCATCAGCGCGCCGGTCGGGCAGGCCTGCACGCATTCGCCGCAGGCCACGCAGGTGGACGCGCCCATCGGATCGTCGAAGTCGAACACGATCTTCGCGTGCTCGCCGCGCCAGGCGTAGCCGATCACGTCGTTCACCTGCTCCTCGCGGCAGGCGCGCAGGCAGCGCGTGCACTGGATGCAGGCGTCCAGGTTCACCGCGATGGCCGGATGCGACAGGTCGGCCCTCGGCTGATGGCGCGACGCGAAGCGCGGCAGGCCGACCTCGAGCTTGCGTGCCCACGCATCGAGCTCGGAATCCTTGCGGTAATGCTTCTCCGGCATGTCGGCCAGCAGCAGCTCGAGCACCATCTTCTGCGACAGCCGCGCGCGTGCGGAGTCGCTGGTGACCTCCATGCCTTCCTTCGGATAGCGGCAGCACGAGGGCGCCAGCGCGCGCTCGCCCTTGATCTCGACCACGCAGGCGCGGCAGTTGCCGTCCGGCCTGAGGCCCGGCGCGTAGCACAGGTGCGGGATCTCCACGCCGTGGCGCTTGGCGGTCTCGATGATCGTCTCGTCGGGCCGGCCGACCACCGTCTTGCCGTTCAGCCTGAACTCGACCGGCATGGTCGCCTGCTGCCGGGTACTCGCGCGATCCATCACTGCACCTCGTGCGGAAAGTACTTCATGACGCACTGCACCGGGTTGGGCGCCGCCTGCCCCAGGCCGCAGATGGAAGCGTCCATCATCGCCTGTGAGAGTTCCTCGAGCAGCGGTTGGTTCCACGACTTGTGCTGCATCAGGTCGAGCGCCTTCGCGGTGCCCACGCGACAGGGCGTGCACTGACCGCACGATTCGTCCTTGAAGAACCTCATCAGGTTCTTCGCCGCGGCCGCCGCCTTGTCGCGCTGCGACAGGATCACGACCGCCGCCGAGCCGATGAAGCAGCCGTGCGGCTGCAAGGTGTCGAAATCGAGCGGCACGTCCCCCTTGGACGCGGGCAGGATGCCGCCCGAGGCGCCGCCCGGCAGGTACGCGTAGAACTCGTGCCCCTCCTGCATGCCGCCGCAGTATTCGTCGATCAGTTCGCGCACCGTGATGCCCGCCGGCGCCAGGTGCACGCCGGGCTTCTTTACGCGCCCGGAGACCGAGAAGGAGCGCAGTCCCTTGCGGCCATGGCGGCCGTGCGAGGCGAACCAGTCCGCGCCTCTTTGCACGATCTCGCGCACCCAGTACACGGTCTCCATGTTGTGCTCGAGCGTCGGGTAGCCGAACAGGCCCACCTGCGCGACGTAGGGCGGCCTGAGGCGCGGCATGCCGCGCTTGCCCTCGATCGACTCGATCATCGCCGACTCCTCGCCGCAGATGTAGGCGCCCGCGCCACGGCGCAGGTGGATCGGCGGCAGCGCGCACGGCGGGTTCTTCCTGAGCTTCGCCAGCTCGCGCTCGAGCACCGCGCGGCAGCCCGCGTATTCGTCGCGCAGATAGATGTAGATCTCTCCCACGCCCGCGCACCACGCGGCGACCAGCATGCCCTCGAGGAAACGGTGCGGGTCGCGCTCGAGGTACCAGCGGTCCTTGAAGGTGCCGGGCTCGCCCTCGTCGATATTCACCGCCATCAGGCGGGGTGCGGGCTCCGCGGCGACGATGCGCCACTTGCGCCCTGCAGGAAAGCCGGCCCCACCCAGGCCCCTGAGGCCCGAGTCCTCCATGGCCTGCGTGATCTCGTCGCGCGAGCGCTTGCCGGCGAGGCAGTCGGCGATCAGCCGGTAGCCGCCCGCCTTGCGGTAGGCGACGTAGTCGAGGTACGCGGGCTCGGCGCAGCCGAGCTTCTTCGCCTGCACCGCGGCCCTGACCTTCTCGACGGTCGCATTGCCCACCGGGTTCTGGTGCACGACGGCGCAAGGCGCCGCCTCGCAGCGGCCGACGCAGGGCGCGGCGACGACGCGCACTTCCTTGCCGAGGATCGCCGGCAGCCGGCGTAGCAGCGCCTGCGCGCCCGCGAGCTCGCAGGCGATGGAGTCGCACACGCGCACGGTGAGCGCCGGCGGCGCGGCCTCGCCCTCCTTCACGACGTCGAAGTGGTGGTAGAAGGTCGCGACCTCGAACACCTCGGTCATCGACAGCCGCATTTCCTGCGCCAGCGCGGCGAGGCGCGCCGCCGACAGGTGGCCGAAGCGGTCCTGCAGGCGGTGCAGGTGCTCGATCAGCAGGTCGCGGCGCCGCGGCGCCGTGCCCAGCAGGGCCCGGACTTCCTGCAGCGCCTGCGGCTCCACGCCGCGGCCCTTCGGGGTGCCGCGTGCTTTCTTCACGATGCGCAGCATTATCCGGCAGCCCGGGGCCGCGTTGTCTTGACTGCGGTCAAGCACGCGGACGGCGCGTGTACACTCGCCGCTCCATGAGCCAGCCGAGCGCGAACGTCGACGCGCAGAAACTCCTCGCGGTCGTGCAGGCAGTGGCGCGCGAGGCGCGCCCGCACCTGGAGGCGCAGGTCGCGCTGGACACCCACCTGGAGAAGGGTCTTGGGCTGGACAGCCTGGCGCGCGTCGAGCTGGTGCTGCGCCTGGAGCGCGAGTTCGGCACGAGCCTGCCCGAGCAGGCGCTCGCCGCCGCGGAAACGCCGCGCGACCTGCTGCGCTTTCTGCTCGCGAGCGCCGGGCAGGCGCCGCGCGCCGCCGATACGAGCGTCGCCAGCCTGTCGCAGTCCACCGACGTGCCCCCGCCGCTGCAGGCGCTGACGCTCACCGAGGCACTCGAGTACCACGTCGAGCGCCAGCCCGACCGGCTGACGGTGCACCTGTACGAGGAAGGCCGGGAAACGCCGATCACCTATCGCCAGCTGTACGACGGCGCGCTTGGCTACGCGGCTCGCCTGTCGCAGGCGGGCCTGCAGCCCGGGCAGATGGTGGCGATCATGCTGCCCACCTGCAAGGAGTACTTGTTCTCCTTCTACGGCGTGCTGCTCGCGGGCGGCGTGCCGGTGCCGCTGTACCCGCCGGCGCGCCTGAGCACCATCGAAGACCACATGACGCGCCACGTCGGCATCCTGAAGAGCGCGGGCGCGACGATCATGATCACCATTCCCGAGGCCAAGGCGCTCGCCTACCTGCTGCGCGCGCAGGTGGAGAGCCTGCGCGCGGTGCTCATGCCTTCCGACCTGGAAGGCAGCGGCGCCGGCTTCGCGCCGGTGCGCGGCAAGCCCGGCGACATCGGCTTCCTGCAGTACACCTCGGGCAGCACCGGCAACCCGAAGGGCGTGGTGCTGTCGCACGCCAACCTGCTGGTCAACGTGCAGGCGATGGGCAAGGCGGTGAGCGCGGGTCCGGGCGACGTGTTCGTGAGCTGGCTGCCGCTGTACCACGACATGGGACTGATCGGCGGGTGCTTTGCCACCATGTTCCTCGGCTTCCCCGTGGTGCTGATGTCGCCGCTGGCCTTCCTCTCGCACCCCGGGAGCTGGATGCGCGCCATCCACCGCCACCGCGGCACCATCTCGGGCGGGCCGAATTTCTCCTACGAGCTGTGCCTGCGCCGCATCCCGGACGAGGAGATGGAGGGCATCGACCTGTCGTCCTGGCGCTTCGCCTTCAATGGCGCCGAGCCGGTGAGCCCCGACACCATCACTGCCTTCGAGCAGCGCTTCGCGAAATGGGGGCTGCGCAAGAACGTGCTCTCGCCCGTCTATGGCCTCGCCGAATGCACGGTGGGCCTGGCCTTCACCACGCCGGGCGAGCCCTGGCGCATGGACGCGCTGGACCGCGAGAAATTCTCGCAAACCGGCGAGGCGCTGCCGGCGCGGCCCGACGATCCGGCGCCGCTCAGGGTGGTCGGCTGCGGCCACGTCGTCGAAGGCCACGACCTGCGCGTGGTGGACGCGGCGGGCCTCGAGCTGCCCGATGGGCAGGAGGGCCTGCTGCAGTTCCGCGGCCCCTCGGCCACCTCAGGCTACTACCGCAGTCCGGAGGCGACGAAGAAGCTGTTCGACGGCGATTGGCTGAATACCGGCGACCGCGCCTACCTCAAGGAAGGCATGGTCTACCTCACCGGCCGCGAGAAGGACATCATCATCCGCGGTGGGCGCAACATCAGCCCCTACGAACTGGAGCAGGCGGTCGGCGACCTTGGCGGCGTGCGCCGCGGCTGCGTCGCGGTGTTCGGCAGCCGCGACGCTGCCACGGGCACCGAGCGCATGGTGGTGCTCGCCGAAATGCGCAATGCCGACGCCTCGCGGCACGCCGACTTGAAGCGCATGATCAACGAGCTGGCGGTCAACCTGACCGGCGCGCCGGCCGACGACATCGTGCTCGCGCCGCCGGCGACCGTGCCCAAGACCTCGAGCGGCAAGATCCGGCGCACGGCGGCGCGCGAGTTCTACGAACGCGGCCCGACGTCGGTGAAGCGGCAGGCGGTGTGGCTGCAGTTCGTGCGGCTGGCGCTCGCCGGGGCCGGACCGCAGCTGCGGCGCGGCTGGCGCGCCGCCGCGGGGCTCGCGTTCTCGCTGCGCGCCTACGCCGTGTTCGGGCCCGTGTTCGTGCTGGCCTGGCTGGCCGCCGCGCTCGGGCCGCCGCCGCGCACCTGGCGCGCCGGCGGCGCGCTGGCGCGCTTCTTCCTGCGCGCCGCCGGCATCCCGCTGGTCGTGCGCGGCAGCGAGCAGTTGCCGCCCGGCCCGATGGTGCTCGCCGCCAACCACACGAGCTACCTCGATGCCGTGGTGCTGGTCGCGGCGCTCGGGCCGCGCGTGTACTCCTTCGCCGCCAAGCGCGAGTTCGAGGCCAACCCGGTCATGCGCACGTTGCTGCACGGCTTCGATGCCATGCTGGTCGAGCGCTTCGACGTGCAAAAGAGCGCCGAGCACGCGGACGCGCTCGCCGCGGCGGTGCGCGCGGGCCGCTCGCTGATCGTCTTTCCCGAGGGCACGCTGACGCGCAACGCCGGGCTCGCGCCGTTCCGCGCCGGCGCGTTCCAGGCCGCCGCGCAGGCCGGCGTGCCGGTCGTGCCGGTGGCGCTGCGCGGGGTGCGCTCGGTGCTGCGCGACGGCACGTGGTACGCGCGCCGCGCGCCCATCGCCGTAACCATCGGCGCGCCGGTGGCCCCGGACGGCGCGGATTGGGCGGCGACGCTGCGGCTCAGGGACCGCGCGCGCGCCGAGATCCTCAAGCACTGCGGCGAGCCCGACCTCGCGCCGGCCCTGCCGGCCGCGGAGCCTACGCCGCGCTGAGCGCGCGCTCGAAGAACGCCTCCAGCGCGCGCGCCGGCGCAGCGTCGCCGTACAGCCGCGGCCGCGCCGCGACCATGCGCTCGCGCGCCTCGCCCCACCATGCCGCCTCTCGCGCGAGGCGCACCACGGCCTCCACGTAGTCCCGCTCCGTGGTGGCCACCAGCGCGTCCAGGCCGAGCCGGCGCAGCACGCCGCTCGCCAGGCGGCCGCGCAGGAAGCGACCCTCGTAGCCGACGATCGGCAAGCCGCACTCGATCGCCTGCAGCGCGGTGTTGAATCCGGAGAAACCGAGCGTATCCAGGCACACGTCGGCCTCGCGCATGAGCCCGAAGAAGCTCGCACGGCGCTGCCACGGCACGAAGACGGTGGTGGCGCTGAAATCCACGCCAGCGGTGGCGAAGCCGCGCGCCATGCGCGCGCGCAGGCGCTCGACGAGCTCGGGCGTCTGCGGCGCGAAGAACACCATCTGGCAATCGCCGAGCCGGCGCGCGATCTCGGCCAGCACGGCGTCGTGTCGCGGCGTGTACTTGAACGGCGTGCCGGGACAAAGGAGCAGCGGCACGCCCTCGCGAATGCCGAGCGCGGAGAGGTCCACCTCGGCGGCGACGGACTGGGGCGCCGTCAGGCAGCAGCCCAGCCCGGGCAGCGGCACCAGCCGCTCGGTGTAGTGCGCCTCGGCGCCGGGCGGCTCGAGCGCCTCGGCGGACAGGAAGTAGTCGATCGTCGGCAGGCCCGTGGTGTGTGGATGTCCCCAGGCGGCCGCCTGCACCGGCGCGAGGCGCAGGCTGGCGAGCTTGGCCGTGTTCGGATCCATGCCGATCTCCGGGTAGATCAGCACGTCGAGCTGCTGCGCGAGGATCAGCTGCGTCCAGTCGACGAGGTCGCTCTTGCCGTAGGCATAGTGCGACACCAGGGTCCTGGCGAGCGCGGTCTCGACGTCGTTCGTGGTGCCGAGGTGGAAGAGCCGCAGGTCGTAGCGGTTGCGGTCGAGGTTCTGCAGCCAGCCCTTCGCCAGCGCGTTCCACACCGAGTGATCGTGCACGTGCGCCGAGACGATGCCGACGCGCGTCTCCGCGCGCGTGATGCGCGCAGGCATCGGCAGGCGCGTCGCCCGCTGCCAGTCGCCCATCAGGCGCGCGCACAGTGCCCCGTAGCGCGCCATCGCCTCGCGGTGGTCCGCCTCCTGGTACGCGAGATAGAAAGGCTGCTGCGTGCCCACCGCGCGCGCGGTCTGCTCGGCGGGGCGCTCGGCGCACCAGGCATGCAGCGCGGCGAGCTCGCGCGCAAAGTCGGTGCGGCTCGCGGCCTGCGCCGCCTCGCTCTCGGCGATCATCGGCGGCTGCGACATGGCGAGCGCCCAGCGCGCCTCCGCCAGCTGCGGGTCGCGCGCGCAGGCCTCCCGGTAACAGGCAAGCGCGCCCTCACGGTCTCCCATGCCCTTCAGCGCATTGCCCAGGTCCAGGTGCGCCGCTGCCAGGTCCGGGCGCGCGGCGAGCAGCGCACGGTAGGCGGTGGCGGCCTGCGCCAGCCGCCCCTGCTCGCGCAGCACCTGTGCGGCGTTCTGCAGCGCGTCGACGAAGTCGGGCTGCTGCATGAGCGCCTGCTCGTAGCAGGCGAGCGCCTCCTCTACCTTGCCCTGATGCCGCAGGACGTTACCCAGGTTGTTGTGCGCGGCCGCGAGCGACGGCGCGAGCGCGATGGCCTCGCGGTAGGCCGCCGCCGCCTCGTCGAGAAAGCCCTTCTCGCGCAACACGTTGCCGGCGTCGAAGCGCATGCGCGCGTTGCCCGGCTCGAGGGCGACCGCGCGCTGGAACGCGGCCAGCGCGCCTTCCGTCTCCCCGACGGCGTGCAGCACGAGGCCGTAGCGCTGGTGCGCTTCCGCGCGCTCCGGCTGCTGGGCAAGCGCGCGCTCGAGCGCCGCGCGCGCCTCGCCGGTCTCGCCGAGCCGCAGCAACACGCCGCCCAGGTTGAACAACGCGTCGAAATAGTCGGGCGCGCCCTCAAGCGCCGCGCGATAGCTGGCGGCGGCCTCGGGCAGGCGCCCGAGCAGCCGCCGGGCCTCGCCCAGGTTGTTGAGGGCCGCCGGCCGGCGCGGGTCCACGGCGAGCGCCTGCGCGAGCAGCGATTCGGCGTCCTGCGGGCGACCCGCCTGCAATGCCACCACCGCGCGCAGATGCAGCGCGTCGAAGTTCGCAGGCTCGCGCGCCAGGATCTCTCGGTAGGCAGCATCGGCTTCCCCCAGGCGCCCCGCCGTCTGGTGCGCGAAGCCGAGCTCGAGCGCGGCGCGCGTATCGAACGACGCGCCAGCGCCGTCGGCCGGCCGGGGCTTCCTGCCGAACAAGCGGCTCAACATCCGCTCACTCGAATCCCCCGCCCAGCGCGAGGTGCAGGTTGACGCGCTGCACCAGCCGCTCGGTGCGCGCGCGCAGCAGCGACGAGCGCGCTGCGAACAGCGCAAGCTGCTGCTGCTGGACCGCGCGCAGATCCGCCGAGCCCACGCGGTAGCGGATCTCGGCGAGCTCGAGCGCGCGCGCGTTGTCCGCGACCGCGCGCGTCAGCGTCGCAAAGCGCTCTTCGAGGTTGAATCCCGCCGAGAGCGCGTTCTCCACCTCGCCGAACGCCCGGGCGCCCACGCGGCCGTAATCGGCGATCGCCGCCTTGAGCTCGGCATCGCGTATCTCTTCCTGCGATTGCAGCGCGCCGCCGAGAAACAGCGGCTGGGTGATCGCCGCGCCGGCGCTGGCCAGCGGGTCGTCGCGGTCCTGCAGCAAGAACAGCTCGCTCGAGATGCTGGTGACCGCCGCGGTGAGCGAGATGCGCGGCAGCTTCGCGGTGCGCGCCTCGCCTACGCGGCTGAAGGCCGCCGCCACGCGGCGCTCGGCGGCGACCACGTCCGGCCGGCGCTCAAGCAGGGCCGAGGGCAATCCGACCGGCACCGGGCCCGGCATCGCCGGCAGGTCGGCCACGAGCGCGACCGCGCCCGCCGGATAGCGCCCGAGCAGCGCCTCGAGCGAGCGCAGCGCCTGCGCCTCGGCGAGCTCGAGCTGCAGGGCGGCGTCGCGGAAGCTGGCGGTCTGCGCGTCGGCCTGGCGCACCTCGAGCTCGTCGCCGCGGCCCACGCGCAGGCGGTCGCGCGCCAGCGACCCGAGCCGCTCGGAGGCTTGCGCCATCTCGGTCGCGATGGTCCTCTGCGCGCGCGCCTCCAGCGCGAGGAACCAGCCCTTGGCCACCATCGCCGCGACCGACTGGCGCGCGTACGCGGTGTCGAGTTCCGTGGACTGGAGCTGCCGGGCGGCCGCCTCGCGCCCGTAGCGCACGCGGCCCCAGAGGTCGAGCTCCCAGTTGGCGAAGATGCCCCAGCCCTCGAGGCCGGAGGAGTCGCCGGAGAGCTTGCCGCCGCCGCGCGCCAGCGCATTGACCTGAGGCCACAGCGTCGCGCCGGCAAGGCGCGCGGCGGCCGCCGCCTGCTCCACGCGCGCCGCCGCCACGCGCAGATCGAGGTTCGCGGCGATCGCCTCCCGCACCAGCTTCTCCAGCTGCGGGTCGCCGAAGCTCGCGAGCCACGCATCCGCCGCCTCGCCGGGCGCCGTCGTGCCCGCCGCGTAGGCCTCGGGCAAGGCGTAGTCGGGCAGCGCCTGCTTGCGCAGCTCCTCGCGCTCCGGCGGCGCCTGCAGCGCGCAGCCCGAGAGCAGCGTGGCCAGCAGGAGCCCCCGTGCGCGCATCAGTGCAGCTTGAGCACGAGGTAGTTGAGCAGCGCGCCCACGCGCAGGATCACCTTGCGGATGATGTGGATGGCGTGCAGGCGCTCGGTGTAGATCGCCGCGCTGCCCGCCGCACCCGGCGCCATGAACACCGCCTGGTCCTTCTCCGCGATGTCGAACTTGACGGCGAAGCGCTGTGGCGGCGCGGTGAGCACGCCGGTCATCGGCACCGTGCCGGTCGCCGGCAGCTGCCCGGCGCCCGAAGCCCAGACGACCGAGTTGACCTTGCCCTTGATGACGCGGCCGGGAAGCGTGTTGAGCGTGAACTCCGCTTCATTGCCCGGCGCGACCTGGTGCAGCTCGTTCTGGTTGTACAGCGCGACCACCGAGCCGGTCGTCTCGACCAGTGTCATCACGGGGTTGAAGGGCAGGCCGGCGACGAAACCGCCCGCCCGCAGCTGCAGGTTGACCACGTAGCAGTCGCAGGGCGAGCGCGTCGTCGTCTGCTCGAGCTCCCATTCGGCGTTCTCGAGCTGCGCGCGAATCTGCGCCACCTGCGCGAACTCGCCGTTCACCTTGGCGCCGAGCTTCTGCTGCACCTGCTCGCGCGAGGCGACCGCCTGGCGCTCGGCGGCGCGCGCCTGCGCTTCGCTGCTGCGCGCCGCGGCCAGCTGCCCGGAGAGCTCGAGCACCGTGGCTTCGGCCTGTTCCAGCTCGAACTTGGTGCCGGCGCCGGTGTTGGCGAGCTCGCGGTGCTGCTCGACGCGCATGCGCGCCAGGTCGAGCCGGGCGGTCACCTCGCCGATGCGCGCGGTCGATTGCGCGATGGCGCTCTTGGCTTCCGCGATCTTGGCCTGGGCGCCCTTCAGCGATTCCTGCAGTTCGCGCTCCTGCGCCCCGGCGTTCTCCAGCTGGGCCTTGAGCGTATTCACCTGCAGCTGGTAGGGCGTCGGGTCGATGCGGAACAGCACGTCGCCCTTCTTCACCGGGACGTTGCCCTCCTCGATCGGCACCTCGACCACGCGGCCGCGCACCTGCGACACGATCGGCACCGTGAAGCGGTACACGCGCACGTCGGCCGAGGAGGGCGCGAAGACGTTGAGCGCGAGGATGAGCGCGGTGAGCGCGACGATCGGGATGATGGCCACCGTGACCTGCGTCGCGGTGTTCCACGGCAGCCACTTGAACTTGATGAAGATCAGCCAGACGAAGAACGAGTAGATGCCGAGGAGCAGGGCCTCCATCTAGCGGGCTCCTTCCCCCGCGGCAGGCGGCCGCGTCTGCTCGTGCAGCGCCTTGAGCTCGCCGAGCAGGTCCCTCAGGCCCGGAGGCAGCGCGCCGCGCGCGTGCATGGCCTCGAGCTCTTCGCGCAGGTGCCGGATCTCCTCGGCCGTCGACGTCCCCGCGCGCGCCTTGGCCGCCGCCTCCTCGAAATAGGACTCGTGCCTCTCGGTGCCGTACGCCATGCGGTACATCACCGGCCGCGTGTAGGCCCACAGCCAGGCGATGGGCCAGAGCATGCCGCCGAAGACGAGCGACAGCAGGCACAGCGTCTTGATCGCCTGCTGCTGCGGATGGTGGCGGTGCTCGGCGATCTTCTCGGGCAGGATGTGCACCAGCCAGAAGACGACGATCGCCACGATCGGCACCAGGACGATGACGATCCAGGCGAGCACGTCGGCCGCGGTGTCGAGCGCCTCGCCGGCGAGGAAGGCGGCGTGCGCCGGGACGCTGGCGCCAAGCAGGGCTGCGAGAAGCGCGGCCCGTTTCGAAATCAAGGGGTGACCTGGCTGCGGGAGGACGTTGCGCGCAATTGTACGCGATCAGGCGGGCGGCCTGGAGGCCTGGCGCGAGGCGAGCTTCGCCACCGTGGCGAGCTCGTAGCTCAGCGCGTCGGTGAACTCCGTCGCGTAGCCCGCGTCGCGCAGCGCCCAGCGCACGCGGTTGGCGAGCCGCGCCATCTTGTAGATGTTCAGCTTGCGCGAGCGCACGAACTGCTCGAGGCGCGCGAAGATGACGTCGTGGGTCTTCCTCAGCCGGTCCGCGGTCTTGCGGGTGTGCGGGCCCGGGGACGGCGGCAGGCGCTTCACCAGGTCGGCGACGATCGCGTCGGCCACCTCGTCCACTTCCTCCGTATTGAACCAGTCTCCGAACATGGCCTGCTCCTCGTCTTAGCGCAGCGCCGAGCGCAGCAGCTTGCCCATCTCCGCCGGATTGCGCGTGACCCGGATGCCGCAGGATTCCATCACGGCGAGCTTCTCCTGCGCCGTGCCCTTGCCGCCGGAAATGATGGCGCCGGCGTGGCCCATCCTCTTGCCCGGCGGCGCGGTGACGCCGGCGATGAAGCCGACCACGGGCTTCGTCATGTGCTGCTTCACCCAGCGCGCGGCGTCCTCCTCGTCGGAGCCGCCGATCTCGCCGATCATGATCACGGCGTCGGTGCCGGGATCGTCGTTGAACAGCTTCAGGACGTCGACGTGCTTCATGCCGTTCACCGGGTCGCCGCCGATGCCCACGGCGGAGGACTGGCCGATGCCGAGCTCGGTCAGCTGGCCGACCGCCTCGTAGGTGAGCGTGCCCGAGCGCGAGACGACGCCGACGCGCCCCGGCTTGTGGATGTGGCCCGGCATGATGCCGATCTTGATCTCGCCCGGCGTGATCACGCCCGGGCAGTTCGGGCCGACGAGCCTGGTGCGCCGGCCCTGCTTGCGCATGCGGTCGCGCACCTCGATCATGTCGCGCACCGGGATGCCCTCGGTGATGCAGATGACGAGGTCGAGATCGGCCTCCACGGCTTCCCAGATCGCGGCGGCGGCGAAGGGCGGCGGCACGTAGATCACCGAGGTGTTGACGCCGGCCTTGTCCCTGGCGTCGCGCACCGTGCCGTAGATCGGGATCCCATCGAAGTTCTCCCCCGCCTTCTTCGGGTTCACGCCGGCGACGTAGCAGGCCTTGCCGTTCGCGTAGGCGCGGCTCGTCTGCGTATGGAACATCCCGGTCTTGCCGGTGATGCCCTGCGTCACCACGCGGGTGTTCCTGTCGATCAGGATGCTCATTTCTTCTTCCCCTTGGCCTTCGCCTTCTTCTTCGCCGCGGGCTTCTTCTTCGGCTTGGCCTTGGGTTTGGATTGAAGTTTGGATTTCGGTTTGGCCGTCGCCTTCTTCTGCGCGAGGCTGGCGACCACCTTCTGCGCCGCGTCGGCCATGTTGTCGGCCGAGATGATGGGCAGGCCCGAGTCCTTCAGGATCTGCTTGCCGAGGTCCTCGTTGGTGCCCTTCATGCGCACCACCAGCGGCACCGCGAGCTTCACTTCGCGCGCCGCGGCGACCACGCCGGTGGCGATGGTGTCGCACTTCATGATGCCGCCGAAGATGTTGACGAGGATCGCCTTCACCTTGGGGTTGGACAGCATGATCTTGAACGCCGCCGTCACCTTCTCCGCGGTGGCGCCGCCGCCCACGTCGAGGAAGTTGGCTGGCGAGCCGCCGAACAGCTTGATCGTGTCCATGGTCGCCATGGCGAGGCCGGCGCCGTTCACCATGCAGCCGATGCGGCCGTCGAGCGAGATGTAGTTGAGGTCGTGTCGGGAGGCCTCGATCTCGAGCGGGTCTTCCTCGTCGAGGTCGCGCAGCGCCACGATGTCCTCGTGCCGGAACAGCGCGTTGTCGTCGAAGTTGATCTTGGCGTCGAGCGCCACCACGCGGCCGTCGCGCGTGACGATGAGCGGGTTCACCTCGACCAGCGACGCGTCGGTCTCCCAGAAGCAGCGGTACAGGCCCTGCAGCAGCCGCGCGGCGTCGCCGAGCGCGCCCTCCGGCACGCCGATCCTGCGCGCCACCTCGCGCGCCTCGCCCTCGGCGAGGCCGGCCTGCGGGTCGACGAACACCTTGTGGATCCTCTCCGGCGTCTTCGCCGCCACCTGCTCAATGTCCATGCCGCCCTCGGAGGAAGCCATCAGCGCGACCTTCTGCGTGCCGCGGTCCACGACCAGGCCCACGTAGAGCTCCTTGGCGATGTTCGCGCCCTCCTCGATCAGCAGGCGCCGCACCTTCTGCCCCTCGGGGCCCGTCTGGTGGGTGACGAGCTGCATGCCGAGGATCTTCTTCGCGTGCGCGCGCACCTCGTCCGGCGACTTCGCCACCTTCACGCCGCCGCCCTTGCCGCGGCCGCCGGCGTGGATCTGCGCCTTCACCACCCAGACCTTGCCGCCGAGCCGTTGCGCCGCCGCCACCGCCTCTTCGACGCTGAAGCAAGGGATGCCGCGCGGCGTCGGCACGCCGTAGCGGCGGAAGATCTCCTTGCCCTGGTACTCGTGGATCTTCATGCCCCCGCCTTCTCCTCTTTCTTCACGTACCACTCCGGGTACCACTGCTTCACCGTCTCGCCGCTGGTGTCCATGGCGAGGCAGTGATCGAGCTGGAACGGCTTGCGGCCGTCCATGCGGTCCTCGCGCATCTCGCCGGCGAACGTCTGGATGGCCGCGGTCGGCAGCGCCGCCAGCATCTCGGTGATGTGCGTGCAGCCCTGTACGCCGCCCAGGCGCGCCTTCAGCCCGTCGCGGAACTTCTTGACCAGGTTCAGGCCGATCAGCTTCTTGTACTCGGGCGCGGCCCGCTCGCAGCCGCCCGGATACGGCACGGCATCGGACACCGCGACGGCGTCGACCACGTTGAGCCTGCGGTCGATGGTGACGCGTACCACCATGTCGTGCACCGGCAGCCCGGCGCGGCGCACCCCGGTCTTCAGCGTGAAATCGTGGTTCTTGACGTCGGTGATGTGCGCCTCGATGTCCCACAGGCCGTCGGCGCGCTTGTAGCCTTCATAGCGCACGCGGCGCGTGTGCACGAGCTCGCGCTCGATCTCGGAAACGGGGAGTGGCATGGCGCGCGCAAGTTTATCATCGCCGCCTTGGTAGAATCGCCGCCGTGCAGCCTGCGCGCGAAGAGCTCCTGGATCGGATCGAGGGCTCCGCGCAACTCGACCTGGTCGTCATCGGCGGCGGCGCCACGGGTCTGGGCGTCGCGCTCGATGCGGCGGCGCGCGGGCTGTCGGTGGCGCTCGTCGAAGCCGAGGACTTCGCCAAGGGCACCTCCTCGCGCGCCACGAAGCTCGTGCACGGCGGCGTGCGCTACCTCGCGCAGGGCGACATCGGGCTGGTGCGCGAGGCGCTGCGCGAGCGCTCGCTCCTCCTGCACAATGCGCCGCACCTCGCGCAGCCGCTGCCGCTGCTGCTGCCGCTGCATGGCGCGCGCGGCCGGTGGCTCGAGGGACCCTTCTACGGCGCGGGGCTGGTGCTCTACGACCTGCTCGCGGGCAACCGCCGCCTGCAGCGCACCGAGTTCCTGGGCGCGGCGCGCGCCGCCGAGGCCGCGCCCGGGCTGCGCGCGCCCGCGCTCGCCGGCGCCATCCGCTACTGGGACGGCCAGTTCGACGACGCGCGGCTCGCGGTGGCGCTTGCGCGCACCGCCATCCAGCGCGGCGCGCTCGTGCTCAACCACTGCCCGGCGGTCGGGCTGCTGCACGACGAGGGCCGCGTGGCGGGCGTGCTCGCCGAGGACCGCGAGACCGGGACGCGCCACGCGCTGCGCGCGCGCTGCGTCATCAACGCCACCGGTGTGTGGGTCGACGGGGTCCGGGGCATGGACCGGCCGGGATGCAGCGCCCTCGTCGCGCCCAGCCAGGGCGTGCACCTCGTGGTCGAGCGCGACTTCTTCCCGGGCGATCACGCGATGCTCGTGCCCAAGACGCGCGACGGGCGCGTGCTGTTCGCCGTGCCCTGGCTCGGCAAGGTGATCCTCGGCACGACCGACACGCCGCGCAGCGATCTGGCCGCGGAGCCCGAGCCCTTCCGCGAGGAGGTCGACTTCATCCTCGGCGAGGCCGGCCGCTACCTCGCGCGCGCGCCTGCGCGCGCCGACATCCGCTCGGTGTGGGTCGGGCTGCGTCCGCTGGTCCGGCCGCCGGACCAGGAGCCCGGGGAGACGAAGACCCTGTCGCGCGAGCACGCCGTGCTGGTCGAGCGCTCCGGGCTGGTGACCGTCACCGGCGGCAAGTGGACCACGTATCGCGCCATGGCCGAAGACGTGCTCGCGCACGCCATGGCCGCCGGCCTGCTGCCGCCTCGCGCGGCGGGCGTGACGCGGGCGCTGCCGCTGGCCGGCGCGCCGACCTCGGGCACGCGGCCGCTCAGCGCGGCGCCCGGTCCGCACCTGTACGGCAGCGAGGCGCCGCTGCTCGCGTCGCTGCCGGGTGCGGACCGCGAGATCGCCCCGGGCGTGTCGGAGGCGATGGTGCGCTTCGCCGCGCGCTACGAGTACGCGCGCACGGTCGAGGACGTGCTGGCGCGACGCGCGCGGCTGCTGTTCCTTGACGCGCGCGCCGCCGCGGCGGCCGCGCCGCGCGTCGCCGGGTTGCTGGCCGAGGAACTGGGTGCGGCCATCGATGCCGAACGCTCGCTGCGCGAGTTCACGGCGCTCGCCGCGCGCTACGCCGCAGTCCCGCAATAGAATGAAGGCATGAAGTACATCCTCGCGCTCGACCAGGGCACGACCAGCTCGCGCGCCATCGTGTTCGACGAGCGCGGCACGCCGGTGGCCTCGGCGCAGCGCGAGTTCCGCCAGGTCTACCCGCAGCCCGGCTGGGTGGAGCACGATCCGCGCGAGATTCTCGCCACGCAGCGCGAGGTGGCGCGCGCCGCGCTCGCGCAGTCGGGCGTGGCGCTCGCCGACCTGCTCGCCATCGGCATCACCAACCAGCGCGAGACCACGCTCGTCTGGGACCGCCAGAGCGGCGAGCCGGTCGCCAACGCCATCGTCTGGCAGGACCGGCGCACCGCGCAGGAGTGCCGCGTGCTGAAGGAAGCGGGCGCGGAAGGCCTGGTGCGCGAGCGCACGGGCCTGGTGATCGACCCGTACTTCAGCGCCACCAAGATCGCCTGGCTGCTCGACCAGGTGCCCGGTGCGCGCGCGCGCGCCGAGCGCGGCGAGCTCGCCTTCGGCACCGTGGACACCTGGCTCGTCTGGCACCTCACCGGCAACCGCACCCACGTCACCGACGTCAGCAACGCGGCGCGCACCATGCTGTACAACGTGCACGCGCACGACTGGGACGAGGAGCTGCTGCGCCTGTTCCGCGTGCCGCGCGCGCTGCTGCCCGACGTGCACCCGTCGGCGCACGCCTTCGGCATGACGCCGAAGTCCCTGTTCGGCGAGCCGCTCATCATCGGCGGCGTGGCCGGCGACCAGCAGGCGGCAATGTTCGGCCAGGCCTGCCACGCGCCCGGCATGGCCAAGAACACCTACGGCACGGGCTGCTTCATGCTGCTGCACACCGGCGGCGACATGGTGCAGTCGGCGCACGGCCTGGTGTCCACGCCCTGCGCGCACCTGCGCGACAAGGAGTTCGCGCTGGAGGGCAGCGTGTTCGTCGGCGGCGCGGTGGTGCAGTGGTTGCGCGACGAGCTGGGCTTCTTCCAGTCCTCCGCCGAGATCGAGGCGCTCGCCAACAGCGTGCTCGATTCCGGCGGCGTATGCATCGTGCCGGCGTTCACCGGCCTGGGCGCGCCGCACTGGGACCCCGAGGCGCGCGGCGCGATCTTCGGCCTGACGCGCGGCACGTCGCGTGCGCATATCGCGCGCGCGGCGCTTGAATCCATCGCCTTCCAGAGCGCCGAGGTGCTCGAGGCCATGCAGAAGGATTCGGGCATGTCGCTGAAGGAGCTGCGCGTGGACGGCGGGGCGACGGCCAACGACCTGCTCATGCAGTTCCAGGCCGACCTGCTCGGCGTGCCGGTGGTGCGGCCGAGGGTGCTGGAGACGACCGCGCTGGGTGCCGCCTACCTCGCGGGCCTGACGGTGGACCTGTGGAAGTCGCGCGACGAGATCGCCGCGCAGTGGCAGGCGGACAAGCGCTTCGAGCCGCGCATGGAGGCAGGCCGGCGCGACGAGATGATGGCGCGCTGGCGCGAGGCGGTGCAGCGCTCGCTCAGGTGGCCTGCGGGGAGCTAGCCGCGCCCCAGACCTTGCGCGCGAACGCCGGATAGTTCTCCGCGATCACCTGCGCGACCGGGCCGCGCAGCAAGCCGATTTCCGCCGCCGACGGCACGGGCGTTGCAGGCACCTGCGCCGGCGCGTCGTACGCGAATCCGGTATTGGCCCGCACGTCCGCGGCGCTCGATCCCGGATGCACGCTCTCCAGCAGAAAGCGCCTCTCCTCCTTCTGCCACCGGAACAGCGCCTTGCTCGTCAGCAGCGCCGCGGGCCCGCCGCGCCGCTGCACCTCGGGCGGGCTCCAGCCCGGCGCCGACACGAACTCCACCTTCTTCACCAGCACGCGCGGCGAATGCTCCTCGCGAAACAGAATCGTCTTGCCCGCGCTGAAGTACATGTAGGCCGAGCCGAACGAGCCCGGGAAGCGCCTGCCCTCGGCTTCGACGAGATTGATGTTCGCTGCGCCGTCGATCTGCGCCCCGCCGAGGAAGAAGACGTCGATGCGCCCCTGCCCCGCGAGGTCGAACAGCTCGCGCGAGCCCTCGGTGAACGGATTGCCGACGCGCCTGGCGAGCAGCGAAATGCGCAGCGCGGGTACCTTGTGCTTGAGCAGGAACGCCCCGGTCGCCGGGATCGGCGAGGCGGCGCCGATCGCCACGTGGCGCGCGTCGCCGATCAGGCGCGCGATGACGCAGGCGAGGAGCTCTTCGGGGTGGTAGCGTTCCACACGAATTCCTGCAGGTATTGCCTGAATCCCGCGTCGCTCTTCGCCATCTGCGCGTAGCGCAGCAGGTGCGCGTCGTCGATGCCGTAGACGAGCGGCACGCCGAGCGGCCAGGCGCCGCGCGGCGCCGGCGCCACCGCGCTCACGTACACCGAAGAGATGCATCCCGGCGCGAGCAGCTCGTCTTCCAGCATGTCGCCCTTGTACAGCTCTTCGTACGTGACGTAGCACGCCTTCGACGCATGCGCGATGGTGGCCAGTTCCTTCCGGCGCCCGACCCAGACGTTGCCCGCCTCGTCCGCCCAGCGCGCGTGAAACAGCGCCACGTCCGGCACGATGGCCTTCGCCAGCAGCAGGGGATCGCCCTCGGCGAACGGATTGTCGATCGTCTTCCAGTCCGGGTGGCGCCCGACGAGGTCCGAGCCGAGCACGCCGCGCATCGGCATGAACGGCACGCCCTTTTCCGTCGCCTGCAATCCCGAATGCACCATCGGGCAGGTGGCGTCGATGATGCGCAGCGACTTCGTCTCGGCGGCTGCCGTGAAGCGCGGCGCGAGCCCTGCCTCGCCCAGCGTGACGGCGCTCGTTTCGATCTCGCGCACGCAACCCGCGCCGATCAGCAGGTCGGCGCACAGCCCGAGCTGCGGCACGCCGATCAGCTTGAGGTCTTTCGCCTTGCGGCGCACGAGCGCGCGCACCACGTCCATCGCCACCAGCGAATAGTCGGGCGGCAGGCCGATCGAGGCGCCGTCGGCGATCTCGCGCGCGAGCGCATCCGCGTCCGCGAGGAAGCGCGTCGTGTTCGAGGCGAGCGCGCTCATCCCGTGCCGCCCACCGTCAGGCCGTCGATCCTCAGCGTCGGCTGCCCGACGCCCACCGGCACGCTCTGCCCTTCCTTGCCGCAGGTGCCCACGCCGCTGTCCATCTTCATGTCGTTGCCGATCATGGTCACGCGCGTCAGCGCATCCGGCCCGTTGCCGATCAGCGTCGCGCCCTTCACCGGGTGCGTGACGCGCCCGTCCTCGATCAGGTAGGACTCGGACGCCGAAAACACGAACTTGCCGCTGGTGATGTCCACCTGGCCGCCGCCGAAATTCACCGCGTACAGGCCCTTCTTCACGCTGCGGATGATTTCCTGCGGATCGTGGTTGCCCGCGAGCATGATCGTGTTGGTCATGCGCGGCAGCGTGAGATGCGCGTAGGACTCGCGCCGGCCGTTGCCGGTGAGCGGCATCTTCATCAGGCGCGCGTTCAGGCTGTCCTGCATCAGGCCGCGCAGCACGCCGTCCTCGATCAGCACCGTGCGCCGCGTCGGGTTGCCTTCGTCGTCCACGGTGAGCGAGCCGCGCCTGCCGGGCAGCGTGCCGTCGTCGATCACCGTCACGCCCGGCGCCGCGACGCGCTCGCCCATGCGCCCGGCGAAGGCGGAAGAGCCCTTCCGGTTGAAGTCGCCCTCCAGCCCGTGGCCAATCGCCTCGTGCAGCAGGATTCCCGGCCAGCCGGATCCGAGCACCACGGTCATGGTGCCCGCGGGCGCCGAACGCGCCTCCAGGTTGACGAGCGCCTGGTCCACCGCCTGGCGCGCGTAGGTCTCCAGCAGCTCGTCCGTGAACATGGCGAAGTCGGTGCGCCCGCCGCCGCCGCTCGAGCCTGACTCGCGGCGGCCGTTGTGCTCTGCAATCACCTGCACCGACAGGCGCACCAGCGGCCGCACGTCCGCGGCGAGCACGCCGTCGGCGCGAGCGACGAGCACCACCTCGTACTCGCCGGCGAGGCTCGCCATCACCTGGATGACGCGCGGGTCGCGTGCGCGGCACAGGCGCTCCACCTTCTCCAGCAGCGCGACCTTCGCTTCGGCGACGAGCGAGGCGAGTGGGTCGAGCGGCTCGTAGCGCGCCGGCGCCGGCGCGCGCCGGCGGGCGCGCGCCTGCACGCGCCGCGACTGCCCGGCGGCGGCGATGGCGCGCGTCGCGCGCGCAGCGTCCTGCAGCGCATCGAAGCTGATCTCGTCCGAGTAGGCGAAGGCGGTGCGCTCGCCCGAGAGGGCGCGCACGCCGACGCCCTGCTCGATGGCGAAGCTGCCCGACTTGACGATGCCTTCCTCCAGGCTCCATCCCTCGGCGCGCGTGTACTGGAAGTACAGGTCCGCCTGGTCGATCCGCCGGCCGGCGAGCGCGCCGAACACGGCGTCCAGGCGGCGCGGCTCGAGGTCGAAGGGCGCGAGCAGGCAGGCGCCGGCGGTGGCGATCAGGCGGTCGGCATCCATGGGGCTATTCAATCTCCTATGATCGTATTCGGCAATTCCGCGACCGGGGGCCGGACCGGAAGGACCGTCGGGTTGGCCCAGTCGCCGGTGATGTCGTACTGGTAGGCGAACATCTGTCCCAGCGGGTTCCGGAGCAGCTTCTGCGCGATCAGCGCGGCGATGCCGATCGGCGGGCTGATCATCACGCCGGTGACCGTCGAGGCCGTGCCGTCCAGCCCCGGCACCACGCGCACGCGCAGGTTCTGGGTTTCGTGCGCCAGATCCACCGTGCCGTGCATCTGCACCTCTGCCGCACCGCCCAGCATGCGGAAGTCCTTGGTCTCCAGCACACCGCGCGCGATGCTCGCCGTCGCGTCGATGCGGTCCCACTGGAAGCCGTTGTAGAACACGTCGCCGAAGTCGAGCACCATGCGGCGCGGCAGATTCTGCAGGCTCATGAGCGACACGAGCTTGCCGATGCCCGGCTCGATCTGCAGAAACCGCCCCGATTCCGCGTGCAGCGTCACGCTGCCCCCGAAGCTCGCCAGGTCGACGGCCGTCGGCTCGCCGTCCCAGGCCACCTTGGCCGAGGCCTTGGCGCTGCCGCCCTGCACCAGGTTGGCACGGCCCAGTCGCTCCAGGAAGTGCCCGAGGTCGGCGGCCTCGAGCTCGAGCGCGAGCGCGGTGCCGCCGGTCGCGCTGGTGCGCCACTGTCCGCTGCCCGTCACCTTGCCGTCGGGGTTGCTGATCGACAGCCGCTCGATGCGCCAGTCCGGCGCCTCGCGCCGGGCGACGATCTCCACGCGCCCGGGGCGCATGCCGTCGTAGCCGAAGTCCTCCGCTACCAGGTCGAGGTCGGGCAGCTCGCCTGCGGACTCGTGCCGATCGCCGTCCGGCGATCTGGGTGGCACGACGAAACGCGCCATGCGCGCCTGCAGCGCGCGGCGCTTGCCACCGCTGAAGACGACGTCGCCCGCGATGTCCTTGGAGGTCACGTTCGCCGTCCAGCCCCCGCCCTGCACGCGCGCCTTGACTGACACATCCTGCAGGCGTCGGCCGAAGGCGTCGAGCACGCCGAAGCTCATCTCCGCGACGGTCAGCGCTTCTTCGGCGCCGGCGGGCTCGTCGGTGCCGAGCAGCTCGAGCCACTGGTCCAGATCAAGATGCGGCAGGGAGCCGTAGATCAGCGTGCGCACCGGCCGCTGCGGAAGGCGCAGCGCCCTTCCCGGCGGCGGATGGAAGACGATGGCCGCACGCTCGAGCGCCTGCGCCCCCCCTTCGCGCTCCCGCAGGAACTCCGCGCGCATCAGCCGGCCCACCGAGACGCTGATGCGATCGCGCTCGCCGTCCGCGCCCTGCAGCAGCGAAAGGCGCAGCAGTTGCGCTTCGCCGGACGGCTTGGCGAGCGGCGGCGGCAGCGCGCTCGCCACGCCGACCAGGTCCGACTCGACCGTGATCTGCGGCTCGCCGTCGGCCTGGATGCGCACCGACCCGGCGTACGCCGCCCCGCCGCTGAAGCGCCCGCGCCACGCCTCCGGCAGCCAGGGCTCGAGCGCCGCGACCGTGAACTCGCCGCTGGCGCTCAGCACCGCCCCGCCCCCGCGCTGCGACCCCCCGATCACGCGCAGCGGCCCTCCCACGAACCGCGCGCTGGCATTGCGCAGCTGCACCGAGGACTCGGTGAAGGCCAGCGTGCCGCTTGCGCGCTCGATCGGCGGCAACTGCGCCCCGAGGCGCAGCGTATTGCCGAGAAACGAGAACTCCCCCTCCACTTCCGATTTCTCCAGCTGCGCGAGCGGCAGCGCCAGCTTGAGGCGCAGCTCCCCCTCGCCGGCGGCGCTCAGCCCGTCGGCGAGCCCGCCGAGCTTGCGGCGCAGCGGGCTGGCACGCAGGAAGGCGACGAACTCGTCGCTCGGCCCCTGCGCGCGCCCGGCGATCTCCAGTACCGCGCCGGCGCCCAGCCGCAGGCCCGCGCGCGCGTCGCGCACTGTCGCGCCCAGCACGCGCGCGCCGCGCGCGAGCACGCTCATGCGGTCGCGCTCGAAGCGCAGCTCGCCGTCGATGGCCTCGACCGGCGGCCAGTCCTCGGCGTAGGCCAGTACGCCGTCGCGCACCCGCGCGACGACCTCGAACTGCCCCTGCAGCGGATCGCGGAACGGAAACTGCCGCAGGTCGCCGCGCAGCTGCAGGCGGGTGTCGTTGCTGCGCCCCGCGCGGATCGCCGACACCAGCCAACTGCGTGTCTTCTCGCCGATGATGGCCGGCAGCGGCAGGTAGCGATCCAGACTGCGCGCATCGGCGCGCTGCAACTGAGCGGAAAGGTCGATCACGCCGGGCCCGTCGCCCGTGTAGACATAGCTGCCGGACGCGCTGCCCGCAAGGTCCTCGTTCGCGAACTTCAACTGCGACAGGCGCACGTTGACGCGCCCGCCGGCGCCGCGCTCCCAGCCCACTTGTCCGGCGAGCTGCGCGAGGCCGATGCGCGGATCGGGAAACACGCGCGGCAGGTCGATCTCCGCGCCCTGCGCGGCGAGCGACAGCGTGCCGCGCGCTTCCGTACCCTCGATGCGCCCGCTCAGGCGGCGAAAACCCGGAATGGCGCGCCAGGCATTCATGGCGAGGCCCTCGAAGCGCGCCCGTGCCTGGAAGCGCGCCTGGTCGGGCAACGTGCCGGTCCACTCGAAACGCGCGTCGCTCACCAGCCCTTGCGGCGCAAGCTCGGCCAGCAGCGCGCGCAGGTCGGCCGGGAAGGGCAGGTACTCGGCGAGCTGCGCCAGGGGCTCGAGCTCGAGCACGTCGGCGCTCAGCGAGCCGCGTGCCGGCTGCGTGGCCTCCCAGGATGCGCGGAACGTCGTGCCGCGCATCGGCAGTCCTTGCGCCGGGACCAGCTCGAGGCGCCGCGCACCGAACTCGTAGCCGCGTGCCGAGGCCCGGCCCTGCACGCGGCCGGCGACGCTCGCCAGCTCGAGCGGCGGCAGCTCCGCGCCCAGGCGCGCGCTCACGCCGGCAAGCGCCAGGTCGGCCGTCGCATCGACCAGCTCGCCCCGGCCGAAGGTCGCCCACAGGCGCAGCGCCCCCTGCCCGCGCGTGATTTCGAAGGGGTAGTCGATCCATGCACGCCAGCCGGCAAGATCGGTATAGCCGAGCTCGGCGTAGACGCGGCCGTTCCAGCGGGCGAGCTGCTGGAGGCTTCGCCCGCGCAGCGACGCGCGCAGCTCGAGGCCGGCGCCCAGCTCCGGCGGCGGGCGCGCCGACAGGCCGACCTGGTGCAGCTCGCCGCGGTTGCGCAGGCGCAGTTGCAGCCCGCGCAGCGCGAGCGGGGGCGCACCGCGCTGCTCGTCCACCCACTCGATTTCGGCGTCGCGGACGATGATCTCGCGCTGCTCCAGCACCCAGTCGGCCAGGCGGCCGTCGCCGTTCGCAGTCTCGCGCGGCGCACCCAGCGCGATACCGGCGACCGAGAGCGTGCCGTCCGCCGCGCGGCGCACCGTCAGTCGCGGGCCTTCGATGGTCAGCGAATGCAGGCGCAGGTCTCCGGCCAGCAGCGTCGACCAGCCGATCACCGGCTCCACCACGGGCAGCAGCAGCGCGTCGCGTCCGTCGCGGTCGGCGACGCGCAGGTTGGTGACCGTGAGACGCGGATACAGGCCGTCCCACTCGGCGCTCATCGAGCCGATAGTTACCGGCAGGCCGATCGCGCGCTGCAGCGCGTCCACCACGTCCTGCTGATGGCGCTCGATCTGCGGCAACAGCCAGAAGCGCAGGGCGAGGAACGTCGCCGCGAAAGCGAAGAACACGATCCATGCCAGCCATTCGAGCGCGCGCAGCGCGGCGCGAGCGACCGTGTGCCGGTATGAGGATTGCATCGCGCTTCGCCTTGCCCCTATAGTCGCGTCGGGCTCTCTTGCGGTTTGGGCACCGCTCGACGCTCGGGGGCACACCCGCCGGAAGGGTTCTTGCGGTCTGTCTCTTGCACCGGGTATTTTACCCATAAAGGCCTGCGCCAATTAGGAAAATCACCCTCTCGCGCTATGCCGGACAGCTGCTCGCGACGCGCCCCGAGCTCGACGAGGAACTGCGCGCCGCGGCGCCCTTTTCGCGCGAAGAGATGAGCGCAGCGCTGGCGGGCGCCGGCGAGGACGACGAGGCTGCTCTCAAGCGCCGGCTGCGTCGCCTGCGCCAGCGCGTGCTGCTGCGCGTGATGGCGCGCGACCTCGACGGCGGCGCCGCGCTCGCCGAGGTATGCGCCACGATGAGCGAGCTCGCCGAGCAGGAAATCGCGGCGGCGCTCGCTTGGACCGGCGCCCGCGACCTCGTGGTGGTGGCCATGGGCAAGCTCGGCGGCCGCGAGCTGAACGTCTCCTCCGACGTGGACCTGGTCTTCGCATATCCCGACGGCGCCGACGCCGAGACGCACGAGCGCGCCGGCCGCAAGCTGATCCGCCTGCTGTCGGACGTGACCGAGGATGGCTTCGCGTTCCGCGTCGACATGCGCCTGCGGCCCTATGGCGACTCCGGCCCGCTCGCGGTGAGCTTCGCGGCGCTGGAGGCCTACTTTCTCGCGCAGGGGCGCGAATGGGAGCGCTACGCCTGGATCAAGGCGCGGCCGCTCACCGGCGTGGCGCACGCCGAGCTCGACGGCATCGTGCGCCCGTTCGTGTACCGCAAGTACCTGGACTACGCCACGCTGGCCGCCATGCGCCGGCTGCACGCCGAAGTGCGCCGCGACGTCGCGCGGCGGGAGCTCGCCGGGCATGTCAAGCTCGGCCCGGGGGGCATCCGCGAGATCGAGTTCGTCGCGCAGGCGCTGCAGCTGGTGCGCGGCGGCCGCGACCCCGCGCTCGCGGTGCGCCCGACGCTCGAGGCCCTCGTCCGGCTCGCCGAACGCAACCTGCTGCCCGAAGACGCGGCGCGCGAGCTGGCCGCGGCCTACGACTTCCTGCGCAGGACGGAGCATCGCCTGCAGTATGTCGACGACCTGCAGACGCATACGCTGCCGGAAGATCCCGGCGATCGGGAGCGCATCGCACAGATGTCTGACTGCGCGCACTGGGAGGAGTTCTGCGCCCGGCTGCGAACGCACCGCGACGCCGTGCAACGGCATTTCCAGGACGTGTTCGCGGAATCTGCAGCGGTCGATGCGCCCGACCTGTGGCAGGAGGACCGCGGCGCGATGGTGCAGGCGCTCGCCGGCCGCGGCTTCCGCAATCCCGAGATGAGCGCGGAGCGCCTGCTCGCCATGCGCCACAGCCAGCGCTACGCGATGCTTCCGGCCGACTCGCGCCAGCGCGTCGATGCGCTGGTGCCGGGGCTGGCGGCCGCGGCAGCGCGCGCCGCGGACCCGGACGAGACGCTCGCGCGCGGGATCACCCTGATCGAGGCGGTGGCGCGGCGCGCCGCCTACCTGGCGCTGCTCGCCGAGCACCCGGAGGCGCTAGAGCGCGTGACGCGCATCGTCGCCGCCTCGAGCTGGGCGGCGGACTACATCACGCGCCACCCCCTGCTGCTCGACGAGCTGCTCGACGACCGCGTGCTGTACGCGCCGCCGGACTGGGCGGCGTTCGAGGCAACGCTCGCCGAGCAGCTCGCCGCGGTGGTGGGCGACGTCGAGCGGCAGATGAACGTGCTGCGCGAGCAGCACCAAGCGCAGGTGTTCCGCCTGCTGGCGCAGGACCTCGCCGGCCTCCTCACCGTGGAGCACCTCGCCGACCACCTGTCGCGGCTCGCCGACCTCGTGCTGGACGCCGCGCTCACGGTCGTCTGGGCGCAGCTGCCGGGGCGGCACCGCGAGGCGCCGCGCTTCTCGGTCGTGGCGTACGGCAAGCTCGGCGGCAAGGAGCTCGGCTACGCGTCCGACCTCGACCTGATCTTCCTGTACGACGACGCGGACGAGCGCGCGCCCGAGCTGTACGCGCGGCTGGCGCAGCGCCTCAATCACTGGCTCACCACGCGCACGGCGAGCGGCGTGCTGTTCGAGACCGACCTGCGCCTGCGCCCGTCGGGAGAGTCGGGCCTGCTGGTCAGCCCGATCGAGGCCTTCGCCAAGTACCAGCAGGAGTCGGCCTGGGTGTGGGAGCACCAGGCGCTCACGCGCGCGCGCCATTGCGCGGGCGACGCGCAGGTCGGCGCGACGTTCGAAGCGCTGCGCACGCGCATCCTGGTGCGGCCGCGCGACCCGGCGGAGCTCGCGCGCGAGGTGCTGAAGATGCGCGAGCGCATGCATGACGCCCATCCCAACCGCTCGGGCCTGTTCGACGTCAAGCACGACCGCGGCGGCATGATCGACGTGGAGTTCGCGGTGCAATTCCTGGTGCTCGCGCACGCCGCGCGCCATGCCGAGCTGACGGGCAACCTCGGCAACATCGCGCTGCTGAAGATGGCGGCCGGCTTCGGCCTGATTCCCGAGGCGCTGGCCGAACGCTGCCGCGAGGCCTACCGCGAGTTCCGCCGCCTGCAGCACGGCCTGCGGCTGAACGGCGCGCAGTACGCGCGCGTGCCGCACGAGCGCGTCGCGGGGCACGCGCAGGCCGTGCGCGAGCTCTGGGCGCTGCTGTTCGGCTAGGGCGCGCGCAGCGTGATGTCGCCGTAGTAGCTGCGCGCCACCCGCTGCGTGTTGTCGGAATCGGTGAGCACGCCCACGGCGACGATGTCGCCGGGGTCCTCGCCGAAGGCGCGGCGATAGTCCTCCAGCACGTTGCGGCGGTAGGTGCGCCATTGCCCGACATGCGCCGGGCCGCTTTCCACCACCACCATGCGGATGCGGTCGAGCTGCGGGCTGGGCAGCGCGGTCTCCGCCGGGATCTGGTTGGACCAGACGTAGATGAGCATCGCGTAGGGCAAAGGCTCACCGGCGAACGCGTTGGCCAGGCGCAGCTTCGCGCGGTCCTCGAAGTCGAGCTTGCCCGGATCGCCGTGGAAGGACACCACGAGGCGCGCCATGGAATCCTCGCGCGCGCCGACGCGCAGGTCGGCCCCCTCGATCATGCCCTCGATGCGCCAGCTCCATTCCAGCACACCCTGCCGGCGCGGATCCACGCGCACGCGCCGGTAGAATCCGGTGGCTGCCCCGTCGGCGTAGGCCTCGAGCACCGTGGCGCCGCCGTTTTCCACCAGCCGGTACTCGGTCGGCCGCTTGCCCGAGCGCAGTCCCCAGCCCAGCCAATCGGCGGGCAGCGGCGCACCCGGCTCGAGCGAGGAGAAGCGCCCCACCGCCACCAAGTCCCCGGTCTCTCGGTCCAGCGCGCGCACGATCGGCGTCGAGGCGAGCAGGCCGTCGTCCTCGGGCACGGTGGCGCAGCCCGCGAGCGCCAGCGGCAGTACGAGCGCGAGGCGGCGCAGCACTAGATCGCCTCCCGCGGCGCGCGCCGCAGCGGCCCGTCGACCAGCGAGGCGAGCCCGCCGAGCGCGTCGAGTAGCGCCTCCCGCTGCAGCCGATAGAGCACCCGCTGGCCCTGGCGCTCGGCCGACACCAGCCCGGCCTCCTGCAGCACCGACAGATGCCGCGAGACCGCTGGCGCACTCATGCCGAAGCGCAGCGCGAGATCGGAGGTGGACAGCGCCGTCTGCGCGAGAAAGGCGATCGCCTGGCGGCGCGGCGCGGAGGCCAGCGCCGCGAACACCAGATCCTGAGGATTAGCAATCATGTTAATAGTATGGCGTATTGTACGCGCCGGTGCTTACAATGCCGCTTCATTCAAGGGAGACCCCGCTTCATGGCGAAGGCAAAGGCAGCGCTCTCGATGGCCGACCGCGACGGCTGGATCTGGTACGACGGCAAGCTCGTTCCCTGGCGCTCGGCCACCACCCATGTCCTCACGCACTCCCTGCATTATGGACTGGCGGTGTTCGAAGGAGTTCGCGCCTACAAGACCGTGCGTGGCACCGCCATCTACCGGCTGGCCGAGCATACCCAGCGGCTGATCAACTCGGGGCACATCTACCTGATGAAGATCCCGTACACGCGCGAGCAGTTGATGCAGGCGCAGATCGAAGTGGTGCGCGCCAACGGCCACGAAGCGTGCTACATCCGGCCGATCGCCTTCTACGGCTCGGAGAAGATGGGCGTGTCGCCGGTGGGGGCGCGCGTGCACGTGGCGATCGCCGCGTGGCCGTGGGGCGCCTACCTCGGGCCGGAGGCGCTGGAGAAGGGCATCCGCGTCAAGACCTCCTCCTACGCTCGCCACCACATCAACGTCACCATGGCGCGCTCCAAGATGTCGGGTACCTACCCCAACTCGGTGCTGGCGACGCTGGAGGCCACCATGCACGGCTACGACGAGGGCCTGCTGCTCGACGTGGACGGCTTCGTCGCCGAAGGCGCGGGCGAGAACGTCTTCATCGTCAAGGACGGCGTCATCTGCGAGCCCGAGCTCACCTCGGCACTCACCGGCATCACGCGCGCCTCGGTCATCGAGCTGGCCGCGGGCCTGGGCTACAAGGTCGAATCGCGCCGCCTGACGCGCGACGACCTGTACATCGCCGACGAGTGCTTCTTCACCGGCACCGCGGCGGAGGTGACGCCGATCCGCGAGCTCGACGGCCGCGTGATCGGCGCCGGCAAGGCGGGCCCGGTCACCAAGAAGCTGCAGAAGGCGTTCTTCGACGTGGTCACCGGCAAGGACCGCAAGCACGCGCACTGGCTGACCCCGGTGCCGATGAAGAAGGGGCGCTCGTGAGCGCGGACCAGGCGCGCGAAGTCGAGGTCACGCAGCAGGACCTGCCGCTGCACTGCCCGCTGCCGGGCGCGCCGCTCTGGGCGCGCCATCCGCGCGTGTTTCTCGACGTGGCGCAGGAAGGCCACGCGCTCTGCCCGTACTGCGGGACCAGGTACCTCTACAAGGGCGCGCCACCGAAAGGGCATTGAGGCTTGGCCCGCCTTCTCGTCGTCGCGCCCAACTGGATCGGCGACGCGCTGATGGCGCAGCCGCTGCTCGAGCGCCTGCACGAGTCGCGCGCCGGCGCGACCATCGACGTGCTCGCGCCCGCCTGGGTGGCGCCCGTGTTCCGGCGCATGCCGCAAGTCGCCGGCGTCATCGAGACGCCGTTCGCGCACGGCGCGCTCGAGCTGCGCGAGCGCTGGAAGCTCGGGCGCACGCTGGGCGCGCTCGGCTACGACGAGGCGCTCGTGCTGCCCAATTCGCTCAAGTCCGCGCTCGTGCCGTTCTTCGCCGGGATCGCGCGGCGCATCGGCTACGCGGGCGAGGCGCGCTACGGCCTGCTGAACGTCGTGCACCGCCGCCGGCCCGGGCGCGAGCCGATGGCGCTGCATTTCGCGCGCCTCGCCGCGCCGCCGGGCGCCGAGATCCGCGTGCCGCTGCCCGAGCCGCGGATCGCCGTGGACGCCGCGGCGGCGGAAGCCGCGCGCCGCAAGTTCGGGCTGCACGCGCCGTACGCCGCGCTCTGCCCGGGCGCCGAGTACGGGCCCGCAAAGCGCTGGCCCTACTTCGCCGAGCTGTCGCGGCGCCTGCCGCTCGCGGCGATCGCGCTGGGCGGCGCGCGCGATCGCGCGTTCGGCGAAGGCATCCGCGGACGCAACCTGTGCGGCGAGACCACGCTCGACGAGGCGATCGAGCTGCTGGGCGGCGCGGCGCTCGTCGTCAGCAACGACTCGGGGCTGATGCACGTCGCCGCGGCGCTCGGCCGGCCGCAGGTGGCGCTGTTCGGCTCCTCGAGCCCGAAGCACACGCCGCCGCTGTCGGCGAGCTCGCGCGTGCTGTGGCTCGCGCTGGAGTGCAGCCCGTGCTATGCGCGCGAGTGCCCGCTCGGGCACTTCCGCTGCATGCGCGAGCTGAGCGCAGAAAAGGTGCTCGCCATACTGGGGACAGACCCCATTTTCGCGTCGTTGCAATTTGCGAAAGTGGGGTCTGTCCCGACATAGCGCATGCCTGCACGCATCTTCCCCACGCCGCAGGACGCCGAGGCCGCTTTCTACGAGGCGCTGGAGCGCGTCGATCTCGAGCTGATGATGGCCGTGTGGTCGGAGGACGAGGAAATCGTCTGCGTGCACCCGGGCGGCAAGCGCCTGTGCGGCCAGGACCAGGTGCGCGACAGCTGGCGGCAGATCTTCGCCGGCGGGGCGCGCGCGCGCATCCACGTCACGCAGCAGGTGGCGATCAGCGGCTCGATCGTCGCGGTGCACAGCGTGCACGAGAACTTCTACGTGCCGGGCGAGAGAAAGCCCCTGCAGGTGGTGGTCGCGACCAACGTGTACCTGCGCACCGCCGCGGGCTGGCGCATGATCGCGCACCACGGCTCGCCCGCGCCCGGCAGCGCCGAGCCGCCGCCGGAAACGCCGAAGATCCTGCATTGAGCCCCTACCACGCGCCCTGGTGGCTGCCCGGCGGCCACCTGCAGACCATCGTCCCGGTGCTTGCGCCGGCGCCGCGGGTCGCCTGGCGCCGCGAGCGCTGGGAAACGCCGGACGGCGATTTCGTCGACGTGGACCGCGCCGGCGAGGGTGACGGGCCGCTCGTCGCCCTGTTCCACGGACTGGAAGGCAGCTCGTCCAGCCACTACGCGCTGCGCCTCGCTGCGTACGCGCTCGCGCTCGGCTGGCGCATCGCAGTGCTGCACTTCCGCGGGTGCTCGGGCGCGCTCAACCGGCTGCCGCGCGCCTACCATTCCGGAGACAGCGCGGAGATCGACTGGATGCTGCGGCGCCTGCAGCCCACCTACGCGGCCGGCGTGTCGCTGGGCGGCAATGCGCTGCTCAAGTGGCTGGGGGAGCAGGGCGATGCGGCCGCGGGCATCGTGCGGCGCGCGGTCGCGGTGTCGGCGCCGCTGTCGCTCGCCGCGTCGGCGCGCGTGCTCGACCGCGGGCTGAACCGCAGGCTGTACGTGCGCCATTTCCTCGTCACCATGAAAGCCAAGACGCTCGCCAAGGTCGCGCTCGGCCAGCTCGCCCTCGATCAGGTCCGCGTCGCGCGCCTCGGCACGTTCCGCGAGTTCGACGACCTCGTCACCGCGCCGCTGCACGGCTTTCGCGACGCGAACGACTACTGGGCGCGCGCGTCCAGCGCGCCGTGGCTCGCGCGCATCCGCGTGCCGACGCTCATACTCAACGCGCGCAACGATCCGTTCCTGACCGCCACGGATCTTGCCGCCGCGACGCGCGAGGCCGCGCCGGACGTGGTGCTAGAATTTCCCGGGACCGGCGGGCATGCCGGCTTTCCCGGCCGCGGGCAATGGCTCGCGCGCCGCATCCTCGACTTCCTGGACACCGATTGAGCCTCCCCGCCGAAATCTTCCGCGCCTACGACATCCGCGGCATCGCCGGCAAGACGCTTACCCCCGAGGTCGTGCGTGCCATCGGCCGCGCGCTCGGCTCGATGGCGCCCGAGTTCGCCGTGGGCCGCGACGGCCGCGCCTCGGGCCCCGGGCTGGTCGACGCGCTGTGCGACGGCCTGCAGGCCTCCGGCGCCAACGTCGTCGACATCGGCATGGCGCCGACGCCGGTGGTGTACTTCGCCGCGCACCATCTGGGCTGCGGCAGCTGCGTGGCCGTCACCGGCAGCCACAATCCGCCCGAGTACAACGGCCTGAAGATGGTGGTCGAGGGCCATACGCTCTCGGGAGACGAGATCCAGGCGCTGCGCGCACGCATCGAGCGCGCGGAGTTTCGCGCAGGCGCGGGCACGCGCCGCAGCGCGGACGTGCTCGCGGCGTACGTGGAGCGCATCACGGGGGACGTGCGCCTCGCGCGCCGCATGCGCATCGCCATCGATTGCGGCAACGGCGTGGCCGGGCTCGTGGCGCCGCGCCTGTACAAGGCGCTCGGCTGCGAGGTGGAGGAGCTGTACAGCGAAGTCGACCCGACGTTCCCGAACCACCACCCCGATCCGTCGCACGTCGAGAACCTCGCCGACCTGATGGCCGCGCTGCGCAAGGGACGCGCCGAGCTCGGCCTCGCCTTCGACGGCGACGGCGACCGCCTCGGCGTGGTCACCAAGGACGGCGAGGTGATCTACCCCGACCGGCAGCTGATGCTGTTCGCCGCCGACGTGCTCTCGCGCCAGCGCGGCGCGCAGATCATCTACGACGTGAAGTCCACGCGCCTGCTCGCGCCGTGGATCGAGCGCCACGGCGGCAAGCCGCTGCTGTGGAAGACGGGGCACTCGCTCATCAAGGCCAAGCTCGCCGAGACCGGCGCGCCGCTCGCCGGCGAGATGTCCGGGCACACGTTCTTCAAGGAGCGCTGGTACGGTTTCGACGACGCGCTGTATGCCGGCGCGCGGCTGCTCGAGATCCTGTCGCGCTCGGCGGACGCCGGCGGCGTGCTGAAGGGCCTGCCGAGCGCGCCCTCGACGCCCGAGCTGCAATGGAAGCTCGCCGAGGGCGAGCCGCACGCGCTGATCGCGCGCCTGCAGGCGGCCAAGGCCTTTCCGCACGCGGCGCGCACCATCACGCTCGACGGCGTGCGCGCCGAGTACGCCGACGGCTTCGGCCTGGCACGCGCCTCCAACACCACGCCGGTGATCGTGCTGCGCTTCGAAGCCGACACGAAGGCGGCGCTGCTGCGCATCCAGGAGGAGTTCCGCGCCGCGCTGCAGCCCCTGAAACCCGATGCGCCGCTGCCTTTCTAGCTTCCTTCTGCTCACGAGCTTCGCCATGCCGGCCGCCGCCTGCCCCGCCCTGTTCGACCGCACGCTGAACGACATCCGCGACCAGCCGCGCTCGCTGTGCGAGTACGCGGGCAAGGTGGTGCTGGTGGTGAACACCGCCAGCCAGTGCGGCTATACGCCCCAGTACGAGGGCCTCGAGGCCCTGCACCGCAAGTACCGCGACCGCGGCTTCGTCGTGCTCGGCTTCCCGTCCAACGACTTCGGCGGCCAGGAGCCCGGCAGCAACCGGGAGATCGCCGCGTTCTGCGTCAACCAGTACGCGATCGACTTCCCCATGTTCGCCAAGTCGAGCGTGCGCGGCGATGGCGCCAACCCGCTGTTCGCGGACCTGGCGAAAGCCACGGGCAGCGCGCCGCGCTGGAACTTCCACAAGTACCTGGTGGCGCGCGACGGCCGCGAGACGCTCGCGTTCGCGACGAAAGTCGAACCGCAGGACCCGAATCTGGTCGCCGCCATCGAGCGGCTGCTCGCCGCGCGCTAGGCCTCAGGCGGCGGCCTTGAGCCGCCGCCGGTAGCGCGACAGATCCTGCAGCGTGCGGATCGGCGCGTCGAAGAGCTTCGACAGGTTGAGCAGGATCATGTCGCTGACCTTCTTCTCCCACTCGCGGTCGAAACGGATCTGCGCGTCGAGCCAGCGCTCGAGCCACTCGGGATCGGGCAGCCGCGACTGCACGGTGTCGCGCGGGAACAGCGACTGGTTCACGTGCAGGTTGGTGGGGTGCAGCGGCTTGCCGGCGCGCGCCGCTGCGGCCATCAGCATGCCCATCTTGGCGAACGACGCCTTCACCGCCTCGCCGCCGCGCACCAGCGCGCGCTTCATGTACTGCAGGTAGGCGCCGCCGTGGCGCGCCTCGTCGCGCGCGATGAGGTCGTAGATGTGCCTGAGCACGGGCTCGGTGTGCCACTCGGCGGCGCGCCGGTACCAGTGATTGAGCCGGATCTCGCCGCAGAAGTGCAGCATCAGGGTCTGCTCGGGCGGCGCCGGGTCGAAGGGGAAGCGCACCGCCTGCAGCTCGTCCTCGCTCGGCACGAGCTGCGGGCGGAAGCGCCGCAGGTACTCCATCAGCACGAGCGCGTGCTTCTGCTCCTCGTAGAACCACACCGACATGAAGGCGCTGAAGTCGCAGTCGTGGCGGTTGTCGCGCAGGAACATCTCGGTGGCCGGCAGCGCGGCCCATTCGGTGATGGCGTTCATCTTGACCGTGAGCGCCTGCTCGTCGGAGAGGCGCGCGCCATCGAAAGCCTCCCAGGGCACGTCGCGCTCCAGGCTCCAGCGCACGCGTTCCAGCGACTTGAACAGTTCCGGATAGAGCATCGGTTCCATGGTTTTCCTTCTCTCGCCAGGGGCTATGCGGCGGCGCGCCCCTCGCGCCAGGCCGCGAGCGCATCGCGGATGCCCGCCAGGCTGGCGAGCACACGCACGCCCGGCGCCGGCTCGCGCAGGCGTGCCGCGCCGGCGCCGCCGCACCAGAGCTCGACCCCGGCCGGCAGCGCTGCGCG
>Ga0224500_10000223_pt1 | contig 41236 bp, 34 predicted proteins | sample SF_Oct11_sed_USG_FD_168126 | JGI IMG/M metagenome (GOLD analysis project Ga0224500, IMG submission 168126) | Sediment microbial communities from San Francisco Bay, California, United States - SF_Oct11_sed_USGS_4_1 | ecosystem: Environmental > Aquatic > Marine > Sediment | place: USA: California...
GGTCCGCCTGATCGACAACGAACCGCTGCCCTGACCACGGGCCCGTCGGCCGGGCCTCGATCCCGAGCCTGCGAACGTCCGCCGCCATCTCGCTGGTGCCGACGGAGGGCGGGGCCCGGCGCCGGCGATCCGCCTAGCCGGATCGTGCCTCCGCAGCGACCTCGAGGACCCGATCGATGAACAGGTGCTCCCATACGAGCGCCTTGATCTCGCGGATCTTGCCCGCGTCCGCGGCATGGGTCTTGACGAGGAGGTCGTGGACGACCGAGGCCACCTGGTAGGTGTCGTCCGGGACGACCGTCGCGAACAGATCAGCGAACCGGATGGCGTCGAGCACGGTCTGGCGCGGCCAGAAACCACCTGTCAGGACGAGACCGGTCACGTCGCCGCCGGCGGGTGCTCGGATCCTGCGCGCGTGAACGATCGCCGCGATCACGTCCTCCCGATCGCCCGGCACGATCACCAGGTCGCGTGGGCCGATGCGCTGCAGCATGTGCTGCGGCTCCATCGCCCCGATGCTCACGCCGCCGATGACCTGGTCCTGGTCCGGACCTGGGTGGATCGTCTCCCCATTGACCCCCTCGAGCACCATCGCCAGCGTCGGGTTGGACAGGATCGGACGGTACGGGAGGACCCCGAGCAGACGGATGCCGTGCCGCTTCAGGCCACGCTCCAGCGTCCTCGCCAGGTCCGGCTTCGCCGCCAGGTCCACCTTGTTGACGATGGCCCCGGCCACCCGCACGCCGGCCCGCTCGAATAGGGCCGTGTTGAGCACGATCTCATCGATCGGCCGCCCGACCCCGCCCTCGGAAACGATGATGGCGGGCGCCCCGAGCATCGCCGCCACGGCAGCGTTCGAGAGGTCGATGACCGCCCCGACGCCAGCGTGCCCGGTCCCCTCGATGACGAGCATCTCGCGGCTGGCGGCGAATGAGGCATGCGCCTCGCGGATCCGCGCCGACAGGTCGTCCACCACCTTCCCGTCGATGAAGGCCTGGGTGAACCCGCGTGGGATGTGGACGGGGCTCATCCGCCGCAAGGGCTCCGGCAGGCCGAAGACCTCCTTCATCAGGACGGCGTCCTCGTCGGCCGGGACGCCCTCCTCGATGACGGTTCGCTGGCCGACCGGTTTGCAGAACCCGGTGGATAGCCCCCGGCGCTCGAAGCCATCCAGGACGCCCATGCTGACCGTGGTCTTGCCGCGGTTCTGTCCGGTCGCGGCCAGGTAGACGTGGCGCATCAGCGGGTCAGCCGATCCACGGGAGGCAGAGGATCATGGTCAGCGGGCCTTCCGCCCGCCCTGCCCGATCACCCTCGCCGGTCAGCCGTGCGCGCCGGTCTTCCGTTCGACGAGCGAGAGGCCGTCGCGCAGCCTCGCGATCGTCTCGGCGTCGACGGCGTCGGGCTCGAGATACGGTCCGAGCCGCTCGAGGATGTCCGTCACGAGGCCGAGAAAGACACTGGCATCTGCCACGAAGAACTGCGGCTCGTTGTTGTAGCGAACGAGCGTCAGGCGTCCCTGGAGGACGCGACGTTCCTCGACGTGCGCGACCTGCGTGGCGAAGTTGTGGCCCTGGATCCCATCCGGGTTGTTGAGGAAGTTGAGGGCGTTGTCGATCGCCAAGCCGAACCGGGCGCGCCAAGCCACGAGGCGCTCGTGGACCTCCGATGGGATACGGACCTCGGCAACCTCGTCGAAGACCTCGGGGGCGACCGTGAGCAGGCCCACCAGCGTCGTCCCGGCGCGAGGGCCGAGCATGACCTGGAGGCTGCGCTCCAGCGTGAAGACCTCCGAATCGAAGCGGGGGCTGGTGATCACGTCGGTCAGCAGGTCCTCGACGTTGTCGAGGATGCCGGGCTCCGCCACGGCGTTCGAGAGGTGGAGGATCTCCTCCTTGAACAGGAACTTCTCTTCGTGGTCGAGCATGTTCGCGATGGTAGCACCCGGCCACGGCCCGACCGGCGATGATCGCCGGGACGCACCGTCGGTCCACGCGTGCGGAGGGGAACCCATGGAACGGATCATCGCGAAGCAGGCTGATCTCGAGGCCGTCAGCAGGACGATCGCGCGGGCATTCGCCACGGACCCGGTCTGGGCGGTCGCCCTCGCTCGACCGGACGGGCAGACGGATCACCACGAATCGTACTGGCGGCTGTTCGTCGAGGGAGCGGCGGCGCACGGCACCGTCTTCCTGGCCGACGGCGGGGCGGCGGTATCGGTCTGGCTCCCACCTGGTGCAGACGAACTGGGTGCTGCCGGTCGCCGCGAACTCGAACGGTACCTCGACGAGGCCCTTGATCCCGCCGCGGTCGTCGCGATGCATGAGCTCTACGATCGGTTCGAGGCGAGCCGTAGCTCCGTTCCCGCGGAGCACGCCTACCTAAGCCTGCTCGCGACCCATCCGGACCATCGTGGCCGGGGCATAGGCCAGGACCTCCTGGCCGCCGACCTTCTCGACTGGGACCTCCGTCGGATCCCTGCCTATCTCGAATCCACCAACCCCGGCAATGACCACCGCTACATGCGGGCCGGGTTCGTACCCATCGGCGCCTTCACGGCGATCAGGGATCCGGCGCCGATCACGGCGATGTGGCGCGACATCGGCGGGTCGGGTACTGCCGGGATCAGAGGCTGAAACCGGGCGGCTCGGCGAGATCCGGGTGCTCTCGCTCGAAGGCACGAGCTGCCTCGAGCGTCCGCACCCACTCGTAGTAGATCCCCTTCGCATGAACGACCTCGGCGCCGAGCGCCGCCACGCGGCGTAGGCCGGCGTCGTGCATCGGGCTGGGCGCGAACGTCGCGTCGGCGACGACCGCGACCCGGAACCCTCGATCCAGCAACCCGAGCGCCGTGTGGGCGACACAGACATCGGTCTCGAGCCCGACGAGGATCGCCGTCCGGCGCTCCGTTGCATCGATGGCGGCGAGGATATCGGGCTGATCGGCGGCGCCGAACACCGACTTCACGAGGACCGGGGACCCGCCGGGGAGCGCTGAGAGGATCCGCGCGGCAGTCCTCCCGTTTCGCGCCGGGTCCTCCTCGGTAGCGAGCGCCGGGATCCCGAACGCCCGGGCCGTGGCTGCCAGCCAGGCGATCCTGTCGAGGGGGCCGCGCATCGGTCCGGACGCAGCGGCCAGGGTATCGCCGTAGAAGCCCGGCTGGGCGTCCACGATGACCAGCAGCGAATCCCCGGGATCGATCAGTCGGGCCATCGGCTCAGCCTACGCGCCCGCTGGTCGCCGCGTACGAGCCGAGACCCCGGCCAGGGCCGGGGTCTCGGTCGGTGCAGCCTTGATGCAGGTTATGGGTAGAGGCCGCGGAGCTCCATCGCGTCGGCGACGCGCTTGACGGCGAGGAGGTAGGCCGCCGTCCGCATGTCGACTTGTTCGCGGTGGGCCATCTCAAGCGTCTCGCCGAAGGCCTTGACCATGATGACCCGAAGCTTGTCGTTGACGGTCTCCTCGGTCCAGTGGTCGCGGTTGAGGTCCTGGACCCATTCAAAGTAGCTGACGGTGACGCCGCCGGCGTTGCACAGGATGTCCGGGATCATGAACGTGCCATTGCGGTGGAGGATCTCATCCGCCTCGGGCGTGGTCGGTCCGTTCGCCGCCTCGGCGACGAGTCGGGCCTTGACGTTGCCCGCGTTGGCGGCCGTGATCTGGTTCTCCAGTGCTGCCGGGATGAGGATGTCGCAATCGACCTCGAGCAGCTCGGCATTGGTGATGTCCGCGGCGCCCGGGAATCCCTGTACGGTGCCGTGTTCCTGCTTCCAGGCGACGACCCGGGCGACCTCGAGGCCGTCGGGGGCGTGGATGCCGCCGCTGGAATCGGACACCGCGACGACCGTGGCGCCCTCCTCGGCGATGAGGCGCGCGGCGATGGCCCCGGCGTTGCCGAAGCCCTGGATCGCGACGCGCGCCTTGGGGATCTCGATGCCGAGGTGGTGAGCCGCCTCGATGACGCAGAACACGGTCCCTCGGGCGGTCGCTTCGTTGCGACCCTCGGAGCCACCGAGGCTGATGGGCTTGCCCGTCACGACACCCGGGACCGTGTAGCCGGCATGCATGGAGAAGGTGTCCATCATCCAGGCCATGATCTGGGCGTTCGTATTCACGTCCGGGGCCGGGATGTCCTTCTCCGGACCGACCAGGATCTCGATCTCCGTGAAGAACCGGCGGGTCAACCCCTCCAGCTCCTTCTGGCTGAGCTTCTTGGGATCGACGATGACGCCGCCTTTGCCGCCACCGTACGGGATGCCGACGACGGCGCACTTCCAGGTCATCCACATCGCGAGGGCCTTGACCTCGTCGAGGGAGACGTCCTGGTGGTAGCGGATGCCACCCTTGGCCGGTCCGCGGCCCAGGTTGTGCTGGACGCGGTAGCCGGTGAAGACCTGGACGGAGCCATCGTCCATATGGACCGGGAAGTGCACCGTGAACTCGCGGCGCGGCTCACGCAGCACCAGGCGCATCCCCTCGTCAAGCTTCAGGCGCTCCGCGGCAAGATCGAACTGCCGTTGCGCCACTTCCCAGGCGTTGATCTGGGCAGCGGCGTGTTCGGTGGTCATGGAAGAAGCGTCCTCCGGGTACGGCGACCGTCGTGGGCCGCCATGTCGGCCTGGGCCGTCTCCCGGACGACCCCACGGGGCGCATCGCTGCCATGGCGGCAAGCCGCCGAGCCATCGCTGCGCGTCTCATCTGCGACCCTGAGTATAGCCGGGGACCAGCCAGTCGGGCCTGCTCGATGGTACCGGACGGCAAGGTTGTCGCAACCTTGGCGCAACCGGGCGGGCGGACGCTCAGGCGGCGCCGGGGCGGTACAGGATCGCTGCCCCGACGCATCCCGGGCCTATGTGCGGTCCGACGGAGGCACCGACGAGTTCGACCGTGACGGAGGCCGGGTCGAGGTCGGGCACGCGGCGCAGGACCTCCGCGCGAAAGTCATCGACATCGGGCGCCTGCGTGTGCAGGATCGACAGCCGTTCGATCGGGCGCTCGGTGATGAGCTGCAACAATCGCTCACGGGCCTTGGACCGGGTCCGCACGCGATCCGCGGTCTCCACCACGCCATCGACGACCGTGATGATCGGCTTGACCGACAGGAGCGATCCGATCGCCGCCTGGGCGCCGCTGATCCTTCCACCCTTCTTCAGGTATTCGAGCGTCTCCAGCACGACGAAGATCCTGATGTCCGTCACCCGCGCCTCGAGCGACTCGGCGATCGACGCCGCGGAGTGGTCGGCCTCGGCCATCTCCACCGCCATGCGACACATCAGCCCCTCCGCCATGGAAACGGCCATCGAGTCGATGATGTGGATCTCGCGATCCGGCAGCATGTCGCGGGCGATCTGCGCGCTCTTGATAGTCCCGGACAGCGTGCCCGCCACGTGGATCGAGACGATCGCGTCCGCGCCGGCGGCGAAGGCGGCCTCGTAGGCTTCCTTGAACTCGCCCGGCGACGATGCCGCGGTCGTCGGGAACGGCGCGTCCGGCGCGGTCATCCGCTCCCAGAACTGCGTCGTCGAGAGGTCGATGCCTGCTTTGAAGGATTCGCTCCCGAAGTTCACCAGCAGCGGTACGACGTGGATGCCGATGGCCGCCGCTTCGCCCGCGTCCAGGTCCGAGGCAGAATCGGTGAAGATCGCGACACGGCTCAAGGAACGCTCCTCCATGGTCCGCCCGGCGGGCGCGACGTTGCGGGCATGATACGGGTCGGGTCCAGCCAGGTTGCGACGACCCGGCCCGCTGCGCGCCGCCGAGTCGGGTCGTCGGCTCGCGAGCGGAGCCGCTACCCTTCGCCCGGATGGACCGATCGCTGCAGGCCGTGCTGGTGGGCACGTTCACGCTGCGCTTCAGCACCGGGCTCACGGGAGCCATGCTGGGCGCGTACCTGGCGGTGCTTCCGTCCTATGGCGGAGAACGAGTCAGCCCGCTGGTCGTCGGCCTGTTCAGCGCCACCTTCTATGTGGCCGAGCTGGTCCTCTCGCCGTATTTCGGGATCCTGTCCGACCGCCGCGGTCACCACCGCGTGATGCTGTACGGCCCGGTCTTCGGTGCCGTCGCGGTGACCCTGACGGCGTTCACCGCCGACCTGGGCCTGTCGGGCCCGCTGGGCGTGCTCGTGGCACCCATCATCGGGAGCCTGTTCGTGCTCGGGATCACCCGACTGCTCGAGGGGGCGTCCACGGCCGCCAGCGTGCCGTCCATCCTCGGCTTCATCGCGATCGCGACGGCAGGGAACGCCGCCCTCCGCGGCCGGACGTCCGCCCGGTTCGAGGGAGCGACCCTCCTCGGCCTCGGCGCCGGGTTCGCCGCCGCGCCGCTCCTGTTCGCCGCCTTCGGGCCAGTCGCATTCCTGCTCAACGCCCTCGTGTACGGAGCCTCGTTCCTCATCTTCTGGATCGTGCGCGATCCGGAAGGCGAGGCTGCCAGCCGCAACACGACGCACGCAGGGCTGTCGCGCTACGGCACGCTCCTGCGGAGTGCCCATGTCTGGCTGCTCGCGCCCACGTGGATCGCCGTCAATGCCTCGATCGGACTCTGGTTCAGCCAGTCCATCTTCCAGTTCGCCCAGGCCAACCCGGACTTCCCGGATCAGGCGCTGATGCGCGGCTTCAGCGCGCTCCAGATCTCGGCGGCGGCCGTCGTCATCGGGATCATCTTCGGGGCGGGCCTCATCTACTGGGGCAACAGATTCCGCAACATGCGCCGAACGACGATCATGTTCTACGGGATCCTCGGGGGCGCCCTCGCCGTCGGCGCCGGGTTGGCGATCAATCACGCCGCCGGCGTGCTTCCGGTCCCGATCGTGGCCGCGCTGGCCGCAGCCCTCGGTCTCTTCGTGCTGGCCGGGGCGACACCGGCGGCGCTCGGCCTGCTCGCCGATATCTCCGAGCGGTTCCCGAGGGATCGTGGCGCCATCATGGGCCTGTATTCGGTGTTCCTGGCCATCGGCCAGATCGCCGGATCGCTGATCGGCGGCGTCGCTGCCGATTCTGGCGGCATCGACGGCATGTTGATCGCGACCGCGATCCTGCTGGGCGTCGCCCTGGTTCCCCTGGCGCGACTCCGGCGCGATGAGGACGAGGTGGGCGCCGCGGGCCCGCCTGAGCTCCCGTCGGCGGGGGGCGGCCCTTGATGGGAGGGGCGTTCAAGGCAGCGTCGGACGGCGGCAGCGGCGAGCTTGAGACGGCGCCGGGGACGCTCGTCCCGCTCGCTCGCGGAACCCACGGCGCGGTGGTCGCACCGCACCACCTGGCGACGGCCGCGGGTCTTCACGTCCTGCGGTTGGGTGGATCCGCGGTGGACGCCGCGATCGCCACGAATGCGGCCCTGGCGGTGGTCATGCCGAACGGGTGCGGGATCGGCGGTGACGCGTTCTGGCTGATCTGGGATGAGGCGTCAGGCACGCAGCATGCCCTGAATGGGTCGGGGCGATCCGCTCGGGGGCTGGGCGCCGACGACCTCCGCGCGCGCGGCTTGGCGACGATGCCGAAGCGTGGCCCGCTGACCATCACGGTCCCGGGAGCGGTCCGTTCATGGGGCGACGCGCATCGGCGTCACGGCCGGCTCTCGCGCGGCCAGATCCTTGGCCCGGCGATCGAGCTTGCAGCGACCGGATTTCCCGCCTGGCCCGGCTTCATCGCGGCGGTCGAATCGGCGATCCCGTTCGTCCGCGACGCGCTCGGGCCTGACGCCGGCTTCTTCAGCGTCCTGAGGCCGCACGGCCGTGCCTGGCGACCGGGCGAGCGCGTGCGCCTGCCTGCGCTCGCGGCGACGCTCGGGCTGTTGGCGCGAGACGGCTTCGATGCGTTCTACGACGGCGACCTCGCGGAGCAGCAGGCCTCGGGCCTGGCCGCCGTGGGCTCGGCCGTCTCGGCAGACGACCTGGCAGTCCATCGTTCAACCTGGGGCCGCCCGATCGCCATCGACTACCACGGGGTGCGTGTCACGACCCATCCACCCAACAGTTCCGGCGTGGTCGCCCTCGAGATGCTCGGCATCCTGAGCGGGTTCGAGCCGCCGCGACCGAGCGGATTCGGGCCAAACGGCGTGACCGACCCGGACTGGGTGCATCTCGGCCTCGAGTCGGCCAAGCTTGCCATGGCCGACCGCGACCGGTACATCACGGACCCCGCCCTCCGCGACGTGCCCGTGAAGATGCTGCTGGACCCGGTGCGATTGGCCGACCTCGCCGGCACGATCGATCGGCGGCGCGCTGCGGATCCGCCGCCCGCCAGCAACCCCCCGGGCGGAGGAACCGTGTACCTCGCGACGGTCGATGCCGACGGCAATGCCGTCAGCCTGATCGAGTCGAACTACCTCGGGATCGGATCGGGCGTCGTGGATCCGGCGACCGGGATCCACTACCAGGATCGCGGGGCCTATTTCAGCCTCGATCCCGCGCATCCCAACGTCCTCGAGCCGGGCAAGCGCACGCTCCACACCCTGTTGCCCGGGATGCTGCTGCGGGACGCGGGCGACGGTCGCGGACAGCGCCCCTGGATCATCGTCGGATCGATGGGCGGCGACGCCCAGCCGCAGATCCACGCTCAGTTCGTGTCGGCCGTGGTGGATGGTGGCGTGGACGTTCGAACCGCCGTGGCCGCCCCGCGCTGGTACGTCGAACCGGCCGATCACTTCCGCCCGCCCACGGACGTCCACCTCGAACCACGTCACCTGCCGGGCATCGCGGAGGCGCTGGCGGCTCGCGGTCACCGGCTCGTGCCCACCGCGCCGTTCGACTCGAACCTCGGCCACGAGCACGCCATCGAACTCATCGACGGGGGGCCTGCGGCACCGGAGGGGTCGCTCGCCGCGGCGACCGACCCACGCAGCGAGGGGCTTCCGGCCGTCTGGTGAGGCGGCCGTATGCGATACTCGCCCGGCCGTCGGCAGATCGCGGATCGACGTCGCTGCCATCGGCCGTGTCGTCGCCCGAGCGCGAGCCAGCGGAGGAGCCCGTGACCTCGAACGTCAGCCAGAACTACCCGTACTCGAGCGAGGCCGAGGCCGATCGCGCGGCGACCATCGCGCGTCTGGTCGGCGAGCGCGAGAACCTGGCCGACACGCTGGCCGTCGATGCCACGCCGCTCGACGCCAACGAGCGCTGGTGGGTCTGGAAGTGCCCGACCAGGGGATGCGCCGGGCTCCTGCACGCCGCCGGCTACGCTGCCGAGAAGCACGCCGTCTTCGTCGTGTGTGACGGCACCTGCGCCAAGACGTTCCTGCGCTGAGCGAGCCCGGCGCCCGCGGCCAGGAGGATCTCCGGGCGAGTCGTCGCCGCCTCGCCACGGATGCGCTCGGGATCGCAGTCTCCGTCGCCGGCTTCGGGTTCGTGTACGGCCTCTCCGCCCGGGATGCCGGCTTCTCGCCGGTCGAGGCGATGGCGATGAGCACGATCGCCTTCGCCGGCTCGGCCCAGTTCGCGGCCGTCGGCTACGTCGCCAGCGGCCTCGCCTGGCCCGGTATCGTGCTGCTCACGGCACTGCTCAACGCGCGCCATCTCCTCTACTCGGCGGCCCTTGGGCCGTGGCTGCGCGATCTGCCGACGACCCGGCGGGCCGGGATGGCGCACGTGTTGACGGACGAGGCGTTCGCGCTCTCGATCGGGCATTTCCGGCGCATCGGGCGTGGGGACGAACGAGGCTACTGGATCGGCGCCATCGGCTCCACGTTCATCCCCTGGAACCTCGCGACCCTGGCCGGCGTGCTCCTTGGGGGCCGGATCCCCGACCCGGCCCGGTTCGGGATCGACATCATCTTCCCGGCCGCCATGATCGGCCTGGCGGTGGGCCTCATCACGGGGCGACGTGAGCTCGTCGCCGCGATCGCCGGGGCGGGCATCGGCGTGGTCGTGGCGCTGCTGGCGAACCCTGCGGTGGGCATCATCGCCGGGGGCCTCCTGGGGCCGGGGATCGGCCTGCTGGTGCCGGCCGCCAGCGCGCACGAGACGGCACCACTCGGAACGACGGCATCGGCAGGGCGGTATGCCCTGCCCGGGACGCCATTCGAGCGCGACGTACCGCAGCCGACAGAGACATCCCCGGCGGACCGGCACGAAGATCCGCCGGGGCCGAGTGACGGCGAAGGACGATGACCGCCGGCCTGGTCCTGCTCGCGATCCTGATGTTCGCGGTGACGTACCCGTCCCGGGCCCTCGGGTTGCTGATCCCGAGGATGGACCGTCTGCCCCGGGCAGCCACCGACTACCTGCAACTGGTCGGACCCGCGGTGCTCGCCGCCCTGGCGGCCGTCGATGTCATGGTCGCCACGAACGACGCCGGCGATCCCGTGCTCCACGTCGGGGTCGAGTGGATCGCGGTGATCGTCTGCATGGCGATCGTGGCGTGGCGCCGCAACCTGCTGCTCGGGCTGGTCGCGGCCGTCGCGATCGTCACCATTGCGAGGGCCGCCGGCATCGAGTCGGCGTTTATCTAGGCGCGCCGCTCCAGGAGATCGAGGAGGATCGCCGCCCAGAGCATCGCCTCGTCGGCGCGGAAGATGCCGAGGCGACCCGAGTATGGCCGCAACTCGTCGTCGAGCACCTCCCAGACGGTGCCCGCGCGTTCGACGAGGGCGGCATAGGCCGCGAGCGGCTCCTGAACGGCCAAGGGGTCGACGCGATCGAGGAGCTGGAGGTAGATCGCGCCGAGCGAGGTCCAGATCGCCGTGCCCTGGTAGTCGGGAACGAACCAGCGCTGGATCGGGTCCTCCGAACGCGGGTCGTAGCGAGACACGTAGCGAAGCGGCAGCGGCGAGGCGAGTCCGACGCGGCGAGCGGCGCCGAGTGCCGTGGCCAGCCCCAGCCGGTCCGGCACGACACCCAACCAGAAGGGGAAGACCGTGGCGTCGCCCGTGACCTCATCACCTGCCGGCGTGTCCACGAAATGCCCGGCCTTCCAGAAGGCCGCCAGGAACCGATCCTGCATGCCGTCCGCCACCGGAGACGGGAACCAGCGCGTATCGCGCAGGACCTGGTCCATCACGACCACCATCGCATTGGCGTAGCCGTTGCAGGAGGTCACGACCGTATCGCGATGGCTGGAGAAGCGCCGATCCGCTCGAACGAGGCCGGTCTCCGGATCGACGACGGTGCGGACATAGCGATGGGCCTCGGGCTCCAGCCAGGCCGCATGCCTGGCTACGAGATCGCCGGCTCCGCACGCTCGCAGAGCATGCAGCAGGAGGGGCAGCGAATCGACGCCGAACGTGAACACGTCCCGTGGGCGCCGACCCGGGAAGATGGTGGTGGTGACCCGTCCGGCCGGAGCCCAGGAGTCCAGGGCCCACGCAAGGGATGCTTTCAGACGATCGCCGAACCCGGTCCGGACGAGCGGCTCGGCGGAGAAGCCGGTGTCGCGCGTCCAGAACTGACGGAAATGGCCACCGGATGCATCGAAATGATCACGGTCCCAGGCACTCTCGACGCAGGCCCGGGCGATGGCCCGGGCATCGCCCGAGAACCGATGCGGGCCGCGCACGGCACGCCGGGCTATCCGGGCCGCGCTCAAGACGTAGCTTGGGACGATGGCAGGGTCGAGCATCGCCCGCAGCGATACGGCGATGTCCCGGTCCGTCATGCGTCCATACCCTCAGCCGCGGCGGGCCTCGGCCTCGATCTCGACCAGGAGGCTGGGATCGATGAGCGCCTGGACGGCGACCAGTGTCGCCGCCGGCCGGATATCGCCGAACACCTCGCGGTGGACGGCCAGCACGGCATCGGCCTGTGCCATGTCGGAGACGTAGATCCTCGTACGGACGACATCCGCCAGGCCGAAGCCTCCGGCGACGAGCGCCTGATCGATCACCGCAAGGGCGGCACGGGCCTGGCCGGCGGCGTCTCCGGGGTGCCGCGACCTGCCGTCCGGACCGGCGTCCGTCGTTCCGGCCACCCAGCAGTCGGCCCCGACCACGACGGCGCGACTGTAGCCGGCCAACGCTTCCCAGGGCCCACCCGAGGAGATGCGCCGGCGCTCCCCGGTCATCCGGACCGGGCCACCGCGAAGCGCGGATCGTCCGACCGCCAGGCCAGCACCTCCGGATCGCGCGCGATGGCGATCAGGAGACCAGCCAGCATCGAGGTCCGAGGAACGATCGAATCGACCTCGAGGTACTCGCCCGGAGCATGGTCACTGCCGCCGATCGGACCAAGCCCGTCGAGGGAGGGCACGCCCAGCGCGGCGGTCGTGTTGGCATCCGACGCACCGCCCGTCGAGGTGTCGTCGACCTCGAATCCAAGGTCGCGTGCCACGGACTGGGCCAGCTCCACGAGGTGGCCGCCGCGCACCGACTTCTCCATCGGCTGCCAGGCGATCGCCACGCTGGCTTCGACCGTCGTGTCCGGGAGCTCCGTGGCGGCGATGACGTCGCGGATCGCCGCCTCGACCGCGATCAGGCCCTCGGCCGTGACGGACCGGACGTCCACCTCCAGATCGCACCGCTCGGCGACCACGTTGGGTCGCGTTCCACCTCGGATGACGCCGACGTTGACGCTGACCCCGGGCCATCGACCGTTCAGCGCGTGGAGGTCACGCACGACGCGGGCGGCCTCGCGGATGGCACTCCTGCCCTTCTCCGGCTCGACGCCCGCGTGCGCAGCGCGGCCATGCACCGTCAGGCGGGTATCCATGATGCCCTTCCTGGCACTGACGATGTCGCCATTCGCACGAGCGCATTCGAGGACGAGGCAGGCGTCCACGTCGGCAGCCAACTCCCGGATGTGGGCGCTCGAACTCGGCGAGCCCACCTCTTCGTCGGGGTTGGCGATGAAGACCAGCCGCTGGAAGGGCAGGCCGTCCAGCTCCGCGGCGATCGACTTGACCGCGTACAGCCCCGCCAGCAGGCCGGACTTCATGTCCGTCACACCCGGACCGTAGGCGACGCCGTCATCGATGCGGAATGGGCGATCGGCAGCCGTCCCCGGTTCGAAGACCGTGTCCATGTGGCCGATCAACAGGATCCGGGGTCCCTCCTGCGCGCCGACGAACGTCCCCACCACGGTGTGCCCGAAGCGGCCCGACGGATCCGGCCGGATGTCCACGTCGGCACCGAGACCGGACAGGAATGACGCGACCCACTGTCCGACCTCGTTGACCCCATCCGGCGTGTACGAGCCGCAATCGAGGTTGACGAGGTGCCGCAGGTCATCGAGGTAGTCGGGCAGGTCGGCGGCGATGGACCGGCGGAGTGCGTCGAGTTCGAGGGCGGCCGTCGTCTCGCTGGTCATCTTGGCGGCCAGTCTACGCGTCGCCCGGGTTGCTATCCTGCCCGGACCGTGCGACTGATCGAGATCCGCCTGCTCGAGGGACCCAACGTCTACCGGTTGGAGCCGGTGGTGAAGGTCGAACTCGCCCTGGGCCGCCGTCGGACCTGGTACGGCCAGCGTGACCCGGGACGGCACGCCCTGGTGCGCCTCGCGGCGGCCGTCCCGAGCCGGCTCTGGCCGGACCCGATCGCCAGCATCGCCGCCTGGATCCGCCGTCTTCGCGCCGACCACGAAGAAGGGCATACGGGCCTCGCCGTTCACCGCTCGTCGGACCCGGGTCATTGGATCATCACGTTCCCGTGGACTGGCGAGGAGCGGGCGCGCACCCTCACCGAGGCCGCGTTGGCGCTCGCCGAGCGGGAGGTCTCCCCTTCCAGGACGGCCCGCCTGACGGGCGCACAGGAGCGCCTGGTCGCCCGCTGGTCGGCGCGGATCTCCGCCGCGCGCACGTCCCCGCCCTCGTGGATCCGCGATGCCGATCGGCGGATCCCGGCCATGTCCATCTCCGGAACGAATGGCAAGTCGACGGTCACGCGCCTGGTCACCCACATCCTGCTGCTCGCGGGCCACCATGTCGGGACGACGACCTCGGACGGCGTGCTCATGGATGAACGGATGGTCGAGCCGGGCGACTGGACGGGGCCCGGCGGAGCACACCAGATCCTCGCCCGCTCGGACGTGGACGTGGCCGTCCTCGAGACGGCTCGCGGCGGCATCGTCCTGCGTGGGATCGGGTACGAATCGAACGACGTCTCGATCCTGACCAACGTGTCCTCCGACCACCTGGACCTGCAGGGCATCCACACCCTGCCCGAGCTTGCCGAAGTGAAGTCCACGGTCTGCCGGATCACGAAGCCGGACGGCTGGGTGATCCTCAACGGCGACGATCCGCTGGTCGCCGCGGTGGCACGCCGCGTGCGAGCGCGAGTCGCGTACTTCTCGCTCGACGGAAGCGACGGCTCGGCGACCGTTCGGCGTCACGTCGCCGGGGGCGGTCGCGCGTACCTGGTCCGCGGCGGCTGGGTGACCGAGATCGACGGACCGACAGCCACCAGCATCGTGGAGGTCCGCAGGATCCCGATCACGATCGGCGGACTGGCGCGACACAACGTCGCCAACGCGCTCGCGGCGGTGGGCGGCGCTCGCGGCCTGGGTGCGACGATCGAGCAGGTCCGGGACGGCCTGCTCGACTTCCGTCCGTCCACCGAACGGTCGCCGGGCAGGCTCAACCTGTTCCGGCTGGGATCGCGCCTGGTCATCGTCGATTTCGCCCACAATGAGGCCGGCGTCTCGGCAGTCCTCGATGTGGCGGAAGGGATCGCCGGGGGCGCGGCCGGTCGGGCGGCGCCCATCACGGCGATCATCGGGACCGCCGGCGATCGACCCGACGACACGCTCCGCGCGATCGGTCGCACCGCGGCGCGGCGCGCCCAGCGCGTCGCGATCAAGGAGACGCGCAGGTACCTCCGCGGCAGATCGGAGGAAGCGGTCATCGGGGAGCTGCTCGCCGGGGTGAGCGCGGGCGGTGGCGCAGCAGCGGCGGTCCCGGTCTATGAGTCGGAAACGCTGGCGCTGCGCGCCGAGCTCGTGGGTCAGGGGCCGGACGCGCCGCGCGTGATCGTGATGCTGTGCCATGAGGACCGCGACGGCGTCTTCCAGCTGCTCGACGACCTGGGCGCCCGACCGGTGGACGTCACCGAGGAACTGACGACGCTCGTCCCGCGCCTCCAGGACCGCCCGCGCCGAGCCTGACCCGAGGAGCGCGGTTGGCGGAACGGCCCGAGGGCCGAGTCGCGGGGGCATCTGCCGCTTGTGGACCGCAGCTGCGGCGCGCATGATGCGCAACGTAGCCGCCGGACGAACCGGCCGGCCCGGTCGGAGGGAACATCCCCGTGGAGATGGTCGTCGGTCTCGCGCTCATCCTCATCTCCGTCTTCCTGATCGCGTTCATCATCCGGACCGTCCAGGCGAACATGCCGTCCTGACGCACCCCGCCCGAGGGTCGCGCGCCTGACCTGGGAGGTCCATCCCCGCGGCGCGACGATGCCGCGGAGCGGTCCAAGTGACCTAGCCCTCCGGACCTCCCAGCTCGCCCGGATCCGCGAACGCCGTTCCGCCGCGGGTATCGCCGGCCGCGGACATCGCCTCGCGGTAGACCCCGATCGCGTCGTCCACGCAGCAGACCACGAGGTCGCCCGGGATCGCCCGGCGGAGCGCCGTCCGGACCGCCGTCATCTCGTCGAGGACCTTGTCCGCGCGTCCCGCGCGGGCGGAACCGTCTGCCTTGGCGGCTCGAACGCCTTCCACGACGTTGGCCGCGGACTCACCCGGGTCGCGGCCGCGCAGGTTCTTGTCCTCGCGAACGATGACCTCGTCGAACGCCGTCGCGGCGATGGCACCGTAGTCGCGCTGATCCTCGTCGCGCCGGTCGCCCGGGATGCCCAGCACACCGATGGCACGTCCGCTCCGAGCTCCCGGACCCTTCGAACCGATCCGGCCCGCCCTGGTCGGTGCATCGACCATCATCCGTTCCACGAAGTCGGCCAGCTGCCGCATGCCGTCGACGTTGTGGCAATAGTCGATCACGACGCGGACGCCGCCGACGTCCAGCAGGTTGAGCCGCCCCGGCGCCTGGAAGAAGGACGTCGAGAACGTCCGCAGCCCCTGCCGGATGTCGTGGAGGTGGGCACCCGCCGCCCAGGCCGCCGCCGCTGCGGCCAGCGCGTTGGCGACGTTCATCCGGGCTCGTCCACCGAACGTTGCCGGGATGAGGTGCGTGTACAGGACGGGCATGACCCGCGAACCGAGTCGAAGGACGATCAACTCGCCGTCCGGCTTGGGATCGAGGCAGAATGCGGCATTTCCGCGGCTGGTGTGGCCGTCAACGCGGTCGAAGCCGTCCTGCCCCTTCTCCGTCGCCATGCTGAACAGGACGACACGACCGGCGCAGTGCCGGCCCATCCGATACACATGCGGATCGTCCGCGTTGAGGATGGCCGAACCGGCGCGGGGCACGGCGTCCACGACCACGCCCTTGACGTTGGCCAGCTGGCCGAGGGATTCGATCCCGCCGAGTCCGAGGTGGTCCCCGGTCACGTTCGTGACCACGGCCACGTCGTTGCGGTCGTAGCCCAGGCCCTCGCGCAGGATGCCGCCGCGGGCGACCTCGAACACCGCCGTGTCGACGGTGGGGTTCTGGAGGACCATCTGGGCGGACTTCGGCCCCGACATGTCGCCCTTCTTGATGAGGCGACCGTCCACGACGATCCCGTCCGTCGAGGTCATCCCCACGCGCCGGCCCATCAGCTTGAGGATGTGAGCGACCATGCGAACCGTGGTCGTCTTGCCGTTGGTCCCGGTCACGGCGATGATCGGGATCCGGGCGGACGACCCCGCCGGGAACAGCGAATCGATGACCGGCCGGGCGACGAACTGCGGCTCCCCCTCGGTCGGGTGCGTGTGCATCCGGAATCCCGGTGCGGCGTTGACCTCCACGATGGCCCCGCCGGTCTCGCGGACGGGCGTGGCGATGTCGGGGCAGATGAAGTCGATACCGGCAACGTCCAGGCCAACGATCCGGGCCGCCGTCTCGGCGATCTCGACGTTGTCCGGGTGCGCCTCGATGGTGCGGTCGATGGAGGTGCCGCCGGTGGACATGTTGCCCGTCAGGGCGAGCTTGACCGGCTGCCCCTTCGGCGGCACGTCGTCCAGGGCGTATCCCTGGCTCCGAACAAGCGCCTCCGCCGCGTCATCGAGCGCGATCCGGGTCAGGACCTTCTCGTGGCCGATGCCGCGGCGGGGATCCGCGTTGGCGCCGTCCACGAGCTCGCGCACCGTGCGTTCGCCGTCGCCGGTGACGCTGGCCGGAACCCGCTCCGCGATGGCGGCTACCTTGCCGCCGATGACGAGACATCGGTAGTCGTTGCCGGCCACATACGTCTCGACGATCACGTCCCCGGAACGGCTCTGCGCCAGGGCCCCGTGGAATGCGTCCCTCACGGCCTCTTCCGACCGCAGGTCAAGGTGGACGCCACGGCCGTGGTTGCCGTCGAGCGGCTTGGCCACGACCGGGTAGCCGAGCCGACGGGCGACGGACGCCGCCTCGTCCTCCGTCTGCACGACGTCGGCACGCGGGACGGGGAGGCCGGCCGAGTCGAGCAGTCGATTCGTCAGGCTCTTGTCCGAGGCGATGTCCACGCCGATGGCCGAGGTCTTGGACGTCATCGTGGCCCGGATGCGCTGCTGATGCACGCCGTGGCCGAACTGGACCAGCGAGTGCCGGTCGAGGCGGATGAACGGGATGTCGCGGCTCACCGCTTCATCGATGAGCGCCTGCGTGGAGGGACCGAAGGCCCGCCGCTCGGCGAGGCGGATCAGTCGCTCGAGCTCCGCTTCGTAGTCGAACCGGACGTCCGGATCGTCGGGAGCGACGAGGTGGTTGACGAGCGCGACCGCCATGCGGCCGGCCTCCAGGCCGACGTCCTCCTCGCGGTACTCGTAGATGCAGTTGTACTGGCCGTGGGCCCCGGCAGCCCTCGTCTTGCCATGGCGCACATCCGTGCCGGCGAGATTCTGGAATTCGAGGGCGATGTGCTCGGCGATATGCCCGGCCCACGTCCCGTCCCGAAGCCTGGTGATGAAGCCGCCACGCCGGCCCAGCGAGCACGCGTGGTCCTCCAGCGTGGGCATCAGGGTCACGAGCGCATCCGCGAATCCGGGCAGCTTGGTGGACGGGAAGTCCTCCAGCACCCCGAGGTCCACGAGCAGGCGGATGACGGGCTCGCGAGCCCAGTAGTTCGGACCGCGCAGGACCCGGGTCTCGAGGATCCGCAGCGTCGGAGCCGGCGCGACCGGTGATGCCCCGGCAGCCTTCACTCCCTTGGCGCGGCCGCCGCGGGACTTGCTCGGTTTGGCCGTCTCGGTCACGCTGTCCTCCTGGGCTGGGCCGGGTGCAGGCCAGTGTACGCGCCGGTCCGCGATCAGCTGGACGCGGCCTCGCCGCCGGCGATCGCGTGCAGGCTCGGGGTGACGATCCGCTCGCGACGACGCAGATCGAAGCGATAGCCGGCGGGCAGCGAGTGCAGGACCACGCCGCTGATCATCAGCGGGCGATGGCCGTGGACCTCCCAGGCGTCCGTTTCCGAGCGTGCGCCATCAACGACGGTGATGCTCCCGCGCCCGATGACCTCCATGACGTGATCCGGGCCGACGATGCCGGCCGTGTCCTCGTCCACGCCCAGCCCCAGAAGGCTCGGGTTCTGGGCGATGAGGCTGAGTAGCCGCCCGAGTCGGTTTCGCTGCTGGAAGTGCTGGTCCACGATCACGCCGGGCAGGACCCCGAGCCCCGCGGCGATCTGGGCCATCCGGTGCTTCGGCGTGGCTCCGCTGGCGCCGAACGCGATCATGTGGCTGGACATCGCCGAGGCACCCGCGCTGGTCCCGGCCACGACCGCACCGTGGCGGAACCGCTCCAGGACCGCGTCCGCGAGGCGCGTCCCGCCGATGATGGACGAGAGTCGGAGCTGGTTGCCGCCCGTCATGAAGACGCCCGTCGCGTCGCGCATGGTGAAGACCGCTGCCTCATCGTTGGCCTGGGCGCGCGTCACGGCATGGACGGTGCGCACGCGGCTCACCCCGAGCTCGCCGAGGACTTGCTTGTAGCGTTCGCCGGCCTCGAGACCCAGGGAGGAGGCGGTCGAGATCACCGCAACGGTCGCATCCGGGCCGCCCGCCAGTGCCGCGAATCGGCTCAGGATGATGCGGTCGCGGACCTTGTCCTCTGCGCCCCCGATGATGATGACGGATCCCTCGGTCACGGACTCCTCGCGCCGACGCGGCATGCGGTGGTCTGGGCGGCCCGCCGCGATGTGGGTCGCGGCCAGCGTTCGCGACAGGATACCGGGCGGGACGGTTTCGTCGCGGGCGAGCAGCGCCATGCGAGAATGCCGGCGCGATGGCCGACGCCCTGCCTCCTCCAGAATTGCGCCCGGTGCCGGGCACCGCCCGGGGTCGCGATCGGGTCGTCGCAGACCTGACCGATCTCCTCGATCTGCCGACGCGACGGCGCGCCGGCGTCTTCCGGCGGGCGCTCCGGCGTGAGGCTTCGCGACTTCGCGACCGGCGTCGGGTCCTGGCCATCGTGCTCGTGTCCGTCACCTTCTCGCTGATCGCGGCCGGGATGATCGCCCGGGGCGAGGCGGGAGGCGCAGACGCGCGGGCGTATTGGGCCGGGGTGCGCCTGTGGCTCAATGGCGGCGACCCATACCACCCCAGTGGGCCATTCCTCCCGTACGTCTACGCGCCGTGGATGCTCCCACTGTTCGCGCCGTGGGCCCTGCTTCCATGGGACGTGGCCTGGTTCGTGTGGCGCGGCGCGACGATCCTGCTGCTGCTGTGGACCTTCCACTGGGCCTGGAAGCGACGTCCCCTGACGACGGCATCCATCGTGGCCGTCCTGGGCTTCCCATTGGCCGCCAACATCGATACCGGCAACATCAACCTGCAACTCACGTTGATGATCTGGGCGGCCCAGTTCTCCGGACCGCGGACGGCCGGCGTCCTGTGGGCGCTGGCCACCTGGATGAAATGGGTCCCGGTGATCCACTGGCCGATCCTGTCCGCCGGAGGACGCCGCTGGGGTCTCGTGTTCCTCGCCTTGTCCATCGGGTTGAGTCTGGTGCTGCTCCCGCTCACGATCGTCCAGTTCCAGACGCTGTTCGGGTTCGGCGCGCGCCCGGTGCGCCTCGATTACCTCGTGTACCTGTGGGCCTTCGTGCCCTGGCTGTATCGACGCCGGGATCCGTGGGATGTGCTTCGACCAGCCACCTGGCGCGGATGGCTGCGCGATGCGCCGGCCAATCTCAGGCGGCTGGCGCCGGGCTGATCCCCGGCTCGCCCTCGATCCGGTCGGGCGGGGCGTCCTCCCGTCGGCGCTCGTCGACCGGGTGCAGCAGCAATGCACCGAGGCCGAACAGGCCGACCGCCAACCACAGCGCCGCTCGTGGACCCGCTCCGCCGCCGATCACATCCATCAGCGTCCCGCCGATCGCGATCGCCAGGACGCCGGACGACGCGGTCGCCACGTTGGACAGGCCCATGTAGCGCCCTGACGAGGCCTTCGGGATGATGTCCGTCATCAGCGCCCAGTCCACGGCCAGGAAGATCCCGCCGGACAGCCCGTAGGTGATCGCACCCACCAGGGCGAGTGGGAAGGATGGCGCGATCGCCACGAGGCCCATGCCGACGGCGCCGATCGCGCACGAGGAGTAGATGACGTTCTTGCGCCCGATCCGATCCGACAGCCGGGCGGCGGGCACGACCGTGACGATGGTTCCCGCGGCGACGAGCGCCACGAGGGCGACGAACGCGTTCCCCGCGGCCTCCTGGTCCATCCCGAGCGAGCGAGCCAGGTAGAAGAGGGCCAGGTTGGTCAGGACGCCGCCGGCCATCAGGACCGCCAGGCGGGAGGTCACGAGGAACACGAAGCTTCGTTCCCGCAGGACATCGGTCCCCCACGCTTCGGCCGCCACCGACCTCCAGCTGCGGCCCGCTCGCGGCTTCGGCGCCCGGCCCTCGCGGACGCGGACGACGACCCCGAGCATGGTCACGAATTCGAGGACCCCGAGCGCGATCAGGCCGATGGCGAACTGATCGGTGGCGACCGCGATCCCGGCCACCACGAACCCGGCGACGTTGCCCAGGATCTGCATCATGCCGACGAGTGCGCTGGCCAGCCCCACCTGCGGCGCCGGGACGAGATCCGGGACGTAGCCCTGGAACGGGCCCTGGGCGAAGTTGGAGCTGAACTGGAGGAGCGCGACGAACGCGGCGATCGCGATCAGATCCTGGCTCAGGGCGATCCCGGCAAGGAAGACAAGGTCAAGGGCAGTCCCGATGAAGATGTACGGCTTGCGACGGCCCCAGCGCGAGATCGTGTAGTCCGAGATGGATCCGATCGTGGGTTGCACCACCATCGCGATGACGGCACCTCCGATGGTCAACAGGAAGAGCGTTCGCCCGGCGGCACCCGGTTCCACCAGCGCGTCGAATTCCAGGCGCCCGACCAGGATCGCGCTCAGGCCGGCGAAGATCGACGACAGACCAAGCCAGTAGACGGACAGGCGCACCAGCTCGCGGAGCGGGAGTCGCTCGCTCGGCCGTCCGGAGCTCGGGTCGATCGACGGGTCGGACATCGTGAGCCTCCTGGCTCGGAGTTGGGGCGACGGCCGCGGTCCTAGGGCGCCAGATGCGCCTCACCGCGGCGATCCAGCGTGACGGTGGTGCGAAGTCGGACGGCGCGACGGTCGCTGGCGCGGGGGGCAGCGAATCGGAACAGGGAGCGGTCCATGGAGTAGATCCCCGTGGAGACGATGCCGATCCGGCCGAGGCGGAAGCTGAACACCGGGTTCTCGCCGTTCCCCGCGTAGTGGTGGGGCGTGCCATCGGCGGTGAGGACGGCGAGGTTGGCCTGGCCGCCGAAGCGATCGTGCAGCGCGGCCAGAAGATGGGCCGGCGGCTCCGCCTCGTGCCACGCATCCTCGAGCCAGCGCGCGCAGACCTCCGTATCGGCGCGGCCGTGGATCCGCCCCTGGGTGCGATAGGCCGACCGGAGGCTGCGGTAGTCGTGGAGATCCCCGTTGTGGCTGAAGCTGTAGCGGCCCGCCGGATCGTCGAACGGCTGCGTGTCCGCCATGGACAGGGTGGACATGCGCGACGGCCGTCGCAGGTGGACCAGTGCAGCCGTCGTCTCCGCCCGCCCGACCCGCTCGCGACCGTCGTGGTCGTCGCGGAATGCCGCGACGTCGCGATGGCTGTGCAGGCGGCCGCCCTCCCCCAGCCAGGTCGCGCCCCACCCGAAGCCCGCGATGCCGAAGCGCTCCACGCGCTCGGCGAATGGCCACAGCTCGTCGAGCCGGAACGGCTCCTCAGCCCGGGCGATGAAGTGCTCGCACATCGGCCGCGATGATACGCCCCACCTGGGGCGCGAGATCGGTCCGGTCGTCGGGTTCGAACCGCTCAGGTGGACAGCCGGCGCGCCACCTCGGCGTCGTACTCCGGGAAGTAGCGGCGGACCACGGCCGGGTCGAAGGACGCCAGGATCGAGGACCTCGGCTCGCGCTCGAGCAGGAATGCGAACGTGGCCTCGACCAGGCGCTCCACGCCGGCCTGGTCCAGGGTCGGCGCCAGACGCGCCGCGTCGGGATCCGGGATCGTGACCGCGTGCAACCCGGACGTGCGGCCATCGTCAACGGCGGCCTCGCAGCGCCAGCCATCGCCCACCCTGTGGCAACGGACATCGATCGTCGTCATGATCGTCCTCCCTGGCAGGTGGGGCACCAGTACGTCGTCCTCGGCAGGTCCTCGCCCTGGCGCGTCGTCGCGATCGGTGCGCCGCAGCGGCGGCACGGTCGGCCGCCACGCCGATAGACGTACAGCGGGCCCGGAGCGCCCCGGTCCCCGAGCGTCGTCACCCGGCCTGCCCGGTGGCCACGGTCGGCGTTCGCCTGCAGCAGGCGTCGCGCCGTCGCGACCAGCTCGTCGACGGTCGCGTCGTCCAGGGCGTGGACGGCCGTGAACGGGTTGACGCGCTCAAGCCACAGGACCTCGTTCTTGATCACGTTGCCGATCCCCGCGAGCGCCCGCTGGTCCAGCAGGGCGACCGCGATGTCGAGGTCTCGTCGCTCCGGCGCTCGCAGCCGCCGGCGCGCCTCGGCGCCGTCGAACACGGTCGACAGCAGGTCCGGCCCGAGCTGCGACAAGGCAGGATGGAGGCCCTCGGCACGCTGCTCGAACAACTCCACGACCGGGGCGTCGAAGCAGATCGCCACGGAACCAGGGACCTCCAGGACGAGGCGGGCGCGGGCGGGCGGCCGACGCCACGGCTCGCCCGGCCGATAGCGGTGCCACGATCCGTGCATCCGCAGGTGCGTCCGCAACTCGAGCCCACCGTCGAACCGGATCAGCAGGTTCTTCCCGAGCGCTTCGACGGACTCGATGCGCCGGCCGACGATCCGCTCCACCTTCGGCAGCGGACCCGGTCCCTGGGCTCTCGCCGAGCGGACCTCCCGTCCCACCAGATGGGGGCGCAGGCCTGCCGCCGTTCGAGCGAGCGTGTCACCCTCGGGCATCGATCCGGGCCATAGCGCTGCCCCGCAGTGTCAGACCTCGATAGCCGGGGACGAAGCCGGCGTCCAACAGTCGCCGGCGGACCGGAGACTCGGCGACGGGCAACCCGTCCACCTTGCGGACGACGAGGTCCCGGGCACGGCCGCCCATCACGAGTGCCGCCAGGCCGGCAACCCCGGCGGTGGCGACATCCGGGTCGTCGAACGCCGGCAGGCTCTGCAGCGAGGCGCCGCCGCGTTCCAGGTAGAAGGTCGCCGCTCCATCAACGAGCACGACGTACGCACCGGCCGCGCGCTGGAACGGGCGTCGGTCGGCCTCATCCCGACGCGGCCAGGGCAGCGCAGCCCCGTATGGCTGGGCCGGATCCGTGGCCGCGATCAGGTGGACGACGGGCCGGGCACCCAGATCGCGATCCGCCCGAAGGCGATCCAATGCACCGGCGAGGGCGAACTGTGCGGCGCCCAGTCCGTCCACAAAGTACCCGCGACGGACCCGGCCGGCGTCCTCGAGCGCGCGGAGGACAGGATAGATCGCGGCGAAGCCACCGTCGACGGCCTCCGCGGCGACCGCCTCGCGGGTCAGGACGCCATGGCGGTCCAGCAGAGCCAGGGCGAGGGCATGAAGGCGCGCCGTGCCTGGCTCCCCGGCGACCGGCTCGACCAGCGACCAACGCCCGGCCGCTTCCGGAGGCCCGAGCGCCGTCAGGCGGCCCGGTCGGGGATGGCGAACCCCGCTCCGACCCGAGCCGCTCGGCCGCTTCCAGCGAAGTGCCCGGAGCGGGGAGAAGGTGTCGTTGGTCACTTCGCCGGCCCATACGAGATCCCAGAGCGCGTCCAGCATCTCCCGGTCGGACCCGCCGCCCGCGGCGGCGTGGAGCTCCCTGTAGAAGCTTGCGCCCCGACGGGCGAGGTGCTCCCGGATCCGTTCGTGCCGGTCACCGAGCGGTCGCTCCACGCCTTCGGCCGGTGTCAGCGGGCGCAGGGCGTCCCGGCCCGGGCGGAACAGGGCGATCCGTCCGTCATCGCGACCCAGGCTCCCCCGCCCCACCCAGCCCACCTCACCCATCGCCCCGAGCTCGTCGAGGAGGCGCGGCTGGTATCCGGACACGCGCCCCGGCAGGACGTCACGCTCCAGGACAGAGGCGGGGATCGCGACCCCGGCGAGCTGGTCCACCACCTCCGCCAGGCGCTCCAGGGCTGCCGTCCCGCGGAGAGGTGGCGCGTCCGCCCCGGGGCCGGCGACCGGTGCGAGGCCATGCCACGCCGGCAGGAACCGGGCGAGGGCGACCGGATCCACCGGCTCCACCTCGCGCCGGAGGCGAGCGAGCGAACGCCGGCGCAGGAGGCGCAGGACGTCCGGGTCGCACCATTCCCGTTCTGCGCCGTCGGGTCGGAACTCGCCGCGCAGGATCGTGCCGGCAGCGAGGAGTCGCTCGAGGGCGTCGTCGACGATGCCCACCGGCAGTCCCCAGCGTGCGGCCGGCTGCGGTGACAGGAACGGGCCGTGGGTCCGTGCCCACCGGGCGAGCAGGCCTTCGAGCGCTCCGGCGGCAGGCCCGAGGAAGGCATCCGGGACGCCGACCGGCGCCGTCACGCCGACGGCGTCGCGGAAGCGGGCAACGTCCTCGATCGCGATCCAGCGCTCCTCGCCCGCGATCCGCACCCGGATCGCCCGGCGCGTGGCCGCCAGGCCCTCCAGCCACGCCTCGGCCGCAGCGGCGCCTCCGGCCGTTCGAGCCGCGGCCTCGGCCGCGGTCAGGTCGCCGAGGCGGCGCAGCACGTCGTGGACCTGATCCGGCGTCGTCGCGAGGCGCTCCTCGGTCAGAGCCTGGAGCGAGAGTTCGAGGTCGGCCAGCGCGTCCGGGTCCAGGAGCTCACGCAGCTCCTCCTGGCCGAGCAGCTCGCGCAGCAGATCGCGGTCCAGCGTGAGCGCCCCGGCCCGACGCTCAGCGAGCGGCGCATCTCCGTCGTACATGTACGCGGCGACGTAATCGAACAGGAGGCTGCTGGCGAACGGGCTCGCTCGGGGTGTCTCGACGTCGTGGACGGCGATGTCACGCCGCTCGACACCGGCCAGCACCTCGCGCAGCGCGTCGAGGTCGAAGACATCGGAGAGGCATTCGCGGTAAGTCTCGATGAGGATCGGGAAGCTGCCGTAGCGACTGGCGACGGCCAGCAGGTCCGCGGCCCTCTGGCGCTGCTGCCAGAGCGGCGTTCGCGTGCCAGGTCGACGTCGGGGCAGCAGCAGGGCGCGCGCCGCGTTCTCGCGGAAGCGACTGGCGAACAACGCCGAGTTCGCGACCTGGGCGACGACCAGGTCCTCCACGTCGTCCGCCGACGGGAACAGGACGTCGGCGACGCCGTCCAGGCCGGCGTCGCCCTCGGGCAGGCGGATGGCGATGCCGTCATCCGACCAGATGGTCGACACCTCCATCCCGAGACGCTCCTGGAATCGAGCCTCCAGCGCGAGCGACCACGGAGCGTGGACGCGGCCGCCGAACGGCGTCAGCAGCGTCAGCCGCCAGTCGCCCAGCTCGTCGCGGAACCGCTCCACGACGACACGCCGATCGGTGGGGAGCGCGCCGGTCGCCTCGCGCTCGTCCTCCAGGTAGGCCAGCAGGTTCTCGGCGGCGCGCTCGTCGAGGTCGTGATGCTCGCGCAGGCGGGTCACCGCGGCCGCCCGTCCGGGCGCGCCGCGCGCGAGGTCCGCTTCGAGTTCGCCGGTGAAGGCTCCCAGCGCGCGGCCGAGCTCGATCGGCCGGCCGACCGCATCGCCCTTCCAGAACGGCAGCTTGCCGGGCACCCCGGGTGCGGGACTGACGGTGACGCGGTCGTGCCCGATCTCCTCCACGCGCCAGGAGCTCGCCCCGAGGACGATGACGTCGCCATGCATGCCGGCCCGCAGCTCGTAGACCATCTCCTCGTCAAGCTCCCCCACCCGACGCCCAGGCGTGCCCGCCTCGCCGGTCATGAACACGCCGAAGAGGCCCCGATCCGGGATCGTGCCGCCGCTCGTGACCGCCACGACCCGCGCGTCCCGCCGCCCTTCGACCGTGTCCGTGACGCGATCCCAGACGAGCCGCGGCTTGAGCTCGGCGAATTCGTCCGACGGGTACGCCCCGGCAAGCATGCCGAGGACGCCGTCGAACACGTCGCGCGTGAGGGTCTCGTAGGGCGCGGCGCGGGTGATGGCCCGATAGAGGTCGTCCCCGATCCAGCGATCCATCACGGTCATCGCCACGATCTGCTGCGCGAGGACGTCGAGCGGATTGCGCAGGATCCGGGTTTCCTCGATCGAGCCCTCGTGCATCCGCCGTGTGACGACCGCGCATTCCAGCAGGTCGCCGCGGAATTTCGGGAAGATCACGCCCTTGCTCGGGGCTCCCACCCGGTGCCCGGCGCGTCCGACGCGCTGCAGCCCGCGCGCCACGGAGGTGGGGCTCTCCACCTGGATCACGAGGTCGACCGCACCCATGTCGATGCCCAGCTCCAGGCTGGACGTGGCCACGAGCGCCGGCAGGCGGCCCGCCTTGAGCTCCTCCTCGATCTGGATGCGCTGCTCGCGCGCGATGCTGCCGTGGTGGGCACGGACGAGGTCCTCGCCGGCGAGCTCGTTCAGTCGATGCGCCAGGCGCTCGCTGAGCCGGCGGCTGTTGGTGAAGACGATGGTGCTGCGATGGCTCTGGATCAGTTCGAGGATGCGGGGGTGGATGGCCGGCCAGATGCTGGTCCGCAGGTCGGGCGCGGTGGCGGGGCCGCCAGGCTGGTCCTCCGGGGGGAGCAGCTCCCCGATCGCCGCCATGTCGTCCACGGGGACGACGACCTCCAGCTCAAGCTCCTTGCGGGTGCCGGCATCCACGAGCGTCACGTCGCGCCCCGGACCGACCCCGGCGAGGAAGCGGCCGATGGCCTCGAGTGGTCGTTGCGTCGCGCTCAGCCCGATCCGCTGCATCGTTGGGGCACCGGGCGACCTGAGCTGCTCGAGGCGCTCCAGGCTCAGGGCCAGATGGGATCCGCGCTTCGAGCCCGCGACCGCGTGGACTTCGTCGACGATGACGTGTTCGACCCTGCGCAGGATCTCGCGGGCCTGGCTGGTCAGGAGGAGGTAGAGGCTCTCCGGCGTCGTGATCAGGATGTCCGGGGGGCGCCGGGCGATCTCCCGCCGGTCCTCGGAAGGCGTGTCGCCGGTTCGGCTCGCGACCGTGATCCGCGGCGGCTCCCCACCGAGGCGCCGAGCCGCCAGCCCGATGCCGGTGAGGGGGGCCCGGAGGTTCCGTTCCACGTCGTAGGTCAGAGCCTTCAGCGGCGAGATGTAGAGGACCCGGACGTGCCCCGGCGCGGTTCGATCCGGGACGGGACTCGGGTCGCGTGCCAGGCGATCCAGGCACCACAGGAAGGCCGCCAGGGTCTTGCCGCTTCCGGTGGGTGCGTGGATCAACGTATGCCGGCCGGCGCTGATCGCCGCCCATCCCTCGGCCTGCGCCGCAGTGGGAGCCTCGAAGCTCGCTCCGAACCAATCGCGGACGGCCGGGGAGAAGCGTTCGAGCGCCTGGCTCGTGGTCGTGGTCACGGGACCGCGAGTATAGGTCGCGCGGGCCACAGGCCCGGGCCGGGACCCTGCCGATTGACCCGAACTCCGAGGGACCGCATGGTCCGGCAACGGGCCGCGCGGCACCCGGACCATGGGCCGTCCGGCCCGGCGTGCAGCCGGGCCACTTCTGCGTCAATACTCTTGTCACTGGGGAATGCGCCGAGCCGAGGCGCGATAGGAGGGCAACAAGCGATGTCCAATCTGGGAATGCCGACGAAGGTCGTCGGGATCCTGACCACGATCCTGCTCCTGCTGGTCGTCAATCCGTGGTACGAGCTGCCTGCGGAGCAGGGCATCATCGGCGACGCGACGCTGCGGGACCTTGTCACATACGCGTTCTGGATCTCGTTCATCGTGCTGCTGGTGATGCTGTTCGCCCAGCGCAGGCAGCCGGGTGGCGAGACCGTCGAGATCGAGGGTCCGGCGTTCACGCGGTTCCTGTTCAACAACTCGCGAGCCGGACTGTTCTGGCTGCCGATCCGCCTGTTCCTCGGCTTCAGCTGGCTCGAGGCGGGGTATCACAAGTTCACCGGTGAAGGCTGGATGGACGGTGGTGCGTCCCTGGCCGGCTACTGGACGAATGCCGTGGCGATCCCCGAGAGCGGGCGACCGGCGATCACCTACGATTGGTATCGAGGCTTCCTGCAGCTGCTGCTGGACAATGGCGCCGAGAGCTGGTTCGCCCCGCTCATCGTCTTCGGTGAGATGGCGGTCGGACTCGGCCTGATCCTCGGGATCCTGACCGGCTTCGCAGCCTTCTTCGGGGCCTTCATGAACATGTCGTTCCTGCTCGCAGGCTCGGCCTCCACCAACCCGGTCCTGTTCACCCTCGCCGTGGGCGTGATCCTGGCCTGGAAGGTCGCCGGCTACTACGGTGTCGACCGCTGGCTGCTCCCGATCCTCGGGACGCCATGGAAGCCCGCCGTGCTCGCTGGCAAGTCGACCGCCGCGGAGGGCGCGTCGACCGGATAGCCATTCGACCCCGACCCACCCACGATCACCCCCGGGTCCCCAGCTCGGGGGTGATCGATTCCCGGCGCCGGAACCGGTGCCCCCCGCCGGCCGCCCTGCGGGGGCCGCTCAATCTCCGCCGAGAAGCCTGGCGGCCTCGTCCGCGGCGGCTCGCTCGTCATCCGTCATGAGGTGGCGGCGATCCTGGGACGAGTGATGGGCGTAGCCCTCGAGGCGCCGAACGAGGTCGTCGAGTCGAGCCAGCTGTCGATCGGTGACCGGGGCCATGGCCGGCGCATCACCCGCGGCGGCGAGCAGTGCGAAGAGGTCGTCCAGGCAGAACGGGATGGCCGCGATGGCCGGCCCCCAGGCCGGGTCGGCCGCTCGCTCGACCAGGCGCCCGAGGGCGGCATCCACGCCGCTGAAGCCCTGATCGCAGACCGCGCACGGCGGCCGGCGGATCGCATCCGCGAGCCGGTTCCGGCGTGCACGGCCACGGACCGCCTGGGCTCCGCGAGCGGCCGCAAGTCGGCGCGCGATCATCGCCCCGTACAGGATGGACGAACCCAGGATCCCGGCCGCCCGACGGTCCGCCACGACAAGTTCGGCCGCGTGGCGGCGACAGAAGGCATGGTCGCGCTCCAGGCCCTCCCGGAACCCCAGGTCGAGCACCCGCTCGGCGATGATGGCGTCGAGCGTGGCTCGCTCGGATCGGGCACGGACACCGCAGATCGCACAACCACCGGCCCCGATGGCTTCGGACAGCCGGACGTCCACGAGATCCCGCGCGGGCAGGGCCGTGCTCATCGGCCGCCACCCCCGTTCCCTCGGCCGGGGCCGCGCGCCGGACGCGATCCGGGACGCTCCATCGCCAGGAGCATGGCATCGATCGCCTGCAGGTCGGCGTCCGGTGTCACGACATCGAAGCCGGCGCCCTCGAGGATGTGCCGGGCGACCGCCGCGCGGTGGGCCCGGTCGAGCGGGTCCACCACATCCCGCTCGCCGAGTGTGAGCTCGGCCGCGGCAGCGGACCCGTCTGGCCGTCCACGCTCCACGGCCAGGATGTCTCTCGCGAGTCCCGACCGCCGAACGTCCGGTGCCACCCCGAGGGCCAGCAGATCGCCACCCGGGCGATCCACGACGACGAGGCCCACGACCGTGGTGCCCCGGATCGCGGCCGTGACCAGCGCCCCGTCGTCCAGCGCAGCGGCGACGATCGCGTGCGCCAGCGTCGGGTCGGCGGGCGCGATGACCCGGGGGGCCAGGGCCAGGCCGGCCCAGATCGCCCGATCCATGCCGTCGAGGATCGTGACGTGACCGCCGGACGATGTCGGGGCGTCCGGCATCGGATCGGCCGACCGCGGCGCTCCCGGATCCCACCAACCGCGATCGGTCGCCTCGCGGAGCAGACGCGGCACGAGCGCCCGACGGACGAGTGTCGCCATGCCGATGGTCCGCGCGTCCACCGCGGCACGCGCCTCATCGGGTACCCGCCCCACGCCGGGTCCGTCCTCGAACGTCTCGGGGAGCGGTGCCTGCCCGTAGCGCGACGCCTCAGCCGCCCAGCGCTCACGCCACGCCCGCGACGTGGAGCTTGGGATGTCGCGATGGGCGCCCGCGAGCCAGGTCAGCGCCCAGGCGCGTGGCACCACCCGGTACGCGTCGTAGCCGCCACCCCCGGTCGCCAGCCAGCGCCCTCCGGCATGCCGATGCGCGAGCGCGTCCACCAGGCGGGCCGCCTCGCTCATCGCGGTGGTCGTCACCTCGAGATGGGCGAGCGGATCCCAGGCGTGCGAATCCGCCCCGTGCTGCGAGACGATCACATCGGGGCCGAAGGCGGCGGCCAGCTCGGGCAGGACGAGGCGGATCACCGCCGACCATGTCGACGCCCCGGTACCCGCGGGCAGCGGCAGGTTGACGGCCGTGCCGGCCGCCGCGCCGTGCCCCAGTTCGGTGGCGTCGCCGGTCCCCGGGAACAGTGTTCGCCCACTTTCGTGGATCGAGAACGTGAGCACTCCCGGGTCCGACCAGTGCAGGGCCTGCACCCCATCGCCGTGGTGCACGTCGAAGTCCACGTACAGGACCCGGAGTCCATCGCGACGGGCGCGGGCGATGGCGAGCGCCGGATCGTCGTAGACGCAGAAGCCGGAGGCATGATCCGCCATCGCATGATGGAGGCCGCCGCCGGGGTGCTGGGCATGCTCCGCTTCGCCGCGCAGGATCGCTTCCATCGCGCGCAGCGACCCGCCGGCGACCGCCGCCGCGGCCTCGTGCATGTCGGCGAACGGCGGGTTGTCGCCGGGGTCCCCGATGCCGGCCTCGGGAAACCCGAACGGATCGGCCGAGAACCGCTTGACGACATCCAGGTAGTGACGGCTGTGGCACAGGCGCAGGTCGGCGTCCGTCGCCGGCTCAGGGGCCAGACCAGGTTCCGCCCCGACCGATCGGAGCAGGTCGATGCCCGGCCCGAAGCGTCGCGGCGTCAGCGGATGCCCGGGGCCGAAATCGTAGTCCGTGGAGCGCGGCCCGAAGACGAGGAGCATGGCGGCCACGATACCCCGCCGCGTGTACCATCCGTGCCATGACGGATCTGCTGGTCGTGCTCATCGTCGTCCTCGTCCTCGTCGTCCTGTGGCGAGGCCCCAAGACACTGCCCAAGCTCGGCCAGGCCCTTGGCCGTGGCGTCCGGGAGGCGCGGACGGAGGCGAGCAAGGCGCAGGACGAGATCAGGGCCCGCGGCGGGGACGACTCGGGCGAGGAGCCGGCGACCGACAAGACGGACGCTGACCGGCCCGCTTGACGTCGCAGGCGACTCCGTGAAGACCAGCCGATTCGGTGGAGCGATCACCACGCCCGAGGACAGTGGCGAGATCCCGGATCAGACGATCCCGCCGGAACCGGAGCGACCACCCCGGCCACTGCTCATCGAGATCTCCGGCGCCATCCTCATCGTGGGCGGCATCAGCTCCATCCTCGGGACGGTCGGCTATCGGATCAGTGGCGGAGCGGTCGGGCCGATCGAGCTGCTGGTCCTGCTCCTGAACATCGCGACGATCATGCTCGGCGCGCTCATCCGCAGCGGCCGTGCCTGGATCCTCGCCATCAACGTCGTTGCGATCTCGCTGTTCCTGGAACTGACGGCCCTGCCGTCCACCTTCACGATCGTGTTCGTCGTGCTTGACTCCATCGTGCTGATCGCGCTGTTCCGACATCGCGACTGGTTCCTGTGGCAGCGACCCGAACCGTCCGTGCCCGACCGATGAACCCGGATGAGCTGGCGGCGATGACGCGGCGGCCGGCCCCCGGTCCGCACCGCACGACGATCGACGTCGAGGGGGTCGCAACCTCCACGCTGGCCGACCTCCCACCGCTCCGCGATCGACTGCTGTTCGTCGGTCTGAATCCGTCCCCGGTCAGCGTGGATGCCGGCCACTACCACCAGGGTCGGCTCGGCCGCACGTTCTGGCGACGGCTCATGCTCGCCACGATCCTGCCGCCCGCCACGGAGGTCGAGACGGCCGATGACGCCCTGGTGGCGGCGGGCCACGGCATCACCGACCTGCACAAGGTCCCGAGCGCGCGCGACGAGGCCAGCGACGCGGTCCTGACCGCGGGCGTCGGTCCGCTCTGGCAGAAGATCGCCTTGTGGCGACCCGGCGCGGTCGTGTTCATCTACAAGCGGGCGGCCACGATCGCTGCCGGACGGCCATTGGACGTCGGCTGGGGCCAGCTTCCCGGCGTCGCGCTCGCGGGCCGGCCATGCTTCCTGATGCCCGGGCCCTACGCGCCCACCGAGCAGGTGGACGAGGGCCTCAACTTCCTCCGGAACCTGGCGTCGTCGCTGCCGGTGGATCGAGCCTGACGGCCGGCTGCGGGTGGCCGGCCAGCCACGGCACCCCCGGCGCCACGGAACGGACGCTCGCCACCGACCGGGCCCAGGCCATGTGATCCGGGGGACCGGGAATCGAGCGCGCTCCGCGCACCCCGTCCAGATCACCGACCAGGACGGCCACGGATCGCCCGGCACGGTCCTCCACGACGAAGGCCAGATGGTCCGGTCGCGGGCCCGGTGCCGACACCACCCGCAGTGCCATCGCTCCGGCCTCGATCAGCGCGCCGCCCTCGACCTCGGTCACCGCGAACGGCAGATCGCGCCCACCACCCTGGCCCACCAGGACCGGCACGTCCAGGGCATCGCGGATCGCCTCGGCCCCGCCTGCATGATCGGGATCCGCCTGCGTCAGGGCGATCGCCGTGACGGGTCCCCCTCGCCGACGGGCCACTTCCAGGATCCGTTCCAGGCCGGGGCCCGTGGGGTCGCCCGGGTCCACGATCACCTGCGCGGAGGTCCCCACGAGATAGCTGTTGACCGGCTGGCCGGGGACACCCCCGCCCGCCGGCATGACGACCCGCACGATACCGTCCATCACGTCCTCGACCGCCACGGAGTCGAGTCGCCCTGGAGCGAGCCGCGTCCGGATCTCGTCCACGGACCGCACGTGCTCCAACGCCTGCAGCGTGGCTGACGTCGGCAGCCACATCCCGAGCCGGTCGGCCGCCATCTCGTCCAGGGCCGCGCGGGGCGTGTGCCACGCGTGCGCCGCCACCTCGTCGCCGACCAGGCTCACGTCCGCGCCGTCGGGGAGGGCGGCCGCGAAGAACCGGGCGTCGAAGCGGCGCGGCGATCCCGGAGGGGTGACCCACCGCGCGAGGGGCACCAGCAGGTCCGTCCGCAGCCGCAGGCCCAGCGCCTCGACCATGGACGGGAACGACCCGGCCACGTGGAGCAGCTCGGCCCGGGCGACCTCGAGCGCTCGCCGGGTACCACCGTCCGCCAGCAGGACGCCGGCTTCCTCGAACGACTCCCGGATGGCAGCGATGAAGGCCGCCAGCGCCTCGACCGGCGCCAGATCGCCACCGAGAGCCTCGGCTGCGGCCTCCGCCGTGATGGCGGACCGCGCGAACAGTCTGGGGTCCGCGTCGGCCTCATCGACGCGTCCGCCGGGGAAGACATGCATGTCCGGGGCGAACGCCATGGATGACGGCCGGTGCGTCAGCAGGACCTCGAGGGAGCCTCCGACCGGAGCCGCCGCCGATCGGAGCAGGACGACCGTGGCGGCGGGTCGCGGGATCACCGGATCTCGAGCGGTCATCGCCCGATCCGATCGGCGAGCGCCTCCGGGTCCGTGACCGGCAGGTCGCATGCGAACCCGCGACAGACGTGGGCCGTCGGACGGCCGCCGACGGCGGTCCGTTCCGTGAGCAGTGGAACCACGGACCGGTCGACGAGCCGCTCCGGCGCTGCCGCGAGCACCTGGAACGGTCGCCACGCGGCCGTGGCCGGTTCAAGGAGCCTGCGGGTGGCCGGCACGGCCGGATCACCGACGACCGCGACCTCGACGACATCGGCCGCGGCGAACGTCGCCGCGGCCAGCCATTGCCCGAAGGCCGTCGGGTATCGGACGACGAACGGCCCGGCGGCGGCAAGTGCCCTGTCTGCCGCTTCGCGATAGCGGGCCTCGCCCGTCCAGGCGGCGAGCCGCAGCAACACCGTGACCGCCATCGCCGAGCCGGATGGGACCGCGTTGTCCTGGAGGTCCCGGGGCCGCGTGATCAATCGCTCGTGGTCGTCGGCCGTGTCGAAGAATCCGCCGGCCGGGTCGCCGAACCTGTCCAGGACCCGATCCATCAGACCGCGCGCGATCGTGAACCAGCGCTCGTCGAACGTGGACTCGTAGAGGGCCAGCAGTCCCTCGGCGAGGTCGGCGTGGTCTTCCAGGACCCCCTGCCCCACGGCCCTGCCGTCCTTCCATGACCGTCCCAGCGCACCGTCCGGCGCCAGCAATCCACCCGTGATGGTCTCGGCCGCCCGCACGGCCGCCGACGTGTAGCGCTCCTCCCGGAGCAGCCGGCCGGCCTCGGCCAGCGCGGCGATGGCGAGGCCGTTCCATGCCGCGAGCGCCTTGTCGTCGCGCGCCGGCTGCGGTCTGCGGCGGCGCCGCTCGTGAAGCTGCGCGCGAGATCCCGCCAGGGAGGCCTCGAATCCCGGATCGTCCCGGGGCGGCGGCGTGTCCGGCGCGGCCCATACGCGCGACAGGATCGTCACGCCCTCCCAGTTGCCGTCGTCGGTGACGCCGTAGGCCGCCGTGAAGGCTGGCGCGGCATCGCCGAGGACCTCGCGGACCTCCGCGGCTCGCCATGTGAATGTCAGCCCCTCGATCCCCTCGGTGTCCGCGTCCTGGCTGGATGCGAACGCGCCATCCGGCGTGGCGAGCTCGCGCAGGAGATAGTCGAGGATCCCGGTGGCGACGTCGCGGTAGTGCCCGGCGCGCGATTCCCTGAAGAGACTCCAGGCATGAAGGTAGGCCCGTGCGAGCAGAGCGTTGTCGTAGAGCATCTGCTCGAAGTGGGGCACCAGCCAGCGGGCGTCCGTGGCGTAGCGGTGGAACCCGCCGCCGAGCTGGTCGCGGATCCCGCCGTCGGCCATCTTGTCCAGCGTGAAGCGGACCATCGCCGCGCTGCTCGTCTCGCCCGCGGCGATCCGCCGCAGCAGGTACTCGATGGTCATCGCCTGCGGGAACTTGGGCGCCTCACCCCATGAACCGTTGACCGGATCGAATCGCGCGGCCAGCTCCTCGTCGACCCGGGCGAAGGTCGCGCCATCGAGCGCCGGGGCATCATCCGTGACCGCAGCCCGAGATCGCTCGCCGAGGGCCTCCACCAAGCGCTGGCCGGCCGCAGCCACGTCGCCCCGCTGCTCCGACCATGCTCTGGCGACGCCCTCGAGAACCTGGCTGAACGACGGCATCCCGTGGCGGGGACGGTCGGGGAAGTACGTCCCCCCGTAGAACGGCGCCCCGTCCGGCGTCAGGAACACCGACATCGGCCAACCACCGCTTCCGGTCATGGCCTGGACGGCACCCATGTAGATCGAGTCGAGATCCGGGCGCTCTTCGCGGTCCACCTTGATCGCGACGAATCGCTCGTTGAGGATCCGGGCCGTCGCGGCGTCCTCGAAGGACTCGCGTTCCATCACGTGGCACCAATGGCAGGCGGCGTAGCCGATCGACAGGAAGATCGGGCGGTCCAGGAGCCGCGCCCGGGCAAGCGCGTCAGGACCCCACGGGAACCAGTCGACCGGGTTGTCGGCGTGCTGGAGCAGGTACGGGCTGGTCTCTCCGGCGAGTCGATTCGGCATGGATGGATGGTACGCGCGAAGGCGACACGGTCCTCGCGGTGCCACGACGCACCAGAAGGTCCTGGCGAGTGCGCCGCAGATGAGTCCGTACGGGTATGGTCTTGGGGCGTACCTTTGGCTACCCTAGACAATGACGTCGCAGGAGTCCTCCCTGTCGTGAGACGTATCGCTGCTGCACTGCTCTCGGCGCTCTTCCTGGTGGGGCTGGTCGCCCCTGCCGCGGGGGTTGCGCCCACGGTCGCGGCAGCCGGTCCCGTCCCCAAGGTCGTGCTCATCGTCGGGCCGGCCGGAGGCGCCACGGACCGCTACCGGGCCGAGGCTCGCGCGGCGGCCGCGCTGGCACGCAAGTACACCCCGGACGTCACGGAGGTCTATTCGCCGAACGCCACCTGGCCGGCCGTGAAGTCGGCGCTCCAGGGCGCCAGCCTCGTGATCTACATGGGCCACGGCAATGGCTGGCCCAGCCCGTACCGAGATTCGCTCTATCCCCCGACGCAGAACGGATTCGGGCTCAACCCGAAATCCGGCGGCGGGGACTCGACCCATCAGTACTTCGGCGAGGCCAGCATCGCGAAGAGCATCCGCCTCGCGGACGATGCCGTCGTCCTGCTGAACCACCTGTGCTACGCGTCCGGCAACAGCGAGCCCGGCCTTGCGGAAGGCACCCTCGACCAGGCGCGTCAGCGCGTCGAGAACTTCGCCGCCGGCTTCATCAAGGCCGGCGCGGCCGCCGTGATCGCCGAGGCGTATGCCAGCCCGAACCACATGGTGAAGGCGGTCCTCGGCGGCGGGACGTCCATCGAGGCTGCATGGAAGGCCGCGCCGTCGCGCAACGGCCATGCCTTCGCCTTCGAGAGCTCGCGGAACCGAGGGTACGTCGCCCAGATGGACCCGGAGAAGGCGGACTCCGGGTTCACCCGCAGCATCGTCCTCAAGGCCGGGCTCGCTCCGGCCGACGTGCTGCGCGGCGCTAGGGGCTCGGCCTCGGCGGCAGCCCGGGGCGGGTCCAGCTCCCTCGCACCGAGCCTCGTCGCCGCCGGGATCGCGGTGAAGGTGCCGTCGCTCACGTCCACGGCGGCCGGCTCGTCCATCACCTACAAGGTCCCCTACTCCGTGGAGCATCGCAAGGAGCTCCCGAAGTCGATGAAGGCGAGTGTTCGCTGGGACCGCCTGGACCCTGTCGCACCCGATCCTCTCGCCGCGGCCGCCGCAGCGGGCGCCGCCTCGGCCGTGGATCCCAACGCCGTCCCGGATCTCGGCCTCGTGAGCGCCGAGCGACCGGGCGACGTCGTGGACCCGGTCAAGGTGAAGTTGGCCAAGAAGTCATTCACGTTCAAGGTCGAGACCCCGGAGGACCCCGGCCGCTACCGGCTCACCGTGACGCTGCACGACGCCGACGGCGTCGCCTTCGATGCGTCGACCCAGGCCCTGCTCCCGGCCTTGATCGTGCGCGTGACCGGCGACCTCGATGCCGAGATCGTCGCCGCGGCCGCCAGCGAGGTCACGCGGGGCGCCGTCACGAACCTGTCGCTGTGGATCGGCAACGTCGGCTCCGTCGCCTGGGGACACGAGGCCTTCATCGATCCGATCGACCCGGAGGGCTCCACCCCCGCCGTCGCGGCGCGACTCACCGCCCAATGGGTCGCCCTCGGAGGGCCGGAGGCGATCGATCAGATCGCCTCCGCGGCCGCGGCAGCAGCCGAGCCCGTGGACCTGCCGCCGGGGATGGCCCCGGGAGCGGTCGTGAGCGTCGGCCTCCCGCTGTCCGCGCCGGTCGTCCCCGGCGACTACCTGCTGATCCTGGACATCCTGACGCCCGAACGCGGTTCCCTGGTGGCGAACGGCGTCGAAGTCACCATCGTCCGGGTCAAGGTGGTGGATCCGGAGCCCGGTGGCGCCGTCCAGCGAACCTCGGGCAAGACCGCCGGGCCGAGCACGGGCCTGGACGTGCCCGTCGACTCGGGAGCCCCGGCCGAGAGCCCGGTCGCATCGGAGGCCCCTGCCGAGAGCCCGGTCGCATCGGAAGCCCCGGCAGTGACGCCGGACGCGGCACCGGAGATCGCGCCCGCCCGCTGACCGCTGGCCGAGGGTCCGCTCGCCTCGGGTCGACGCCCGCCCGCCTGTGACCCACGACATCCTGCTCCATTGACATCGCGACGCCCTGCCGTATCCTGACAAGTCATCAGACGACTGATGACCGCGCCAGCGAGGCCTCGTCCGGTAGATGTACGCGATCGGCTGCGATGTGGGGTCACAGAGCCTCAAGGGGATCCTGCTCGATCCGTCCGGGCAGATCGCGGGCCAGGCTTCCGCCGCGTACGACGTCGACTATCCACATCCGGCCTGGGCTCAGCAGGACTCTCAGGCATGGCGGGATGCGCTCGCGAAGGTGGTCGCGGAGCTCCTGCGCGAAACCATGATCGCGCCCTCGGCAGTGGCCACGCTCGGCCTCGCCTCGCAGGTCGACGGCCTGGTCGCGGTGGACACCCACGCTGAACCCCTGCATCCCGCCATCATCTGGCTGGATCGGCGGGCGGCGCGTCAGACGGAAGACCTGCGCCGGGAGATCGCCGAAGACGAGGTCCGGGCGATCACCGGACTGAATACGGACGCTTCCCACGTCGCGCCCAAGATCATGTGGCTGCGTGCAGCGGAGCCGGCCGTCGTCGCGCGGTCGTCCGGTCTGCTGCTGCCGGGAAGCGCCCTTGTCGCCTGGCTGACCGGCGAGCGGGTGCTCGATCATGCCAACGCATCCTCCACGCTCCTGTACGACATCACGACGCGTGCCTGGTCGGAGCGCATGCTGCAGGTCACCGGGATCGATCCGACCACGCTCGGGACGATCCGCGCTGCCAGCGAGGTCGTGGCGAACCTGCGTCCGGCGGCGGCGGCGGCGATCGGCCTCACGCCCGACACGCGCATCGTGGTCGGGACCGGCGACGAGCATGGCGCGACACTCGGCGCGGGAGGTATCTCACCCGGCGTCGTCGTCGACATCACCGGTACGGCCGAACCGATCTGCGTCGCCGCGTCCACTCCGATCATCGATGCGACCGGCCTGGTGGAGACGCACGGGCACGCCGATCCCCGGGTCTGGCTCGTGGAGAACCCGGGGTTCGTGTCCGGCGGCAGCGTCAGCTGGTTCATGACCACGGTCGGCGGCGAATCGCTGGCGCAGCTGGACCTCGAGACCTCCGGCACGACGTCGCCCGGCGCGAACGGCGTGACGTTCCTGCCAACGCTGTCCGGCGCGACGGCCCCACGCTGGAACGACCGGGCGAGGGGCGTCTACGCGGGCCTGTCACTCAATCATGGCCGCGCCCACCTCTTCCGCGCCTTGCTGGAAGGCTGCAGCTTCGCCCTGCGTGACATCGTGGATCGGCTCGACATCATGGGGCTCGTCGGCGACGAGATCCGCGTGGTCGGCGGCGGGGCACGGAGCCGGCTCTGGCTCCAGATGAAGGCTGATGTGACGGGCCGACGCGTCCGGGTCCTGGCCACGGATGAGGCCACAGCCCAGGGCGCGGCGATGCTGGCGGGCGTCGGAGCCGGAATCTTCCGGGATCTCGATGAAGCCGTGGAGCGACTGGCCATCCTGGAGGAGGAGGCCTTCGAGCCCGATCCAAGCACCCGCACGGCCTACGACGAGGCCTATGGGCGCTACCGCCGCCTGTTCGATGCCGTCGAGCCGGGGTTCGGCCGAGAAGCGGTGCTGACATGACGACCGCCCGCGGGCTTCCCGATGTCGTCGACCTCGACGATCTGCGCCGCCGATTGGCGGACGATCGCACGAACGGAGACCGGGATCATCGTCGGCCGATCGGACTTGGTCACGTTCGGATCGCCTCCGACGCACTCGCCGACCTGCCGCGCGAGGTGGACGCGATCCGACGTGAGGGACCGGTCGTCGTGGTCGTCGACGAAACATCGATGCAGCGAGGTGGCCGGGACCTCAAAGCAGACGTCACGGCCGCGCTGTCGGGCCGGTTCCCGACCCGCCTCGCCGTGCTGCGGGCAGCCGGCGAGGAGCTCCACGCGGATGCCGATGCGCTGGCCCAGGCAGATGCCGCGATCGCCGGCGCCGGCTGCGTGGTGTCGGTCGGGTCCGGAACGGTCACGGACATCGCGAAGGACGCGTCATCGCGTGCCGGGACCATCCCGTTCGTCGTGGTCCAGACGGCCGTTTCCGTGAATGCGTTCTCGGACGACATGGCCGTCCTGCTTCGAGACGGCGTCAAGCGCACCGTCCCGTCGCGATGGCCCGACACGCTCATCGTGGACCTGGAGATCATCCGTGATGCTCCCCCGTCGATGAATCGCGCCGGCTTCGGTGAGCTGTGCTCCATGTTCACGGCACCGGCGGACTGGTATCTCGCCGGCGCCGTCGGCATGGACGACTCCTTCGACCAGGGTGTCGTGGCGCTGTTCCGCGACGGGGCCGAGGGCCTGCTCGAAGGCGCATCCCGAGTTCGAGCCAACGACCCCACGATGCTTGGCGAGCTTGCAGCCCGGATGACGCTGACGGGTATCGCGATGGGCGTGGCGGGACGGACAGCACCCCTGTCCGGCACCGAGCATCTGCTCAGCCACCTGCTGGACATGGCGGCCGGGGCGGTCGGCCGTCCGCTCGCGCTCCATGGGGCGCAGGTCGGCGTGGCAAGCGTCCTGGCGGCGACGATCTGGGAGGACACGCTGGCACGATTCGACCCGGGCCGACTCCTCCATGACGACGCATTCCCTGGCCACGAAACGGTCGAGCGACGCATTCGCGCCTCGTTCGATCCGATCGACCCAAGCGGCCGGATGGCTGATGAATGCTGGGCGGACGTGCGCCGCAAGCTGGACAGCTGGCACGCGAGTCGAGGGGCCATCGGCCTGTTCGCGGCCGAATGGGAACAACACCGAACCGTGCTCCGCGACCTCGTGGCCGCGCCGGCGACCCTGTCCACCGCCCTGACGAATGCCGGTGCGGCGGCGCAGATCGGGGACCTTGAGCCACCCGCTCCGGGGGATGTCGTCCGCTGGGCCCTGCATACCCTCCCGTTGATGCGCAACCGGTTCACGGTCGCGGACCTGCGATTCTTCGCCGGTGACTGGTCCGACGA
>Ga0224500_10000225_pt1 | contig 41182 bp, 26 predicted proteins | sample SF_Oct11_sed_USG_FD_168126 | JGI IMG/M metagenome (GOLD analysis project Ga0224500, IMG submission 168126) | Sediment microbial communities from San Francisco Bay, California, United States - SF_Oct11_sed_USGS_4_1 | ecosystem: Environmental > Aquatic > Marine > Sediment | place: USA: California...
TGGCGTGACGGATAGCTTGCGGAACTCGGCGGCGATGTCCGCCGACGAGGCGGTGATGCCGCCCTCCCACTTGATCTTCAGCGCATCGCGCCCCTTCTTCGCTGCCCAGAAGTGCGTCGCGAGCACGGCCACGCCGGTGCGGATCTGGATCACCTGTCGCACGCCCGGGATGCCCTGAACGCCCTCCACGTCGAACGAGGCGACCTGCGCGCCGAAGCGCGGCGCGTGCGCGACGACCGCGACCAGCATGTCGGGGAGCTTCACGTCCTGCGTGAACACCGCCGAGCCGTTCGCCTTGGCGCGCGCGTCCACGCGCGGGACGTGCTTGCCGATGTAGGTCCAGTCCTTCGGGTCTTTCGGCTTGGCGTCCGTCGGGACGGGCAGCGTCGCGGCTGCGGCGGCGAGCTCGCCGAACGTCGCGCTGCGCTTGCTCGCCGCATGAGCAACGCGGCCGTCCTTGACCGTCAGCGACGAGGCCGGCACGTTCCACTTCTGCGCCGCGGCGGCGACCAGCATCGCGCGGCCCGTCGCGCCTGCCGCGCGCAGCTGCTCCCACGAGTTGGCGATCGCGGTGGAGCCGCCGGTGCCCTGCACGCGGCCCCAGAGGGTGTTGTTGAAGCGCGCAGCGTCGGCAGGCGCTCCCTCGGTGCGCACTTGCGACCACGCGGCGTCGAGTTCGTCGGCGACGATCGTCGCGAGCCCCGTGTGGCTGCCTTGACCCATTTCGAGGTGCTTGCAGATGACCGTGACCGTGTTGTCGGCGCCTATGCGCAGGAACGCGTTGGGCTCGAACGCCGGCGCGGCGGCCTGCGCGCCCTGCGCACGGGCGAGCCCGGGCACGTGCACGCCGAGCACCAGCCCGGCGGCGGCGCCGCTGCCGGCCTTGAGGAAGTCGCGTCGGGAGACGTTGTCGATGCGTATCGTCATGGCGGGTCCCGTCAGGCGAGCGACTTCGCCGCTTCCTTGATCGCGGCGCGGATGCGGGGATAGGTGGCGCAGCGGCAGAGATTGCCTCGCATTGCCTGGTCGATCTCGGCGTCGCTCGGACGCTTGTTCTTCGCGAGCAGCGCCGCCGCGGCCATCACCTGCCCGGACTGGCAGTAGCCGCACTGGGGGACGTCGAGCTTCGTCCACGCCGCCTGCACCGCCTGCGCCTCCTTCGTCCTGGCGCCTTCGATCGTGGTGATCTCCGCGCCCTGCTTGATCGCCGACAGCGGGGTCGCGCAGGCGCGCACCGGCTGCCCTTCGATCCAGACCGTGCAGGCGCCGCACACGGCGATGCCGCAGCCGTACTTCGTGCCCGTCATCGACAGGAGGTCGCGCAGGATCCACAGCAGGGGGGTGTCGCCGGGGACGTTCGACGCGACGTCGACGCGTTCCCTGTTGATGAACAGCGTGGGCATGGGAGGGGCTCCGGGAGCGGGCGGCGGGGAGCGCCGGCGCGTATAATCGACAGTTTATCGCCGGACGACCCGATGGAAGCCGAACAGCTCAACCAGATCGCCAGCACGCTCGCCGGCCTCGCCGACCGCGCGCAGGCGATGCGGAGGTATCTTTGACTTCGACGTCAAGGCGGGACGGCTGACCGAAGTCACGCGGGAGCTCGAGGACCCGAAGGTCTGGGACGACCCCGAGCGCGCGCAGGCGCTGGGCAAGGAGAAGAAGGCGCTCGACGGCATCGTCGGCACGATCACGGCCATCGACGCGGGCCTTGCCGACGGCCGCGACCTCTTCGAGCTCGCGCGCGCGGAGAACGACGACGCCACGCTGGAGGCGGTGCGCGCCGACCTGGGCGCGATCGAGAGGCTCGTCGCCGACCTCGAGTTCCGCCGCATGTTCCATCACCCGATGGACCCGGCGAACTGCTTCCTCGACATCCAGGCCGGCAGCGGCGGCACCGAGGCGCAGGACTGGGCGCAGATGCTGCTGCGCATGTACACGCGCTACTGCGAGCGCCGCGGCTACAAGGTCGAGGTGCTCGAGGTCTCCGAGGGCGACGTCGCCGGCATCAAGAGCGCCTCGCTCAAGGTCGACGGCGACTACGCGTACGGGTACCTGCGCACCGAGACCGGCGTGCACCGGCTGGTGCGCAAGAGCCCGTTCGACGCCAACGCGCGGCGGCACACCTCCTTCGCCAGCGTGTTCGTCTATCCCGAGGTCGACGACTCGATCGAGGTCGAGATCAACCCGGCGGAGCTGCGCATCGACACCTACCGCGCCTCCGGCGCCGGCGGCCAGCACGTCAACAAGACCGACTCCGCGGTGCGCATCACGCACCTGCCGACGAACATCGTCGTGCAGTGCCAGAACGACCGCTCGCAGCACCGCAACCGCGCCGAGGCGTTCGCCATGCTGAAGGCGAAGCTCTACGAGCTGGAGCTGCGCAAGCGCCAGGCCGAGCAGCAGAAGCTCGAGGACTCCAAGACCGACATCGGCTGGGGCCACCAGATCCGCAGCTACGTGCTCGACCAGTCGCGGATCAAGGACCTGCGCACGAACCACGAAGTGGGCAACACGCAGGCCGTGCTCGACGGCGACCTCGGCGACTTCATCGAGGCGAGCCTGAAGCAGGGCGTATAGGGAATCCCGGCGATGAACAACAAGAACGACAAGGCAGCGCCCGAAGCGCCGCCGGACGAGAACCAGATCATCGCCGAGCGGCGCGGCAAGCTCGCGGCGCTGCGCGCGCAGGGACCGGCGTTCCCGAACGACTTCCGCCGCGGGAACCTCGCGGCCGACCTGCACGCGGCCCACGGCGGCGAGGAGAACGCCACGCTCGAGCCGAAGGCGATCCGCGTGGCGGTGGCCGGCCGCATGATGCTGAAGCGCGTGATGGGCAAGGCCTGCTTCGCCACGCTGCAGGACGTGAGCGGCCGCATCCAGCTCTACGTCACGCTCGACGGCGTGGGCGAGGCCGCGCTCGACGCGTTCAAGCACTGGGACCTGGGCGACATCCTCGGCGCCGAGGGGACGCTCTTCCGCACCAAGACCGGCGAGCTGTCGGTCCGGTGCACGAAGGTGCGGCTGCTCGCGAAGTCGCTGCGCCCGCTGCCGGAGAAGTTCCACGGCATGACCGACACCGAGCAGCGCTACCGGCAGCGCTACGTCGACCTCATGGTCAACCCGGCGTCTCGCGAGGTGTTCGTCAAGCGCTCGCAGATCGTGCAGGCGATCCGCGAGTTCTTCGTCGCGCGCGGCTACCTCGAGGTCGAGACGCCGATGATGCACCCGATCCCCGGGGGCGCGGCGGCGAGGCCGTTCGTCACGCACCACAACGCGCTCGACATGGAGCTCTTCCTGCGCATCGCGCCGGAGCTGTACCTGAAGCGCCTGGTCGTCGGCGGGCTGGAGCGCGTCTTCGAGATCAACCGCAACTTCCGCAACGAGGGCATCAGCACGCGGCACAACCCCGAGTTCACGATGCTCGAGTTCTACGAGGCGTACCGGGACTACCGCTACCTGATGGACCTGACCGAGGAGCTGCTGCGCGAGGTGGCGCGGCGCGTGCTCGGCACGACGACCGTCGCCTACCAGGGCGAGACGATCGACCTCGGAGCGCCGTTCGACCGCCTGACGATGGCCGAGGCGATCCACAAGTACAACCCGCGCTTCCCGCTCGCCGAGCTGGCGAAGCCCGAGTACCTGCGCGTCGCGCTGGCGCCCTTCGAAGTCGAGGTGTTCCCCACCGACGGGCTGGGCCTGCTGCAGCTCAAGCTCTTCGAGGCGACGACCGAGGAGAAGCTCGTGCAGCCGACGTTCATCGTCGCGCACCCCACCGACGTCTCGCCGCTGGCGCGCGCGAACGACGCGAACCCTGCGGTCACCGACCGTTTCGAGCTCTTCATCACGCGCCGCGAGATCGCCAACGGGTTCTCGGAGCTCAACGACCCCGAGGACCAGGCGGCGCGCTTCCGCGCGCAGGTCGCCGCGCGCGAGGCGGGCGACGAGGAGGCGATGTACTACGACGCCGACTTCATCCGCGCGCTCGAGTACGGGCTGCCGCCCACCGCGGGCGAGGGCATCGGCATCGACCGGCTGGTGATGCTGCTGACCGACAGCGCCTCGATCCGCGACGTCGTGCTGTTCCCGCAGCTCAAGAGCGAGTAGGCGCCGCAGGGTCCCGGCCCTGCCGGGCGGGGTTCCGCGCGGACTTGCGCGATATACCGGGTAGGGGTATCGTGGCGGCATGGCGTCCCCCACGCTTGCCGTCACGGACGCGCCGCCGCGCCCGGCGCAGCCGCCTTCAGCCCGCGTCGAGCTGGCCCTCGAGGGGATGACCTGCGCGGCCTGCGCCGCCCGCATCGAGAAGGTGCTGAACCGGATGCCGGGCACGCAGGCGAGCGTCAACTTCGCCACCGAGTCCGCGGTGGTCCGCCACGACCCGGCGGCCGCACCGGTCGACGCGCTGATCGAGACCGTGCAGCGCGCCGGCTTCGGCGCGCGCGTGAAGCGCGACGTCGAGGCAGAGCGCGCGGCCGGCGAGGCGCGCAAGGCCGCCGCGTACAAGTCGTTGCGCACCGAGTTCATCGTCGCGGCGGTCTTCACGCTGCCGCTGCTGCTGCAGATGCTGCCGATGCTCGCCGGCGCCGGCCACGACGTCATTCCGCGGTGGTGGCAGTGGCTGCTCGCCACCCCGGTGCAGCTGTGGGTCGGACGCCGCTTCTACGTCGGCGCGTGGAACTCGCTGCGCGGCGGCGGCGCGAACATGGACGTGCTGGTGGCGCTGGGCACGACGATGGCCTACGCGTGGTCGGCGATCGTCACGCTGCTCGATCGCCACGACCTGCACGTCTACTTCGAGGCCGGCGCGGCCGTCATCACGCTGGTGCTGCTCGGCAAGCTGCTGGAGGCGCGCGCGAAGGCGGGAACGTCCGTCGCGCTCGAGGGGCTGCTGAGGCTGCAGCCGAAGACTGCATTCGTCGAGCGCGACGGTGCGATCGTCGAAGTGGCGCTCGCGAGCGTGGCGGCCGGCGACCGCTTCGTCGTGCGTGCCGGCGACTCCGTGCCGGTCGACGGCATCGTCGTCGACGGCACGTCCAGCGTCGACGAGAGCATGCTGACCGGCGAGAGCCGCGCGGTCGCCAAGGGCGCCGGCGACCGCGTCTTCGCCGGGACCGTGAACCACGACGGCACGCTGCGCGCCACCGCGACCGGCGTGGGCAGCGCGACGCTGCTCGCCGGCATCGTGCGCCTGGTCGGCGAGGCGCAGGGCTCGAAGGCGCCGATCCAGCGCCTTGCCGACCGCATCGCCGGCGTGTTCGTGCCGGTGGTCGTGGCGATCGCGCTCGTCACGCTGGCCGCGACGTGGTGGCTGACCGGCGAGCTCGCGCAGGCGCTGGTGAACTCGGTGGCCGTGCTGGTGATCGCCTGTCCCTGCGCGCTCGGTCTCGCCACGCCGACTGCAGTCATCGTCGGCACCGGCCGCGCCGCGCAGCTCGGCGTGCTGATCCGCAACGCCGAGGCGCTCGAGCAGGCGGGGCGCGTGACCACACTGATCGTCGACAAGACCGGCACGCTGACCGAAGGCAGACCGGAGGTCGTCGCGGTGGACGCGTTCGCCGGCGCGAGCCGGGCCGACGTGCTCGCCCTGGCGGCCGGTCTCGAGCAGGGCGCATCGCACCCGCTCGCGCAGGCCATCGTCGCGCGCGCGCAGCGCGAGGGCGTCGTGCCGATCGCCGTGCGCGACTTCGCGTCGGTGCCGGGCAAGGGTGTTCGCGCCGTCGACGAGCGGGGACGCGCGCTGCAGTTGGGGTCGCCCGCGTTCCTCGTCGAGCAGGGACTGGATGCGGCGGCGCTCGGCGCGGAACACGCCGCGGCAGGGCGCACGGTCGTCGGCATTGCGCGCGGCGGCGTCCTCATCGGTGTCGTGGCGCTCGCCGACCGCGTGCGGCCGACCTCGCGCGCGGCCGTCGCCCGCCTGCGCGATGCCGGCATCGACGTCGTGATGATCACCGGCGACCACGAGGCGACTGCGCGGGCCGTCGCTGCCGAGGTCGGCATCGGCGAGGTGCGCTCCGGCGTGCTGCCGTCCGGCAAGGCCGAGGCGGTGGCCTCGCTCAAGTCCGCGGGCCGCGTCACCGGCATGGTCGGCGACGGCGTCAACGACGCGCCTGCGCTCGCGGCGGCCGACGTGGGCTTCGCCATCGGCGCCGGGTCGTCGATCGCGATCGAGGCGGCCGACGTGACGCTGGTGCGCGACGACCTCGACGCCGCCGTCGACGCGATCCTGCTGTCGCGCGCGACCCTGGCCAAGATCCGCCAGAACCTCTTCTTCGCGTTCGCCTACAACGTGCTCGGCATCCCGCTGGCCGCCGTGGGCCTGCTCAACCCCGTGATCGCGGGCGCGGCGATGGCCGCAAGCTCGGTGTCGGTGGTGAGCAACGCGCTGCTCCTGCGCCGCTGGCACCCGCCGCGGCGCGTCTCGTGAAAGGAAGGACGATGGAGATTGTGAAGCTGGACGTGCAGGGCATGACCTGCGGTGGCTGTGTCGCGAGCGTCACCCGCGTGCTGAAGGCAACGCCCGGAGTGAGTGAGGCGCAGGTGACGCTGCAGCCGGGGGCTGCGACCGTGACCTTCGACCCGGCGAAGGTCCAGGTCCCGCAGCTCAAGGCCGCGATCGTCGGGGCGGGCTTTGAAGTCGCCGGCTGAGAGGCCCGCCGCGCGCGTCGCGCGCAAGCCGCAGGACAAGGCCGCGCTCGCCCGCCGCATCAACCGCATCGAGGGACAGGTGCGGGGGATCGGCAAGATGATCGACGAGGACCGCTACTGCGTCGACGTCCTCACCCAGGTCAGCGCCGTGCGCTCGGCGCTCGACTCGCTAGCGCTCGGCCTGCTCGACCGTCACCTGCACGGTTGCGTGCAGCGCGCGGTGCGCACCGGCGAGGGCGATGCGGCGATGGACGAGGCGATGGACGTCGTCAGCAAGTTCGTCCGCTGAAAAGTAGGGTCAGACTCGACTTTCCTGGCACGACCGCCCGCTTCTTGTCGGCGCTCACGGAAAGTCGAGTCTGACCCTACTTCTCGAAGTGGGGGCCTGACCCCGGTTTGTTGCAACGGGTGGCATAATCGCCCCGTCGGGGTGTAGCGCAGCCCGGTAGCGCGCTTGCTTTGGGAGCAAGATGTCGCAGGTTCGAATCCTGTCACCCCGACCAGGACACACGCCCGGCGCACGCGGGACGACGCGGGAGGGCACGATGCCGTTGACCGCAGCCTTGTTCCGCTCGCTCGCCATCGCGGGTGCGCTCGCCGCGGCCGACGCGAGCGCGCAGGTCTCCGACGGCGTCGTGAAGATCGGCGTACTGACCGACATGTCGAGCCTGTACGCCGACGCGACCGGGACCGGCTCGGCGCTCGCGGCGCGGCTCGCGGTCGAGGACTTCGCGCCCGAACGCCGCGGGCTCAAGGTGCAGGTCGTCGAGGCCGACCACTTGAACAAGCCGGACGTGGGCGCGGCCATCGCGCGGCGCTGGTACGACGTCGAGCAGGTTGACGCCATCGCCGACGTGCCGAACTCCGCCGTCGCGTTCGCCGTCCACCAGCTGACGCGCGAGCGCGGCAAGGCGCTGCTCATCTCGGGCGCGGCGAGCTCGGACCTCACCGGCAAGGCCTGCTCGCCCAACACGGTCCACTGGACGTACGACACCTGGATGCTCGCCAGCGGCACCGGCAGCGCGGTCGTGCGCACCGGGGGCGACAGCTGGTTCTTCCTCACCGCCGACTACGCGTTCGGCCACGCGCTCGAGCGCGACACCGAGGCGGTGGTGGCGCGCTCCGGCGGCAAGGTGCTCGGCCGCGCCCGCCACCCGCTCAACACGCAGGACTTCGGCTCGTTCCTGCTGCTCGCGCAGGCGTCGAGGGCGAAGGTGATCGGGCTCGCCAACGCCGGCGGCGACACGACGAACGCGATCAAGCAGGCTGCCGAGTTCGGCATCGTCAAGGGCGGGCAGCGGCTCGCCGGGCTGCTGGTCGGCATCACCGACGTCCACGCGCTGGGCCTGCCCACTGCGCAGGGGCTGACGTTCGTCGAGGCCTTCTACTGGGACCGCGACGAGCGCACGCGCGCCTTCGCGCGCCGCTTCGCCGAGCGCAACCGCGGCATCCACCCGACGATGATCCACGCCGGCGTGTACTCGGCTGTGCTGCACTACCTCAAGGCGGTCGAGGCGCTGGGCAGCGACGACGGCACGCGCGTGGTCGCGAAGATGAAGGAGCTGCCCACCGACGACCCGCTGTTCGGCAGGGGCACGATCCGCGCCGACGGCCGCAAGCTGCACCCCGTTTACCTGGTCGAGGCGAAGGCGCCCTCCGAGTCGCGCGCGCCGTGGGACTACTACCACGTGCGCGCCACGATCCCCGCCGAGCAGGCGTTCCGGCCGCTCGCGGAAGGCGGTTGCCCGCTCGTCAGGTGACCAAGCGCGACCGCGCGCGGTCATTCTTCACCTGCGCCGCCAGGACCCTGGGCCCCCGCCCCCCGACTGCAGAACTCGGGGGCAGGCTTCGCGGGGGCGACGGCGAATCGGCGTCATCCCCGCGCGGACCTGCTGTTTGACCTCGTCACGCGAATCGTGGACACTCTGCGCGCGCTGCGCGAACGTGCGACAGACACCGCGCGCGGCCCACTCATCCGACGGAGCGACGTAGCGGCGATGGCTAGCGTGCTGCCCTTGCAGGTCCCGGCGCAGGAGCTGGACGACGACGCGTGGGACGACCTGCTCTCGTTCATCGAGGAGAGGCGCGTCATCCCGATCATCGGGCCGGAGCTTCTCGAGGTCGAGACTCCCGCCGGCCCTCGCCTGCTCTACGAGTGGGTCGCCGAGCGGCTGGCCGAGAAGCTCGGCGTGGACGCCTCGCAGCTGCGCCAGCCGCTCACGCTGAACGACGTCATCTGCCTGTACCTCGCCGCGCGTGGCCGCCGCGAGGAGGCGTACGCGCGCATCCGCGCCATCCTGCGCGACGCCGACTTCGCGCCGCCCACGGCGCTGCGCCAGCTCGCCGCGATCACCGACTTCGACCTCTACGTCACCACGACGTTCGACCCGCTGCTCGAGCGCGCGCTCAACGACGTGCGCTTCGCCGGCGCGCAGTCGACCGAGGTCGTCGCGTACTCGCCGAATCGCGTCGCCGACATTCCCTCCGAGCGCGAGCGCCTGCAGCGTCCTGTCGTCTACCACCTGCTCGGGCGCCTGTCCGCCTCGCCGACCTACGTCGTCTCCGACGAGGACACGCTGGAGTTCATCTGCGCGCTGCAGAGCGAGCACCTGACGCCCGAGAAGCTGTTCCACGAGCTCGAGCACAACCACCTGCTGTTCATCGGCAGCAGCTTCACGAACTGGCTCGCGCGGCTGTTCCTGCGCATGGCCAAGCGCCGCCGGCTCTCGGACCCCCGCGACGTCGGCGAGGTGCTGGCCGACAGCCACAGCGGGGCCGATACGCGCCTCATGGGCTTCCTGCAGCAGGTCAGCGTGCGCACGCGCGTCTACAGCGGCGCGCAGAAGTTCGTCGACGAGCTGCACCGGCGCTGGACGACGCGCCGCGGCCCCGGCGAGGTGATCGCGCTCGGCGCCGCGCCGCGCCGGTTCCTGCCGCCCGAGCGCGAGATGCCCGACAACGCCGTGTTCGTGAGCTACGCGCGCGACGACCTGCCGGCGGTGCAGCGCCTCAAGGCCGGCCTCGACGCCGCCGGCATCACCGCGTGGTTCGACATGGAGCGCCTCGAGGGCGGCGACGACTACGACCGCAAGATCCAGCGCAACATCGCGCGCTGCTCGTACTTCGTGCCCGTGGTCTCGGCGACCACGCAGCGCCGCCTCGAAGGCTACTTCCGCCGCGAGTGGAGCTACGCGGTCGACCGCACGCGCAACATGGCCGACGAGGCCGTGTTCATCCTGCCGGTGTGCATCGACGACACCGACGCCTCGACGGCGAGCGTGCCGGACAAGTTCAAGTCGGTGCACTTCACGCGCCTTCCCGGCGGCGAAGTCACGCCGGAGTTCGCGAAGCGGCTGGCGGACCTGCGCAAGTGAACGAAGTCCGCGAAGCGGCCGCCGCCGCGACGGCGGACGCCGCCACCGTCGACCGCCAGCACCCCTGGCTCGGGCTCGCCTCGTTCACCGAGGAGACGCGCTCGTACTTCCACGGCCGCGAGGAGGAGGTGGGCGAGCTCGCGCGGCGCGTGCAGCGCAAGCTGCTCACGATCCTCTTCGGCCAGTCGGGGCTGGGCAAGACCTCGATCCTGCGCGCGGGGCTGGTGCCGAAGCTGCGGCCGGAGGGCTACTGCCCGGTCTACGTGCGCATCGACTACTCGCCCGAGTCGCCGCCGCCCTCCGAGCAGATCAAGCAGGCGATCTTCCGCGAGACGAAGTCGTCGGGCACGTGGACGCAGACCGGCGTGGCGGTCGAGGGCGAGTCGCTGTGGGAGTTCCTGCACCACCGCGACGACGTGCTGAAGGACGCCGACGGCCGCACGCTCGTGCCGCTGGTCATCTTCGACCAGTTCGAGGAGGTGTTCACGATCGCGCAGGGCGACGCTTTCGGCCGCGACCGCGCCCACCAATTCCTCGCCGACCTCGCCGACCTGGTCGAGAACCGCCCGCCGAAGGCGCTGGAGGCGAAGCTCGACGAGGACGACACCGCGGTCGAGCGTTTCGACTTCGCCCGCGCCGACTACCGCATCCTGATCGCGCTGCGCGAGGACTACCTCGCGCACCTCGAGGGCCTCAAGGGCATGATGCCCTCGATCACCCAGAACCGCATGCGGCTCGCGCGCATGACCGGGACGCAGGCGCTGGCCGCCGTGACGCGGCCGGGCGGCAGGCTCGTGACCGAGGAGGTCGCCGAGGCGATCGTGCGCTTCGTCGCCGGCGGCGCCGAGCTGCGCAACGCCGAGGTCGAGCCGGCGCTGCTCTCGCTCGTCTGCCGCGAGCTCAACAACGCGCGCATCGCGCAGGGCAGCGCGGAGATTTCGGCGGACGTGCTCGCCGGCTCGCGCGACACGATCCTCGGCGAGTTCTACGAGCGCGCGCTGGCCGACCAGCCCGAGCGCGTGCGGCAGGTGATCGAGGACCACCTGCTCACCGACTCGGGCTACCGCGAGAGCCTCGCCGAGGAGCGGCTGCAGAAGCTGCTGAACGAGGCGGGGGCCGCGCCCGGCACGATGGGCAAGCTCGTCGACCGCCGCCTGCTGCGCGTCGAGGAGCGCCTCGACGTGCGCCGCGTCGAGCTGACCCACGACGTGCTGACCGGCGTGGTCAAGGCGAGCCGCGACCTGCGCCTCGAGCGCGAGGCGCGCGAGGAGGCGGAGGCGAAGCTCGCGGCGCAGCGCGAACGCGAGCAGGCCACGCGCCGCGCGCTGGTGCGCGCGCGCCAGATCGCCGCTGGCTGTGCGGTGCTGGCCGTGGTGGCGATCGGCAGCGCCGTGTACGGCTACTTCGCGACCGAGCGCGCGAAGGCCGCCGAGGCGAAGTCGGAGGAGACTCGCCTCATGGCCGAGCAGGCGCGCGGCGAGGCGGAGAAGCTCGTCGTCTACCTGCTCGACGACTTCCAGCTCGAGCTCGCGCCCGTCGGGCGGCTCGACATCGTCGCGGAGCTGGCCAAGCGCGCGATCGACTACTACAACGGGCTGCCGGCGCCGCTGCGCACACCGCAGTCGGAGCGAAACCGCGCGCTCGCGCTGGTGCGCTACGGCAGCGTTCTGCGCACCCAGGCGCGCATGGACGAGGGCAGCAAGGCGGTCGACGAGGCGGTGAAGATCCTCTCCGACCTGCGCGAGCAGGGCGACCGCTCCGAGCCGACGACGATCGGCCTGGCGATGGGGCTTGCCGCGCAGGCGCGGCTGGTGCAGGGCGGGGGCGGGGGCAACGACAAGGCGGCGCTCGCGCTCGCCGAGCGCGCAGCCGAGGTAATCCGGTCGGCGGCCGGCGCGCCGAACTCTTCGGTCGCGCTGCGCCGCACGCTGGGCGAGGTGCTGACCGGGCAGGGGTTCATTCTCGACCGCCTGCGCGATCCGCGCACATTCACGGTCCTCGACGAGGCGCGCGAGGCGTTCCGCTCGATCGACGGCCTTGCGATGACGGACCTGCCTTCCGCAGCCGGCTACGCGGAGTCGACCGTGTGGAAGGTCCAGGCGCTGATGAACGCCGGCCGCGCCGACGAGGCCGCCGAGCTGGGCAAGGAGAGCCTGGCAGTGTCGCGGCGGATCATCGAGAAGCGCCCCGGCCACATGCAGGCGCTGCGCGCGCAGGCGGTCAGCACGTCCACGCTCGCCCGCGCCCACCTCGACCGGCTGCAGCCGTCCGAGGCGCTGAAAATGTCCGATGCGACCGTCGCGGCGTGGGAGGAATTCCTGCGGCTCGATGCGAGCAACATCATCTCGTTGTCCAACCTCGGCGTGGCGCGGTTCGGTCGCTCGAACGCATTGCTGGAACTGGGCCGGGTGGGGGAAGCCGCGGCGACGCTGCGCGAAATGACGAGGCGCTACGAGAGCGCGACGCCGAGCCTCTTCCTCAACGACCAGATTTCGTTCGCCAACACCCGCCTGGCCAATGTCGAGGCGTCGCGCGGCAATGCGCGCGCGGCGGAGGAGGCAATGCGCCGAGGCGACGCGGCTCGCGACTGGCAGGTGAAGAACTCGCCGGCCGGGAGCTGGCGGGCGCAGTCGCGGCCCCTGTACAACCCGTTCACGCAGGCGCTGGTCGCGGGCCAGCTGGGCGACGATCGTCGGGTACTCGAGCTTGGCCGCGACCTCGCGCCGAAGCTGGCGGCGCTGACCGCCACGGACCAGGGCAGCACGCTCGAGAAGGCGAACACCCGCCGCTCGCTGAGCGTATTGATGGCGCTGGCGGCGTACCGGCTGGGCGACTACGCGGCCGCCGAGAGGGCCACGGCGGTTGCGCTCGAGCAGTGGAGCGTTCTGCGGCCCGACGAGCAGGGCGAGCGGCGCGACGAGGCAAGTGACCGCGCGTTGCGCGCGCTGGTGCTCGTGCGGCTCGGGCGGCAGGACGAAGCGCGCGCGCTGGCCGGCCCCGTGCTGGCGCTGCAACGCGGCCTCGCGTCGAAGAACCAGGGCAGTGCGGGGCAGCGTTTCGAACTCGCTCAGGCGCTCATCGCCGCAGCCGCGTCGGGCATCGGCGACGCGCGCGCGCAGCGTGCCGAGGCCGCGCGCCTCATCGACGGCCTGCCCGAGGAGTTCCGCGACACCAGCGACGTGAAGTTCTGGCGCGCGCGCCTCGCGGAGGTGGCGGCGCGGCCGTGAGCGACGCTGAAGCGGGGTTGCGCGAACGCGTCCGCGCGCACCTCGACCGCGGCGCGCCGTGGGACGCGTGCGACGCGTTCCGCGAAGCCGAGCCGTGCGACGACCCGGAGTGGCTGTTCCTCGGCGCGCTGGCGCACGCGCGCGCCGGTGCTGTAAGCGAAGCGCACGCGCTGCTCGATCGCGCGGCAGGCGCATCCGGGGCGGAGTGCGCGGCGCTGCACGGCGAGATCCTCGCGCTGCGCGGCCGGCTGTGGAAGGACGCGCTGCACCGCTCCGCATCAGGGCCGTCGGCACTCGCGGCCGCCGCGCGCGCGCGCGACGAGTACCGTGCGGCCTACGCGCTTGCCCGCGAGCCCTTCCCCGGCATCAACGCCGCGACGCTGTCGATGCTGCTCGGCGAGCAGGAAGCCGCACGCGCCCTTGCGGGGGAGGTCGAGGCGACGCTCGCCGCGCGCGGCGTCCCGCTCGCCGGTTGGGACCTGTTGACCGCAGCGGAGGCTGCGCTGTTGCGCGGCGACGTGGCCGCTGCGCGCGACCGGTACGCTCAGGCGTGGGCGGAGGCGAAGCACGACACCGGCCGCATCGCCAGCGCGCGCCGCCAGCTGCGGCTGCTCGCGCGTGCGCTGCCCGCCGCTGCGGACATGCTGCCCGTGCTGCGCGCGAGCGATGTCGTCGCTTTCACCGGCCACATGATCGACGCGCACGACCGCCCCGACCCGCGCTTTCCCGCTGCGCTGGAGCCTGCCGTCGCCGCGGCGCTGCGCGAGCGCGTCGCGCACTGGCACGCGCCGGCGGTGTTCGCCTCGGCGGCGTGCGGGGCCGACATCCTCATGCTGGAGGCGGCGCTCGATGCCGGCGCCGAGGTCAACGTCGTGCTGCCGTTCCCGCGCGACGAGTTCGTGCGCACCAGCGTCGCGCCCGGCGGCGAAGGCTGGGGGAAGCGTTTCGACACGGTGCTCTCCCGCGCATCGCGCGTGATCCTCGCTACCACCGAGGGCTACCTCGGCGACGACGTGCTCTACGAGTACGCTGCGCTGCTGGTGGAGGGGTTGGCCACGTTGCGCGCCACGCAGCTCGAGACGGCGCCGCTGCTCGTCGCCGTGCTCGAGCCGGGCTCCCCCGCGCATACAGGCGGCACGCGACATGCCGTGGAGCGCTGGCGGCAGGCGGGCGGCACGGCGGACGTGATCGACCTCTCGGCGCTGCGTGCGGGCAGGGGCGCAGCCGGAGCTGCGCGCGCGGCGGCGGACGCTGCGAAGGAGCGGGCGTCGCACTCGCGCCGGACGCTCAAGTCGATGCTGTTCGCCGACATCGCCGGCTACAGCCGCCTGCGCGACGAGGAGGTGCCGCGCTTCCAGCGCATCTTCTGGGACCTGGCCGCACGCGAGCTGGCGGGCGCGGACGAGCCAAGGCTCGCGAACACCTGGGGCGATGCGGTGTTCGCGGTGTTCGACACGCCACGGCAGGCCGCGGCGTGCGCGCTGCGCCTGCGCGACGCGATGCGCACGACCGACTGGCGCGCGGCCGGCCTGCCGGAGACGACCGCGATCCGCATTGCGCTGCACGCCGCTCCCGTGTTCAGCGGCCACGATCCGGTCATCGGCCGCGAGAACTACTTCGGCGCCGGCGTCACGCGCGCCGCGCGCATCGAGCCCGTCACGCCGCCGGGGCTCGTCTACGCCAGCGAGGCGTTCGCGGCCACACTCGCCGCGCAGGACGCAAGCTGGTCGCTGGAGTACGTCGGGACGCTCAAGCTCGCCAAGCAGTACGGCGAATCAAGGCTTTACCGCGTCGAGGGACGGTAGGCGCCGGTGCGGGCGGCTTCGCCTGACCCCTCGCCTGTGGTAGAGTTTTGCCTCTTCCCGGGCCGCGCGATGCCGTGCGTTCCGGGGCCGCGTCCCGCGGGTTCGGCTTCGTTCGAGGCGCCCGTAGCTCATTCGGATAGAGCACCGGCCTTCTAAGCCGGCGGTAACAGGTTCGAATCCTGTCGGGCGCGCCAGTCTTTCCAGCGGTGGCTGTAGCTCAGCGGTAGAGTCCCGGATTGTGATTCCGGTTGTCGTGGGTTCGAATCCCATCAGCCACCCCAGTGTTCCTGCAAGTCGCCGACTTGTCTGCACCCTGCGACGGTTCGTTCACGTGACACCGCTGTTCGGGGACACGGCTCAGCGCGCACGACGACTTGCGCGCGGATCGCTCGCAGCCGTGTTCGCAGTTGTGCTTGCACTGCTGGGCGCCTGTTCTCCCGAGAAGCCATCGGCCGATGGAGTTCCTGCCGGGAGTGGCTGGAGCGAGTTCCAGGGGACCTGGACGGCCGCCGGCAGCCGCCATGTCATCCGACTCGGCAGCGATCGCCAGGCCTCCGTTTCGAATCTCAGCGGCTCCGTGATGCTCGCCGGCGCGTCGCGGCCGGGCGTGGGCTTTCGTGCCGAGGCGGTGGTCCTGAACGACAGCGCAACCGGCATGGTGGGCCGTTCCGTCTGGACGGATGAGCGCGGCGACCAGGTCTACAGCGAACTCAAGGGCGAAGGAACGGCAACGGGCAGTCGCATCGCCGGCACGTTCCTGGGTGGCACGGGGCGCTACGCGGGCGCGTCGGGCACCTTTGAGTTCTCCTGGCGATTCGTGCTCGAGTCCGAAGACGGCGTGGTGCAGGGACAGTCCGTCGGGCTCAAGGGCCGTGTGCGCATCGAGGCGCCGGCGAACAGGACCTCCGCCGAGCGATCGCGACCATGATGAGCGCCGGCTTGCTGGTCAGGCGCGCCATGCCGTTCGTCCTGGCGGCCGGCATCTGGTTCGCGCCGGTCCCGGAAGGGCTGACCGCGCCGGCGTGGCACCTGTTCGCGGTGTTCGTGGCCTCGATCGCGGCGGTCCTGCTCGGGGCTTTCCCGCTGCTCACCTCCACCATGCTGGCGGTGGCCGCGGTGGTGCTGACCGACACCCTGTCCGCGGCCAAGGCATTCAGCGGCTTCGCCAACTCGAGCGTCCTGCTCGTGGTCATCGCGTTCATCGTTGCGCAGGCCGTGGTGAAGTCCGGCCTGGGCAAGCGCATCAGCCTGTTCATGGTGAGCCGGTTCGGCAAGTCCTCGCGTGGCCTCGCCTACAGCATCGTGATCACCGACGCGCTGATCGCCCCCGCGTTTCCGAGCAACACCGCGCGGGGCGGAGTGTTGTTTCCGATCGTGCTCTCGGTGGCGCAGGGCGCGGGCTCGCGACCCGACGATCCCGCGGGCCGCCGTCTTGGCGCCTATCTGATGTTCTGCGCCATGGCGAGCCTCGCGGTCTCTTCCGCGCTCTGGATGACGGCGACTTCCGCCAATCCCGTCGGCATCCAGGTGGTCAAGGACTTCGGCGTGAGCATCGGCTTCGGAAGTTGGCTCATCGCGTCTTCGGTGCCGGCGCTGACGGCGATCCTGTTGCTGCCGATCGTGGTCGCCTGGCTGTTTCCGCCGGGGGTGGGCGACACGCCGGAAGCACCGGTCGCCGCGCGCAAGGCCCTGGCGGAACTGGGCCCGCTGAAGCGCGACGAGCGCATCACGGCCATCGTGTTCGTGCTCATGGTCGCAGGCTGGATCCTGGGCGACACGCTTAAGTTGAACGTCACCAGCGTCGCCTTCGGCGGGCTCGGCGTGCTGCTGCTGGCCAATGTGTTGACGGCCGACGACATCGCCAAACAGGGCGACACGCTCGCCACCTTCCTCTGGCTCGCGGTCCTGTTCGCCATGAGCGGGCAGCTCAACGAACTCGGGTTCATGGGCTACGCGGGCCAGCGGCTGGCGTCGCACATGGGCGGGCTGTCGTGGCCGGCGACCTACGTGACGCTGATCGTCCTGTACGTCGCGATCCACTACATGTTCGTGAGCCAGTCCTCGCAGGTCCTCGCGCTGCTGGGCGTGTTCCTCGACGTCGGCGTGCGCGGCGGCGTGCCGGCGCCGCTGATGGCCTTCGCGCTGCTGTTCGCGAGCAGCTATTTCTCGGTGATCACGCCGCAGGGCGGCAGCCAGAACGTCATCTTCGTCGGCAGCGGCTACCTGAAGCAGCAGGAACTCTACCGGCTCGGCTTGTTTGTCACCGTCTTCTTCCTGGTCGTGTTTCTCGTCATCGGCACGGCCTGGATCTCCCTGGTCGCCGGGTGACCATTCGATTCCGGGTGAGCGGACGCCGGCGGGTCGACAGGGCGTTTGCCGCGGGAGCCCATGGTTTGATTCCGGCAAGCTGATCCGAAATACTCCCCTTCGCGCAGTCGACCCTTCCGTCCTTCGCGCCGCGCTTCCCCGATCGCCCGTCTTCCATCCCTGCACCCAGGCACGACTTGAGCGAATTCCTCGCCCTGCTGCTGACGGACGTCGTCGACAGCACCCGCATCGCCGAGGCCGTCGGCGATGCGGTGATGACGGCGCACTGGGTTGCGCACGACCGTGCTGCGCGCGACCTGCTGCGCACCTGGCGCGGCCGCGAGGTCGACAAGACCGACGGCTTGATGGCGGTCTTCGACTCCGCCGCCGATGCCGCCGCGTTCGCCATCGACTACCACCGTGCGCTGGCCGCGCTGGGCGTGCCGTTCAAGGCGCGCGCCGGTGTGCACGTCGGGTCCGTGACGTTGCGCGAAAACAGCCCGGCCGACGTGCTGCTGGGCGCCAGGCGGTTCGAGGTGGACGGCGTCGGCGTGTCCATTGCCGCGCGGGCCATGGCCGCGGCCCTGGGCGGGCAGACGCTGCTGACGGCCGACGCCCGGCGCGCCCTTGGCGACACCCGCTTTCGCATCGAGTCGCACGGATTCTGGCGCCTGAAGGGCCTGAACGACCCGGTCGAGCTCTTCGAAATCGGCGACGCGCAGGCTCCATTCACGCCGCCGCCCGAGGCGGACAAGGCCTACCGCGTCCTGCTCATCGACGGGCTGTGGCAGCCGCTGCGCACGGTGCGGCACAACCTGCCGCCGGAGCGCGACGCGTTCGTCGGCCGCGTCGCCGAGCTGCAGGGCCTGGCGCTGCAACTGCAGGCGGGGACGCGGCTCTTGTGCCTCCTCGGGCCGGGAGGTACCGGCAAGACTCGCCTTGCGCGCCGCTACGCGCTGGCGTGGTTGGGCGAGTGGCCCGGCGGCGTGTATTTCTGCGACCTCTCCGAGGCCCGCGGCCTCGACGGCATCTACTTCGCCGTGGCTTCGGCGCTTGGCGTGCCGCTGGGCAAGGGTGATCCCGCCGCGCAGTTGGGGCACGCCATCGCGGGTCGCGGCCGCTGCCTTTTGATCCTCGACAATTTCGAGCAGGTTCAGCAGCACGCAGTCGCCACGGTCGGGCGATGGCTCGACCGGGCCGGCGAGGCGGCGTTCGTGGTCACGAGCCGTGAGCGGTTGCACCTCGAAGGCGAGCAGGTGCTCGTCGTCGAGCCGCTGCGACTGGATGGCGAGGCGATCGAGCTGTTCGCGGTCCGCGCCCGCGCGCAGCGGCCCGGGTTCGAGGTAGACGACGGCAATCGCTCCGTCGTGGCCGAGGTGGCGAGGCTGCTCGACGGGCTGCCGCTGGCCATCGAGCTTTCCGCCGCGCGAATGCGCGTGCTGTCGCCCGCGCAGATCGTCGAGCGCCTGAAGGACCGGTTCGCGCTGCTCGCCGGGGTCAAGGGCGCCGCGAAAAGGCAGGCGACGCTGCGCGCGGCTATCGACTGGTCGTGGGATCTGCTGGCGCCCTGGGAGCAGAACGCGCTGGCGCAGTGCTCTGTGTTCGAAGGCGGTTTCACGCTGGCGGCGGCCGAGGCCGTACTCGACCTTCGCGCCTGGCCCGAGGCGCCGCCGCCGATGGATGCGGTCCAGTCCCTGGTGGACAAGAGCCTGCTGCGGTTCTGGGTGCCGGCGCAAGCCCACGGTCGGCTTAGCCTCGACGAGCCTTACTTCGGCATGTACCTGTCCATCCACGAGTACGCCGCCGAGAAGCTGCAGCTCGGCGGCGCGGACGAGGTGCGGCGCGTGCAGGAGCGACACGGCCGCTGCTACGCCCGGCACGGGGCGAGCGACGCCGTCGCGGCGCTGGGAACGCACGAAGGCGTCGGCCTCCGGCAGGCGCTGGCCTTCGAGCTCGAAAACCTGATCGCGGCGTGCCGGCGCGCGGTCCAGCGATGCGATCCGGAAGTGGCGGCGCCGAGCTACCGGGCGATCTGGGAAGTCCTGCACCTGCAAGGACCGTTCGCGATGTGCCTGGAGCTGGGTTCGCAGGTGCTCGCGCTCGACGGCGTCCCCGCGCGGTCGCGGATCGACGTCGAGTTCGCGATGGCCGACGTCCTTCTGCGCGTGGGTCGCATCGACGACTCGCGTGCGCTCCTCGAGCATTCGCTGGCGAGGGCGCGCGAACTCGGCGACCGACGCCGCGAGGGCCTCGCGCTCGGGCTGCTGGGCGATGTCGACCGCGAGCAGGGTCGCATGGACCGCGCCAGGACGAATCTCGAAGCCGCCCTGGCCATTCATCGGGAAGTCGGCAACGCCCGTGGCCAGGCGACCGTGCTGCAGAACCTGGGCAATCTGCTCGACCAGCGCGGGGAGGCCTCGCAGTCGCGATCCTGTCACGAATCGGCCCTCGCGATCTTCACCGCCCTCGGCCATAGGCACGGCGTCGCGCAGGTGCGCGCCAGTCTAGGCATCCTGAACCGGCATCAGGGCCGGATGGACGAAGCCCGGGAGCACTACGAAGCGGCGCTGGCGATCTTCCAGGAGGTGGGCGATCGCCGCTCCGAAGGCATCGCGCTCGGCAATCTCGCCAACCTGCTGGACGATCAGGGACACAGCGACGAGGCGCGAGTACGGCACGAGGCGGCGCTCGCCATTCACCGCGAGGTCGGCAGCCGCGTGGTCGAGGCCTATGCGCTCGGCAACATCGGCTTGCTGCACTGCCATCTGGGACGCCGTGACGAGGCGCGCGCCTGTCTCGAGCAGGCGCTGGCGATCGATCGCGAAACGTCGAACCGGATCCACGAAGGGGTCGTGCTGCTGAACCTCGGAGAGCTGGATCTCGCCGAGGGTCGGTTCGCCGAAGCGCAGGCCCGGCTGGACCAGGCGCAGCGGATCAACCGCGCGACCGGCGATCGTCTCGGCGAGGGCATGGCGCTGGGTCTGCTCGGCGAACTGGCGCGGAGGACGGAGGGCTTCGCCAGAGCGCTGGAAGTGCTCGGGGAGGGAGAGGCGCTGATGCGAGCGATCGACGATCCCGTCGAGCTGGCCCATCTGCTGTGCTCGAAAGTTCGCGCCGCGCTGGATGCGGGCGACCACGAGCTCGCGCGGACTACGCTGGCCGAGGTCGCGGGCATCGCCAAGGGAATCGCTGCGACGGCCGATTCGAGGCTTGCGCGCGAGATCGACAAGTTGCGGGTGACCGTGGGCAGCTAGCTCGCTCTCCCGCGGGCGACCCGCGGCAAGCGTCGCCGCAGGACCGCTCGCGCGCAGGGCGGCGAGCTGGCCGAGCAGGCTGGCCCCCCGAGAGCCCGAGCGGGCCGTCGCCTCTCCGTCAGCGCGATGGCCGCCGCTCGGGCTTGAGCGCACGCTCATTTGGGGACAGACCACGACTTGCCACTGTTGCCGCGCTGGATGAGATGCAGCGGTACGCCGGCGGGTTGGCGGCGGGCACGGCGAGGCAGGGGCGGGCCTGCCCCATGTCAAAGCATTCCCGAACGGCTCTACCGGTAACGTGTCACTCCGTCATCGGCCGTTTGGTCGGGTTGCGGCGTAATCGTGGTCTGTCCCCTATTTGCTCTGAATGGGGGTCTGTCCTCTATTTGTTCGCTAACATGGCGCATGGACGCGCCGCTCGGTCCCGCCGGGCGGGCGGGTCGGTGCCGCAGCTGCGTACGCTGCGCACGATTCGCTCTGGGAGATCCTCATGACCGCCAGCATCGACGCCGCCACCCGCGAACGCATCGACGGCGCGCTCGCGCTGATCCGCGAGCGCGCGCCCGAAGCCGAGCGCGAAGGGCTTCTCGCGTTCGCGCGCGCCTACCTCTCCGGCATCGACGCGGAGGACGTCGCCGAGCGCGAGGTCCTCGACCTCTACGGGGCGGTCCGCTCGCTGTGGCAGTTCGCCGCCGCGCGCGAGCCGGGCCGCCCGAAGGTGCGCGTGTTCAACCCTGCCGTCGAGGAGCACGGCTGGCAGTCGACGCACACGGTCGTCGAGATCGTCAACGACGACATGCCGTTCCTGGTCGACTCGCTGCAGATGGAGATCCTCCGGCAGAAGCTCACGCTGCACTTCATCGCGCACCCGATCCTCGCGGTGCGGCGCGACGGCGCGACGCGCGCGGCCGCGGGCGAGGAGCGGCGCGAGTCGATGATGCACGTCGAGGTCGACCGCATCGCCGACCCGGCGCGGCGCAACGGACTCGCCGCCGACGTCGCGCGCGTGCTGGGCGACGTGCGCACCGTCGTGGGCGACTGGAAGCCCATGCGCGAGCGAATGCTCGCCGTCGACGCCGAGCTCGCCGCCGCGAAGCTGCCGCAGCCGAAGGAGGAAGTCGACGAGACGCGCGCGTTCCTGCAGTGGCTCGCCGACAACCACTTCACGTTCGTTGGCTACCGCTGCCACGACCTCGCGGACGCGGGCGACGGCGCGGCGCTGGCGATCGTGCAAGGCTCGGGGCTGGGGCTGCTGCGCGAGCGCGACGGCGAGAGCCGCTCGGTGTCCTTCGCGCAGCTCCCCGCGAGCCTGCGCGAGCACGCGCGCGCGCCGAGCCTGCTCGTCATCACGAAGTCGAACACGCGCTCGACCGTCCACCGCCCAGGCTATCTCGACTACATCGGCGTCAAGCGCTTCGACGCCGCGGGCAAGGTCGTCGGCGAGCACCGCTTCATCGGCCTGTACACCTCCGCCACGTACAGCGCCATCCCCGAGAACATCCCGCTGCTGCGGCGCAAGGTCGCGCGCATCCTCGGCCGCACCGGCTTCGCCCCCGGCAGCCACGCGCACAAGTCGCTGGTCAACATCCTCGACACCTATCCGCGCGACGAGCTGTTCCAGATCCGCGAGGACGAGCTCGCGGCGGTCGCGCTCGGCATCCTCAAGCTCGAAGGCCGGCAGCGCTTCCGCCTGTTCGTGAGGCGCGACCTCTACGAGCGCTTCGTCACCTGCCTCATCTACGCGCCGCGCGAGCGCTACACCACCGAGCTGCGGCGCCGCTGGCAGACGCTGCTCGAGGAGGCGTTCCGCGGCACCGGCGCGGAGTTCGCGGTGCTGCTCTCGGAATCCACGCTGGTGCGCGTGCTGATCACTGTGCGCACACAGCCGGGGAAGGTGCCCGAGATCGACCGCGACGCGCTGGAGAGACGGCTCGCGGAGGCCTCGCGGCGCTGGGAGGACGACCTCGCCGACGCGCTCGGCCGCGCGCTCGGCGAAGCGCGCGCCGCGCCGCTTGCGCAGCGCTACGCCGACGCGTTTCCCGCGGCCTACCGCGAGGACTTCCCCGCGCGCGCGGCGGTGCCCGACATCGAGCTGGTCGAGCGGGCGCTCGCCACCGGCGAGGCCGCGATGAACCTCTACCGTCCGGTCGACGCCGCGCCCGGGCAGCTGCGCTTCAAGCTCGCGAAGGCGGGCGGCCCGGTCACGCTGTCGCAGGCGCTGCCGATGCTCGAGCGCATGGGCCTCACGGTGACCGAGGAGCGGCCCTACCGCGTCTCGCCGGAGGGTGCTGCGCGCACCTGGCTGCACGACTACGGCCTGCAGGCCGCCGGCGCCGACCTCGACGTCGACGAGGCGCGCGCGCTGTTCGAGGAGGCGTTCGCCCGCGTGTTCCGCGGCGAGGTCGAGAGCGACGACTTCAACCGCCTCGTGCTCGCCGCGCGGCTCTCCGCCGACGAGGTGACCGTGCTGCGCGCCTATGCGCGCTATTCGCGGCAGCTCGGCTTCCCGCTGTCGCAGGCGTTCGTCGAGGCCACGCTCGCGGCGCACCCGGCGATCGCCTCGCAGCTCGTCCGCCTCTTTCGCCTGCGCTTCGATCCGTCGGCCGCCGACGCCGAGACCGAGAGGCGGCAGGTCCGCGCGATCGAGCTCGCGCTGGAGAAGGTGGCCAACCTCAACGAGGACCGCGTGCTGCGCCAGTACGTCGCGCTGATCCTCGCGACCACGCGCACGAACTTCTGGCGCCGCGACGCCTCCGGCGCGCGCCGGGCGTTCCTCTCGTTCAAGCTCGACCCGGCTCGCGTGCCGGGCATGCCGCCGCCGCGGCCGAAGTTCGAGATCTTCGTCTACTCGCCGCGCTTCGAGGGCGTGCACCTTCGCGGCGGGCCCGTGGCGCGCGGCGGCCTGCGCTGGTCGGACCGTCCCGAGGACTTCCGCACCGAGGTGCTGGGGCTGGTCAAGGCCCAGATGGTGAAGAACGTCGTGATCGTGCCCGTCGGCTCGAAAGGCGGCTTCGTGCTCAAGCGCGCGCCTTCCCCGGCGGAGCGCGACGCCTACCTTGCCGAGGGCGTGGCCTGCTACAAGGACTATCTCCGCGGCCTGCTCGACCTCACCGACAACCGCACGCCCGCGGGCATCGTGCCGCCGCCGGACGTGCGCCGCCACGACGGCGACGACCCCTATCTCGTGGTCGCCGCGGACAAGGGCACGGCGGCGTTCTCCGACTACGCGAACGCCGTGTCCGCCGAGTACGGCTTCTGGCTCGGCGACGCGTTCGCCTCCGGCGGCTCGGTCGGCTACGACCACAAGAAGATGGGCATCACCGCGCGCGGCGCGTGGGAAGCGGTCAAGCGCCACTTCCGCGGCATGGGCGTCGACACGCAGTCGCAGCCGATCACCGTCGTCGGCATCGGCGACATGTCGGGCGACGTGTTCGGCAACGGGCTCCTGCTCTCGCCGCACGTGAAGCTCGTCGCGGCGTTCGACCACCGTCACGTCTTCCTCGATCCCGACCCCGATCCGGCGGCGTCGCTGGCCGAACGCAGGCGACTCTACGACCTGCCGCGCTCCAGCTGGGCCGACTACGACACGAAGCTGATCAGCGCCGGCGGCGGCGTGTGGCCGCGCTCGGCGAAGTCGATCCCGGTCTCGCCGCAGGCCCGTGCCGCGCTGGGCATCGATGCGGAGCAGCTCGCGCCTGCCGAGCTGATTTCGGCGATCCTGCGCGCTCCCGTCGACCTGCTCTACAACGGCGGCATCGGCACCTACGTGAAGGCGCACGACGAGAGCCACGCCGACGCGGGCGACCGGGCCAACGACGCGGTGCGCATCGACGCTCGCGAGCTGCGCTGCAAGGTCGTCGCAGAGGGCGGCAACCTGGGGCTCACGCAGCGCGGCCGCATCGAGTACGCCCTTCGCGGCGGGCGGCTCAACAACGACGCGGTCGACAACTCCGCCGGCGTGGACACGTCGGACCACGAGGTCAACATCAAGGTCCTGCTCGCGATCCCGGTCGCGGAGGGCGCGCTGACGCTTCGCCAGCGCAACGACCTGCTCGCGAGCATGACCGACGACGTCGCCGCGCTGGTGCTGCGCGACAACTACGAGCAGACGCAGGTGCTCGCGGTCGGCGGGCAGGTCGCGGCGAAGCTGCTCGACGACTACGCGCGCTTCATCCGCTTCCTCGAGCGCGAAGGGCGCCTCGACCGGGCCATCGAGTTCCTGCCCTCCGAGGAGGCGCTCGCCGAGCGCGCCGCCGCCGGCCTGGGGCTCACGACGCCTGAGCGCGCCGTGGTGCTGGCGTACGCCAAGCTTTGGCTGTACGACGTCGTGCTCGCCTCGCCGCTGCCCGACGACCCCTGGGTGGCACGGGCGCTCGTCGACTACTTCCCCGCGCCGCTGCGCGAGCGCTACGCCGACACGATGGCGCGCCACCCGCTCAAGCGCGAGATCATCGCGACGGTGGTCGTCAACGAGACGGTGAACCGCGTCGGGCCCACGTTCGTCCACCGCGCCGCCGAGGCGACCGGCGCGCACCCCGCCGAGGTGGTGCGCGCCCACCTGCTGGCGCGCGAGGTGTACGGTCTTTCCGGGCTGTGGCGCGACGTCGAGGCGCTGGACAACGTTGTCGCCGACGACGTGCAGGCGCGCATGCTGATCGACGCCGGTCGCCTCGCTTCGCGCGGCGCGTTCTGGTTCCTGCGCAGCCCGAGGCTCGCCGCCGGCATGGGCGAGACGATCGCCGCGTTCGCCCCGGCGGTGGCGACGCTGCAGGAGCGCGTGGCGGGCATGCTCGAAGGCGCGGCGCGCGACGACACGTCGGCGCGCGCGCAGGCGCTGCGCGAGGCCGGCGTGCCGGAGGCGCTCGCGCAGCGCGTCGCGGCGCTCGATGCGATGGGCGGCGCGCTCGACGTCGCCGAGGTCGCGCAGGCGCTCGGCCGCGACGTCGCGGACGTGGCGGAGGTCTACTTCCGTCTCGGCCACCGCCTCGGCCTGGACTGGCTCGCGGGCCGCGCGGGCGCGCTGGCGGCGCCGGGACACTGGCAGGCGCTGGCGCGCAACGCGCTGCGCGACGACGTCGCCGGCCTGCAGCGTGCGCTGACTCGCGACGTGCTGGCGCACCGCACCGTCGGCTCGGCGCAGGAGCGCATCGGGGCGTGGGAAGCGGCAAGCCGGGCCGCGCGCGATCGTGCCGCGCGCGTCGTCGAGGAGGTGAAGTCCGCTCCCGAGCCCGACCTCGCGATGCTCTCGGTAGCGCTGCGCGAGCTGCGCAACCTGGCCGGCGGCGAGGCGGCGCCCGCGCAGCGCGGCTGAGCAGGCGAGCCGCGTTTCGCTACCATTGGGGATCGCGTTGCGATCCCCGGCCCCGACCACGTGCGCATCACCGTCGCCACCTACAACATCCACAAGGGTTTCTCGCACTTCAAGCGCCGCGTGGTGATTCACGAGCTGCGCGAGCGTCTCGAGGGGCTGGACGCCGACCTCGTGTTCCTGCAGGAAGTGGTCGGAGTGCACGAGCGCCACGCCGGCCGCTACCACGACTGGCCGCGCAAGCCGCAGCACGAGTACATCGCCGGCGAGCGGTGGACGGAGATCGCGTACGGCAAGAACGCGACCTACCGCGACGGCCACCACGGCAATGCGCTGCTGTCGCGCTTCCCCATCGTCGCGCAGGAGAACGAGGACATCTCGGCGCACCCGTTCGAGTCGCGCGGCATGCTGCACTGCGTGGTGCAGCTGGGCGAGCGCCTGCCGGACCTGCACTGCATCAACGTGCACCTCGGCCTGTTCGAGCGCGGCCGCGAGTGGCAGGTGCGCGCGCTGTGCGAGCGCATCCGCGCCACCGTGCCCGAAGGCGCGCCGCTGGTGATCGCGGGCGACTTCAACGACTGGCGGCACCGGGCCAACCGCACGCTCGTCGACCAGCTGGGCGTCGTCGAGGTGTTCGAGGCGGTGAAGGGGCGGCCGGCGCGCACCTTCCCCTCGATGATGCCGGTGTTCCGCCTCGACCGCATCTACGCGCGAGGGCTCGCCGTCGTCGAGGCGCACGTCCACTGCGCGTTCCCGGCCGCGCGCATTTCCGACCATGCCGCGCTGGCGGCGACCTTCGAGACGCGGCCACGGCGCGCGCCGAAGCGCGCCGGCGCGTAAGGTTCATCGGGCCAGCGCGCCGAAATGGGCACATCGTTGGCGTCGCGCTCGTTGTTGCGTGGCCGTCCGGGGCGGCGGCGCACGGCCGCCCGAAGCCGCCGCCATGACTACGGCTCGTCGGAAAACGCGGGCACGATCTTCGCCCGCGTTTTCCGACGAAACCGCTCGTGAACCGGTTCCGGCCGGGCAACGCCCTGCGGCTGCTGCGCAGCGGCGCGGAGTACTTTCCGGCGCTGATGGAGGCCGTGAACGAGGCGCGCTCCGAGGTCTGGATCGAGACGTACATCTTCGCCGACGATCCGTCGGGGCGCGCGGTCGCAGGCTCGCTGGTCGAGGCCGCGGGCCGCGGCGTGGCTGTGCGCGTGCTGGTCGACGGCTGGGGCGCGAAGCACTACCTCACGGGGTCGCTCGAGCGCTACCTCGTCGAGGGCGGCGTGCGGCTGCTGCGCTACCGGCCGGAGGTGGCGCCGTGGCAGTTCCGCTCGCACCGGCTGCGGCGGCTGCACCGCAAGATCGCGCACGTCGACGGCCGCGTCGGCTTCGTGGGAGGCATCAACCTGATCGACGACATGAACACGCCGGGCCACCGACCGCCGCGCGTCGACTTCGCGGTGCGCGTCGAGGGGCCGTCCGTGGCCGGGATCGTGCACGCCACGGCGCGCGTGTGGGCGCTGTGCGAGCTGGTGCAGTTCCGCACGCGCGAGGTGCCGCTGTTCCCCGAGCCGCACCACGTCCCCCGCGCGGGCGGGCAGACGGCGAAGTTCACCATCCGCGACAACCTTTCGCACCGGCGCGACATCGAGCGCGCCTACCTCGCCGCCATCCGCACCGCGAAGAAGGAGATCGTCGTCGCGTGCGCGTACTTCTTCCCCGGCATCCGGTTCCGCCGCGCGCTCATCGTTGCCGCGGCGCGCGGCGTGCAGGTCACGCTGCTGCTGCAGCACCGCGTCGAGTACCGGCTGCTGCACTACGCCTCGCGCGCGCTGTACGGCCAGCTGCTCGCCGGCGGCATCGCGATCGAGGAATACCACCGCTCCTTCCTGCACGCGAAGGTCGCCGTGGTCGACGGGCGCTGGGCGACCGTGGGGTCGTCGAACATCGACCCGTACTCGCTGCTGATGTCGCGCGAGGCGAACATGTTCGTGCGCGACGCGGGCTTCGCCGGCGAACTGCGCCTCGAGCTCATGCAGATGGTGCAGGCCGGCGCGCGGCGCGTCGGGCCGCAGCACTGGGCGGCGCGCTCGCCGCTGGCCAAGGGGCTGTGCTGGGTGGCCTACGGGTGCGTGCGCGTGGCGATGGGCATGCTGGGCTATGGCGGCAACGAGTGGTGGAGCGGCCGCCGCCGCCACCACCGCCGCGGCTTCGGCGAGACGATCACGCGCATCACGCGGGGGAGAAAGTAGCGTGCGGGGCCAGGGCGTGAGCGGCCCGCTTCCCGCCGACCGCGGCGTGGGGCGCACCGCGCGGGGGGACTGGGCCACGACGCGCCTGATCCTGCCCTACCTGTGGGAGCACCGCGGGCGGGTCGTCGCCGCGCTGGCGTGCCTGGTGGCGGCGAAGCTCGCCAACGTCGGCGTCCCGCTGGTGATGAAGGAGATCGTCGACGGGCTCGACCGCGACGCGGCGCTGCTCGCCGTGCCGCTCCTGCTGCTGGTCGCCTACGGCGCGCTGCGGCTGTCCACGACGATCTTCACCGAGCTGCGCGAGTTCCTGTTCGCCAAGGTCACGCAGCGCGCGGTGCGCAAGGTCGCGCTGCAGGTGTTCCGCCACCTGCACGCGCTGTCGATGCGCTTCCACCTCGCGCGGCAGACCGGCGGGCTCACGCGCGACGTCGAGCGCGGGCAGCGCGGCATCGCCACGCTGATCCAGTACGCGCTGTTCTCGATCCTGCCCACGCTGGTCGAGATCGCGCTGGTGTGCGCGATCCTCGTGGCCCGCTACGACTGGACGTTCATCGCCATCACGCTCGTCGCGCTGGCCGCGTACATCGCCTTCACCGTCGCCCTGACCGAGTGGCGCACGGCGTTCCGGCGCACGGCGAACGAGCTCGACAGCAAGGCGAACACGCGCGCGATCGACAGCCTCATCAACTACGAGACGGTCAAGTACTTCGGCAACGAGGCGTGGGAGGCGGCCCGCTACGACGAGAGCCTGCAGCGCTGGGAGAAGGCCGCCGTGGTCAGCCAGACCTCGCTTTCCGCGCTCAACATCGGGCAGAGCGCGATCATCGCGGTGGCGGTGACGCTGATCATGTGGCGCGCGACGGCGGGCGTCGTCGAGGGGACGATGACCATCGGCGACCTCGTGCTGGTCAACGCGTTCATGATCCAGCTCTACATTCCGCTCAACTTCCTCGGCGTGCTCTATCGCGAGATCAAGCAGGCGCTCGCCGACATGGAGCGGCTGTTCGGCCTGCTCGACGAGCACGCCGAGATCCGCGACGCGCCGGACGCGCGACCGCTGGCGCTCGCCGGCGGCGAGGTGCGCTTCGAGCACGTCGACTTCGCCTACGAGCCCGGGCGGCAGATCCTGTTCGACGTCTCGTTCACGATTCCCGCGGGCCGCACGGTGGCGGTCGTCGGGCCGTCGGGCTCCGGCAAGTCCACGCTCGGCAGGCTGCTCTACCGCTTCTACGAGCCCCTCGGCGGGCGCATCGCGATCGATGGCCAGGACCTGCGCGGCGCCACGCAGGCGAGCGTGCGCGCGGCGATCGGCATCGTGCCGCAGGACACGGTGCTGTTCAACGACACCATCGAGTACAACATCGCCTATGGGAGGCCCGGCGCGACGCGCGGGCAGATCGTCGCCGCGGCGCAGCTCGCGCAGATCCACGACTTCGTGAGCCGGCTGCCGGACGGCTACGCGACGCCGGTCGGCGAGCGGGGCCTCAAGCTTTCCGGCGGCGAGAAGCAGCGCGTGGCGATCGCGCGCGCGATCCTCAAGCGTCCGACGATCCTCATCTTCGACGAGGCGACCTCGGCGCTCGATTCGCGCGCGGAGAAGGCGATCCAGGCGGAGCTTCGGGCGATCGCGCGCGAGCACACCACGCTCACCATCGCGCACCGCCTGTCCACGGTCGTCGAGGCCGACGAGATCCTCGTGCTGGAACACGGGCGGATCGTCGAGCGCGGGGCGCACCTCGCGCTGCTCGCTGCAGGCGGCACCTACGCGCGCATGTGGCAGCTGCAGCAGGACGAGGCGCTCCGCACGCGCGCGGCGCTGGAGGAGGCCGAGGACGGGGCGCCGGGCGGGGGGCCCTGACGCCGGAAGCTCGGCCTCCCCTCCGCGGCAGCCGCCGGCCGTCGGCCGCGGGACGCCGCCAACCCGTTGAGCCGGCGAGGGGATTGCCATTCCCCCGGGAAACCGTGCTATAAACGCGGTTCCTTCGCGTTGCACATGATCAAGCGCTTCCTCGCCCTTGTTTTTGCTTGCGTTGCGGGCATCGCCGCCGCGGCGCAGGATCCCGATCCGGCCAAGCTGCAACTCGCGTCGGCGAATGCGCTCGTCCGCGACGCCGTGACCGGCCAGCCGATCTACGCGAAGGCCGCCGACGAGGTCACCGCGATCGCGTCGCTGACCAAGCTGATGACGGCGATGGTCGCGCTCGACGCCGGCCAGCCCCTCGACGAGCTGATCTCCGTCGGCATCGACGACTTCGACTACCTGAAGGGCACGCGCTCGCGGCTCGGGCTTGGCACGCAGCTGCCGCGACGCGAGATGCTGCGGCTGGCGCTGATGTCGTCGGAGAACCGCGCCGCTTCGGCCGTTGCGCGCCACTACCCCGGCGGCCTGCCCGCGTTCGTCGCGGCGATGAACGCGAAGGCGGTATCCCTGGGCCTGGCGCGCACGCGCTTCGCCGACCCGACGGGCCTGTCGCCGCGCAACGTCTCCACGGCGAACGACCTCGCGACGATGGTCACCGCCGCCGCGCAGTACCCGCTGATACGCGAGTACTCGACCACGCCGTCGGCGTTCGTCGAGGTGGATTCCACCGGGCGCATCGTCGGCTTCAACAACTCGAACCGGCTGGTCGCTTCCGGCAGCTGGGAGATCCTGCTCCAGAAGACCGGCTACATCCGCGAGGCCGGTCGCTGCCTCGTGATGCTCGCCAACGTCGCGAGCAAGCCGGTGGTGATCGTGCTGCTCGACTCGGTGGGCAAGTTCACGCGGCTGGGCGACGCCGAGCGCGTCAAGCACTGGCTGGAGACGGGCAGCGCGCTGCCGCTCAAGGCGGCGATCCGGGCCGCCGTGCCCCGGGGCGCCACCAGCGCCCCTGCGCGCTCCGCCGCCGCGCCGGTGCGCGGGTCGTTCAAGAGCACCGCCTCGCGTTCCCGCTGAGCGCCGCCGGCCGGGAGGGCCGCGCGCGAGCGTTGCCGATCCGGCGGGAACGCTCCACACTACGCAGCGCGGCAATGCCACAGGCCAGGACGGGGGCCACCGCGCCGGCCGAAAACACTTTCCAGGAGGAGTGATGTCCATGCTCATGACGTGGGCGCGCCGCGCCCTTGCGCTCGCCGTGCTCGCGCCGGCGCTCGCGTCCGCGCAGTCCTGGCCGAACAAGCCGGTGCGCCTGGTCAGCCCGTTCCCCGCCGGGGGCGGCACGGACGCTTTCGCGCGGCCGCTCGCCGCGCAGCTGTCGCAGCAGTTCGGCCACCAGTTCGTCATCGACAACCGCGGCGGCGCGGGCGGCACGATCGGCGCCGAGCACGTCGCGAAGTCGCCCGCCGACGGCTACACGTTTCTCGTCGGCGCGGTGCACCACACGATCGCGGTCAGCGTCTACTCGAAGCTGGGCTACGACCTCGAGAAGGACCTGGTCCCGGTGACGCTGGTGGCCCTCGTCCCCAACGTCGTCGTGCTGCACCCGAAGGTGCCCGCGAACACGCTGCGCGAGCTCGTCGACTACGCGAAGGCGAACCCCGGCAAGCTCAACTACGGCTCGGCGGGCAACGGCACGTCGCACCACCTCGCCGGCGAGCTGTTCAAGACGCTGACCGGCACGCAGATCAACCACGTGCCGTACAAGGGCGCGGGTCCTGCGATGCAGGACCTGCTCGGCGGGCAGGTCGACATGATGTTCGACGGCATGGGGTCGAGCGCGCCGCAGATCCGCGGCAACAAGCTGCGCCCGCTCGCCGTCACGACGGCCGCGCGCTCGCCTGCCTTCCCCGACGTGCCGACGGCGCAGGAGGCCGGCGTGCCGAACTACTTCGTGACCACGTGGTACGGCATCTGGGCGCCCGCGGGCACGCCGCCGGAGGTCATCGCCAAGCTGCAGATCGAGGTGAACAAGGCGATGCAGACGGCCACCATCCGCGACGTCTGGGCCCAGCAGGGCGCGTCTCCCGGCGGGAACTCGCCCGCCGAGTTCGGCGCCTTCGTGAAGGCCGAGATCGCGAAGTGGGCGAAGGTGGCGAAGGAATCCGGCGCGCGCGTCGACTGAGCATTCACCCCCGCGCCCGCCGTCAGGCGGGAGAGGGGCGGGGGCGAGGGGCCTTCGTCTCCCCTCGCCCGCCGTCAGGCGGGAGAGGGGCAGGGGTGAGGGGCCTTCGTCTCCCCTCGCCCGCCGTCAGGCGGGAGAGGGGTCGGGGGTGAGGGTGCGGCGCACGCTGACGATCCCTACGCGCTTGCCGTACGACTCCGGCTCGTCCAGCAGCTCGACGATCGCCGCCGCGAGGTCGTCGTAGCCGGTCAGCGTCCCGCCTGCCGGCAGCGTCTCGTAGGCGCGGCGCGCGTTGCCCGCCGGCACGTCGTCGACGAGGTCGACGGCACACATCAGCGTCCAGTCGAGCCCCGAGGCCGCCAGCGTGCGGTAGTTGCGCGCGTGCTCGGCGTTGACGTTCGTGTAGGGGCCGGGTGCGGCGTGCTCGCTCGCGAGCCCCCCGCGCGGGTCGGGAAGCGCGCCGGCCGACGCGATCGCGACGATGCGCCGCACGCCCGCGTCCTTCGCGGCGGCGACGATCGCGCGCACGCCGTCCGAGAACGCGGTGGAGGGCCGCGCGATGTCGTCCATGCCGAGGCACACGACGATCGCCTCGGCGCCGCGCACCGCGCCCTCCACCGCCGCGGCGTCGTGCGTGCCTCCGGCGATCGCGGTCAGGTTCGCGTGCGCGGGCAGCCGGGAGGGGTCGCGCGCGAGCGCGCGCACCTTGCGTCCCTGCGCGAGCAGGCGGTCGAGCACGCGGCGGCCGGTGCGGCCGGTCGCGCCGAACAGGGCGATCGTCACGTCACTTCTCCTGTGCGCGGCGGTGCTGCTCATAGAGCTCCTTCGCGTGCGCGCGCGTCTTCGCGGTGACCTCGCTGCCGCCGAGCATGCGCGCCAGCTCCTCGAGGCGCTGCGCGCGCGACAGGCGCTCGACGCGGCTCGTCACGGCGTCGCCGTCGCCGTCCTTGGTCACGCGGAAGTGCGCGTCGGCGAATGCCGCGACCTGCGGCAGGTGCGTGACGCACAGCACCTGGCGGCGCGAGCCGAGCGACTGCATGAGCCGGCCCACCGTGGCGGCCACCGCGCCGCCTATGCCGGCGTCGACCTCGTCGAAGACGAGCGTGCCCGTGTCGCCGACCTCGCTCGCGACCACCTGGATCGCCAGCGCGATGCGCGACAGCTCGCCGCCCGAGGCCACGCGGGCGAGCGGCCCCGAGGGCTGCTTCGGGTGCGTGGCCACGCGGAACTCGACGCTCTCGAGCCCGAAGCTCGCCGGCTCGGCGAGCGGCACGACGGCGGCCTCGAAGCGCCCGCCGTCCATCGCCAGCGACTGCATCGCCTCGGTGACGCGGTGCGTCAGCTCCATCGCCGCCAGGCTGCGCTTGTGCGACAGCGTCTCGGCCAGCGCGCGATAGTCGGCCTCGGCGCGCTGCGCGGCGCGCGCGAGCCCGCTGGCATCGGCGGACGCGTGCAGGGTGGCGATGCGCGCCTCGGTCTCCGCGAGCAGCGCCGGCAGCGCCTCCGCCTTCACGCGGTGCTTGCGCGCAACGTCGTGGACCGCGGCGATGCGCTCCTCGACGCGCGCGAGCTCTCCGGGGTCGAGGTCGAGGCGTCGCCGGTACTCGCGCAGCATTCGCGCGGCCTCGTCGACCTGGATCGCCGCCGGCACGAGCAGCGCGACGACCTCGCGCAGCGCGGCGTCGTGCTCCGCGGCCGCCTCGAGCCGCTGCACGAGTTGCGCGAGCCGCGTCGCGATCGCGTCGTCGCTCTCGGCGAGCAGGGCCTCGCCTTCGCCCGCGGCGGCGATGAGCGACGCCGCGTTGGCGAGGCGGGACTGCGTCGCGTTGAGCGCCTCCCACTCCTCGGCCGACACGTCGAGGTCCGACAGCTCGCGTTGGCGCTCGCGCAGGAACTCGACCTCGGCCGCGCTCGCGCGCGCCGCCGACTGCGCCGCGTCGCGCCGCTCCACAGCTACGCGCCACTTGCGCCACGCGTCGGCCGTCTCGCGCGCGAGGATGGCAAAGCCGCCGAAGCCGTCGACCAGCGCGCGCTGCGCCGCCGCCTGCCCGAGCGACTGGTGCGCGTTCTGCCCGAAGATGTCGACCAGGCGCTCGCCCAGCTCGGCGAGCTGCGCCAGCGTGACCGGGTGGCCGTTGACGAACGCGCGCGAGCGTCCCTGCGCGTCGAGCACGCGGCGCAGCAGCACCTCGTCGGCGTCGCCCGCGAGCTCGTGCTCGACGAGCCAGGCGGCGACGCCCGGCTCGTCGCCGGTGGCGAACGCCGCCGCCAGCTCGGCCCGCTGCGCGCCCGCGCGGAGCTGCCCCGGCTCGAAGCGGTCGCCGAGCAGCAGCGCGAGCGCGTCGACGAGGATCGACTTGCCCGCGCCGGTCTCGCCGGTCAGCACGGCGAAGCCGGCGCCGAACTCGACGTCGAGGGCGTCGACGAGGACGAAGTTGCGGATCGCTAGGTTGCGCAGCATCGCTGTCGTCGGCGACGTTCGCGCGGGTCAGGCGTCGTGGGACGGGCCGCGCAGGCGGTCGGGCGTCTCGCTCCAGTGCAGCTTCTGGCGCAGCATCGCGAAGTAGTCGTGGCCCTCGGGATGCAGGAGGCGCGCGGTGAAGGCCGCGCGCCTCACCGTCACGCCTTCGCCCTCGGCGAGCGGGAAGCGCACCTGCCCGTCGCAGTGCGCGGCGGCGTCCCGGCCGCGGATCACGGTGAGGCGGATCGTCGTGGTGTCGTCGACGACGATCGGCCGGTGCGTGAGCGCGTGCGGCGCGACCGGGATCAGCGCCCAGGCCGGCACGCCGGGCGCGACGATCGGCCCGCCGGCCGACAGCGCGTACGCGGTGGAGCCGGTCGGGGTGGCGACGATCATGCCGTCGGCGCGCATCGTGAACATCGGCCGGCCGTCGATGTCGACGCCGCAGTCGATCATCGTGCCGAGCGACCCGCGGTTGATCACCACGTCGTTGAGCGCGAGCGCGCGCTCCTGCCCGCCGTTGCGCGTCACCGTCGCGTCGAGCAGCGTGCGCCGCTCCTCGACGTAGCGACCCGCGAGCATCGCCTCGAGGGAGGACTCCATGCGCGCGAGCGGGATGTCGGTGAGGAAGCCGAGCCGGCCCTGGTTGACGCCGATCATCGGCACGTCGAGCGCGGCCAGCCGCCGCGCGATCGACAGCATCGTGCCGTCGCCTCCGACCACGATCGCGAGGTCCGCCTGCGCGCCGATCTCGGCGGCCGGGACGCTGGCGAAGGCCGCGCCGTCGACCTGCGCGGCGGTCTCCGCCTCGACGACGACCTGGTGGCCGCGGGCGCCGAGGAACGCTGCCAGCCGCGCCAGCGGCTCGTCCAGACCGGGACTCGACGGCCGGCCGACCAGCGCGATGCGGGGAAAGCGGTCGGGCGCCTCGGGCATGTCAGTGACGCCGGGCCGCCGCAAGCCACAGGCCCGCCGGCCTCTTCGGGCAGTCGCGGGTAGCGGGCACCTGCGCGTCCGCCGGCGCGGTGATTCGCATGGGCGAAGATCCCTGTGCGCTCCGCGTCGCGGGCCGGCGATGGGCCCGGTCGCCTGCGCATGCCTCTTGACCGCTGGCCCTCGCGCCAGCCTCGGGTCGCATCCCCGCCAGCGGGGCCCCTGCTCCGCCTCGGCAGTCACCCCTCGCCGCCGGGCGAACGCCGCTCCCCCTGGGGGCAGCGAGCGCGGCGAGCGTGGAGGGCCGTTTCATCCCAGCGATTTAACCACACGCTCGCCGGAGTGCCGGATCGGCCGGTCGGACGTCCCTGCGGCCGGTATGCCGACGGCTCGGATAGAATCGTCCCGCAATGCTCGACCCGCGCGCACGCCACCTGCTGAAGACGCTCGTCGAGCGCTACATCGCCGAGGGCGAGCCGGTCGGCTCGAGGGCGCTGTCGCGGGTGTCCGGGCTCGAGCTGTCGCCGGCGACCATCCGCAACGTGATGGCGGACCTCGAGGAGCTGGGCTACATCGCGAGCCCCCACACCTCGGCCGGCCGGATCCCGACGCCCAAGGGGTACCGCTTCTTCGTCGACAGCCTGATGGTCGTGCAGCCGCTCGGCGAAGTCGAGATCCACCGCCTCGAGGACGAATTGACCGCCGAGCGGCCGACCGAGCTGGTCGCGGCCGCGGCTTCGCTCCTGTCGCAGCTCACGCACTTCGCGGGCGTGGTCGCCGTGCCGAAGCGGCGCGAAGCCTCGTTCCGCCACCTCGAGTTCCTCAGGCTCGCCGAGCGCCGCGTGCTGCTCATCGTCGTCACGCCCGAAGGCGAGGTGCAGAACCGCGTGCTCCACACCGAGCGCGCGTACACGCACGCCGAGCTCGTCGAGGCGACGAACCTGTTCAACCAGCAGTTCGCCGGCACGCCGTTCCCCGAGGTGCGTCACCGCCTCGCGGCGGAGCTGCGCGCGCTGCACGGCGACATCGCACTGCTCATGAACGCCGCGGTGGAGGCCGGCGAGGGCGCGCTCTCGACGGGCGAGAGCGTGGTCGTCGCGGGGCAGGGCAACCTGCTCTCGGGCGGCCTGGTGACGAGCATGGACCGCCTCAAGCGGCTGTTCGAGGTGTTCGAGCAGAAGACCTCGCTGATGCATCTGCTCGACGCGTCGCAGCGAGCGCAGGGCGTGCAGATCTACATCGGCGGCGAGTCGGGGCTGGTGCCGCTCGACGAGATGAGCGTGGTGACGGCGCGCTACGAGGTCGACGGGCAGGTGATCGGCACCGTCGGCGTGATCGGCCCCACGCGCATGGCGTACGAGCGCGTCATTCCGATCGTCGACGTCACTGCGAAGCTGCTCGCCAACGCACTCGCGCAGCAGCGCGCCGACTGAAGCCCTTGCCGAGCGCCGCCTTCTCGCACGACCGCGCGCCCAAAGTCGGCGTGCTGCTGGTCAACCTCGGCACGCCCGACGAGCCCACGCCGTCGGCGGTGCGCCGCTACCTCGCGCAGTTCCTGTCGGACCCGCGCGTGGTCGAGATTCCCGCCGCGATCTGGAAGCCGATCCTGCACGGCGTGATCCTGCGCGTGCGCCCCGCGGCCTCGGCGCGCAAGTACCGGGCGATCTGGACGACGGACGGCTCGCCGCTCGCCGTGCACTCCGCGCGCCAGCGCTCGCTGCTGCTGGGCTACCTCGGCCAGCGGCTGAGGAAGGCCGGACTGCCCGCCGACCTCTGCCCGGTCGAGATTGGCATGCGCTACGGCAACCCGTCGATCGCGTCGGCGATCGATCGCCTCTTCGCCGCGGACTGCGAGCGGTTGCTCGTGCTGCCGCTGTACCCGCAGTACTCGGCGAGCACGACCGCGACGACGCTCGACGAGGTCGCGCGGCACCTGCGCGGCGTGCGGCGCGTGCCGGGGCTGCGCTTCGTCGAGGCATTCCACGACGACTCCGGCTACGTGCGCGCGGTCGCGCAGTCGATCAACGACTACTGGATGAAGAACGGCCGGCCGGACAGGCTGCTGTTCTCGTTCCACGGCCTGCCGCGGCGCACGCTCGAGCGGGGCGACCCGTACTTCTGCATGTGCCACAAGACCGCGCGGCTCGTGGCCGCGGAACTCGGCCTCGACGGCAAGCAGTGGCAGGCGACTTTCCAGTCCCGCTTCGGGCGCGCGGAGTGGCTGCAGCCGTACACGGCCGACACGCTCGTCGCGCTCGCCCGGGAGAAGGTGGGGCGTGTCGACGTGGCCTGCCCGGGGTTCGTGTCCGACTGCCTGGAGACGCTCGAGGAAATCGGCATCGAGGGCAAGGCGTCGTTCCTGGGCGCGGGCGGCAGGGAGTTCCACGTGATCCCCTGCGTCAACGAGCACCCGGTGTGGATCGCCGCGCTGGCCGACCTCGCGTGGCGGCACTTGCAGGGCTGGCTGGCCCCCCCTCCCGATCCCGCCGCCCGCGAGGCCACGCAGCTACGCGCCCGGGCCCTGGGCGCCGAAAAGTAGGGTCAGACTCGACTTTCCGCACCCGGCGGCACGGCCGGCCGGACGGCGGGAGTGAGGATCAAAGTGCCGTTGCGGAAATGCGGGTCTGGCCCTCATTTCCGACCCCAATTGCCGGCGCGGGATCCGGAAATGCGAGTCTCGCCCTCATTTCCGCTCCTTTCCGCTTGAAATCGGACGCTGGCTCCCCAACGTGCGGGGGTGTTTCAGGCACCTCGACAGGAAGCGCGCCCGATGCAGGATCAAGGACCCAACGCCGCCGCCGAGCCGGCAGCGCCCGCCCCGGAGGGCGCGGCCGGGACCCCCGAGGCCCTCGACCCCGCCGCAGAGCTCGCCAGGGCGCAGGCCGAGGTCGCGGAGCTCAAGGATGCGTGGATGCGCGCCCGCGCCGAGACCGAGAACGTCCGCAAGCAGGCCGCTGCCGACGTCGCCAAGGCGCACAAGTTCGCGATCGAGCGCTTCGCCGAGGACCTCCTTCCGGTCAAGGACTCGCTGGAGCAGGCCCTCGGCGTCGAGTCCACCCCCGAGCAGCTGCGCACCGGTGTCGACCTGACGCTCAAGCAGCTCGCCGGCGCATTCGCCCGTGCCCGCATCGACGAGGTCGCTCCGGCGGGCGAGAAGTTCGACCCGCACAAGCACCAGGCGGTGCAGATGGTGCCGTCCGACCAGCCGGCCAACACGGTCGTCCAGGTGATCCAGAAGGGCTACCTGCTGAACGACCGGGTGCTGCGCCCGGCGATGGTGACCGTCGCCAAGCCCTCGGAAGGCTGACGCCGCCCTTTAAGGCGCCGGGCGGCACCCCCACCTTCCAGGCATCCCGAACCACGCTACCCACCCAGGCAAACCATGGCCAAGATCATCGGCATCGACCTCGGCACCACCAACAGCTGCGTCGCCATCATGGAAGGCGGGCAGCCGAAGGTCATCGAGAACTCCGAAGGCGCGCGCACGACGCCCTCCATCGTCGCCTACCAGGACGACGGGGAGATCCTCGTCGGCGCTCCCGCGAAGCGGCAGGCGGTGACCAACCCGAAGAACACGCTCTACGCCGTCAAGCGGCTGATCGGGCGGCGCTTCGAGGAGAAGGAGGTGCAGAAGGACATCGCGCTGATGCCCTACAGCATCGTCCGCGCCGACAACGGCGATGCCTGGGTCGAGGTGCGCGGCAAGAAGGTCGCCCCGCCGCAGGTCTCGGCGGAAGTGCTGCGCAAGATGAAGAAGACGGCGGAGGACTACCTCGGCGAGGAAGTCACCGAGGCGGTGATCACCGTGCCCGCGTACTTCAACGACTCGCAGCGCCAGGCCACCAAGGACGCCGGCCGCATCGCCGGCCTGGAGGTGAAGCGCATCATCAACGAGCCCACCGCGGCTGCGCTCGCGTTCGGACTCGACAAGCAAAGCAAGGGCGACCGCAAGATCGCGGTGTACGACCTGGGCGGCGGCACGTTCGACATCTCGATCATCGAGATCGCCGACGTCGACGGCGAGAAGCAGTTCGAGGTGCTCTCCACGAACGGCGACACGTTCCTCGGCGGCGAGGACTTCGACCAGCGCGTCATCGACTACGTCGTCACCGAGTTCAGGAAGGAGTCGGGCGTCGACCTCAAGAACGACGTGCTCGCGCTGCAGCGGCTCAAGGACGCCGCCGAGAAGGCTAAGATCGAGCTGTCGTCCACGCAGCAGACCGAGATCAACCTGCCGTACATCACGGCGGACGCCTCGGGCCCGAAGCACCTGTCGATGAAGATCACGCGCGCGAAGTTCGAGAGCCTCGTCGAGGAGCTGATCGAGCGCACGATCGGGCCGTGCCGCATCGCGGTGAAGGACGCGGGCGTGTCGATGTCCGACATCCACGACGTGATCCTCGTCGGCGGCATGACGCGCATGCCGAAGGTGCAGGACGCCGTGAAGGCCTTCTTCGGCAAGGAGCCGCGCAAGGACGTCAACCCCGACGAGGCGGTTGCGGTCGGCGCGGCGATCCAGGGCTCGGTGCTGGCGGGCGAGCGCAAGGACGTGCTGCTGCTCGACGTGACGCCGCTGTCGCTGGGCATCGAGACGCTCGGCGGCGTGATGACCAAGCTCATCCAGAAGAACACGACGATCCCGACCAAGGCGCAGCAGGTGTTCTCGACCGCCGACGACAACCAGGGCGCGGTGACGATCCACGTGCTGCAGGGCGAGCGCGAGATGGCCGGCGGCAACAAGAGCCTCGGCCAGTTCAACCTCGAGGGCATCCCCCCGGCGCCGCGCGGCATGCCGCAGATCGAGGTCACGTTCGACATCGACGCGAACGGCATCCTGCACGTCAACGCGAAGGACAAGGCGACGGGCAAGGAGAACAAGATCACGATCAAGGCGAACTCGGGGCTCTCGGAAGGCGAGATCGAGCGCATGGTCAAGGACGCCGAGGCGAACAAGGCCGAGGACCACAAGCGCTTCGAGCTCGCGCAGTCGCGCAACGCGCTCGACGCGCTGGTGCACAGCGTCAGGAAGTCGCTCGGCGAGTACGGCGACAAGGTCGCCGCCGACGAGAAGGCGAGGATCGAGGCCGCGGTGAAGGACGCGGAGGAGGCGCTCAAGCAGCCCGACGCCGCCAAGGAGACGCTGGACGCGAAGGCGGAGGCGCTGCAGTCGGCGGCGCAGAAGCTCGGCGAGGCGGTCTACGCCGCGCAGCAGGCGGCCGGCGCGCAAGCCGGCGCCGCGGGAGCGCAGGGCGCAGGCGCTGCGGGCGGTGCGGGCGCGGGCGCGGCGAAGGCCGACGAGAACGTCGTCGACGCGGAGTACACCGAGGTCAAGGACCGGAACAAGTAGCGATACTGCGTCGCGGTCGCGACGCGGTATCCGGCCGGATCGGAGCGATCGCCTTGCGGCGGCGCTCGATCCGGCCGTTCGCGTTTCGTGAGTGCTGGGAAGCCGTGAGGGTGAGCTAATTGGCGAAGCGCGACTACTACCAGGTGCTGGGCGTCAACCGCGACGCATCCGAGGAGGACCTCAAGAAGGCCTACCGGAAGCTCGCGATGAAGCACCATCCGGACCGCAACCCGGA